>Ga0209465_10001184_pt1 | contig 11757 bp, 12 predicted proteins | sample PanSoiPlot1MoBio_FD_188321 | JGI IMG/M metagenome (GOLD analysis project Ga0209465, IMG submission 188321) | Tropical forest soil microbial communities from Panama analyzed to predict greenhouse gas emissions - Panama Soil Plot 1 MoBio (SPAdes)... | ecosystem: Environmental > Terrestrial > Soil...
CGCAGGTGCGCCAAGCCATGGCTTCGGTCGACCCGAGTCTGCCGATCATTTCGATTCGGACTCTAAAAGAGAAGGTCGCCACGCGACTCACGCAGCAACAACTCATCGCGCGCCTGACCTCGTTGTTCGGGGTTCTTTCGTTGGTTCTAGCCTCGATTGGGCTCTATGGAATTACTGCCTACAATGTCGGTCGCCGCACGAGCGAGATTGGCGTGCGCATGGCGCTGGGCGCCAGTCGGGGCCAGGTTGTTCGGCTTGTGCTACGCGGCGCATTCCTGCTCATCGCGTTTGGGTTGGTTTTGGGCATACCGCTCTCTCTTGCCGCGAGCCGGGCCTTGAGCAGTCAGCTTTATGGACTCAACCCCTACGATGGCGTACCCATTGCCATAGCAGCGGCCGTGCTTGGACTATTCGGGCTTATTGCCACGCTTGTTCCCGCGCGGAGGGCGACAAAAGTCGATCCGATGGTCTCTCTGAGGTGTCAATAGAGGAGGGTCGGAGAATGCGACCGGAGCATTGGCTGTTCACGATTCCACTGCGGCTGCGGTCGTTGTTTTGCCGGGCGCAGGTGGACCAGGAATTGGGCGACGAGTTGCTCGATCACCTCGACCGGGCAACCGAGGAATACGTCGCAGAAGGGATGGCACCCGAGGAAGCGCGGCGGCGGGCGGGGATAGACCTGGGCGGCATCGAGCAGACCAAAGAGAAATGCCGCGACGCTCAGCATTTGAATTGGATTCAGGATTTCGTTCGGGATTTGCACTTTGGTCTGCGCATGTTGCGTAAATCTCCCGGTTTCACGGCCGTCGGCGTCCTGATTCTCACCCTTGGCATTGGCGCAAATGTATTTGCCTTCAGCGTCGTCGATGCCTGGCTTTTGCGCCCCCTGCATTTCGAGCGGCCGGAGCAGCTTGTACTCATTCTCAAGAGCAGTATGGATCGACCGTCAGAGCCAGCCGTATTCCCCGGGTATCGTGACTATGCTGCCTGGAAACGCGAGTCCCATAGTTTCGGCCGATTTGCAGGGGCGTTTTGGAGGAACTTTATCACGAGCGGTGTATCTGAGGCTCAGGAATTCCCCGGAATGATCGTTACAGAAGATTTCTTTGAAACACTGGGAGTTCCTGCGCATCGGACTTTTGATGCCAGGGACCTTGCCGGGCCACAAGTAACGCTTGACATATTCCTATAAAGGAATATATTGGCACGGATGGCGAGAGCAGCGACAACCTCCGACGCTTTCAATGCAGTGGCTGAGCCGCGCCGGCGCGAGATTCTCAACTTCCTGGCCCTCCACGCTGAACGGCCGGTCGGAGAGATCGTGGAAGCCCTTGGCATGGAGCAGCCCTCAGTTTCCAAGCACCTTCGAGTGCTGCTGGAGGTGGGGCTGGTGAACTCACGAAGAGAAGGCCGAAAGGTCCTGTATCGAATAGATCCGCAGGCGATCCGGCCATTATGGGAATGGACGGCAACGTTCGAGAAGTATTGGCGTCATCAGCTGGTGAAGGTAAAGGAAAGGGCAGAAGGCGAAGGTTGAACCGAAGGGGAGCATGAACGGCTGCGTCCGGCACGAAACGGTGCTAGCAACACGCACCCTACAACGGCGGGCAGCCGAAACGTGTTCTAAGAGAACGTAGTGCACGACTTGGATTGGTGGCGGTGGTTACCACGCATTATTCGAAGCTGGAACCACGAAGAAGGGAGCAGCGATGAGCACGGCGATGGCAAAAATGAATCGGACGATCGAGGATTTGACGCTGGAGATAAAGCAAGAAATCCACGTGAAGGCCCCGCTCGAGAAGACATTCTCAGCGCTGCTCGAGCAGCTGGGACCTAGAAATGAGCGGCTGGACGGGACACCGATGCCCTTGAAGCTGGAAGCCTGGCCCGGCGGGCGCTGGTACCGCGACCTTGGGGACGGCAACGGACATCTGTGGGCGCACGTGCAGGCTATCAAGAAGCCGACGCTACTGGAGTTTTACGGTCCGCTGTTTATGTCCTATCCGGTCTCCTCGAATTTGCAATACCGTCTGAAGGAACACGACGGCGGAACGCTGATCGAGTTCCGTCACACGGCGCTCGGTCTGATCACGGAAGAGCATCGCACGGGAGTCGTGACGGGCTGGGGACACGTGCATGAAATGGTGCAGAAGTTGGCTGAAGGACGGCTGAAAGCGCACTGAGGGCGGTGGCAAATGTGTCCAGCATGCTTGGCGAATGCTGCAGCGATGGTGGCGGGCGTACTGTCGGCAGGTGGGCTGACGGTGGTGGTGTCGAAGTGGCGAACGAGGAAGAAGGCTGTAGACAAAAAATCCGAAGCAAATCCAGAGGAGGAAGCATGAGCGGTGCAACGATCGAGCAAGTCAACTTGATGTTGAAGCTGTACGACGCCAGGCGGGAAGCGAAGCTGCGAGACGCGCGGGACTGGTACGCAGCGAACTTCCATCCACAGAGCGTGGAGGAAGCGATGAAGCTGTGTCCCCCAGGCACGCAGCAGAACACCTACATGCGGATGGTGATCGGCTACTGGGAGATGGTGGCCAGTATCGCGAACCGCGGACTGATCGACGAAGAGTTGTTCTTCGAAAACAGCGGGGAAATGTGGGTTGTATGGGAGCAGTTGAAGCCGACCATCGCCGGCTGGCGCGAGATGTTCGGCAACAAGCACGTGATGGACAATCTCGAAAAGTGCTGCGCAAGGTTCGAAGCCTGGAGAGAGAAGCGTGATCCAGGCGTGAACGCAAAAACGCGCAATTTTCTTGCGCAACTGAACGCAGCGGCCAAGGCCGGCAAGTCGCAGGCGGCGGCCGGCTAGCCTGCGGATTTAGCCGTTAATTGGAGGCGCAGCATTGCACCCCTAAAGACGGGCACGGCATTGCCGTGCCCTACAAGATTCACGCTGGGAGATGAGGAGATGACGAAGACGGCGATGCAACACGCAGTAGTGAATGCGGAGAAGTGGCTGTCAGCAAGAGTCGAGTTGTTGAAGAAGGAAAAGGAGCTCACGCGGCTGCGCGACGAAATCAGTAAGCAGCGGCGTGAACTGCCCTGGGAGAAGATCGAGAAGAAGTACGTATTCGACGGGCCCAAGGGCAAGCAGAAGCTGGCGGATCTGTTTGAAGGCAAGAGCCAGCTGATCGTGTACCATTTCATGCTCGGGCCGGGATGGAAGGAAGGCTGCCCCAGCTGCTCATACCTGGGGGATCATTTTGACGGAGCGCTGCCGCACCTGGCGGCTCGCGATGTCCGCCTGGTCGCCATTTCGCGTGCGCCCTTCGCGGAAATTGAGGCGTTCAAGAAGCGCATGGGCTGGAAGTTTCCTTGGTATTCATCCAACGGGACGGACTTCAACTTCGACTATCACGTTTCGCAGAGCAAGGAAGAAGCAGGGAAGGCCGAGGTCTACTACAACTACGCGATGCAGAAGTTCCCGGCGGAGGAGCGGCCCGGCGCCAGTGTCTTCTACAAGGAGGCCGCGGGAAATGTGTTCCACACCTATTCGACGTATGGGCGCGGGCTGGACACGTTCCTCGGTACGTACCACTGGCTGGACATTGTCCCCAAGGGACGCGACGAGGATGATCTGAAGTTCTCGATGGCTTGGGTCCGGCACCACGACAAGTACGACGGAGGCGACAACGTGGATATGTAGGCGGACAAACGGCTTCTGATCCTTACTCGTGAGACTCCAGTTCGCGCTTCAGGCCGGATAGATCCTTGATAATGATGTTTCGGCCGTCCACTTCGAGGTAGCCTTCAGCCTGAAGGCGTCCCAAGTTCCGTGACACCAGCTCGCGCACCGTACCGAGTTCGGCAGCTACGTCCTGCTTTGTTTTGTCGAATTCTACTTGGACGCCATCACTCGTACGCTTGGAACTGGCCTGTGCGAGACGCACGATCAAGCCGATCAGCCTCTGCCGGACCGTTGTGAACGACAGGTCCTCAATGATGCCCACGAGACGGCGCAAGCGCGAGCCGACGACGGCGATGACCTTCAATCCCACCTCGGGATGCTCGCGACAGAAATCCTGAAAGTCCTTCCGGGAGATGAACAGGATCTCGGCTTCCTCGGAAGCCGTCGCCGAAGCCGGGTAGTTTCCTCCGTCAAAGACGGGAAGTTCGGCGAACGAACTCCCAGGTCCTTCAATGGAGAGAATCTGCTCCCGACCGCCGGCCGAGACTTTGAATATGCGGATCTTGCCGCGCCCAACGACGAACAGGCCCCGGCACGCGTCACCCTCGCCGAAGAGCATTTCCCCCCGGTCATACTTCTTACTACTCACGCGGCGAAGCAAAGCAGCCATTTCTTCGTCGCTCAAACTCGCAAATAGTGGCGCCTTGCGCAGTACCTTTTCGGTGGCATCGTTCATAGGACGTCATTGCCAGCAGGGCGCAGCCGCGCCGGGAACGCGAGGCTCATTGTAATTGGAAACGGGTGGAGTAGCTATCCGAGCGGAGGCTATTCCTCGCGCGACTCACGATCAACGCGCCCGACAAACGAGTTCAAGGCGACGCAACAAAGAAAGAGAAGTCCCGAAAAGATCGCCGCGGGCAGCGCGGTTTCGGTATGCCCGGCAAGCAGACCCTCCAGAGCCGCGCTCAACAGCCAAATCTGGACGATCACCAGCAGGACAATCAACGCCATAGCCCCATCCATCGCCACGAGGCCCTTCCTTTGTTTGGAAAAATCACGGTCCGCCATATCAACGTACCTTCACGCCAATGGCCACAAATTCCTGGCCCTGCCGCTCCAAAAGAATGCGAGGCAAGGGCCGAGGCGGAGGTCCCTGCAGAACGGAACCATCCGTCGCGGAAAAATAGCCGTGATGACAAGGGCAAGCCAATCGATTCGTTTCCTTCTCATAATAAACCGCGCACGAGAGATGCGTGCACTTCTGGCTGAAGGCGTTGTATTCATTTTCTGCGGTCCGCACGAGGATGCAGCGGTCCGCCGCCGTCGGATACGCAAACAATTTGACACCGCCTACGGGAATCTCTCCGATCCCGGCCACCATGGAACGCGGAAACACAGCGCTCCTTGTGAAATACGAGCGTGCCAGAATCCAGAGGTTGCCCACGAACATGCCGAGACTCGCGAGTGTCAGGAATTTTGTGAACTGACGCCGGGACACGTAGCGCTCATCCGCGGCGTGAATTGAGAACTCCTCCTTCCAAAGCGCCTCCGAGTCAGGCTTCCGGAAGAGCGGCATAGGTCTCCTCCCAGATGTGATCGAGAACGTCGAGAGAAATGGACTCCGTGTTGGCGGGAACCATCACGTGCACCTTCGTCGTGATGCGCTGCTTGCCGAAGTAGAACACATTCGACGGCTTCTCCCGTCGCCACGCGATCTGTTCGGGGCGCACGTAGGCCAGCGCCTGGCTCGGGCAGACGGTGGCGCACATGGGCCGTTTCCCGATGGACGTCCGGTCGTAGCACATGTCGCATTTCATCATCTGTTCGCGCTCGGGGAAGATCTTTGGAATCCCGAACGGGCAAGCGAGAACACAGTTGGAGCAACCGATGCAGCGTGGCTTCAACGACGACTGCACGACGCCATCGTCACCCTTCTTGATGGCGTCCGCCGGACAAACCATCGCGCATGTTGGCTCGTCGCAATGCCAGCAAACGAAAGCCGCCGAGGCGGTCGTGCCCTTGCGGTCGATAAAATCGAAATTGATCATCGACTGTCCGCGATGTGTTTCGCATTCCTCGCAGGCGTTCAGGCACGACTGGCAGCCGATGCAGCGTGAAGGGTCCACATAGAATTCGTAGCCGTGCATCAGGCGTTCCCTTTCGCTTCCCGAATCGCCCATTCGGCGGGGCCTGCCACTTTCTGCAACTGGCAGGCCGATACTTTGAACTCCGGGATTTTGCTGCGCGGGTCGAGTGTGCGATGCGTCAGACGATTCGCGCTGCGGTCGCCCGGCCAATGGTACGGAATGAACACGGTATCCGGACGAATCGTGCGCACCACCATTGCTTGCAGCGTAATTTGGCTGCGGCGCGAACTCACCGTAACCCAGTCTCCGTCGGCGATGCCGTATTGCTGGGCAAGGCGCGGATGGATTTCAACGCGTGGATTCGGGTACTGCTTCAACAACGCGCCGATGCGCCGCGTCTGCGTCCCGGACAGGTATTGGCTTACTACGCGGCCAGTCGTCAGGTACACCGGATAATCAGCGGAGACCGGGTCGCCGCTTTCGCGCCATTCGGTCACGACGAAGTGATGTTTGCCGTCCGGATGATACGAGCGGCCATCCTCGAACAACCGCGGCGTTCCCGGATGATCCAGCGAAGGACACGGCCAGAAGACCCCCAGGTTTTGATCGATCTTTTCGTAGGTGATGCCGTAATAGTCGGCGTGGCCGCCGTGTGAGGCTTCCCGCAATTCCTCGTAGATCTCCCGCGTCGTGTGGTAAGGGAAATACTTCGCCTTGCCAAGACGCTTCGCCAGCTCACAATAAATCCAAGTATCGCCTTTCGCGTTTCCCGGAGGATCGACGGCCTTGCGAATATGGATGACCCGGCCTTCCACCGTGCAGCCAATACCCTCCTCTTCCTCCTGTAGGCTTCCGGCCAGCACGACGTCGGCGTAGTGCGCGGTCTCTGACAGGAAGAAGTCAATCACCCCAAAGAACTCCAGTTTCTTCAGGGCCTCGTGCGTGAAGTTCGCATCCGGCAGGGAGACCAGGGGATTGAAACAGCAGGAGAGCAGTGCCTTGATTTCTCCTCGGTGAATGGCCTCCATGATTTCCACCGCAGAGTAGCCGGCCTGCGGAATTTCTTCCGGTGCGATACCCCAAACCTTGGCCGTGTGCGCGCGGGCTTCCGGGTCGCTAATCGATCGCTGCCCCGGAAGCTGGTCACATTTCTGGCCGTGCTCCCGCCCTCCTTGACCATTGCCTTGTCCCGTGATCATCGCGCAGCCGGCGCCTTCACGTCCGATGTGCCCGGTAGCGAGGCAAAGATTAATCAATGCCAGGCAGTTCTCCACACCTTTCGATTGGTGTTCGACGCCACGGGCGTGCAGGGCGATCGCGCGTTCCGCCTTCGCAAACAGGTGCGCGGCGCGTTCGATGGATTCCGGAGGGACGCCCGTTTTCTCAGCCACGGTCCGTGGGTCCCAGACCCGCACCGACTCCGCCACGGCAGAAAACCCGGTCGTGTACTGGTCGATGAACTCGCGCTTTTCTAGCCCATCACGCAACACAACATGGAGGAGTCCCAGGTACAATGCCAAGTCCGTGCCCGGACGCACCGGGAGATACACGTCGGCGTTGCGGCAGATCGGTGTCATCCGTGGATCCACGACCATGAGCTTTCCACCCCCATCCCTGCAGCGCCAGATGTAGTCAGTGGTAATGGGTGCGCACTCTGCGACGTTTGCGCCGGCGACAAGGATGACCTGCGCCTTCGGAATATCGCTCCAGGGCAACGGGCTGCGATCCACACCGAACGCCAGCTTGTAAGCGGTTCCCGCGGAGACCATACAGAGCCGGCCGTTGTAGTCGATGTGCCGGGTGCCGAGCGCCACGCGCGCAAACTTTCCGAGCAGGTAGGACTTTTCGGAGATGAGCGAAGCGCCGCCATAGATGGCCACGCTGTCCTTACCGTACTTCTGCTGGATCTCCTGTAAACGCCGTGCTGTGAAATCGAGCGTTTCGTCCCACCCAGCAGCGCGAAAACCATTCGGTTCTCGCAGCAACGGATCGAGAAGGCGGTCGGGATGGCCGCCCTGCAGATAACGCTTCACGCCCTTGGGGCACAGCATCCCGTGGTTGAAGGGAAATTCCTCCCAGGGCTCGAAGCCGATCACCTGGTTCTCGCGCACCTTGAGCTGAATCCCGCACTGCTGCCCGCAGAAACAACAGTGCGTCTTCACCAACCGATGGGCGGGATGTTCCGATTCATTTTGCCATCCACCTGTCGGAACAAAGGCAGGGTGTGGCCCAAACCGGTCAAGGAGCGTTTTCGAGGAGGCCGGAGGTTCAGCCACGCGTTTCCTCCTTCAATTGGAGTTGTGCTAGTGCCAGCGATTTTCGCTTGCACGCGGGGCAGATTTCCTGCCAGGTGGCGTCCCCAACGGCGTAGTCAAAGCCAACCTGGGGCAGAACCTTCTTCAAGTCCTCGATGTGCATGTGCGACGCGAAGCGTTCGCCACAGCGCTTGCAGATCTCCGGTTCACCCGTTTCACCGGCCGCCTGGTAAAGCTTGACCCCCAGTTGCGCCGGACGCTGGAAAATGTGGAAGAACTTGCCGAAGGGCAAATAGAGCAGTGCGCTGATCACTGTAATGGCGTGCAGGATGGCGAGGAAACTGTAGAACTCCCCGCGAAGCCAGCGTTGCGAGACGGTCAGCGCCAGGCCGGTTACTGAAATGGCGAACAGCAGAATAATAGGGAGGAAATCCAGCGAGAACGACTGCACCGCCTGTGCGCCACGATCTCGGAAGCGCCGCCACAATGACAATCCGATCCCGCCCAGCACCAGAAACGCGGAAATATCCAGCCCGTGAAAGAGCAATTCGGCGAACAAGGTGTGCAGCCGGAAGGTCATGGCGCGGAAGCCGTAGACGAGCACGACGTAGGTGTTTTGATCGTCGGGGAGCGTCTGGAAAGAGATCCATCCGAAGACTAACGGAAACGTGATCAGGACCGCGGTGACACAACCCCAAAAAATCAGTTGATGCATCCACCAGCGAAGCGCCGACCGTTTGTGGATGAAGGTCTGCGCTGCGAGATTTTTCACCGCGAGCCCGAGAAGACGAACGGAACTCTTGAGAATTCCCTGCCGCCAAAAGAGTTGCCAGCCACGCTCCCAATATACGCGCGTGGGAGGCTTGTCGAGCCAAACGCGATAGTGATACACCACGCCCCACGTGGCGAAGATGATCGCGAAAGTGTAAATGACAAGCGCCGGGTCGAAGTTCTGCAAATTGCGCGATCCCACGACGATGGCTGCAACGAGGAGGCCGGTAAAGAGCGTCGCGGTTACGCCGGCGCGCAAGCGGTCTGCGGTCCTGCGGAAGTGCGGTGGGAGGCCGAGTTCCTGCTTTTCCTGTCGCGGAAGAAAAATAACTGCATTTACACGCCACAGGGTCACCGCCATTAGCGACAACAGGAGAAAGCCCGGCCAGACCGTGTGGAGACGATCGCGGAAGAAACCGAGTAGCAGGGGCGGGAAAAATCCGCCGAGCCCGCCCATGGCGCCGACGAGTCCCGTGACGGTGCCCACCTGTTTCGGAAAATACTGCGGCACGAGCTTGAACACCGCGCCGTTTCCGACGCCCAACAAAAATGCGCAGCCGAGCGCGCCTGCCGTAAAGGGCAGCATCGACGGCCACGCCATCAACAGCGCCAATGGCGCGATGCCGAGAAACACGGCGTTCAAGACCCGGGCACCTCCGATCTTGTCGGCGAGCCAGCCCCCCAGGGGACGGGCAAGCGTCGCGAGAACTACGAAACCGGCAGTCCGGAACCCCGCATCGGCCGCCCCCAACCCGAATTGGTCCTTTAAAAGAGCTGGCAAATAGATCGAGAAAGCGACGAATCCACCGAAGGTCAGAAAGTAGAAAAGTGAGAGCACCCACGACAGTCGCTCCCGTGCCGGTCCAAGCATTTCTCCAAGCCCGGATGGTCGCGCCGCTTGGGGCGAATTCCTCGCCACTGCGTAGAAGGCGACTCCCCACGCAACGAGAAGGACCGAAGCGCCGCGGAAGATGTTCTGCCAACCGACGACTGCCCCAAGCACAGGCCCGAGAAACACTGCCGCGGATTGCCCAATATTTCCGAGACCGTAGACGCCCAGAGCCCCGCCTTGTTTATCCGGCGGGAACCAGCGCGACACAAAACCGACGCCCACGGCAAACGAGCTCCCGGCAATGCCGAGAAAAAAGCCCACGACGAGCAGGTTTTGATAGCTGCCGACTCTCGGAACCAGAAAGGCTGGCACGGCCACGGTCATCATTAGCAGAGTGAAGATCAAACGTCCGCCGAACCGGTCGGCGAGCATTCCGGTCACAATTCGCATTAGTGAACCCAGCAGAACCGGAACCGCAACGAGGAAGGCCGTTTGCGTGGCGTTCAGATGAAACGACTCGCGGAATCGCGGCGCAAACGCGCTGATCAGCCCCCAAGCGGCGAAGCACACTGCAAACGAAATGGTGCCCAGTGCAAGTTGCCACTTCGCGGAGGACGCCTTCTGAGTTCCATCCGTGGGCATGATGACAGTGACCTTCCTCTGCGAGGACAGCTAAGCGCAGAAAGCGAAAGGGTCGGAAGGGAGCTTCAGCATACATCGCCTGCTCTGTCTCCGCCAATCGAAACAGTCGGCACAACCCCCGCTGAGCCCAGCCCCTTGCTCAATATTTCACACCCCAAACTCTGTTCGTTCTAACGGGGGTTGCCGGCGGGAGCCAGTTGCGGCAGCCCGACCGTCATGGGCTCGTTCACCGCGTGACTCTTTTGCAGCACGAACGTGCACAGGATATTAACTGTGAAAACGGAAAGAGCCATCAGCTCGATCAACGCGGACGCGGGCAAAAAATGCCATGCCCACGTTGCATAACCCTGGTACGCCAGCACCTCACAGCAAACACGAAGCGTGCATCCAAGCGTCAACAGAAACAGCCCCACAAACATCAGCCTTGGACTCCACAGCAAGCGCATCCCGGCGAACGCCGGCAGAATTCTTTGTCCGACGCCGAGGATCATCGTGCCCACGAAGCCCACCGTGAGCGCGTGCCGCGAAGCTCCCCAGAATCCACCTGACGTATCCCACTGGCACGCTGCCACGCCAAGACTCGCGGCGATCAGCAACCATCCGTACGCGATGCGCACGAAGGCAGGGAAACTCTTGTGAATGCCACGGGTCTTTGGCTCTTGTTGGCTGGATTCGAAGATACGAATCGCCACGACCGAAGAAATGGTCGCCGCCAGGAGGAAGGTTGTCGCGATGCCGAACCAACCGGCTGCGGCGCAGCCCACGCCGAGAAAAGCAAGAATCACCGCCGCGAGCAGAAATCGTGGCCGAACGGGTCGTAAACCCAGAAATACCCTCATCCATTTCGCACTGAATCCCCAAACAAAAGGAACCAGAAAACCCCAACCGAGAAGCACCAGGTAGCGCTGATCGAAATCGCGCGGAAACGCCGGATCCAGTCCGCGCAGCGCGACTCCGACGCTTTCGATGAGGTTCGCTCCGAGGGACAGCAGGAACCCGATCGTCGCGCTCATAACCACCCAGACCCAAGGCTCGAGAGTGCTCCGCGAATCCTTCGGCTTATGTTGTGAGACAACCACGAAGAAGATACAAAACGCCAAGAATTCCATCATCCCGCCGGCCGGCACGAGAGCCCGCCACTCCCAACGGTAGACCGTTGCCACCCATCGCACTCCTACGCCCAGCGTCCACAGCGCCCAGCTGACCCATGCGGCGCGAATCACGCGGGTGGCGCGCTCCCGCAGCTTGGGGATGGAATAGAAGCCGATCCCCAGAAGAAAACTGCCGACCCAGCCGAACACCTGCGCGTGGCCGTGCGCCTGCAGCCAGGAAGGAGAGATCGACCCGCTCTGCGCGCGCCCGCTGATCTGCAGCAGATTCCAGACACCCAGCAGCGTTCCCGGGAAGAGCATGAAAACAAGTCCCGCCACGATAAACGCCATCAACAGTTTCGACATGGCCGCTTCGCGCTCGCGCATCGCGCGCAATGCTTGCACGACCCTGGGATCGGCTCGAAACTCTTTGACTGTCGTTTGT
>Ga0209465_10001186_pt1 | contig 11748 bp, 8 predicted proteins | sample PanSoiPlot1MoBio_FD_188321 | JGI IMG/M metagenome (GOLD analysis project Ga0209465, IMG submission 188321) | Tropical forest soil microbial communities from Panama analyzed to predict greenhouse gas emissions - Panama Soil Plot 1 MoBio (SPAdes)... | ecosystem: Environmental > Terrestrial > Soil...
TCGACGTGAAAGCAGACATGATCGAAAGCGGCACGAACCAGAGCAAGAACTCGCGCGGTGGAAACTCGGGAAGGGTTAGATCGGTTCGCTTCCATCCTTCAGGTAACACAGCGACAAGCGCAGGGCAGAGTCCCAGCATTCTGTAAATCCCTCGCGATAGTCTGCGCTGCAAGGCGGACAAAACATGGCGCCAGCACATTACGGAGTTGGCTGGTCGCTTTACGCCGCTGGTGACTGTTCCCTATAATCACTTGCGACTTTCGGAGGACATGCTGTGCCCGTTGGCACTCCCTTTCACGAACGCACACTGGCATTGTGTGAAAGCCTGAACTATCGCGAATGGTCCGGCTATTACACCGTCAGTGTCTATGAAACCCATCACGAGCACGAGTACAACGCGATCCGTAACTCCGCTGCGCTCATCGACATTTCCCCGCTCTTCAAATATCGCGTCACGGGACGTGACGCTACTCGCCTCGTAAACCGCGTCATTTGCCGCGACATCAATAAGGTCGCCGTCGATCAAGTCATCTACTGCTGCTGGTGCGACAGCGAAGGCAAAGTTGTCGACGACGGCACGATCACGCGCCTCGGCGAAAACGACTATCGCTGGACTGCGGCCGACCCGAGCCTCCGGTGGTTTCAGCAAAACTCCTTGGGCCTCGACGTGCAGATGGAAGACATTTCTGAAAAAACTGCAGCGCTGGCTCTGCAGGGGCCGACCTCGGGAAAACTTCTCCTCGTTACGGCCGAAGCGAACATCGCCAACCTGAAATATTTTCGTGTTACGCACGGCAAAATCGGCGGGGTGCCGGTGGACATCTCCCGCACCGGCTACACCGGCGACCTCGGCTATGAGATCTGGGTTCCCGCCGATCAGGCGGTGAAGGTCTGGGATCGCTTGATGGACCACGGCAAACCGTTCGACATCCATCCCGCCGGCATGATCGCTCTCGACGTCGCCCGCATCGAAGCCGGCCTGATTCTGATCGAAGTGGACTACACCTCCAGCAAGAAGGCGCTGATTCCGTCGCAAAAATACACGCCGGGCGAAATTGGCCTGGGTAAGCTGGTGGACTTGAAAAAAGAAAACTTCGTCGGCCGCGATGCCCTGGTCGCCGAAGCGAAAAGAGGCGGAGCTGCTCGCGCGCTGGTTGGGCTCGAAATCGATTGGAACGAGGTTGAAGCGCTTTACGACAAGCAGGGGATGGCGCCGCAGGTTCCGGGCATGGCTTCGCGGGTAGCCGTTCCGGTTTTCCGCGGAGGCCGCCAGGTTGGCAAAGCCACTTCCACCACCTGGTCACCGACACTGAAGAAAATGATCGCTCTCGCCACGGTCAGCCGCGAACACTCTGCTCTCGGCGGCACGCTGCACATCGAAATGACCGTCGAAGCCCGCCGCAGCTCTGTGGCCGCCAACGTCGTTCCCCTGCCCTTTTTCAATCCGCCCCGCAAGACGGCAATCCCGATAACCTAAGAATGCGGCGCGCTGCCACATGGTTTCGCAGCCGCGCTCGAATTTCGGAAAGGACCGCGCCGTGCCCGAAAACGCTAACGAAAGCAAGCTTTCTCGCCGCAATTTCCTGGAAACCGGGTCCGTAGCTCTTGCTGCGGCCGGCGTGAATTCTGTCGCGAACCTGCCGGGTCAAGAACAGAACGAGCCCGGCTACGCGCGCCGCAAGAGCGATCCCGGGCCAAGCAATCCGGAAATCGACGCGCAAAATAGCAGCTCATTCGACCCCCCGGAGACCGACGCCGGCGGAGTTCCTCCCTTCAAGTACCCGTTTTCGTTTTCGCACAAGCGCCTGCATAGCGGCGGCTGGTCTCGCGAAGTGACCGTCCGCGAACTGCCCGTCTCCAAAAGCATGGCTGGCGTGGACATGCGTCTAACCGCCGGCGGAATTCGCGAACTGCATTGGCACACCGCCGCCGAGTGGGCGTTCATGCTTTATGGCAGCGCCCGCATCACAGCAATCGATAACGACGGAAAAAGTTTTGTGGCCGACGTAAAGGAAAGCGACCTTTGGTATTTCCCTCCGGGTATCCCTCATTCCATTCAGGGACTCAATCCAGACGGCGCAGAATTCCTGCTCGTTTTCGACGATGGCAATTTTTCCGAGTATGCCACCGTGCTGCTTTCCGATTGGATGGCGCACACACCCCAAGACGTTCTTGCCAAGAACTTCGGTGTGCCCCGGTCCGCCTTTACCAGGCTCCCGGGCAAAGAACTCTTCATCTTCCAATCCGCAGTGCCGGGCCCGCTCGAAGACGATCAGAAGTCCGCAGCCGGCACGCGCGGCCTCTCCGCACAAGACTTCGCCTTCCGGACACTGCAGTCGCGGCTCACCAAGCGGAGCAAAGGCGGCGAAGTCCGCATTATCGATTCGCGCACCTTCCAAGCCGCCGCAAACATCGCCTCGGCCATCGTCACCGTGAAGCCCGGTGGCATCCGCGAACTGCATTGGCATCCAAACGCTGACGAGTGGATGTATTTCGTTTCCGGAAAAGGCCGCATGACCGTCTTCGCCACCGGTGGCCGCGCCCGCACCATGAACTTTCAGGCGGGCGATGTCGGCTATGTCGAAAAGGCGCTACCGCACTACGTCGAAAACACCGGTGAGGCCGATCTGAAATTTTTGGAAATGTTCAAAGCCGGCGTGTATCAGGATTTTTCGCTATCGGAATGGCTTACGCACACGCCGCCCGAGCTGGTTATGGCCCACATGAACATCGACCGAGCCACGCTTGACGAAATCCCCCGCGATGAAATCGTGATCATGCCCGAATAAGACAAGTTTGAAGGGCGTTTTCCTGAACCCGCAGTTTTCACCTTCCGGTTCCGACGGCTCTATACCACAGGCAGGTTAGTGGCCAGATGCGAAACTCAGCTCATCTGCCAGCATCTTGTCCAAAGCTGCGCGTTCCAGAATCTGGCCATGCACCACAACCGCGCGGATTCGTTGGCTATTGTGTATGTCGTCGAGCGGATTCGCATCCAGCAGCACCAGGTCCGCATAATTTCCTGACGCGATCGTGCCCGAATCCTTCGTTGTCGCCAGAAATTCGCCCGCATTTCGCGTCGCGGCTTGCAGCGCTTCGGTAGGACTCAGTCCGGCATCCACGAGCATCGCGAGTTCTTCATGCAATGCAAATCCCGGAAGCACATAAGGCGCGGGAGAATCGGTCCCGGCCAGCACATGCACGCCGCTTCTTTGCATTTGGCGCACGAGCGACACCGATTTTCCGAACAACTGCTCGCGCAGTTCAGACTCCGCCGGAGTCACAAACCGCATCTGCAGGGCGCGTGCCTCTCTCCATACCGCCAGAATCCCTCTCGGGATGTACTTCTCTCTGTCCTCGTGCGCCGGAGCAGCTTGCAGATTTGGGAATGCGTCATTCTTCAACAGCACCAATGTCGGCGTCTGCCAAACATTGTTCTTCACGAATTTCCTCAGAAGCGCGTCAGCCTCAGGTTGCGAATACGATTCAAGCATCTTCCGTTGCCAGCGCACCACCCGTGCGTGCGCCTGTTCCGGAGTTTCTTTCCTGGAGGGCACGTAGAACTGTTCGCGCAGCAACCCGTATTCGTCTCGCGAACATCCGCGCAACACATTGGTCAGGTGCTCGATGCTGTGTTGCCCAGCATCAGCCGCCTCCGCTGCCGTCACGCGGTCCGGAACGTGCCCTACAAAAACCAGGTGCTCCCGACGCGCCGCCTCGGCAATCGCAAAATATGCGTCCGGGCTCAGCATCGACTGCACTTTGATGAAGTCCACCCCGCGCTCGACCAGTTGACGCACATCTTCGTTGGCTTGCGTGCGGTCCATCACCACAAACGATGGTTGAAATGACGGTGGCGATCCGTCCAGATACGGCCCCGCGTAGAAAATCCGTGGCCCGAGACGCTTCCCATCCTTGATCTCTTCCCGTAACGGTATCAGCGACTCCAGGTAGCCGCCCATGTCCCGCACCGTAGTGATGCCGTTCGCCAGCAACAGCGGAATCATGAAGCTCCGGCTGCCGTCGGGCTCGCCCGCAGCGGTCAGGTGCACATGCATGTCCACCAGCCCGGGAATCAGAAATTTTCCACGTCCGTCAACGATTCGGGCCGCCCGGGGTATTCCAATTGAGTCAGCCGGACCGACTGCGGCAATTCGCTGTTTTTCAATGAGAACAGTCTGATTGGAAATCGGCGCGGCGCCGGTCATGTCAAGGACGGTTACATTCGTAATGGCGAAAGGTCTCTCGGAAGATCGGCCACATGCAAAGAGTGCAATGGTGGCAAGTGCACAGAGGAAAGGTGAGTGGACGCGCAAAAGTCTCAAGGATGTTCTCTGATCGCTTTGGCCAAGCGGACTGCGCTATACCAGCGGCCGTTCCAAAATGCGCTCCAACGTGCGCAGGGGCGACAAGGCAGGCGAAGCCATCGCGTCCACCGGCAAATGAAATGTTTGTTCAAAGGCGTGCTGGCCGGACATTGCCGCATGCGAAACCGAATCCGTGTAACAGGACCACACTGCGCCGGGCGCAAATTCCAACCGGGTCTGCGGCGCGCCGGCCTGATATTCGGTGTCGGCTTTCATCGCGTCGTGCAAACCCAGCATGTAGTGATCGTACAAACTACGGCGCCCCTTCGTGATCCTCAATAACGCCATTGCCGCCAGTGCGCCGGGAAACGGCGGACTTACTCTTGGCAGCAGCTTCCGCGCTGCATCCTGAAATGGTTCCCCCGCCCGCCACACGCGCGCCGCTGCCGGATTTACGTTCGCGAACAATCGCAATATGCGCTTTCCGTAGCTTGGCCGCGACGGAAACGCGTCCACGTGCAGTCGCGTATCGTCTTTGCGCCAGCTCGTCGCGCGCCCGGAGATTTCCGCTGGACGGAAACTTGTCAGTCCGGGAGTACACTGCTCAGCATAAGCCGGACAAAGTGCGCGGAGCAGGTCAATCGCGTGCTTCGCAAATCGCCTCATCATACCCGCAAGCTCTTCGCGCTCGGCTCCTTGGCAATCGGTTCCATTCAGTGCCACAGTCGCCGCATTGAAGCTGATGTTCTTCGATTTCGGGCTTAGAAGGCGCGAGGAAAGAAACTTCTGCTCTACCGGGAGCAGTTCAAAGCGAAGTCCCGGGGCGAACAGAATTTTTCCTTCCTCGAGCGCGCTGGTTGCTCGCCCTACAATATCTTTCGGGAACGGCCCCGCCCAGTCCGCAACTGGCACTTGTTCTAGAATCTCCACGGCCGACCTGTCTCCGCGCCAGCAGTATACCTGAGATAGCTTTCGCTCCGGTTAAAGGCCGCTATCACTCAACCAGCCGGTTGTACTTCTTCAAGACTTCTCTCAGCCGGTCGTGCGGCAACCCCGCCACCTTGTGGTCTTCAATACCGGTCATGGTCTTCGCAGCAACCATCGCATTGATGATGGCCTCTTCCGTCGCCTGTACGGTCGCCGCAAAAACCGGATCCAGCGCGTCGTTTGGCAGGAACTTCAGATCGACCACGGTCTTTCCGCCATCGGCATGCCGGTTGGCCGTCGAAAACGCAATAAAAATATCTCCTGACCCGTCGCCCGAAATGCTTCCGTTCCGCCCTAAGCCCAGGGAAACGCGCCGCGCCAGCCGCTTCAGTTGATGCGAAAGCACCGGCGCATCGGTGCCAACCACTACGATGATCGAGCCGCGCTCGGAAATTTCTGACGGCTGATACGCGTACGGATCTTCGGACGAAATCTCCCGGCCAACAGGGATCCCTGCAATACGCAAGTTCAGCCGCGAACCGTAATTGCACTGAACCAGCACGCCGACGGTGTAGTTGCCATCTTTCGCATCTAGCTTCCGCGACGACGTGCCGATCCCCCCCTTAAAGCCGTTGCAAACCATTCCTGTCCCGCCGCCGACCGATCCTTCTTCTACTGCTCCGCCATGCGCCGAATTTATTGCCTGAAAAGCGTGCTCCGGCTTCACGTGAAAGCCGTTAATGTCGTTTAGCCAACCGTCCCAGGTTTCCGCTACGACCGGCAGCGACCACCAATAGCCCGTGGGGTCGGGCTTCCCGTGCTCCACGCGCCACTGAACCACCGCGTCGCGAACTACTCCCACGCTGTGCGTGTTCGTAATCATCACCGGCCCTTCGAGAAAGCCGGACTCTTCCACCCACGTCGTGCCCGTCATTTCGCCATTGCCGTTTTGCGAAAACCAGCCTGCAAACACCGCGTCATTCATCGAGTCCTTACCGCGCGGAAGCACAGCTGTCACTCCGGTTCGCACCGGGCCCTTGCCCACTTGCAGCTTTCCTTCACCGCTGATCAATGTAGAGTGCCCTACTTCTATTCCTGCAACGTCGGTGATGGCATTCAGCTTTCCTGGGACACCGTCGAATGGAACGCCCAGGTCACGCGCCCGCTCTTTCTTTGCAGTTTCTTGCGTAAGTGCCGCGGATGGAAGTATCCACATGAGGCCGATTAAAAAAAGAATAGAACGATAGGGCATCCGGTTTCACTCTCCAAAGAATCTAGGAATGCAAATACAAGTTATGAACAGGGACGAGTGTAGCCTAATTCAGGACGAGAACACTTGTGCTACCGCGAATTGCAGCGCTTGCGCGATTTGCGAACACTCTTCAGCCGAAATGGTAAATGGCGGAGCCAGCAGGATGTGATCGCCGCGCATACCATCCACGCATCCTTGCGACGGATAGGTCAGCACATTTTTCGTCAAAGCTGCCTGCCGAATCTTCTCCGCTACGCTTATTTCTTTCGGGAACGGTTCGCGCGTTCGTTTATCCTTAACAAACTCGATCCCGAGCAGTAAGCCGAGGCCGCGAATCTCGCCAACATTGGGATGCACATCCAACGGAGCAAGAACTTTGCGAAACTCCTTCGCCGCCGGTTCCACGCGCTCAAGCAGCTGTTGTTGTTGCAGACAATCCAGCACCGCGTTGCCCGCGGCGGTCGAAACCGGATGCGCCTGGTAGGTAAATCCATGCTGGAAGGAGCCCGATCCTTTCGCAAACGCATCCGCGACCCCGGCAGAAACCAGCACAGCTCCCAGCGGGGCGTAACCGCTGGCCACGCCTTTCCCCACCAGAATCAGATCCGGCTCAACCTTCCAATGATTCACCGCAAATGGTCTTCCCGTACGCCCGAGTCCGGTCATGATTTCATCCGCAATCAGCAAAATGTCCTGCTCGCGGCAAATTTCCGCGATGCGCTGAACATATCCATTCGGCGGCGCCGCCGCTCCGAGCGTGGCTCCCACCACCGGCTCGAAAATGAAGGCCGCCGCCGTTTGCGAATTGTTCGTTTTCAGAAATTCCGACAGATCCTCGGCGCAGGCAACGCCACATTCCGGAAATGTCTTTTCGAACGGACAGTGGTAGCAAAAACACGGGGCGATATGCCCCCACTCCGCAAGAAGCGGTGCATACGGCCCGCGGCGCGCCAGATTTCCGCTGACTGACATTGCTCCGACCGTGCTACCGTGATAGCTCTGTTTCCGCGAAATGACGCGGTAGCGTGAAGCCTGCCCCCGCTCCAGATGAAACTGCCGCGCCAGCTTGATCGCCGTCTCCGTCGCTTCCGAACCGCCGGACGTGAAATAAACTTTCCCGCCGTTTTGAAAGTTCCCAGGAGCTAAGGCCAGTAATCGCGCGGCTAAGTTTTCCGCCGCGTCTGAATGAAACTGCGAAGTGTGCGCAAAGCCGACCTGCCCGGCCTGCGCCGCCATTGCTTCGCCGATCGGTTTGACCCCGTGACCGATATTTACGACGGCCGCCTGACCCGACGCGTCCAGATAACGCCTCCCGTCTGCGCCGACGATCCAGCATCCATCGCCACGTGCCGCCACCGGAAACTCTTTGCGGAAATTGCGAGGAAAAAGAAAAGACATGGGAAATGATCTCCACGATAGTAGCAGAGCGGGCGGCGTACTACACGGAACTGGAGGCGCATGCTACGCTGACCAATCCTCTCAGGAGACTTCATGCGTCCATTAGTGCGTAGCAAGTTGGTGCTCGTTTTTGCATTGCTTTTGAACGTTCAAACGAAAGCGCAGGGCATAGCGGTAAGACTTGAAGTCGACCTCCGCGATGCTCCTCGCCGCGTCTACCACTCGAGGATGGAATTCCCGGTGAAGCCAGGACCTTTAACGCTGGTCTATCCAAAATGGATTCCCGGCGAGCACTCTCCCAACGGCCCGATCGTGGACGTCACGGGCGTACAGTTCCGCGGCAATGGCCAGGAAATCTCTTGGCGCCGCGACGATATGGACTTGTACGCATTTCACTGCACGATTCCCGCGGGCGTGACGATCATGGAGGCGGCGCTCGACTATCTTCTGCCGAAAGAAGACGGCATCGCTGGTTCGCCTTCCGCTACAGCACAGGTGGCGGTCTTGCCATGGAATCTGGTCGTGCTTTATCCGGAAGGCGCAAAGACGGACGACGTGATGTTCTCTGCCAGCATCCGCGTTCCTTCTGGATGGAAGTTTGCCACGGCATTAAACACGGTCTCAGCCAGCTCTGCCGATTCTGCTACGTTCGAAACGATTTCACTCACGCGCTTGGTCGATTCGCCGCTTCTCGCCGGTGCATTTTTCAAAACCTACGATATTTCCCCCGGCCAAAAGCCTGAGCACCGCCTGAACATTGCCGCTGACAGCGCGATCGCCACATCGTTAAGCAAAGACCAACTTTCGGATCTTCGCCAACTCGTCGCCGAAACCGGTACCCTGTTTGGCGCGCGTCACTACCGCCATTACGATTTTATGCTCGCGCTCAGCGACCATTTGCCGCCGAATGGCCTTGAACATCACGAGTCCAGCGACAATCGCGGCCCAGAAAAGATGTTGCTAGATCCTGATTCGCTCGAAGGCTTGATGGACCTTTTACCCCATGAGTTCTTCCATTCCTGGAACGGCAAATATCGCCGGCCCGTAGGGCTCGCTACGCGCGATTATCAAACGCCGATGAAGGGCGATCTGCTTTGGGTGTATGAAGGCTTGACGCAATACTACGGTGTCATCCTCGCCGCTCGCAGCGGTTTCTGGAAACCCGAACAGTTGCGCGAATATCTGGCAGCGACCGCCGCAGCTCTCAACGATGGACGTCCAGGCCGCACCTGGCGCGACCTTCAAGACACTGCCATTTCTGTCTCCCTTCTCTATGGTGCTCGCGAGGCTGGCGCTTCCTGGCGCCGACCGGTTGATTATTATGACGAAAGCACGCTCATCTGGCTGGAAGCGGACGCGACCATTCGCCGTGAAAGCAAGGGCCAGAAATCCCTGGACGATTTCTGCCGACAATTCCACGGAACCGAAGACGGCGCAATCAAGGTCGTTCCTTACAGGTTTGAGGACGTGGTCGCGTTGATGAACGCGATCGCTCCTTACGACTGGAAGAAGTTTTTTGAAGAACGCCTGCACTCGCATGGGCCAGGCGCACCGCTCGCCGGACTCGAAAACAGTGGCTGGAAGGTCAGCTACAGCGATGAAATGAACGAGCACCAGCGCGCTGCCGAACAGACCGACGGAATCGTCGATCTTTCTTTCTCGCTGGGATTCAGCGCGCACGCGGCGGGTGAGGACATCAATTCCATCGCAGATGTAATCCCAAGTTCACCGGCGGCGAAAGCCGGAATAGCTCCCGGAATGAAATTGGTGGCAGTGAACGGCCGCAAGTGGTCACCAGATTGGCTGCGAGTCGCCATACGCGATGCAAAAAACACCAAAGAGCCGATCCGCTTGCTCCTTGAAAACGATGACTATTACCAGACATTCGAGCTTGACTACCACGGCGGCGAGCGCTATCCCCATCTGGAATCGTTGCACAGCACCGACGTGTTGGGCGAAATCGCCAAGCACCGTGCCCCCGCCATTGCCAGGTAATGTGAGCGCGCACCCGCCGGAACTCGTTCGCACCATAGGCCGGTGGAGCCTGGTCGCCCTGATGGCGAACTCCATCCTCGGAGCCGGTATTTTCGGATTACCTTCGCTCCTGGCCGCGCGCCTCGATGCCTACAGCCCGCTGAGTTGCCTGATCGCAGGCAGCGGCGCTCTCATCATCGCGGCGGTGATAGCGGAAATCGCTTCTCGTTTCGAAGTCACCGGCGGCCTTTATCTCTATGGGCGCGAAGCTCTTGGCCGCTTCTCGGGATTGCTCATCGCCTGGCTGCTGCTGCTGACTCGCATCGCGGCGCCGGCCGCCGCTGCGGACCTCTTTGCCAGCTATCTTGGTCAATTCATTCCGGGCCTTCATGGAAAATTGGCCGAGATATGCCTGAGCGCCGTTCTGATTGGCCATCTGGCGTTGCTGAACTACATCGGCGTAAGAACTGGGAAAACCGTCAGCGATATCTTCACCCTGGTGAAAGTTGGCTTGCTCGCGCTCTTCATTGGCGCGGGCCTGGTGATTCCTTTTTTTCGTCCGGAACTGCGTTTGCCTCTGCATTTCGGCACAACCACTGCCAAGAGCTGGTTCGAAGCGTTGCTGCTGCTTGTTTTCGGTTACGGCGGATTCGAAGGCGCTCTCATGGTCGGAGGCGAATCTCGCAACCCCAAACATGATATGCCCTTCGCTCTTCTGACTGCTCTGCTTCTGCAGGTCTTTCTCTATACCGGTGTGGTGTACGTGGTCGTCAGCACGCTGCCTAATGCGGGAGCTTCGCAGCGGCCGCTCGCTGATGCCGCCGGTATTTTCCTCGGCGGCTGGGGCGCTGCGGCAATCGGTATAGGCGCGCTTATTTCCACATACGGATACCTAAGCGCCAATCTTCTCCATTCGACGCGCATCACGTTTGCTCTTGCCGAGCAGGGCGATTTCCCAAAACTCTTCGCACGAATCCACCCGCGATTTCGTACCCCGCACATTTCGATTTTCCTGTACGCGCTTGCCGTGTTCGGGTTTGCAGCGCTCGGCGACTTTCGCTGGAACGCAATCTTGTCCGCCGCAACTCGCCTCGTCATCTACGGCGCAATGGCCATCGCCTTGATCATATTCCGCAAGCGCTGTGGCCCTGCGCCGTGTTCTTTGCCGCTCGGTCCGGTCTTCGGCGCCGCCGCTCTGCTGATTGTGTTGCTGCTGCTGAGCAGGATCGGAGTTGGCGAGGCCGTCGTGCTCGGTCTCACCGCAGCAACGGCTCTTGTGAACTGGGCCTCGCTGCGCCGCGCTAGAGTTGAGGCGAATTAGGTTATTTGCGGCACCCGCGTATTGGAAATGGCGGCAAAACGGCATACCATTCTGCGTCTGCAAATCGCTTCCAGAAATGTACGTTGTTCAAGGAGAGAGCATGAGAACGAGTGTAGCCAGGCGAAGTCTGGCGTGTACCGCGTACACCATGGCGCTGGTCCTGCTAAACATCGCGGATGCGTTGGCACAGGAAAAGCATGCGATCACTTTCGACGACATCATAGCGATGCACCGCGTCGCGGAAGCGGAATTGTCTCCCGACGGCAAGTGGGTTGCGTACACGATCGCAACTCCGGATATGGACGCGAATCGCAACGCCACGAATATCTGGATGGCGCCGGTCGCGGGTGGCGATGCGATTCAGCTGACGCGCACCGGAAAAGACTCTTCCCCGAAATGGTCGCCAGACGGGAAAACGATTGCGTTTCTTTCCGCGCGCAGCGGCGACTCGCAGGTATACCTGCTTCCCCTGGAAGGCGGCGAAGCGCATCCCATCAGCAAGCTTTCTACTGGGGCGGATATCGTGAAGTGGTCACCGGATGGCAAAACGGTTCTTTTTACTTCGTCGG
>Ga0209465_10001187_pt1 | contig 11744 bp, 9 predicted proteins | sample PanSoiPlot1MoBio_FD_188321 | JGI IMG/M metagenome (GOLD analysis project Ga0209465, IMG submission 188321) | Tropical forest soil microbial communities from Panama analyzed to predict greenhouse gas emissions - Panama Soil Plot 1 MoBio (SPAdes)... | ecosystem: Environmental > Terrestrial > Soil...
CCCGCCTCGAAGTCCATCCAGATCCTCCAGGACGGGCGCCAGAGGTCGACGATCTTGTAGGCCATCCAGGTCGCGAACGCCTCGTTCAGCCACAGGTCGTCCCACCACGCCATCGTCACCAGGTTCCCGAACCACTGGTGCGCCAGCTCGTGCGTGATCACCTCCGCGACCCGCTTCTGCACGGCCAGCGGCGCCGTCGCCGGGTCCGCCAGCAGCGCGACCTCCCGGAACGTCACCGCGCCCGCGTTCTCCATCGCGCCCGCCTCGAAATCCGGCACGCCGATCTGATCCAGCTTGCCGAACGGGTAGGGGAGGCCGAAGTAGTCCTCCAGCCGCGGCAGCACGGCCGCCGCGATGTCCTGCGCGAACGCGGTCAGCTGCCGCTTCTCGGGCGTGGTCCACGTCGTGATCGGGACGTCGCGCGCCATCGCGACCGGGCTGGCGATCAGCGGCCCGACGATCACCGCCACCAGATACGAAGACAGCGGCGGCGTCGGCGCGAAGGTCAGCCGCCGCCCGCCGCGCCCGTCGTTGTCGTCGCGCGCGACGCGGCCGTTCGAGATCGCGATCGCCTGGTTCGGCACGCCGGCCACGCGCAGCCGCCAGACGGCCTTGAACGCCGGCTCGTCGAAGCACGGGAACAGCCGGCGCGCGTCCGCCGCCTCGAACTGCGTCACCGCCAGGCTGCCCGCCCGGTACAGGCCCCGCAGCCCGGGGCTGAAGGCCCCCTTGTAGGCGATGCGCACGGAAACCTCGCCGGCCGGCAGCTCCTCCGCGAACCCGAGCGTGATCGTCTCGCTCTCGCCGTCCGCGGTCGCGCGCGCGGCGACCGAGCGGCTGCCCCCCGCCTGGCCGATCTCGGCGCTGGCGTCGGTCACCTGCAGCCCGACCGCGTGCACGGTGATTTCGCGCCGCGCCGCGCCCAGGGCGACCTCGATCGCCAGCTCGCCCTCGAAGCGGTCGGCGTCCAGGTCCAGCCGCAGGTCGGCGTCGTATGCCTTGGGCTTGACGTCGGCCGGCAGGCGGAAGTTCTTTCCGAGAGTCACGGGTGCCCAGCGCCTTTTACACTAATCTAGGCGTCGATGTCGCTCGCGTCGGCCTCCGAGGCCCCGGACCCGCCCCACGACCCGTACGCACCCCTCCGTATTCCGAATTTTCGGTGGTTCGTCGTCAGCATCCTGACGATGGCGATGGGGGCGCAGATCCAGGGGGTGGTCGTGGCCTGGCAGATGTACGACGTCACCCGGGACCCCCTGGCGCTGGGGCTGGTCGGGCTGGCCGAGGCGGCCCCGTTCATCGGCTTCGCGCTTTACGCCGGGCACGTGGCGGATATCCGGGATCGCCGCCGCGTCGCGCTGGTGTCGCTGGTGCTGCTGTGCGCCTGCGCCGGCGTGCTGGCCGTGGCGAGCACAATCTTCTTCGCCCCCGGCCGCGCCCGCCCGGGGGCGACGATCCAGCTCGTCATTTATGGCGTCATCGTCGTCTGCGGCGCCGCGCGCAGCTTCCTTCTGCCCGCGCGCAACGCGCTGGGCGCCGATCTGGTCCCGCGCCCGCTGTTCCCCAGCGCCGTCGCCTGGCGCGCCGGCGCCTGGCAGGTCGCGGCCGTGGCGGGGCCGGCGCTGGGCGGCGTCCTCTACTGGCTGGTCGGACCGACGCGGTCGTACGCGATTGCGGCGGCGCTGATGGCGGCGTCGCTGGTGACGGTGGCCCGCATCCGGCCCCCGGCGCGCCCGCCGTCGGTGCGGTCGGCGGAGCCGGCGCTGATCGCCAGCGTCCGGGAGGGGCTGGCGTTTCTGTTCAAGCGGCAGATCTTCGTCGGCGCGATCACCCTGGACCTGTTCGCCGTGCTGTTCGGCGGTGCGACCGCGATCCTGCCGATCTTCGCGGCCGAGGTGCTGCACGTCGGGCCGACCGGGCTCGGCGGGTTGCGGGCCGCGCCCGCGATCGGCGCGGTTCTGATGTCGGTTGTGATCGCGCTGCGCCCGCCGGGGCGCCGGCTGGGGCGGACGTTCCTGCGCGCGGTGATCGCGTTCGGCGTGTTCACGATCGGCTTCGCGCTGTCGAAGTCGTTCGTGCTGTCGCTGGTGCTGCTGGCCGCCAGCGGCGCGGCCGATATGCTGTCCGTCTACTTCCGGGCGACGCTGATGCAGGTGATGGTGCCGTCGGGGATGCTCGGGCGCGTGTCGGCCGTCAACCAGATCTTCATCGGATCGTCGAACGAGCTGGGCGCGTTCGAGTCGGGCGTCGCGGCCCGGCTGCTCGGCACGGTCACGTCGGTGGTCGTGGGCGGCGCGATCACCATCGGCGTCGCGGTCGTGACCAACTGGCTGTTCCCGCCGCTGGCGAAGCTAGACAGCTTCGCGGACTACGCGGCGGCGTTCGACGACGGCGACGGCAGCGCCGGCCCGATCACGCGAGGTCCGCCATCCGGACCGTCTTGATGTTGACGAACTCGCGCAGGCCGAACACGCCCAGCTCGCGGCCGTAGCCCGAGCGCTTGACGCCGCCGAACGGGAACCGCTGGTCGGACGCGACCATGCCGTTGACGAAGACGCTGCCGGAATCCAGCTCGCGCGCCAGCCGGTCGGCCTCCGCGCGATCGCGCGTCCAGGCCGCGGCGCCCAGCCCGAACGGGCTGGCGTTCGCGACGGCGATCGCCTCGTCGATGCCGGCGACGCGAAACACCGCTGCGACCGGCCCGAACACCTCCTCGCGCGCGGCCGCCGCGTCGGGCGGGACTTCGGTCAGCACCGTCGCCGGGTAGAACCAGCCACGACCCTCGGGTCGCCGCCCGCCCACCAGCAGGCGCGCCCCCGCTGCCACGGACCGATCCACCTGGTCGGCGACGCCGTCGCGAATCGCGGGCAGCGCGAGCGGCCCGAGCTCGGTGTCGGGTGCCGTCGGATCGCCGACGCGCAGCGCGCCCATCGCCGCCGCGAAGTCGCGCACGAACTGGTCGTAAATCGCGTCGGCGACGATGAACCGCTTGGCAGCGATGCACGACTGTCCGTTGTTGATGATGCGGGCCTTGACGGCGGTCGCCACCGCGCGCGGCAGGTCGGCGCTGGCGAGAACGATGAACGCGTCGCTGCCGCCCAGCTCCAGCACGCTCTTCTTGACGTGCTGGCCCGCCGCCCGCGCGATGTCGCGCCCCGCGCCCTCGCTGCCGGTTACGGTCACGGCCGCCACGCGCTCGTCGGCGATGATGGCGGCGACGCGCTCGGATCCGACCAGCAGCGTCTGGAACACGCCGGCGGGCGCGCCGGCGCGCGTGAACAGATCCTCCAGCGCCAGCGCACACTGCGGAACGTTCGACGCGTGCTTGAGCAGCCCGACGTTGCCGGCCGCCAGCGCGGGCGCCGCGAACCGGATCACCTGCCAGAAGGGAAAGTTCCATGGCATCACCGCCAGCACCGCCCCCAGCGGCTGGAACAGCACGGCGTCTAGCCCGTTCGCGTCGACCTCGGGACGCAGGAACGCGTCGGCGTGATCGGCGTAGTAGCGGCAGGCGGCGCCGCACTTCTCGGCCTCCTGGGCGGCGGCGCCGATCAGCTTGCCCATCTCGGCCGTCATGATCGCGCCGAACGACTGCTTCTCGGCCCCGAGGATTTCCCCGGCCCGCTGCAACACCTGGGCGCGCTCTGCGACGGGCCGTCGGCTCCAGAGCTTGAACGCGGCCACCGCCGCCGCCAGCTTGCCGTCGACCGCCGCGGGCGTGTGCGGCTCGAACGCGCGCAGCCGCTCGCCGGTGGCGGGATTGACACTTTCGATGGCCATGGACCCAATGTAACGCATGAGCGCGACGAGACGTCCCTTCGGGCCGATGCCGGACGAGGTGCCGGTGGTGGGGCAGGGCACCTGGCAGCTGGCCGAAGGGCGCCGCCACGCCGAGGCGGTCGCCGCCCTGCGCGCCGGGATCGCGCGCGGCATGGTCCACATCGACACCGCCGAGCTTTACAGCGGCTCCGAAGAGCTGATCGCGGAGGCGATCCGCGGGATCCCGCGCCGCGACCTGTTCATCGTCAGCAAGGTGCTGCCGCAGAACGCGCGTCGCGCCGGGACGCTGCGCGCGTGCGAGCAGAGCCTGCGCCGTCTCGGGACGGACTATCTTGACGTCTACCTGCTGCACTGGCGAGGAAGCATTCCGCTCGCAGACACCCTCGGCGCGCTCGAAGAGCTCGTGGATCAGGGAAAGATCCGCGCGCTCGGCGTCTCGAACTTCGACGTCGCCGATCTCGAAGAGGCGCGGGGGCTGCTGCGCAAGCACCCGATCGCCTGCAACCAGGTCCTCTACCACCTGGGTGAACGCCATATCGACGTTGAGCTGGTGCCGTATTGCGCGAAGCACCGGATCGCGGTCGTCGGCTACAGCCCGTTCGGCCACGGCCGGTTCCCGTCGCCGTCGCGCGGGGGCGGGCGCGCGCTCGCGGCCGTGGCCGAGCGCCACGGCGCGACGCCGCGCCAGGTGGCGCTCGCGTTCCTGGCCCGCGAGGCGCCCCTGTTCACGATCCCGAAGGCGTCGACGGTCGCGCACGCGGAGGAGAACGCTGGCGCGCTCCGCCTCGCGCTCGACCCCGACGACATCGCCGAGATCGACGCGGCCTTCGCGGTCCGTGCCGGTTCGGAGCTGCCGATTATTTAGCGCACGACGACGAGCTCGGCAGGCGGCACAGCCCGTTCACGCAGCTCGCGGGCGCCATGCAGTGCACGCTGTCGGTGCATGCCTGGCCGTCGCCGGCCGGGTTGGGGCAGGTCCCCGTGGTCGACAGCGGGATCAGCGACAGGCCGTTGCAGCTGTTCAGCACGATGCAGACGGTCAACGTGTTGTTGACGATGCCGCAGGCCGAGCCGCCCTTCGCCGACGAGACCATCTGGCACTGGGGCGGCGACGCGAACCCGTTGCACCCGACGCCGTTCTTGAAGTCGCAGGCGTTGCTGTCCTTGTCGCACGACGCACCGGCTGCCCGCGGCATCTCGCAGGTGTTGCTGACGGCGCTGCAAAAGAGGTCGGCGCGGCAGGGCGCGGCGGTGCTGCACGGCGCGCTCAGGGCGGCGGGCGCGACGCACTTCTGCGCGGCGCAGACCAGGCCCGTCGTGCACCCTTCATCGACCGTGCAGGCGCCGCCGGCATCCGCGCGCGGCGCGCAGACGCCGCAATCGCCGCTCGCCTTCTCGCAGTGCGTGCTCATGCACTGCCAGCTGGATCCGCAGCCCTGGCCTGCGAGGCGCATACCAGGCCTGATCGCGCACGAGGCGGGAAGCACGTTCGCGACGAGATCGCCGCAGCTCGCCGACGTCGCATCGTGGGCGCACGCCACCATGTCGGTCGTCGTGTGGTTCGTATCGGAGACCTCGAAATCCAGCATGCACCCCAGCGCCGCGCGCGTCTCGCACATCGTCCGATCGCCGTAGAGGACCTGGCCCACGAACGGCGCGCACGCCTGCAGCCGCCCGCAGAACGCCGTCGCATACATCGCGCAGGCCTCGGTGACCGTCGGCGGCGCCACGTCGACCGCGGCGTCGCTTCCGGCCGCGCCGCCCCCACCGTTGCCACCGCCGCCGTCACTCTGCGACGCCACACTCCCGCACGCAGCCATCGCCCCGGAACCGACCACGACGAACAACCACATGAGCTTCGAGCTGGATCGCATGCACATCTCCCGTGCCCTCATAGACACAGGACCGGTATCGGCCCCGCAAGTTTTTACTCAAGTCGCGCGACGGCCTGGGCTCGACATCACGGGCGGTCTTGCGCAGACTTGCACACGAATGACTACCTCGGTGCCGTCGCTGCGCGCGTTGATCGTCGCCGTCACGATCGCCGTCGGGTGCGCGCGGGGCGCGGCCCCGGCCGGGGCGCCTGGCGGAAAGCCGACGGGCGTGATCCACGTCGCCCACCCCGGCGTCACCCCGTTCGTTCGCGACGTCGTGATCGATCCCGATCGCCTGGAGGCCGATCGGGCGCTGGACGGCGGGCGCCACCCCGAAGAGCTGCTCGCGTTTCTCGAGGTAGCGCCGGGGATGCGGTTCGGCGAGCTGGGCGCGGGCGGCGGCTACACGACAGAGCTGGTGGCGCGCGCGGTCGGCGAGCGCGGGCGGGTCTACGCCCAGAACAGCCGCGTCATCCTCGAGCGGTTCGCCGCCAAGCCGTGGGCCGATCGGCTGCAGCGCGCGGCGATGCGCAACGTGGTGCGCGTCGATCGCGAGCTGGACGATCCGTTCCCGCCCGAGGCGCGCGACCTCGACGCCGTCTACATCAACCTCTTCTATCATGACGCTGTCTGGATGGGCGCCGACCGCGACCGGATGAACCGGGCCGTGTTCAGCGCGCTGCGTCCGGGCGGCTTCTACTACGTCATCGATCACGCGGCGCGCGCCGGCAGCGGGATCGCGGACGTGCAGACGTTGCATCGCATCGATGAGGCGACCGTGATCGCGGAGGTCCAGCGTGCTGGATTCCAGCTGCAGGCGGTGGGCGATTTCCTGCGCAACCCAGCCGACAAGCACGACTGGAACGCGTCGCCCCGCACCGCGGGCGAGCGTCGCGGCACCAGCGATCGCTTTGCGCTTCAGTTCGTGAAACCGGCGCGGAATTTTTCGGGTACCCCGGGCGGTTAACCTGCTGTTTCGTCACCGCTGGGCAACCCGCGGCGCTTGACAGCTCATCCAACTCGATACAAAGGACCATTCATGATTCGCAATCGCATGCGGGCGCCTTTCATCGCTGCGCTCGCGCTGGGCGTCGCTGGATCCATCGCTCTCCCCGGGCTCTTTCATCCCCGCGATCCGAACGCGCCGGGCGGCTCGGGCTTCGTCGCCAGCCTGGTCGCGCCGGCCGCGGCCGCCAACGCGGCCGTGACGCCCAAGACCGAGGCGCCCAACGAGGCGCGGGCGCTGTCGCGCGCGTTCTCGAACGTCGCCAAGGCCCTCGCGCCGTCGGTCGTGCGCATCGAGGTCGAGGTCGCGCGCGGCGGGATGGGCAACGGCCACCCGGGGCGGCGCGGCCCGGCCCCCAACGGTCCGGACGACGACGACGAAAACGTGCCGCCGTTCTTCCGTCACTTCTTCGAGTTCGGTCCCGGCGGCGGGATGCCCGAGCCCGGGCCCGCGCACGGCGTCGGGTCGGGTTTCATCATAGGCACGAACGGCGACATCATCACCAACCGCCACGTGGTGCAGGGCGCGACCAAGGTCACCGTCACGATGAACGACGGCAAGGAATACAGCGCCCAGGTGGTCGGCAAGGACGCGCAGACCGACGTCGCGGTGGTTCGCCTCGACAAGCCGCCGGCGAACCTGGTCGTCGCGCGGCTCGGCGATTCAGACAAGCTGGAAGTGGGCGAGTGGGTCGTGGCGGTCGGCAGCCCGCTCGGCCTCGAGCAGACGGTCACGGCCGGCATCGTCAGCGGCAAGGGTCGGCCAGGCCGGCACGTGCAGATGTCGGGCAAGCGCGTGCGGGGCTACATCCAGACGGACGCCAAGATCAATCCGGGTAACTCGGGCGGCCCGCTGGTCAACCTCGAGGGCGAGGTGGTCGGCGTCAACACGTTGATCCAGGTCGGCGCGGGCGGCGCGTACGGTTTCGCGATTCCGGTCAACGAGGTCCGGCGCGTGGCGCAGGTGCTCGTCAAGGAAGGGCACGTTCGCTACCCGTACCTCGGTCTTCTGCTGACGGACGTGAAGGATCTCGACGACGCGCAGAAGGCGAAGCTCGGAAAGACCGCGCCGCCGCGGGGCGCGTTCGTTCAGGAGCTGACGCCCGGTGGCCCGGCCGGCAAGGCGGGCATGCGGCCGGGCGACGTCATCACCGAGGTGAACAACCAGAAGATCAACGGCGCCGGCGACGTCGTCGACTACGTGTCGGGGCAGAACATCGGCACGAAGGTGACGCTGCACTACGTGCGCGAGGGCAAGCCCGCACAGACGCAGGTCGCGCTGGCGGAGCTGCCCGACGAGGATCAGCGCCAGACGGCCGAGGCGCAGGGGCAGGGGAAGATCGGGCTCGGTCTGCAGACGCTGACGCCCGACGTGGCCAATTCGCTGGGGCTGGAGCGCGGGACGCGCGGCGCGGTGGTGACGGACGTGGTCTCGGGCAGCCCGGCCGAGCGCGCTGGCATCAAGCCGGGCGACGTCATCGTCGAGGTCGATCGCCAGGCGATCACGTCGTCCGACGACGCGGTGGCGGCGCTGCATGCGCCGCCGAAGAGCGGCGGTCACCTGCTGCGGGTTCGCGGCGCCAACGGCACCAGGTTCGTCACGATCAAGTAACGCGCCCCGCGGGCTTGCCGCTGGGACGTTCGGACCCGGTGGCTCCCGCGCAGCGAAAATACGCCCGCCGCCCTCGGGCACATCCCTGACCCGGGCAGGCCCGGCCGCTGTTCGGGCGGCGATCGCGGCTTACCTTGTCCGGAGGGGGTGGGGCGATGCGGACCTGGGCGGGAATGCTGGTTGTCGGGATTGCGCTGGCGTTGGCGGGCACGGAGCCGGCGGCGGGAGGGCGGGCGGCCAGTGTGACGCCGGCGACCGAGGCGCCGAGCGAAGCGCGGGCACTGTCGCGCGCCTTCGCCGGCGTCGCGCACGCGATTGGCCCTTCGGTCGTGCGCATCGAGGTCCAGACGCCGCGCGAGCGCGGGACCGCGTCGGGCATCGTGATCGATACGCGCGGCTACGTGGTCACCAGCAACCACGTCCTCGAGGGGGCGCCCACCATCGACGTCCAGATCATCTTCCCGGACGGGCGCAAGCTGGCGGCGGACGTCGTCGGGCGGGACGGTCCGAGCGACGTCGCGGTCGTGCGCATGCGCGTTCCCCCGAACGATCTGTCCGCGGCGCGATTCGGCGACTCCGATGGCGCCCAGATCGGCGAATGGGTGCTCGCCGTCGGCAGCCCGCTGGGCCTGGAGCAGACGATCACCGCCGGCATCATCAGCGGCCGCGGCCCGATCGAAGGCGGCGACGGCATCGCCGCGCAGGTCTACCTGCAGACGGACGCGAAGGTGAATCCGGGCAACTCGGGCGGGCCGCTCGTCAACCTCGACGGCGAGGTGGTCGGCCTGGCCGCGCTGATCAGCGAGGGTCCGGGCGGCAGCTACGGGTACGCGGTCCCGATCAACCTCGTGCGCCGGACGGCCGCGGCGCTGATCGAGGGCGGGCACATGCCGCACCCGTACATCGGCGTCGCGTTGCGCGACATCCGCGATCTCGACGCCGCGGAGGTGCGTCGCTGGTCGAAGGCTGGTTCACGCGTGCTGCCGCCGCGCGGATCGCTGGTGACGAAGGTGGTGCGCGACGCGCCCGCCGCCCGCGCGGGCCTGCGCGCCGGCGACGTCATTACGTCGATCGACAATCGCGACATCCCGACAACCGCCGAGCTGGCGGCGCTGATCTCGGCCCAGACCGTCGGCAGCCGGGTCGTGATCGGCGTGGTCCGCGCCGGCGCGGCGCTGACGCTGCCGCTGTCGGTGGCCGACCGCCCGCTGACGTCGAAGTCGTCCAGCTAGCCGTCACGCCGAAGGCGCGCTAACCGATCTGGCCGCTCTCCAGCGTCAGGTGTGTCAGCTCGGCCGGCTCGGCCAGGCGCATCGGCGGCCCCCAGTAGCCGGTGCCGCGGCTGACGTAAAGCTGCGCGTCGCCCCGGCGGTGCAGCCCCGGGAAGAAACCCTGCTGCAGGCGGACCAGGTACCCGAACGGCCATATCTGGCCGCCGTGCGTATGCCCGGAAATCTGCAGGCCGACGCCGAACGGCGCGGCGTCCAGCATCGAGCGCGGCTGGTGCGCCAGCAAGACTAGCTCGCGTTTCGGATCGCGGCCATCCAGGGCGCGCGCCAGCGCCGCCTCGGGCGCGAGGCCGCCGTAGCGGTGGGCGGACCGATCCTCGATGCCGCCAAGGTCGAAGCTCGCTTCGCCGTCACCAATGGAGACTCGTTCGTTGCCAAGCACGCGAATACCGAGACGCGGCAACTCGTTCAGCCACGCTTGGGCGCCCGAGAAGTATTCGTGGTTTCCCGTAACGAAGAAGACGCCGTGCCGCGCGCGCAGGTTGGCCAGCGGCGCAACGGCGTCGCGCAGCTCCGCGACCGTGCCGTCCACCAGATCGCCGGTTATCGCCACGATGTCGGGCGCCAGGGCGTTGGTCCGGGTGACGATGTCCTCGACGACGTCGCGGCCGATGGTCGGACCGACGTGGAGATCCGTGATCTGCACGATCGTCAGCCCGTGCTGGGTGCGGGGAAGGCGCGCCAACCGGACGCGAATCCGCCGCACCTCCACCGGCCGGAGTGCCGATCGGAGCGCGACGGCGGTCAGTCCTGAAACGACGGTCGCTATTGCCGCCGCGGTCAACCGGGCAACGAACGTTCGGCGATCCGCGTCAATGAGGCCGTTGTCGCTGATGCGCCGCGCGATACCGACCAGCAATCGGCCAACATCCGTGAACAGGACCGCCGTGAACAACAAAAACATCACGCCCAACCACGTGTACGCCGACCAGACCGCGACCTGTCCGGCAATGGTGTGGGTTCGCCCTCTGGAAAGGATTGCCGCGGCCGGCACACCGACGGCGGCGAGGAGGAAAAACCACGCCAGCACGGCGCCCCAGGGCGGCGGCCAGTGCGGATCGCGCGCCAGGCGCACCCAGAGGTAGTAATGAATTCCACCCAGCAAACCGACCGCAACGGCAATGAACACAACGAAACGCGCGATCATCGGAACGCCCCTTTCTTGCCACGCAATATAAGAGAATCAAGCATTGCGAGACCGGAAGTTTGCGGTTAGTCTGCGCCCGCTCATACAGGGGGAAATGAGATGCCAAAACGTTCGGATCTTCAGGAAGTCGTTCAGCAGTTCGTCGACAAGTTGTCGTCGATGATCGAGACGGAGGTCGTGTCGCGCGCGCGTGAAGCCGCGCTGAACGCGCTCGACGGACGCGGGTCGGTCAGCATCCGCGGCGGCGTCATCATTCGAAAGCGTCGCAAAGGGCCGATTCAGCTCTGCCCCGTTCCTGGTTGTTCAAACCGGGCGGCGCCGGTGTTCGGCATGGTCTGCGCGAAACACAAGGACCTGCCCAAGGCGCAGATCAAGAAGTACCGGGAGGCGCGGCGGGCCAAGAAGCTGAAGGGCAAGTAGCAGCTCCGCGCGGCCGGCGGCAGGGCGTCGGCCCGCTTTTTTTCGGGGCAAAAAGCCCCCAAAACGCCAGGATGTCCGAAGGGATTGCCCCGGTTTTTTCACGGGGACTGTGGCGAGCGCGACACGCGCGCCCGCTGCGGCGTCTGGCGTCCGGCGAAATCTCGTGCGATTTCGCCACTCTCGAATTGGCACCGCGGTTGCGATTGGCACGCCTGTCAGGAGGCAGACATGGCCATCGCGACCGCCCCAGTGGATTACGAAGCTTACGACCGAACCCCCAAACCGACCCCGCTCGACGGACCGGCACTGGAGGCGCTGAAGGCGTGCGCCGAGCTCCGGAGCGCCTCCCTCGACGCCCTGCGGTCGCTGTCGCGTCTGGCGACGCTACGGCCCGTGAGTCGTGGTGGCACCGTGGCGGCGCAGGGAACGCGTTTGGACGCCGCGGTTCTGGTGGTTCGGGGGCGCATTCGCTCCGTTTGTCGCGCCCCCAACGGGCGTGAGATCTCCGTGGAGGTGTTTCGCACCGGCGATTTGATTGCCGACTTTGCGCTCGCCGCCGATGCCCCGCTGGCCAACGACTGGGAGGCGGTGGAGAGCTCGACCCTGTTGATGATTCCGCG
>Ga0209465_10001188_pt1 | contig 11743 bp, 11 predicted proteins | sample PanSoiPlot1MoBio_FD_188321 | JGI IMG/M metagenome (GOLD analysis project Ga0209465, IMG submission 188321) | Tropical forest soil microbial communities from Panama analyzed to predict greenhouse gas emissions - Panama Soil Plot 1 MoBio (SPAdes)... | ecosystem: Environmental > Terrestrial > Soil...
AACCATCGCGGTGGATGGCGGCCAGCACTTACATTGGCAGGCCACTGAGGGTGCAGCTGATGAGGAATAGGCCTTTGCGGCCCGGCAGGGCGACATGCAAAAGAAGAACATTGAACCCGACATCGACTTGAAGGACGAAGAAGAGGACGCTCAGCTTCCCGAGCTGCCGGAAGACGGCAGGCCTGATCTCGATATGTCGCCTGACACAGGTATCGGGGCTGGCCTCAACGTCATCTCGGAGTTCGCCAAGCACGCTCCCCAGGCGCCAGGGGTTTACCGCATGGTCGGTGGCGGTGGCGAAGTGCTCTATGTGGGCAAGGCCAAGAACATCAGAAAGCGGGTCCTGTCCTATGCGCGTCCGACCGGGCAGGTGACCCGTATCGCCCGCATGGTGGCGATGACGGCGTCAATCGAATTCGTCACCACCGCGACAGAGACCGAGGCGCTGCTGCTCGAGGCAAATCTGATCAAGCGCCTGCGACCGCGCTTCAATGTGCTGTTGCGCGACGACAAGTCATTTCCGTACATCCTGATTTCCAAGGACGACCGGCCGGCGCAGATCCTGAAGCATCGGGGGGCGCGCAACCGCAGCGGCGACTACTTTGGGCCATTCGCGGCTGTTAATGCAGTGAATCGAACCATTACGGCGCTGGAGCGGGCCTTCCTGATCCGTTCCTGTTCGGATACGGTCTTCGACAGTCGCACTAGGCCTTGTCTGCTCTACCAGATCAAGCGCTGTTCAGCACCTTGCACCGGCGAGATATCACAACCTGCCTACGACGAGCTGGTGCGGGAGGCAAAGGCGTTTCTGTCGGGCAAGAGCCGCGCTGTGAAAGAGGAACTCGTGCGTGAAATGGATCGTGCAGCCGAGGCGCTTGATTTCGAGCGCGCCGCGGTATTGCGCGATCGGCTCGCCGCGCTTGCGGCCGTGCAAGCGCGCCAGGACATCAATCCCCGCGACCTCGAGGAGGCGGACGTATTTGCGGTCTTCCAGGATGGCGGCTTCTTCTGTATCGAGGTGTTCTTCTTTCGCTCCGGTCAGAACTGGGGCAACCGCGCCTATTTTCCGCGTGCCGATCGATCGCTTGGCCCCGGCGAAGTGCTGGGCGCTTTTCTTGCCCAGTTCTACGACGACAAGCCTTGTCCGCGCCTCATCCTGCTCTCCGACGACATCGAGGAACGCGAACTGCTGGCGCAGGCACTTTCCATTAAAAGCGACCGTAAGATCGAGATCAGCGTGCCGCAACGCGGCGCCAAGCGCGATGTGATCGAACACGCGCTCGCCAACGCCCGCGAGGCGCTCGGCCGCAAGCTTGCCGAAGCGGCTTCGCAGCGGCGGCTCCTCGCGGCGCTCGCCACAAACTTCGGATTAGCGGCCCCGCCTCGCCGCGTCGAGGTCTACGACAACAGCCACATCCAGGGAGCGAACGCCGTTGGCGCCATGATCGTCGCGGGACCTGAGGGCTTGCGCAAGAATCAATACCGCAAGTTCAACATCAAATCGACGGATATCACGCCGGGAGACGATTTCGGCATGATGCGCGAAGTGCTGACCCGACGATTCAAGCGCCTCATCAATGAGGCTCCGCGCGCTAGTCCGATCGAACACCAACCGCAGATTATCGATCGGGCGGCCCAGGACCGCTCGCCGGACAACTCTCCGGCATCCGACGACAAGAGTGCTGAGCAACCCTGGCCTGACCTTGTTCTCATCGATGGCGGTGAGGGGCAGCTCCGCGCAGCGCGCGAGACACTTGCCGGGCTTGGCATCGTCGATGTTCCGCTGGTAGGCATTGCGAAGGGCCCCGATCGCGATGCCGGGCGGGAAGCGTTTTACATGGCTGGCCGGGAGCCCTTTCGCTTACCTCCGCGCGACCCGGTCCTTTATTTTGTCCAACGCCTCCGTGATGAGGCGCACCGGTTTGCGATCGGGTCGCATCGTCAACGCCGTAGCCGCGACATTCGCGAAGCCGGATTGCAGGAAATCGCCGGTATCGGACCCACCCGCAAACGGGCCTTGCTGCGTCATTTCGGTACGCTTAAAGCCATTGAACGGGCCTCGATTGCCGATTTGACCCAGGTTCCGGGTGTCAGCGCCGAGACGGCGCGTCGCATATATGACTTTTTTCACGAATCTGCAGACTAAAACACCTGTCACACGCAGTTCACATGGCATAGCCGAATATTAATGCACCCGGCCAGTGTGCATAGCAGCGCAAAGCGATTATGTTGGAATCATGGATGCAATCACCTCGCGGCCCCTCCCGGGACGGCCTCTGGCGGTCCCCAACCTGTTGACTTATGCCCGAATTGCGGCTGTGCCACTCGTGGTTGCCTGCATGTACTGGCAGGCGATTCTTTCGGGCGGGATGTGGTTGCGTTGGGTTGCGCTCCTGATCTTCATCGCGGCCGGCGTCACGGACATTCTCGACGGCTATTATGCCCGCAGCCTGGGGCAGCAGTCGAGTTTCGGCCGCATGCTCGACCCGATTGCAGATAAGCTCCTGGTGTCATCCTGCCTTTTGATGCTGGCGGCAGACGAAACCATCAAAGGCTGGTCTCTGTGGGCCGCGATCGTCATCCTGTGCCGCGAGATCCTGGTCTCGGGCCTGCGGGAATATCTGGCCGAATTACGGGTCAGCGTCCCGGTAACGCGGCTGGCCAAGTGGAAGACAACGGTTCAGCTCGTCGCCATCGGGTTCTTGCTCGCTGGCAAAGCGGGCGACGAGGTTATGGCCTCCATCACCCGAAACGAAATGACCCCGGTGGTCACCTACTGCGGCCTCATGCTGCTATGGATTTCCGCCACCGTGACGCTTTATACGGGATATGATTATTTCCGCGCCGGGGTGCGACATCTGATCGAGGAATGAGCGTGAAGCTTCTGTATTTCGCCTGGGTGCGCGAACGCGTCGGCAAGGGCGAGGAGGTCGTAGACCCCCCAGCCGGCGTCGCAACCGTGGCTGATCTCATGATCTGGCTCGCCGCGCGAGGGGAGGAATATGCGTTTGCCTTTGCCAATCCCAAGGTGATCCGCGCCGCTGTCGACCGCACCCATGTGAAGGCGAGTGCGCCGATCGCGGGCGCCAAGGAGGTCGCGTTTTTCCCGCCAATGACGGGAGGATAGCATGCCCGCGACCATAAGGCTGCAAACCGCGGACTTCGATGCGGCGGCGGAAGCCGCCGTGCTTACGCGCGAGCGCACCGACGTCGGCGCTGTCGTCACGTTCACGGGAATCTGCCGGGGCTCCGAGGCGGGCGAGCCCGTCGCCGCCATGACGCTCGAACACTATCCCGGCATGGCTGAGGCGGAGATTACCTGCCACGTCGATGAGGCCCAGGCGCGCTGGCCACTTCTGGGAGTTACGGTCATTCACCGTTACGGGCGGCTTGTACCAGGTGATAACATCGTTTTGGTCGTGACCGCAGCTTCCCATCGCGGCGATGCCTTCGCGGCCGCCGAGTTCCTGATGGACTACCTCAAGACCCGCGCGCCGTTCTGGAAACAGGAAGAGCGGCCGGGCGGCTCCGTGTGGGTGGACGCCAAGTCGGCCGACGATGCTGCGGCCGATCGCTGGGCGCAGCGGCGGCAGGCGACCAAATAGCGGCCGTGTCAAGGAGCAAATACCAGTGGCCGAAGCGAGCCGTCCCCGTGGCCGAAAACCTCCCGTGCCGCGCCCGAAGGAGCTCGCGACGATCCTCGACCATGTGCGCTATGCGGTCACGCAGTTCTCGGCGGCGCAGCTCGTATTCGCCCACGGTACCAGCGACCCGGTGGCGGAAGCCGTATTCCTTGTCTGCGAGTGCCTGCATCTGCCACCCGATCGTTTCAATGTCTTCGCCGATGCCCGTGTCGCCTATCATGAGCAGAAGAGAATCTTCGACCTGATCGATGCCCGTATTCGCACGCGTAAACCGGCCGCCTATCTGGTGCAAAAGGCCTACCTGCGCGGCGTACCATTTTACGTCGATGAACGCGCGATCGTACCGCGGTCATATCTCGGTGAAATCTTGGACGGTGAATTGTTTGCCGGCGAAGAGGCGTCGCTTATTGGCGATCCGCGCGCGGTCGAGCGCGTACTCGATCTGTGCACGGGTTCGGGCTGTCTTGCGGTGCTCGCTGCCTTGCGGTTTCCGCACGCGGTTGTCGATGCGGTCGATATTTCGGCAGACGCGCTTGCGGTCGCAGCCCGTAACGTCGCCGAACATGACCTTAAAGAGCGCATTACGCTCCATCGGGGCGACCTGTTCGGCCCGGTAGCCGACGCGCGTTACGACCTGATCGTGTCCAACCCGCCTTATGTGGATGCCGCCGGGATGGCGGCACTGCCGCCCGAATGTCGTCACGAGCCGAAGGTCGCGCTCTATGGTGGTCCCGACGGTATTGCGATCGTACAGCGGATCATCGACAATGCGGGCCGCCACTTGACCACCGATGCGGGCCTGCTTTGCGAGGTCGGACGTGATCGCCGCATCCTCGAGGAGACGTATCCGAAGACGAGCTTTCTGTGGCTCGATACCGAGGAAAGCGCCGGCGAAGTGTTCTGGCTTGATGCAGCTCAATTAGCCTGAACGTGCCCCGCCAGGTGAAGCATGATGGTTTGTTCAGGGAGACGAAAAATGAAATTCATCACCCCGATGATCACGGCGCTTGTCTGTGCATGCGCGACCTCGGCGCTTGCGGCGAAAGCGACTTATTATCAATTGCCGCCCGGAAATTATCCGCATGATGTCGCGCCCGCTGCGGACGGGACGGTGTGGTACAGCGGCCAGCAGAAAGGCGTTCTCGGCAGGTTCGATCCAGAAACCGGCAAGAACGAAGACATCCCGCTCGGGCCCGGCGCCGCTCCCCATGGTGTCATCGTAGGGCCGGACGGCGCTCCCTGGATTACCGAGGGCGGTCAGAACGCGATCGCCCGTGTCGATCCGGTGACGCGTCAGGTGAAACTGTTCCCGCTGCCGCGGGAATTCGCCCACGCCAATCTCAATACCGCGACCTTCGACAAGAAGGGTATCCTTTGGTTCACTGGGCAGGCCGGCGTCCATGGGCGCGTCGATCCCGCGACCGGGAAGGTTGAGGCCTGGCGATCGCCGCGGCCGGGCAGCTACGGCATCACAACGACGCCAGGTGGAGATGTTTGGTTTGCTTCGCTTGCCGGCGACTATATCGGCAAGATCGACAGCGATACTGGCAACGTGATGGTGGTCGACCCACCGCGCAAAGGCTCGGGGCCGCGCCGCATCTGGTCGGACTCCAAGGGCATGCTGTGGGTGAGCTTCTGGAACGCAGGCGGAGTCGGCCGTTATGATCCGGCTACCAAGAGTTGGAAAGTCTGGTCGATGCCGAAAAGCACGTCTGGCACTTATTCGGTCTATGTGGACGATAAGGACCGCGTGTGGGCGACCGACTGGCTCGCCAACGCAATCCAGCGCTTCGATCCGGTGACCGAGACATTCGAGACTTTCCCGAGCGACAAGCGCGGTGCCAGCGTGCGCCAGATGCTGGGCCGTCCAGGTGAGGCTTGGGGCGGCGAGTCCGGCAACGACCGTCTGGTGGTCGTGCGGGATTAGGAGCGGACGCGTACACCAATTCAATCGGCGTAGGATGGGTTGAGCGTCAGCGAAACCCATCAACGGCTTTGCCGAGCAAGGATGTTCGTGATGGGTTTCGCAAAAGCTCAACCCATCCTACGCATCTCTCCGCTCCCCGGGTGCGGATGAGCGCGATAAATCAGACAAATGGATAACGAAACACCGCTATGGGAGATCCTCCATGTCTCGATCGAAGCGGATGCCCGCTTGGCTCACCCTTGTGTCAGGCATTATTGTGGCCGCGGTTGGCGCGTTCTCTGCGCACGCCCAGACGCCCGCCACCGTCTACGAAGGCGCGCGGCTGATCACGGGCAGTGGCGACACCATCGAAAACTCCGCGTTCGTGGTCGAGGACGGGCGCTTTGCCCAGGTCGGTCGTCGCGGCGAACTACAGCTGCCCGCGGGCGCTGCCCGCATCGACCTCACCGGCAAGACAGTGATGCCGACCATGGTGGACCTGCACGGCCATTTCGGGTTTCAGAACATCCCGGCCGGCACCATGTCGAAGGACATCTTCACCCGCGAAAATCTGATCGACCATCTCCAGCGTCTCGCCTTCCATGGGGTCGGCGCCGTCGTCGGCGTGGGCGACCTGGTCGATCGCTCCGACATGAAGGGCAGCCGCACCGGCTGGGGCGATGTGGTGTTGCGGGTGCGCGACGAGGTCATTCCCAATGCGGCGTTGTTCAAGACCTCCGGCGCCGGCATGGCGTGGCCGGGTTCAGGCGCGCAAGGCGATCCGTCCCGCGTCGACGTTGCCTATCCGGTTACGACCGTAGAAGAAGCACGTGCTGCTGTGCAGGATTACGTCCGCATGAAGCCCGAGTTCATCAAGATTTGGGTGGACGATCGCCAGGGCCGCAAACCGACGCTGACGCCGCCGCTCTACGGTGCGATCCTTGACGAGGCCCACAAGTTCAACGTCCCGGTCGCTGTCCATAACGTCAAACAGGCCGATGCCAAGGCAATGGTGCGCGGTGGCACGGAAGGCTGGCTGCATGTTCCAGTGCGCGAGGGCGAAGTCGCCGATGACGAACTGGTCGCCCTCGTCAGGGACAGGGTCGCCCGCAACGACCGGCCGAATATGTGGATGACGTTGTCGCTCATCACCTCATGGATGAACACCAAGGGTGGCGGGCGGCCGGATTTTCTCGACGATCCGCTGCTGCGGGCGACTTATTCCCCTAAGCAGATCGAGGAATACTGGGGCGAGCCGCTCCGCAAGATGACACCGGAGCAGGTTGCGCGCGCCAAAAACAGGTTCGACTCCGATTCCAAGAGCGCCATGCGGTTGCGCGCTGCCGGCATCCGGGTGGTCGGGGGTACCGATACCGGACAGAGCCGGTTTCTAATTGGCTATTTCAACCACATGGATCTGGAAAGCATGGTGGCGATGGGCATGACGCCGATGGAGGGGATCGTCGCCACAACCCGCGACGGCGCCGAGATCGGAAAGTTCAACACCGGCTTGGTGGCCGCGGGCCGCAACGCGGATTTCATCGTGCTCGATGCCAATCCACTGGAGAACGTTTCGAACACACGGCGGATCAGCAAGGTGTTTTTGCGTGGCCAGGAACTGCCGCGCGCCGAGATGGCCGCGAAGTGGCAGGCGCAGTTCAGCCAGAGCGCGGCGAAATGAAATAGAGCTGCAAGGCGGGTTCTTTTTGCCCGCCATTTTGCAAGGAAAGGCGGGTCAAAGCGAAGCCGCCCTACACGGCCATGCGGTCTACGCCGCCGCCGCCTTGCCTTTGGGCTGCACCTCCACGGTATAGTCGTCCATCAACCGCTTCGTGATAGCCCCCGGCGTGAAACGCCATTGCGCGATCTCGGATACCGCAGTGACTTCCGCCGCCGTGCCGGTGATGAAGCATTCCGAAAAGCTGGTGAGCTCGTGCGGCAGGATGCGTCGCTCGATCACCTCGATGCCGCGGCGTTTCGCCAGGTCTATCGCGGTCGCGCGTGTGATTCCGGCGAGGAAGCAGTCGGCGATGGGCGTGTGAATTTTGCCGTCGCGGACAAAGAAGATATTGGCGCCCGTGCATTCGGCCACTCTCTCCTCCCAATCGAGCATCATGGCGTCCGCATAGCCGCGCCGCTCCGCCTGATGCTTGGCGATGGTGCAAATCATGTAGAGCCCGGCGGCCTTGGCGAGACAGGGCGATGTCCGCGGGTCCGGCCGCCGATATTCCGCAAGATCGAGACGGATGCCCTTGAGGCGTTGCGCGGGATCGAAGTAGCTCGGCCACTCCCAGGTCGCGATGGCGAGATGGATCGCGTTGCTCTGTGCCGACACGCCAAGCTGCTCGGAGCCACGCCAGGCGATCGGGCGCACGTAAGCGTCAGGCTGGCCATTCTTTTCCACGACCAGGCGCTTGGCAGCGTCGATCTCGGCAACCGAGAAGGGGATCTCGAAGTCGAGGATCTTGGCGGAATGCTTCAATCGCTCGGAATGCTCTTTGCTCTTGAAAATCACCCCCCCATATGCCCGTTCGCCCTCGAAGACGGCGCTGGCATAGTGCAGTCCGTGTGTCAGAACATGAATTTTGGCGTCCGGGCCCAGGATGAGTTTCCCATCAAACCAGATCACTCCGGGCATTTGGTCGAACGGCACCGCCATGGTCGTTACTCCGTTTCTTCTAGGTTCCGTGCGCTTGTACAAGGCGCTTGAGAGTGCCTTACACTTTGTCCCTGTTCCAGCCGCTTTTGCCTCGAGGCTCAAGTCCCGATATGGTTATGTGCCGATGCGAGCAATAGTGAGTCCACGAGCAATGCTGGCGATCCGATCCAGGGCGCACGATCGTTTCGCATAGCACCTCGTTTCCGTAACGAAGAACCCAAAAAATGTCAACATGGCTGACGTAAATTTCAATAGCTCAGCGACTCATTCGGCTCCTGCCGACACCCGGCCGAAAGACGAAGCGGCGTTCGATATGATCGAACTGTTATTCTTTGCCTATCGGGACTTTGTCGGCGATGCAGACGAAATCTTGGCCAAGTTTGCCTTCGGACGCGCCCATCACCGGGTGCTGCACTTCATCAATCGCAATCCTGGGATGAAAGTTGCTGAATTACTCGATATTCTCAAGATCACCAAGCAGTCGCTCGGTCGGGTGCTGAAGCAGCTCATCGATGAGGGGTATGTGGAGCAGAAGGAGGGGGCAAAGGATCGGCGGCAGCGGCTATTATACGTTACCATGAAGGGCGAGTCATTGGCCTTGCGCCTCGCCGCGCTGCAGTCGGCGCGCATCGGCCGCGCGCTTGCCGAGATTGGGGTGGCCAACCGCGACACCGCGCGACGCTTCTTGGCCGCTATGCTCGATCCCGATCAGCGCGATGGCGTGATGCGTCTCATCGAAGGGGCCGACCACGCGCGCCGCCGCCGCACCTGACGCGATCGCCATCTGGGGGGAGATCAAGCTATGCAAGATCCGGCGTTGTCCGACGATGCTGCCCATCTGCTCGTTGTGGATGATGACCGCCGCATCCGCGACCTGCTGTCGCGCTATCTTCAGCGCGACGGTTACCGCGTCACGACGGCGAAGAATGCGGATGACGCCCGCGCCAAGCTCGATGGCCTTGCCTTTGATCTTCTCATTCTCGACGTGATGATGCCTGGGGAAACCGGCTTCGAACTTGCAAAATCGGTGCGCAAGACCTCGCAAGTGCCGATCCTCATGCTGACCGCGCGCGCCGAAACGGAAAGCCGGATCAACGGCCTCGAGATCGGTGCCGACGATTACATGGCAAAGCCCTTCGAGGCGCGGGAACTGTCGCTGCGCGTCGCCAGCATTCTCAGGCGGGCGCAGCCGCCATTGGCGCCGGTGGCCGAGTCGGTGCGATTTGGTCCGTTCGTGTTTCACATTTCACGTGGCGAATTGCGCCGCGGTGATGAACTCATTCACCTCACCGACCGCGAGAAGGACATCTTGCGGCTGCTGGCGGCGCAGCCTGGCGAAACCGTGCCGCGGCTTGACCTTGCGGGAAGCGGGGCGGCCGCGGGCGAGCGGGCTGTCGACGTGCAGGTCAATCGGCTGCGTCGCAAGGTCGAGAACGATCCCGCCAATCCGCTGTACATCCAGGCGGTACGCGGCGTCGGGTACCGGCTCCTGGTTCTGACATGACTAGCCTCGATATCGGCATCACCCGGCTTCGCACGGCAGCGGCCCGCCTCCTCGAGGGTTACGAGCGTACCGACCGCTGGTTCAAGGGCATACTGCCGAAGGGGCTCTATGCCCGCGCGCTGTTCATCATCATTGCCCCGATGGTCGTCCTCCAGTCGGTGGTCGCGTTTGTATTCATGGAGCGGCACTGGAACACGGTGACGCGGCGTCTATCGGCGGCGGTTGTCCAGGACATCGCCGCCGTCATCGATTTGCGCAGGGGTTTCCCACCGGAGCGTGATTACGCGGAGCTGCGCCGCATCGCCCAGGACCGGCTCGGCCTGGTTGTCGATTTCCTGCCGGTCACCGAATTGCCCCCGATCGGCCCGAAGCCGTTCTTCTCCCTGCTCGACCAGGCACTGTCGGAGGAGGTTCGTAAACAGATCGGCCGGCCCTTCTGGATCGATACCGTGGGCCGGTCCAATCTGGTCGAGATCAGGATCCAGCTCAATGACGTCGTCATGCGCGTATTTGCCCGCCGCAATGCCGCCTATGCGTCGAATTCCGAAATCTTCCTGTTGTGGATGGTCGGCACCTCGCTGGTTCTGATTACGGTGGCGATCTTATTCCTGCGCAACCAAATCCGCCCGATTCTGCGACTCACCGAAGCGGTCGAAAGCTTCGGCAAAGGTCGCGAAGTGCCGAATTTCCGTGCCCACGGTGCACAAGAGGTGCGGCGCGCTGCCGTGGCATTCCTCGAAATGAAGGCACGGGTCGAACGCAGCATCGAACAGCGCACCGCTATGCTGGCCGGCGTGTCCCACGACCTGCGCACGGTCCTGACGCGGTTCAAGCTGGAGCTTGCTCTGATCGACGACAGTCCTGAAACCGATGCGATGAAAAAGGACATCGACGAGATGAGCCGCATGCTCGAAGGCTACCTGGCGTTCGCGCGTGGTGATGCCGGCGAACCGTCCGAGCCGACCGACATGGCCGCCTTCCTGGAGGAATTGAAGACGGATGCCGAACGTCACGGACACCGCACGACGGTTCAATTCCACGGTTACCCGGTGGCGACCGTACGGCCCCATGCGTTCAAGCGCTGCCTCGCCAATCTGGTTTCGAATGCCGCCCGCTTTGCCTCTGCAATCGCCATCACGGGTCACCGCGATCACCGCTACATGACCATCACGATCGACGACGACGGCCCGGGCATACCGCCGAACAGGCGTGATGAGGTCTTCAAGCCGTTCCTGCGCCTCGACGATGCCCGCAACCAGGACGAAGCGGGCAGCGGCCTGGGTCTCGCCATTGCGCGCGATATTGCGCGCTCCCACGGCGGCGACGTCACGCTCGGCGACAGCCCGATGGGTGGGCTGCGGGCCTCGGTGCGAATTCCCGTGTAAAATCGGTGTGCCTTGCGGACGGATCGGGGCGTGTACTCATAAATGCAGCTCTGTGAGCATGGCTTGACGTCCGCTGCGCCCAGAAAGCAACCGAAGTGCTGTATTGCCGCGAAATGGCGCGATGGGCCAATTGCGGTCATTGCGGCCTGGGTCCATTTTATAGGCGCCATGTGCCGAGACGCTCTTCTATCGCCGCGCTGCCTCCGCCCGACTACGGCGGCGCAGCTGGCGCAGCGACAGCGCGTGCAGCAGGATTGAGCTTGGCACCACGAAAGCAGGGGTCAGCACACCCGGATAATCGCCAGCGCCGATGCTCTGCACGTCCGGAACGATCAACTGCAAAGGGCCGGGCGAGGTGATCACGCCCACGGTGATCGCGACAGCGAAGTCGGCGAGGCCGAAGATGTTCCAGAGAGTTGCCGCCCTCCGGCCCTCGGCTGTGCCGGTCGCCACCGCGATTGCCGCCGGCAACGCGAACAGTCCGGTCAGCACGTCGCCGATGCCTGCCGGCAATGCGAAGACGCCGGGCAGCGCACCGCGCAGCCAGGCCGCGAGAGCCCATATGCCGAATACGCGGTAGAGCTGAAGCGCGACGAGCCAGCTCGCCGGCATCTCGTCGAGCACCTGCCCGATCCGCTGCGAGAA
>Ga0209465_10001189_pt1 | contig 11731 bp, 8 predicted proteins | sample PanSoiPlot1MoBio_FD_188321 | JGI IMG/M metagenome (GOLD analysis project Ga0209465, IMG submission 188321) | Tropical forest soil microbial communities from Panama analyzed to predict greenhouse gas emissions - Panama Soil Plot 1 MoBio (SPAdes)... | ecosystem: Environmental > Terrestrial > Soil...
GATGTTGACGGGCAAACGCTGCGCGTTGGCGTCCGGCGCGGCGACGAGGCGCGGCCGCCGCTGCTCTTGTTCAACGGGATTGGCGCCAATATCGAACTAGTCGAACCGTTTCTCGACGCGCTCGACGGGCAGCCCGCAATCGTCTTTGACGTGCCAGGCGTCGGCGGTTCGCCGCCGCCTTGGTTGCCATATCGCCCATCGACACTGGCAGGCCTAAGCGCACGGTTGCTCGACGAGCTGGGACATCAACAGGTCGACGTGTTGGGCTTTTCCTGGGGAGGTGCAGTCGCCCAACAATTTGCCTACCAACAGTCGAAGCGCTGCCGGCGTCTCATACTCGCAGCCACATCGCCCGGTCACCTCATGGTGCCTGGGAGACTCACTGTTTTGCTGAAGATGGCAACACCGCGACGCTACAAGAATCCCGATTATATGAAAAGGATCGCCGGCGATATCTATGGCGGTTCATTGCGCAATTCGCCCGAGCTTGCGGGCAAGCATGTTCGGCACGTTCGCTGGTCAAGTGACTACGGCTACTATCTACAGCTGTTGGCCGGCGTCGGCTGGAGCAGCTTGCCGTGGCTACGCCGTCTAGTGCAGCCGACCCTTGTTATGGCGGGGACCGACGATCCCCTTGTGCCTGTAATCAACGGCCGCATCCTAGCGAGGCTCATTCCAAATGCACGTCTGGTGGCGGTCAATGACGGCCACCTTTTCCTTGTCACGAATGCTGAGGATTCTGCGAAAATCATTTCGGAATTTCTGAGCGACGCTGCGACGTGAACGGAGGAACCGGTCCGCAACCGGATTGCAAATATCAACATAAGGGAGGTGAGCGATGAGTCTGAAAACGTCTTTGGCGCCAAAGCTCGACTATTCTGTGCCGCCGGCCGATGGAGACTTTTACCGGATTGCCAACCTGCTCGACGACAGTGAAAGCGCCATCGTCAAACGGGTGCGGAATTTTATGGAGCGCGAGATCGCCCCGATCATCGATGATTATTGGGCGCGTGATAAATTTCCCCTCGAGATGATCCCCAAATTCGCCACCCTCGGGATCGGCGGAATAGGATACGGAGGGTACGGCAGCGCCGGCGGTAGCATGTTGCTCAACGGCTTCATCGCCATGGAGTTAGCACGCGTAGATTCGTCAATCGCCACGTTCTGGGGCGTGCATACCGGCCTTGCGGCCGGCTCGATCTATCTTTGCGGCGATGAGGAGCAAAAGCAACGCTGGCTGCCGCCGATGATGCGCTTCGAGAAAATCGGCTCGTTTGGTCTGACCGAGCCTCTAGTCGGTTCGGCGACATCGGGCGGGATGACGACGACCTGTCGGCGCGAAGGCGACTCTTGGATTGTCAACGGCGAGAAAAAATGGATTGGCAATGCAACTTTCGCAGACATCAACGTGATTTGGGCGCGTGAGGAGACGTCAAATCAAGTTAAAGGGTTTGTAGTTGGCAAGGACAATCCCGGCTTCTCGGTCAAGAAAATCGAAAACAAAATGGCATTGCGCGTGGTCCAAAACGGCCTCATCACCCTGAAAGACTGTCACGTGCCGGAACGCGATCGATTGCAGAACGCGAACAGCTTCAAGGATACCGCCAAGGTGCTACGGATGACGCGCGCGGGAGTAGCCTGGTTCGCGGTCGGCTGCGCAATGGGTGCGTATGAACATGCTTTGCGTTATGCAACGCAAAGAATTCAGTTCGGCAAGCCAATCGCGGGTTTTCAATTAGTTCAAGATCTCTTGGTGCGTATGCTCGGCAACGTGACAGCGACGCAGTGCTTGATGTTGCGATTAGGACAGCTGCAAAGCCAGAATCTCATGACCGACGAGCACGCGTCGCTGGCGAAAGCATTTTGTACCGTCAAATGCCGAGAGACGGTCGGCTATGCGCGCGAACTGCTCGGAGGTAACGGTATTCTCCTGGACAACCATGTTGGCCGCTTTGTCGCTGATGCTGAGGCTATTTATTCCTATGAGGGCACGCGCGAGATGAACACGTTAATCGTGGGCAAAGCGATCACCGGACTTAGCGCCTTTGTGTAAGCAAAGAATTTTCTTGCCGCAGCGCAGAATGTCCGCTTTTCGGAGGTAAAGCGGACATTGATCGAGGTGCCGAAATGTCCGCTATTGGCACAAAGCGGACCTCTCGAAGCGATCGTTCTACTTCCGCTTTGAGAGGTAAAGCGTCGATGCTTGGTAATCAGAATGTCTGATTCTATCTCCAAGTGATCAAATCGTTGAGCGCGTAGAGGTAGGGCGCAACGCAGACGGTAATCCACGCAATGGCGCTCCAGATGAAGACTCGGTATCTCATGTGATCTTTCTCTTTCCACGAAAGTCAGACCGTGCAGGTGCCAGCGGAATCAGCGTGGGCCGCGTCACGCCCAATAGTGCCGCGGTTTGCCGCAACTCCGCCTCGAGTTCACGCGAGTCGACGCCGTCAGCCTGCATCACGGCTTGAATGATGGAATCCGCCAGCATCTCCTCCAAGCGCGGTTCGCGACAGTGCGAGCTCATGCGGTGCTCCTTCACGATGGGGGGCGCGGCGGTCACTCCGCGGCGATCCGGATCGGTTCCATATCGTCGTGTTCTGCGAGCGCTTCCGCGATGATCGCCGATCGGTCGGGCTCGTCTTGCCGTACCCCGAACCACAGCGCGTAGAGCGCTGGCACGACCAGGAGCGTCAGGACTGTCGCGACCAGGAGGCCGCCCATGATGGTGATGGCCATCGGTCCCCAGAAGATGCTCCGCGCCAGCGGGATCATGCCCAGGACTGCAGCCAGCGCGGTCAGCACCACCGGCCGCGCGCGGCGAACTGTGGCATCAACGATGGCGCGATAGCGAGCGTGCCCGGCTGCGATGTCGCGCTCGATCTGATCGACCAGGATGACGGTGTTGCGCATGATCATGCCGGCGAGTGCGATCAGCCCGAGCAGCGCCACGAAGCCAAACGGTCGGTTTGAAGCGAGCAGCGCGCCAGTAGCACCGATCAATCCGAGGGGAGCGGTCGCGAACACCAGTGCAAGGCGCGAGAAGCTTTGCAGTTGGACCATCAGGAGCGCCAGCATGGCAATCGCCATGACCGGAAACACCGCCACCAGCGCCGTGTTCGCCTTGGCGCTCTCCTCGGTCGCACCGCCGGTCTCGATGCGGTAACCGTAAGGCAGTGCATCCTTGATGGTCTGGAGATGCGGCTCAATCTCCGCGCTCACGTCAGGGGGCTGCACACCATCGACGACGTCGGCGCGCGCGGTCAGGACCAGATCGCGGTTGCGCCGCCATAGGATCGGCTCTTCGTATTCGTAGCGGAGGCGGGCAATCTGCGACAGCGGAACGGCGACGCCGTTCTGTGTGCTGATGGTGAGCTCACTCAAGCGGTCAAGCACAAGACGCTCGGAGGGAACCGCGCGCGCGACCACGTCGATCGTTTCAATGCCCTCGCGATATTGGGTAACCGTATAGCCCGAGAGCATAGTTTGCATGGTCTGCGCCACATCCTGCGGCGTGAGACCCAGGGCGCGGGCGCGGTCCTGATCCACCTCGAGGCGAATCGACTTCTCTTGTTCGCCCCAGTTGAGATGTGGGTCGATGATCTTGGGATCGGCCGCCATGACCTGGCGGACCTGTTGGGCAATCTCCCGCACCTTCAACGGATCGGGCCCAATCACACGGAACTGCACCGGGAAGCCGACCGGCGGACCAAAGAAGAAGCGATCCACGCGCGCGCGTGCCGCCGGCACCGCGCCGTCTGCGATGGCCTGATCGAGCCGATTCTTCACCCGCTCGCGCCCATCGAGACCCTTGGTGACGATGACAATCTGGGCAAAATTCGAATCCGGCAGCACCGGATTGAGACCGAGCCAGAATCGTGGGGCTCCCCGACCGACATAGCTCGTATAGGTCACGATGTCGGGATCGTCGCCGATCAGCTGTTCCGCTTTCCTCGCGGTTGCATCGGTCACGCCTATCGCGGTGCCCTCGGGCAGGCGCATTTCGAAGAATAGTTCGGTTCGCGTCGAGGTCGGAAAGAACTGCTGCTGCACGAGGCCGAAGCCGCCAATCGCCAAGCCGAACATCAGCATGGTGACGGCGACGACCGTCTTGCGCCAGCGCAGGCAGGTGTCGATTACTCGGCGCAACAGGCGGTATATTCGCGTGTCGTAGATTATGTCCGGATTACGGTGGACGCCACGCTTGGCGAGGTTGGGCAGTAGTTTCAGCCCGAGATAGGGCGTGAACACGACCGCCACTATCCAGGATGCGATCAGTGCGAGGCCGACCACCCAGAAAATGCCGCCCGCATATTCACCTGCGCTCGATCGGGCGAAGCCGACCGGGAGGAAGCCCGCCGCCGTCACCAGAGTACCGGTCAGCATCGGGAACGCGGTCGAGGTCCAGGCAAAAGTGGCGGCACGGGCGCGGTCCCAGCCCTGCTCCATCTTCACCACCATCATCTCGATGGTAATGATTGCGTCGTCGACCAAGAGGCCGAGCGCGATGATGAGCGCGCCGAGCGTGATGCGATGCAGGACGAGACCGCTCGCATACATCACGAGAAGCACGATCGCCAAGACCAGCGGCACCGACAGCGCGACCACGATCCCGGTGCGCCAGCCGAGCGAGAGAAAGCTCACCGCGAGCACGATGACAAGCGCCTCGGCGAAGGTCTCGACGAATTCCGACACCGAGCCGTCGACTATACGGGGCTGATCGGCAACTTGGGTCACCTCGACGCCGAGCGGCAGCTCGGCGGTGATGGCGGTCATCGCCCGCTTCAGGTTCTTGCCCAGCGTCAGGATATTGGCGCCTTCGTCCATGGAGACGCCGAGGCCGAGCGCGGGCTTGCCGCCCTGGCGAATGATGAAGCTCGGCGGATCCTCGTAACCGCGCTTGACGGTTGCGATATCGCCAAGACGGAAGATCTGTCCGTTGGCGTGCACCGGCACCGCCGCGATGGCGGCGGCGCCCGAAAATGCGCCGGTCACCCGCAAATTAATGCGATCGGCTGAGGTGTCGACCGATCCGCCAGACACAACCGCGTTCTGCCGCGCAACGCTGTCAAAAATCTGCTGTGGGGTGACACCAAGCGTGGCGAGCTTGGTGTGACTGAACTCGATGAAGATTTTCTGCGGCCGCTCGCCGATAATGTCGACCTTGTTGACGTCCGGGACCCGCAACAGGCGCTGGCGGATGTCCTCAGCGCGGTCCTTGAGCGCGGCGAGACTCAAGCCGTCGGCCGTCAGCATGTAGAGTGCTGAATAGACATCGCCGAATTCATCGTTGAAATTCGGGCCAGTGATGCCGGCGGGAAGCTCGTTCTTGATATCGCCGACCTTTTTTCGGACCTGATACCAAAGGTCCTTCACCTTGGCGGGCGGGGTGGTATCCAACAGGATCACCTGAAGGAAGGCATCGCCGGGCTGCGAATAGGTCTCGACACGATCGAGATAGGGCAGCTCCTGCAGTTTCTTCTCGATCTTGTCAGTGACCTGCGTCTGCACCTCGTCGGCGGTCGCGCCGGGCCAGGCGACGCCGATCACCATGACCTTGATGGTGAAGTTCGGATCCTCTGCCCGTCCGAGGTTGAGGTAGGAATAGACGCCGGCGGCGCCCAAAAGAATGATCATGAACAGCACCAACGCCCGGTGCGTGATCGACCATTCAGAGAGATTAAATCGTTTCATGGTGCGCCCTTTCCATTCGCGGGTGGGAGCAGGTTCGCTTGTTAGCGCGCGTCGACGGTGCGAACGCGCGTACCGGGCTCGAGTTTCTGCACCCCGAGGGTGACGACCTTTTCGCCGTCGGCGACGCCGGCGCTGACCAGCGCGGCATCCTCGGTGAAGGACGTGATGGTCACGGGCCGCAGCGCCAGCGCGCCCGATCGGTCGACCACGTAGACCAAGGGTCCCGTTCCACGGTTGAGAATTGCGGATAGCGGCAGCTTGGCGATGCGACCGGTGGTGGGGCGCGCGAGCCTCACGGTCGCGGTCATACCGAGTGCGACCGTGTCGTCCGGACTCTCAATGGTGAAGCGCGCCGCATAGGTGCGGGTGGTGGGGTCCGCCTGCGGCGAGAGCTCGCGCAGATGCGCCTTGAAGTTACGATCGGGGTTGGCCCACAGCGAGATCGTGGCGTCGGACTTGCGGGCTTCCTCGAGCCAGGTTTCTGGCAGCGCCACAAGCGCTTCCTTCTCGCCGTGATGGGCGAGCCGCGCCACTGCCTGACCGATATTCACGACCTGGCCGGGCTCGGCTAGCGTCGCCGTGATGACGCCGTCGACGTCGACCTTCAGCTCCGCATAGTCGAGCTGATTGCGTGCGAGATCGAGCGCTCGTTGCGCGCGTTCGAGCCTTCCTTGGGCCTCGTCCTTGGCAGCCTTCTTGTGGTCGTAGTCAGCAGCCGCGACCGTGGCATGCGTCTTGAGGTTTGCGTAGCGCGCCTCCTCGGCCGCGGCGTCGGCGAGATTAGAGGTGGCGGCGGTGAGCTCCGCTTGCGCGCTCTCGACCTGCAGATTGAGATCCCGTGGATCAAGCCGCGCGACGACATCGCCGGCATGAACGACATCGCCAACATTGATGCTACGCGCGATGATCTTGCCGGCGACGCGGAAGCCGAGATCGGTTTCGTGCCACGCCCGCACCACACCAACGAATTCGCGCACCGGATTCTCGTTCGTGAAATCGACTCGCTGCACCTGCACCGGACGCTCGAGCTGGACGGGGGTGGAGGCGGCGCGCTCGTTGCAGGCGGCGAGCAGCGGCAAGACGGCGGCGACGCCCCAGGCGGCAGCCATCTTGATGAGGTGCGAGGTCCCGGAATTCATGACGGCATCCTTCACTAACTTTTGATGAGTGATGAAATCCATTTATCGTCACACATCAGACATGGTTTTGGCCTTCTGGCGTCTCTGCGATTCCTAACGCTTAGCGATGATGGCGCGGAGCAGGAAGCGGATTGAGGCGCGCGCTTCGGCCTCAACATCCTCCCCCTCTTCGAGACATTGACCGACCATGAGGGGGTGAGTGAAGGAGACGACGGAGCGCATGATCAGGCCGGCGGTGGCCTGCGGGTCGATGGGCTCGAACTCTCCTGCCTCGATGCCGTCGCGCAGGATTAGCTCGGTCACGTTGGCCATGGCCTGCTTGTGTGCTCGGATAGTCTCCCAACTGTGCTCGATCGCAGCCAGCACCATGTCATTGACGCGGTGCTCTGTGATCAGATTCTCCTTGTGATAAGCGAGAATCTCGAGGATCAGCCGCTCAATCCGTTCGGCTGCAGGAGCCTTCGAACGCGCTACCCGCCAGGCCTTGTCCTCGACCTCGGCGAGGCAGCGCCGGCAGATGGCCTGCACGATGGCGTCCTTGGATGGAAAAAAGCGGTAGACATTGGCCGGCGACATATCAAGCTCCGCGGCGATATCGGCAACCGTTGTCTTGGCGTAACCGATACGACGGAACAGCGCGTCGGCGACCTCCACTATCCGTGCCTTGGTGTCGTCTTGCTTGATCTTAACCTGCGGATTCATGGCACTCTGTCGCGATCCGCCGCTCTTGAATGGGCCGATCTCTTGATGGCTGACGAAAATCATAATTCGTCAGTTCGCATTCGTCAAGCCCAGCGATCTCTACTGGCCAGTAATCCGGAGCCACGGCAGCTACGTGCTTGATTTCTCTCGCACGCTGGGGAGCGACTACGTGCTGCCATGCCAGGAGTTCACTCCTCAACGAGCCGATTGAACCGTGACTGTCACGCTCAGAATGGCAATTTCTGCTCGTGCTCGCGCAAGCACCATCAAGGTCGTACCGCGCGACACCGCAGCGAGTGATTGATCGTGGAGCCAAATGCTGCGTCATGCCTTTCATTTCTTCGAAGATGACGTTCTTTTATAAGCGGATCTCTCCGATCATCTGGTTTGGCTTCCTAGCTGTGTTCTTTTTCATTTTCTTTGCTCAAAGTCCTAGATTTTGACCCGATTTCGAATTTGCCGGGTCTGATCCAGCCAGTGGTGATGGCGATCATCGGCTACCGAGGCACGCAGCGAAACTGCCAACAAGAACCCGCGGTCCTGACAAGGACGCCGCGATGTCTGGTTTTGGCACTTAACGGACATCCGATGCGCTTAGCCGATGTCCGCTTTCGGGGGTAAAGCGGACATCAATCTGGTCGGAATGTCCGCTTCTGACCCAAAGCGAACGTTCCAATCTGCTCGGCCTATTCGCCAGAAACGGTTGGGGGGACCTCGGTAATAAGGCGGGCTCCGCGCTTGAAGGTTACGTAACTCCACAGCCAGGTTATGGCGACAACGAAACGATTCTTGATGCCAATGAGAAAATAAATGTGCACGGCGCTCCAGAACACCCAGCCAATAAAACCCTTCAGCTGGATACGACCAACTTCTACCACGGCGGCGCGCCGGCCGATGGTCGCCAGGATTCCCTGATTCCGATAACGAAATGGTGGTAGTGATCCCCCTGCAACCCGCGCTGCTATGAGCTTGCCAACGTAGGCGCCCATCTGTTTGGCAGCCGATGCAAGACCGGGAACAGGTCGCCCGCTGTCGTCCTTTACGGCAGCTGTGTCACCGATAACAAATATATCGTTGAATCCCTGGAGCGAGAGATCGGGGCGAACAACAACACGACCGGCGCGGTCGTGCTCGGCCGAAAGCCATTGAGCAGCCGGCGATGCCATAACGCCCGCCGCCCAAATAACTGAGCTTGTCTCAATTCGCTCGGTCGCAAGATCGACGCCACGATCATCGCAATGCAGCACCGGACTTGAGGTCATTACATCGACGCCCATCGACGTGAGCGTATCGCACGCGTAGCGCGAATGTTGCTCCGAAAAGTTAGCGAGTAGACGCGGCCCGGCTTCGATCAGGATGATTCTGGCCGTCCGCGGGTCGATGCGCCTGAAGTCACGTGCAAGCGTCTGTCGCGCAATTTCGGCTATGGCGCCCGCCATTTCGACGCCGGTAGGGCCGCCCCCGATGATCACGAATGTGAGCAGCCGTTTGCGCTCGGCATCATCGCGGACGAGCTCAGCTTCCTCAAACGCGGATAGGATGCTTCGGCGGATACGCGTAGCATCTTCAATAGATTTAAGACCCGGCGCAAACGCAGACCAGTTCTGGTGACCAAAATATGAATGCATTGCCCCAGTCGCGATAACCAGAAAGTCAAACGGGAATATTCCCGCTTGTGTTTTGACGATACGGGCTTCGGCATCGAGGCCGATTACTTCGGCCATGAAAACGATTGCGTTTTCTTGACTCCGCAGAATATGACGGACAGGCCATGCGATATCGGCGGGAGAGAGCGCAGCAGTTGCAACCTGGTAAAGCAGTGGCTGAAAACAATGATAGTTGTGACGATCGATCAGCGTGATCTCGACCGGCGCACGCCTTAAGGTTTTTGCTGCTTCAAGTCCGCCAAAGCCGGCGCCAAGTATTACGACCTTATGGTTCAGCTTCGGCATGGCGACACTTTCCCGCTCGCCCGCCTTTCAGCAGCGGTTCTTCACCTTAGGCTTCGCGATGCTTACTTAGCCGCGCGCGTGGCCTCGAACAAGAACCAGGTGCGACGCTCGGCCTCGTCGATCCAAATCTCAAGCAGGCTCGCGGTAGCAACGTCGCCGTGCTTTCGCACAGGTCGTGCGTCTCACGCATGCTCGCCAGTAGCTGCTTGTTGTCATCATGCAATTCAGCGAGCATGTCCATCGGCGTCACAAAATCCGCATCGTTATCCTCGATGCGTTGTAGGCGACCAGTGTGGCCAATCGAACGCAGCGTGGTGCCGCCAATCTTGCGTACCCGCTCAGCAATAGCATCCGTCGTGGCAAAAATCTGCTCGCCCTGCTCATCCAAAAGTAGATGGTAATCCCGGAAATGTGGGCCCGAGACAGGCCAATGGAAGTTCTTCGTCTTCAGATAAAGCCCAAACATATCGGCAAGCAGGATGTTCAGCGCGCCAGCAAGGTCGCGTACGGCATTCGGCTTGAGTTCGGTAGGTGTTGCAAGCGGAGCCTTCCATAGTACTTTGGCTTCCTGAGCTATTTGTAGTCTCCTTCAAAACATTGACCAATATTGATGAATGCGGCCATCGGCGTGACGGTGGCTTGGCCTCGCAAAAAGTGTATTTGACATAGATCAAATTCAAGATCGTCGTGCGCGGACTATCATCAACAACCGTCGCTTACAGTGAGGGCCCCATGGACCTGCGACGGAATCATCTGCTCTCGCGCCGCAATTTTTGTCTTTGCTGCATGACAGGTGCGGCTTTTGCGGCCACCGGTAGCTGGCTCAGTCCCCACCAAGCCTTTGCTGAGGCGCGCGGGCTCGTAACCCTTATCAAGAACAGTGCGGCGTCCTCGCCAGTCACGGTGTACAAGTTACGCGGCAATGTGAGCGTGCTTGAGGGTTCAGGTGGCAATATTGCCGTTCTGACAGGTCCTGACGGAAAAGCGCTTGTTGATGGCGGAATCGGCGTGTCACGCCCACAGCTCACCAAAGCCCTGTCCGATCTAGGTCCCGAGTCCATCACACACCTGATTAACACTCATTGGCACTTTGATCACACCGATGGAAACGAGTGGCTGCACTCGGTCGGCGCAAAGATTATCGCCCACGAGAATACCGGCAAACATCTCTCTAGGATCCAGCGCGTTGAAGATTGGGACTACAATTTTCTGCCCTCACCGGCAGGCGCGATTCCCAGCGAGCTCCTTAGCGCAAACCGCACACTCAAACTCAATGGCGCATCCCTAGAGCTGAAGCTCTACAAGCCCGCCCACACCGACGGCGACTTGTCGGTCACTTTCGCAGAGGCCGACATCCTTCACGTAGCTGACACCTATTGGAACGGCATCTACCCGTTTATTGATTATTCAACAGGCGGCAGCATCGACGGCATGATTGCTGCGTCGGATGCCAACTTGGCCGCCGCGACAGAGAACACCATCATCATTCCTGGACACGGCAAGCCGGTCAGCAACAAGGCGGAACTGAAGGAGTTTCGCGACATGTTGGTGGCTGTTCGCGAGAACGTCGCGGCATTGAAGAAAGCTGGCCGAACGCTGGAAGAGACGGTGGCGGCTAAACCGACGGCGGCTCACGACGCAAAGTGGGGCCAGTTCGTGATCGACCCACCCTTTTTTACCAAGCTCATTTACGAGGGCGTGTGAAATTAGAAAGCTGGGTCCATGTCAGGGAGCGACACATGAGCTTTGTCAAGACGAAGGACGGCGTTGAGATCTTCTACAAGGACTGGGGTCAGGGGCAACCGATCGTTTTCCATCATGGCTGGCCGCTCTGCTCCGACGACTGGGACACACAAATGCTGTTCTTCGTCCAGCATGGCTATCGCGTGATCGGCATCGACCGTCGCGGCCATGGACGCTCAAGCCAAGTGTCGGACGGCCATGACATGGACCATTATGCTGCTGACGCGGCCGCAGTCACCGAGCATCTCGATCTTCGCAATGCCGTCCATATCGGTCACTCCACCGGTGGCGGCGAAGTCACCCGCTATGTCGCAGGCCACGGCAAGGGCCGGGTCGTCAAGGCGGTGCTGATGTCGGCCGTGCCGCCGATCATGGTGAAGTCACCGAATAATCCGGACGGCCTGCCGATTTCGGTTTTCGACGGCCTTCGGAAAAGCCTGGCGGCCAATCGCGCTCAGTTTTATCGCGATTTCGCTTCCACAGTGTTCTACGGTTTAACCG
>Ga0209465_10001190_pt1 | contig 11728 bp, 8 predicted proteins | sample PanSoiPlot1MoBio_FD_188321 | JGI IMG/M metagenome (GOLD analysis project Ga0209465, IMG submission 188321) | Tropical forest soil microbial communities from Panama analyzed to predict greenhouse gas emissions - Panama Soil Plot 1 MoBio (SPAdes)... | ecosystem: Environmental > Terrestrial > Soil...
GCTGTTCAGCAGCCGAGCAATCAGGGAGGAGCCTATGCCCCGGTATAAGTGCAAAAGCATTGCTGCGCTCGACATAGCTCTCGGCGGCTTGCCAGCCAAAATGCAGGTTGAGGCGGACGTAGGCACCGGCGTGTCTGCAAAGACCGTTGGAGAGCTTCGGAGGGTGACGACGTGGTCCGAAAATTTGGTGGTAACAACCCCGCAGGAACGTGATCCTGACAGCGCAGTAAAGATCAGCAAGGCTAGCGTAGCGACACGCACCTCGCCGAAACCGTAGGGCGCGGCGCGACAAACAAGCGGTGCAAGCCACGCTTGCGCGGGGAGCCGCCCAGGCTACGAAAGCTGAAAGGGTGAATGGGTTCTATTTGGCCTCACGCATTAAAGCCGGGTTCACTTAGCGGGGACCCCGGAACCGGTTGGTGCGAGGTCGGCCCAACGGTGCCTTGATCCGAAGGCGCCGATCATGCGGCGCGCCCAGTCCGCCATCAATTACTTCTTCATGTTTTCACGGAACTTCTCCCAAGCAGCAATCCCGGCCCGCGCTGCTTTCTCGTCGATACCTTGGGGCAATCCGGCAACGCCCACAGCACCGACGAGTCGGCCCTCAACGGTGAGCGGCACTCCGCCGCCGACGAGATAGACCTTGCCCGGATACATGTTCATGATGCCGAAGTATCGGTCCGGGCGTTCCTTTGCGAGATTGGCCAAGACTTCCGTGGTTTGCCGAAGAATCGCTGAAGCGAACGCCTTGCCTTCGGCAAAGCGAGTGTTGTTGATTGTAGTACCGTCCATCTTATCGGCCGACACCAGATTTCCAGCTGCGTCCACTACAACGACCGCCATGTTCAAATTCTGGTCGCGGGTGAAGGCGACCGCCCCGTCGATGATGACGCGTGCTTCGGCGAGCGAGATCAGCGGTGGCGCTAAGGTCGGCGGCGGCGCTGGAGTCTGGGCAAATCCCGAGTAGCCCAATGCCAAGATCAGCAACAGACTCGTAAGCCCGATCGTTCGGACCGCCGCAAGTTGATGAATTTTCATGTGTACCTCCGTCCCTTCCCAAAAAGTCTATCTCAGACCTCGCGGCGCCGGGCACTCGGCGACTCCGAAATTCCCGAGGCGGTTGCCTTGCTGCCGCGCCTCATGATCAGACTTAGGCTCAAGCCTGAGCAGCTTACCGAAAAAGAATTCAACAAGATCCATTGCGGGTCATTCCGGTGTTGGCTCGCTGATCCGCGAAATGCCACGCACTGTGCGTCCTCTGGTATTCCAGATTTAGCGGTTGCCAAGAATGGCGCAATAGCGCGATCATCCAAGGCAGTGCAATGCTTTGGTAGGGCCATGGCAGAAATGCACTCCAATCGTCGGGCCTTCACCTCTGGTATGGCAAGCCTATTGCTCTGCCCGGCTTTTCTCGCTCCAGTCCGTGCGCAGCAGCTTGAACGCTCCAACCTAAAGCTTGGAGTCGCCAACAAGGCGCATCTTTATTATTTGCCGGTGACCATCGCGGAGAGGCGAGGCCATTTCCGCGACTACGGACTTGCCATCGCGATGAGTGATTTCGAAGGCGGGGGGCAAGCGTTCGATGCCCTGCTTGCCGGATCTGTCGATATCGCAGCAGGCGCTTACGAGCACACATTGCGGGCGCAAGCCATGGGACAGGACGTCCGCGCCGTGATCGAGCTCGGCCGCTTTCCCGGCGTGGTGCTTGCTGTCGGCAAGGACCGGTCTTTCAAATCGTTTGCCGACCTCAAGGGCCTGAAGATCGGCGTCACCGCACCGAACTCCTCCAGCCACTTCTTTGTGCTGTACCTGATGGCCAAGGCCGGGCTTATGCCGAGTGATGCGTCCTTCGTCGGCGTGGGTGGCGGTGAACGCGCTGTCGAGGCGATGAAGACGGGCGAGATCGACGCGATCTCGAACCTCGATCCGGTAATCACCCGCCTGCAGCGGGACGGGGCAATACGAATCGTCGTCGATAGCCGACTCCCGCGGGTCAACTACGGCATCTTCGGGGGCACTAACCCGGCGGCCGTGCTCTATGCCCGGCAGGAGTTCATTGCCGCGAACCCGGCGGCGATACAGGCGCTGGTCAACGCCTTTTACAAAACGCTGCGATGGATCGCGACCGCAACTACGGACGAGATCGTGGACACCGTGCCGGTTGAGTACTTTCTCGGCGACCGTGCGATCTATGTCAAAGCGCTGAAAGCCAACCTGCTGGTCTATTCGCGCACCGGGATCATCAGCCGCCAGGGAATGAACAGCGCGCTCAAGATGATGGCGACGTTCGATCCCGATCTCCTGGACAAGAAGATCGATCTGCAAAGAACCTTTGATGATCGATTTATCAAGCGCGCGGCGATCCTGTTCGACGATCCGACGAACAGCGATCTGGAGCTGGACGAGCGTCGCCCCGAAGTCGACCTCAGCTCGTTCCGTGACTGATCATGGAAATTCGACAGGAGCCTTCGTCGGTTCTTCGCTGAAAAGCAGAGTTGGAGCGGACCATGCAGCACAGCGCCTCCGTCTCGACATCGCCGGAAGTCTTGCACGCACGATGGTGGCCGCAAGGATGGTGGAAGATCGTGGACATGCGGATCGGGATCGTTCCCATCCCGGTCTATGTCATTCTCGTCACGCTTCTGGTGGGCTTCACCTACACTGGCGACATCAAGGGCGAGATCTCCATCATGGTCGCCGTGCTGGTGATCGGTGGCTTTACCTGCGCTGAAATCGGAAAGCGTACGCCTGTGCTTCGCAACATCGGCGCAGCGGCAATTTTTGCCACCTTTGTCCCCTCGGCTCTCGCCTATTACAAGCTGCTGCCGCCGCAGATCGAGAAATCGGTCATCGAGTTTACCAAGTATACCAACTTCCTCTACCTGTTTATCGCCTGCATCATCGTCGGCAGCATCCTCGGTATGGACCGCAAGGTGCTGGTGCAGGGGTTTTTGAAAATATTCGTGCCACTGGCGATTGGCTCGATCGCGGCCGGCGTCGTCGGCACGCTGGTCGGCACCGTGCTCGGGCTCGGCGCCTTTCATACCTTCTTCTTCGTGGTAATCCCGATCATGGCCGGCGGTGTCGGCGAGGGCGCGATCCCGCTCTCCGTCGGCTATGCGGAGATTTTGGGCGAGCCCCACGGCGACATGTTCGCCCAGGTGCTGCCGCCGGTGATGCTCGGCAGCCTCACAGCGATCCTCCTCGCGGGTACGCTCAACTACATCGGCAAACGTTATCCACGCCTGACAGGTGAGGGTCGACTTCAGCCCGGCGAGCACGACGAAATGGATACCCGCAAGGAGGGCGCGGAGGACGAGACGGGCTCCCCGATCGATGTCGCAACCGTAGCGGCTGCGGGCCTCACGGCAATAACGCTCTATCTTCTGGGCATCATGTGCCACCGCCTGTTCGGACTGCCCGCGCCGGTCGCCATGCTGTTCCTTGCCGTGCTCGCCAAGCTCACTCACGCGGTGTCGCCGCACCTGCAACAGGGCGGGTTCGTTGTCTACAAATTCTTCTCTACCGCGGTCACCTATCCGCTGTTGTTCGCCATCGGCGTATCAATGACCCCATGGGACAAACTCGTAGCCGCATTCAATCTGCCGAACCTCATCACCATCGTCAGCACGGTGGCGACGCTGATGGCCACCGGAGCGGTGGTCGGGCGCTGGCTGAATATGTATCCGATAGAGGCCGCGATCATTAACGCCTGTCACAGCGGCCAGGGCGGCACTGGCGACGTTGCAATTCTCACGGCGGCAAACCGGATGCAACTGATGCCGTTCGCGCAGATCGCGACCCGCATCGGCGGCGCAATCACCGTCACCCTCGTGCTGATCCTACTGTCGCGAATGATTTAGGGGCGAGCTCAAAGATGAACATCACCGGGATGCTTTATGGTGCGCCACTGCTCAAGCACGTGGACTTTCCCACATCCGAAGTACTCGGACCGGGTGCAACCGAGGACGAGATCCAGGACCTCATCGACCGCCACAAGCTCATTCTCATAAAACCGGTCTTTCGCGGTGGCGTCGGCAAGAAGGGCAAGGCCGGCCTGATTGGACGGGCAAGCGACCTCAAGACCGCACTTAAGGAGAAGGAGCGGCTTTACTTCATCGAGCACCAGCATGGCAATGCGCGAGTTAAGGCCAACGGCGTCACTTTCGAGAGCGGAGTCCCCGCTGAGCACGAGGTATATTTCGCAATTACCGATTCAACGCACTACCGCGCACCGACGATGACGCTCACCCATCGCGGCGGTGTCGATATCGAGGAACTCGACAAGCACGAAGTCGCGCAGGTGCCGTTCGAAGCGCTGACGGGCCTCAAGGCCTTCGTGGTCGCCAACGCCCTCACCGACATCGGCGCACCAAAGGAGATTATCTCGCCCCTGGTCCAACATCTGCCGAAGCTTTGGGAGCTCGTCCACCACTACGGAATGACCACGCTTGAACTCAATCCGATCCGCATGCGGCCCGGCCGCGAGGGTCGTCTGACTCCGGTCGCCTGTGATTTCAAGTGCGGCTTCGATCGCGACGATCCCCGCTGGCAACGCCTCGATCTGCAGGATCACCTGTTTGCCGCCGACGCCTCGGCCTTCGAGCACGAGGTCAACCAGCTGCGCACCCACCAGGGTCAGTCCGACGTTTTTGTCATCAACGAGAATGGCACGATCCTCGCGCCGACCTTCGGCGGCGGCGCCAATTCGCTGGTGACGGAGGTGCTGGGCGAGGCCGCAATCATCTCCTCCGACTTCGGCGGCAACCCGCCGTATGAGAAAATGAAGGCAGTGGCGCGCATCTGCTACAAGCACTGGCTCGCCCAGGCGAACGTGCTCTTCATCATAGGCGGGAAGTCGAACAATACCGACATCTACGAGACGTTCCGGGCGACGGGCGATGCGCTGCGCGAGTACTTCAGCAGCCAGGGCCCCACCCCGCTCTACGTTGTTGTAGGACGCGGCGGACCCAATCTCGTCCGCGGTATGGGTGCGCTGGCAGAGACCTGCGAGTCGCTTAACCTCCCCTATCGCTTCTTCGGTTTCGACAGCGCCATTTCGGAAGTAGTCAACTACGTCAAGGGGATCGATGAATGGATGAAGGCCAACGGTCGTGCCGAGATCGCGGCGCATCTCAAATTGAGGCCGGGGGCGTAGAAGAACATCGCGTGGCAGGGCTAGTCTCGGCCATCGCGATCAACAGAATGAGGTCTCATTCTCATCAGTGTGCGCGGGCCAAGTCCACGACACGCAGGATCGATGGGTCGGTGACAAAACAGTGGTGTAATGCACCCCTGCCGGCAGGAGGGTGGGCATGTTCAAGCGGGGCATCGAGGGTTTTCCCTATTATCTCGGCGTCGGCGCGCTCGACAGCATCGCCAGGCGCGAAGATCGGGTCTGCGTCCTCAACATTCTCGGCGGCGAATCGCGACAGGTGACGCCGGTCAGCCACGCATTTTCCGGCGGGAACGTGGTGTTCGGGACTTCACCGGGTCGGCGCGGCCAGGTGCTGCCGACGCCGGTCGGCGATGTTCCCGTCTACAATAATGTGCGCGAAGGGCTTGATGACGGGCACGCGTTCAACACCGGTGTCGTGTACCTGCCGCCCTCCGGCGTGCGTGACGGGGTCGCCGAGTTGATCCGCGTCAACCCGGGCCTGGAAAAGATTGTGATGATCACCGAGAAGATCTCGGTGCACGACGCGCGCGAGATCCGGGCGCTCGGGCAGGCCAATGGCATCGACATATTCGGTGCCAACTGTCTAGGCGTAGCGGATTCCTGGAATCGGGTTCGCATCGGCGGAGCGCTTGGCGGGGACAATCCCGAGGAAGTGCTGCTGAAGGGATCGGTTGCGATTTTCTCGAACTCCGGCGGCTTCACGACCACCATCGCGCAATATCTCGGCACCGAAGGCTGGGGGACGACCACGCTCATCTCCTCCGGCAAGGACGTCTACATCCATTACGCGGCACGGGACTTTGCGCACGCCTTCAACAACGACATTCGCAGCAAGGCCGCGGTGCTCTATGCCGAGCCCGGCGGCTACTACGAGCATGGAATCGTATTCAGCAAGCCGGTCGTCGCTTGCGTCGTCGGTCGTTGGAAGTCGAAGCTGACGCGCGCCGTGGGGCATGCCGGCGCCATGGCCGGCTCCGGCGACAAGGCCGAGGACAAGGAACACTGGTTCATGGAGAGCTTCGGCGTCGATCAAATCTTCACGCCCGAGAACCCGGTGGTGTCGCCGAAAGGCGCCGTGGTGACCAACATCGCCTACATTCCGCTGGCGCTTACGGCGGTAATGAAGCTCAACAATGTGCGGCCGGATTTCACGCCGCGCGGCAGCCTTTCGCTAAAGCCCTGGATTGCGAACGACCAGGGGATCAAGTTGCCCGCGCACCTCGCGTTGCCGACGGTGGAGGCAATCACGCCCTACAATGAGCAGATCAAGGCTCTCGCCCGCCAGGTTGGCGCGGTCATTCCGCGCCAGGGCATGAAGGACAAGTCGGGCGCAACCGTTATGGACCCCAAAACGCAGGTGACGAGCGTGCACGGTCACTCGGTCCTCGATCTTGCGGTTCTGCCGCTGGAAGCCAATTTCGCATTGCCACTCGTGCACGAGATCGCGGGCTCGAATGACCGCGCGATGCTCGACATTGCAGTTGCCGCCGAAACCAATCTCGTCGGCGATCCGGCGCTATTGGCGGCGGAGGCCGCGCGCGAAGCCGGCAACTCCCCGAACACCATCATGGCGGCGGCGGCGGCGATCATCGGTCCAAAGCGCGTCGAGCGGGCGCTTTGCTGCGCGACCCGGCTGATCGACCTGTTTGCCCATTCTGGCTTGGTCGATGCGCGTGACGAGACCTTCGATTCCAGCAAGATCAGGGTCGACGAGAGCACGCGCGTGCTCTTTTCCGCCACCGCCGCCGAGGCCAACGATCCCCGTCCCGAGGCCATGCTGAAAGCGGTCCGCGATCGCGGCGGCAAATCGCTGTTCCTGAGATTCGTAGAATCGCTCGGCGCGCAGCCGTCGCGCGACACTATCCTCGCGGCGATCTCGACCACCATCGCCTGGGGCCCGTTAATGCGCAAACGGATCTCGCGCCTCACCGCGGAGACACTGCCCTGGTATCTGCGTCTTTACGGCGTGATGATCGGCGCCTCGATCCCTGCAAGGCACCACCAGCACGGCAGTCTGTGTGGCATTTCGCGCGAGGAACGATTCAGCCGCTGGAGCATGGCGGATGTGCTCTTCCTGGCTTTGACCGGGAAGAAACCAACGGAGGCCGAAGCAAGGCCGCTGCAGATTCTCATTGGCCTCCTGATTTCGAATGGCCCAGGTTCGATATCGGCGCAAGGCGCAAAAGGCGCAGTTGCCGCTGACGGGCCGCAGACGCCGAGCCGCGTTCAGATCAACAAGGCAATGGTCGGCTTCCTCACCCACAGCGGCTATAGCCATGGCGGCAACGGGTTCGAAGGAATGGCGTTCCTGCTGGAGCAGTTCAAGGACGCCGACCTGAAGGAACCAACCGACCGCGGTCACGGCCTCGACCTCAAGGCGATGGCGACGCGATTTGCGGAAGCGTACAAGGAGGAAAAGCTGCAATCGAAAGAATCCGGCCTCGACGGGCCACGCGCCCTGCCTGGCGTCCATCACCCGATATTCAAGGGCAAACCCATCAACTACGACCCGCGCGAACGCTTTATCGCCGAGTTCATGGAGAAACGCGGCGACTACAACATCTTTCACGCCTTCTATCGCGAGCTCGTGCAGGCGCTATATGAAACCGGCGCTAGCCGCTACGTCTTCTGCGTCAACGTGGATGCTGTGATTGCGGCACTCCTTCTCGCGGTCCTCTGGAAGGACTATCGCTCGGGCGGCTTGACCGAGAAGGATTTGGAGACGGCAGCCTTCAACGTGTTCCTCTACGGCCGCATGATCGGAGCGGCGGCGGAGATCGATGACCATCTCAACCGCGGCCGCAACATGGATACGCGAACGCCGCAGGAGCAGTGCGCATTCGTGGTTTAACCATCAGCCAAGACACTAGTCGCCGTGCACCACGCCGGACGTCGACTTATTGTGGTACCAGCGCGCAGCGCCATCGTGGAACGGCAGGATGGTGTTGCGCGTAAAATTTGTTGGAACGGTATCCGCGGCGGCATTGTGGACCTGCATCATCTCATCGTGGTTGGCGAAGACCGCCTCGGCAATGCCGTAGACGAGGTCGTCCGGGAGCGTTCTGTGGGCTACGACGAAATTGTACAGGCCCACGGTCTGGTAATGGCGCGTCAGCGACGGATAGCTTCCCGCCGGCACAACGGATGCTCCCAGCTCCGGAAGGGCGAGCCGCAATGCGACCACCTGACTGGCTGCTAGCGGCAGATATCGGACCTTGTTTCTTTTCTCGAGATTGGCGAATTCTGGAAACGGGACGCCAGCTCCCACCGCAAGCGCATCGAGCGCGCCCGCCTCCATCGCCGCGGCCAGCTCGGACCAACTCCCGGTTCGAGACATCGGATTGACTTTCAGCACCTTGAAAAACTCCGGCATGTAGATGCCCGTCGTGCCGCCCTGCGGGCCGATCCCCACCCGCTTGTCGGTCAAGTCGGCGACGGTCAGGATGCCTGATCGCTGCAGCGTCATGAACTGGAACGGCGTGTCGTACATTGGCAAGACGGCCCGCATCGCGCGGAACTGCTTGCCGCCCGTCCACTCGCCGGATCCGTTCCAAGCTTGCTGCGCCACCCCGAGCGTGACGAAGGCGAGCTGGATCTCGCCGGCTTCGAGCAGCTTGATGTTCTCGGTCGGTCCTTCGGTTGGTCGCATGAAAACCGGGACATCGAGCTTGCGGGTCAGCAGCTTCACGAGGCCGTCCCCATAATCGTAGTAGGTACCGCCGGGTGATCCCGTGCCGATCGTGAGGGTCTCGGGCCAGTGTGCCTCGCCCGACCGAGCGGCGTCGGGCAAGGCGAAGATAGCGGCCAGGACAGCAACGATGCGCAAGAAGGTGATGCTCATGGTTCCTTCCGTTTGTGCGATTGCGGCAGCAGATCAGCTCAAAACGTCACCGGTTTGGGCGGGCCGGCGGCTTTGACCTCGTCCTCGACGAGGACCTGCTCCGGAGTATCCGCCTCTGCTTCCGTCTCCTGGTTCAGGTGGGACTGCATTTTTTTCATGTCGAGTGCGCCTTCCCAGCGCGACACGACGACCGTCGCGACGCCATTGCCGATCAGGTTGGTGAGAGCACGGGCTTCCGACATGAATCGGTCCACTCCGAGAATGAGCGCAATGCTGGCTACCGGAATATGGCCGACGGAGGAGAGGGTAGCTGCCAGCACGATGAAGCCCGAGCCTGTTACGCCGGCGGCTCCCTTCGAGGTCAACAGCAGAACGCCAATGATACCCAGCTGCTGAGCGAAACTCAGGTCCGTATTGGTCGCTTGCGCGAGGAACAGCGTAGCCATCGTGAGATAGATGCAGGTCCCGTCGAGATTGAAGGAGTACCCGGTCGGGATAACGAGACCAACGACCGATTGCTCGCAACCGAGATTCTCCATTTTCGCGATCATGCGTGGCAACACCGACTCGGACGAGGATGTGCCCAGCACGATCAGCAACTCTTCCTTGATGTAGCGGATGAACTTGAAGATGTTGAATCCCGCCAGCCAAGCCACGCCGCCCAAGACAAGCACGATGAAGATAACGCAGGTCAAATAGAACGCAGCCATGAGGTGCGCGAGCGAAACCAGCGTTACTACGCCGTACTTGCCGATGGTAAAAGCCATGGCTCCGAACGCGCCAATTGGAGCGGCCTTCATGATGATACTGACGACGGCGAACAGCGCGTGGCTGGCCTGATCGATGACGCCGAGCAGGACCTTTCCGCGCTCACCGAGCATCTGCAGGCCAAACGCAAACAGGACTGCGAAGAAAAGCACTTGCAAGATCTCGCCCTGAGCGAATGCCCCCACCACCGTGTTGGGGATGATGTCCATCAGAAACTGGATTGTGCTCTGCTCCTTGGACTTCGCTACGAAACCCTGGATAGCCCTGGTGTCGATCGTGCTGGCGTCGACATTCATGGCGGCGCCTGGTTGCAGCGTGTTGGCGACAATGAGGCCCACGATGAGGGCAAGCGTCGTTAGCGCTTCGAAATATATGAGTGCCTTTAGTCCAACACGGCCAACCTTCTTCATATCCTGCATGCTGGCAATGCCGTGCACGACCGTACAGAAGATGATCGGCGCGATGATCATCTTGATCGTCTTAATGAAGGTGTCCCCCAGGGGCTTCATCTGCTCGCCCAGCTCTGGATAGAAATGACCGAGCAGCACGCCGAGCACGATCGCGGTCAGCACTTGGAAATAGAGGCTCTTAAAGAACGGCCTGTGGTGGGTGGTCAATTCAGCTGTTGCGGTTTGGGTTGCCATCGCCGCCTCTCCCTTAGTTTCCTCAGAACCTTTCCTGTTCCCGCGCAGGGATTTCACGCGATTATTTCGTTGGCGAACGCGAACGGCGGTATTGCCGTGCTGCATCCTATTCACGGACCGTGCCGATTGGTAGGACCCTGCCAAGCGTCCAAATGCGGCGACTGGCCGAGGATGACCTCGTCCAACTCCTCTGCAGCTACCTTAGCGCGATTGAGAGCAGCCTTAATCGGGACGGTACCAAGGTCGTGCGCGGGGCTGTGGCGAACGCGCCGTTGAACGAACCGACCGGCGTCTGGGCGGCGGAAGCGCGCAGACGCACCGCTTTGCAGATGGGCCGCGGCTCGCTAGCTCAGCTCAATTCAGGCTCGCAGCCACTTTGGCGATGCCGGCATTGGCGCACGCCTCATCCTTTTCGCCTCCAGGGGCCCCGGAGACGCCGACCGCGCCGATTACCTCGTTGCCGACCTTGATCGGCACGCCGCCACCCACCGCAACCACGTTCGGGATTTGCTTCAGATAAGCATTCTCGGGCTTATCAGTCAGATTCTTGAACTCAAGCGAGGTCTGGCCGCGAGTGCGAGCCGTATAAGCCTTGAGGCGGCCAAATTCCACGGTGTGCGGATTGGTCCCGTCGCCTCGGACGGACGCAGCGACATTGCCAGCCTTATCAACGACCACGACGGAAACCTTATAGCCATCCTTTGTGCATTGCTCGAGCGCGCCCTCCATGATCAGGAGCGCCATTTTCATCGAAACGTTCTTCTCGACTTGTGGAGCCTGCGCACCGGCCGACGCGGTGAACGCGAGTGAAAGCATCGCAATAGCGAGAAACCTACCCATGAACGACATGTCTTTCTCCCTAAGTGAGCGGTCCAGTTGGCGGGACTTTCGGTTATAACACCACAGTGATTTTGATATTTCACCGAGCCCGCTGGGCGCCCTGAGCGCGAGAGTTTCAGGGTGCATGATCGCGAGGGCTCAGGTGATGTGGGGTGGAGTCTCCTTGTGAGCCCACATGGTTTCGGAGCAGGACTTTGCCACCAAGTGATCGAGGTTAAGTGATGCCGTTTACCTATGCAATTGCCGATCTGCATGGGCGCTACGACCTCCTTTCGGAGGCGGTAACGAAGATTGTTGAGCACTCGAAGTCGGATCGACCGGCGACAATCATTACCCTCGGCGACTATGTCGATCGTGGGCCGAAGAGTCGCCAAGTCATCGAGAGGCTGATGGACTGGGGATCGCCCGACCTGAAACTGGTCTGCCTCAAGGGCAATCACGAAGACATCATGTGGG
>Ga0209465_10001192_pt1 | contig 11707 bp, 9 predicted proteins | sample PanSoiPlot1MoBio_FD_188321 | JGI IMG/M metagenome (GOLD analysis project Ga0209465, IMG submission 188321) | Tropical forest soil microbial communities from Panama analyzed to predict greenhouse gas emissions - Panama Soil Plot 1 MoBio (SPAdes)... | ecosystem: Environmental > Terrestrial > Soil...
GTACGTGGGCTTCGATCCAATCACACCAGCTTGACGTTCTTCAGCGGCAGGCTGCGCACCGGCTTGCCGGTCGCGGCATGGATCGCGTTCATAACCGCGGGCGACACCACCGCGATGGTGGGCTCGCCGATGCCGCCCCAGAAGTCGTAGGTCGGCACGATGATGGTCTCGACCTTCGGCATCTCGGCCAGTCGCATGATCTGGTAGGTGTCGAAGTTGAGGGATGCCATGCGGCCGTCCTTGACGGGACATTCGCCATAGAGCGCGGCCGTCAGCCCATACGCCACCGAGCCCTGGCACTGGGCGGCAATCTGGTCGGGGTTGACCGGATGGCCGCAATTCACGCCTATCACGATGCGATGCACCTTCAGCTTCCCAGCGTCGCTCACTGACACCTCAGCGACCGCGGCCGAGTAGGTCGCGTAGCCGTGGAACTGGGCGATGCCGCGATGGACGCCGCGCGGCAGCGGTTGCCCCCATCCGGCCTTCTCGGCGACTGCATCGAGGATCGCGCGATGCTTCGGGAAGTTCCCCATCAGCGAGCGGCGAAACTCGAGCGGGTCCCGGCCCGCGGCCTTCGCCACTTCGTCGATGAAGCATTCCATGTAGACAGCGTTCTGATTGGTGTTGACGCCGCGCCACGGGCCGACCGGGACGTGGGTGTTGCGCATCACATACTCGATGAGCATGTTCGGCGCCGCATAGCCGACCTCGCCTTCGCCCGGAGTGAGATAACCTTGCAGCTGGCGCACGTCCTTGCCGCCGGAGACCAGCGCCGGATTGACAAAGGCGTTGATCGACTGCCCCGAGATGCGCACGTGCAGGCCGATGAGGTTGCCGTGCTCGTCAAGCCCGGCCGCCATCTTGGCTTGCGAGATCGGCCGATAGAAGTCGTGGGCCATGTCCTCTTCGCGGGACCAGATGAGCTTGACCGGCGTATCCGGGAAGTTCTTGGCGATGGCCACCGCCTGGTGCACGTAATCCTGCGAGCCGCCGCGCCGGCCGAAGCCGCCGCCGGGGTCGGAGCGGTACACCTCGCACTTGTCGAGCGGCAGGCCGGAGGCCTCCGACAACGCCGCCAGCGAGGCTTCCGAGTTCTGCGATGGCACCCAGGCTTCCGCCCTGTCGGCGGAGATCTTCGCGGTGCAGTTCATCGGCTCCATCGTGGCGTGGGCGAGGAATGGCGTCGAATAAATCGCCTCGACTTTCTTGGCCGCGCCTTCGATCGCCTTGACGGCATCGCCGTTGCGGTGGTCGCCATTGTTGGTGGCGGCGTTGAATCCATCGCGCAGGTGCGCCGCGATGGTGACATCGGACTGGCCGGCGTTGGCAGCGTCGTCCCATTCGATCGGCAATGCTTCGAGGGCAGACTTGGCGCGGTACCAGGTATCGGCGACGACCGCGACCGCAGTCTCCTTCACGTTGAAGACGCCCTTGACGCCGGGACGGCCGGTGATCTTCGCCTCGTCATAGGCCTTCACGGTGCCGCCGAACACCGGGCAAGCCTTGATGGCAGCGCACAACATGCCGGGCAGCTTGACGTCGATTGCGTAGGTCTTGCTGCCGTTGAGCTTCTCGACCGTGTCGAGCCGCTTGATCGGCTTGCCGGCGATCTTCCAGTCGCGCGGATCCTTGAGTGTGATGCTCTTCGGGTCGGGCGCCGGCAGCCTGGCAGCGGCGGCCGCCACCTTGCCGTAGCTGATGGTGCGATTCGACGCCGCATGGGAGATGATGCCGTCGGACACGGTGAGCTCGCTGACCGGGACCTTCCATTGGTCGGCCGCTGCCTGCAGCAGCATGATCCGGGCTGCGGCGCCGCCGCGGCGGACGTAATCATGCGAGGTGCGGATGCCGCGGCTGCCGCCGGTGCCCATCTCACCCCAGACCCGCTTGCGTGCGAGGTTCTGGCCGGGCGTGATGGAATCGGTCGTCACCTTCTTCCAATCGCACTCGAGTTCCTCGGCGACGAGTTGGGCAAGACCGGTGCGGGTGCCCTGGCCCATTTCGGTGCGGGCGATGCGGATTACGCAGGTGTCGTCGGGCTTGACGACCACCCAGGCATTGACCTCGACGCCCTCGTTCGAGGTCTGGGTTTGCGCTGACGCGATGTCGGCCGGCATATGGAAGCCGAGTGCCAGGCCTCCGCCAGCAGCGGCCGTAGTGCCGACCACGAAGGCGCGGCGGGAAAGCTTCGTCTTGCTGGAATTGTTTTTCACTGTGGCCTCCCTCAAGCTGGCATTTCGGCGGCCATGTGCACCGCCGTGCGAATGCGCTGATAGGTGCCACAGCGACAGATGTTGGTCATCGCTTCGTCGATGTCCTTGTCGGTCGGCTTCGGATTCTTCCGCAGCAATGCCGCCGCCGCCATGATCTGGCCGGACTGGCAGTAGCCGCATTGCGGCACGTCGATCGCCGCCCACGCCTTTTGCACCGGATGCGAGCTCGTCGCCGACAGTCCCTCAATGGTCACGATCGCGTCGTCCGCCTTGACGTCGCCGACAGGGATCGAACACGATCGCATGACTTCGCCGTTGATGTGCACCGAACAAGCGCCGCACTGGGCGACGCCGCAGCCGTATTTCGTGCCGGTGAGGCCGATCTGCTCCCGGATCACCCACAGAAGCGGTGTCTCGGGCTCGACCTGCACGTCATGTACGCGTCCATTGATGTTAAGCTTGGCCATGAGCGTCCTCTCACGACTGGAATGAAGACCTCAGAAACGAGGTGCGAATTCGAGTGGCGAAAACTTGGTTGTTGATCGGGAGAGGCGAGCGCCGCACGGCGTCGCTTTCCCGATACGACAAGCATAGCCTAGAATGGGGTGGTCTGCCTACGTGGTCGCGGCTGCCACGTTGCGGCGGCGCGGAAATGAGGATGCCGGCCATTGGCTTGTCGCGGCCCGCCTGCGCATAGGGAGTCAGTGTCGACGCATTGGGAGCGAGCAGCTAAGCACGATTTGGGCTTGATCTTCCTGATCGATGCGCAGACGGGTTAACTCCCGGGCATCGATCTGGATTGACCGTGTTGCCCGCCTCCGCGATTGGCAAAGATTTTGAGCCGCGCAGCTGAGGACCGCGACGTCCTCATGCTCCGGCGCAGCCCTACCGGCCACCGCCTGTTTTCCATTGCGGCCCGTCGGCCACATACACATCGACGGGGGCGAAGTCGTCAGTGAGGACCTCTCCGGTGCCAGGGTCGAGTTCCGAGCGCTGCGCGAGCAGGTCCGGCAGAGGGTGGCGAAAGCCGTATTTTTTCTGCAGTTCCGCCGCCCGGCCCTCGATCGCTTCCATCGCACGCGGCGCATCGGTCGCCACGACTGCGGCCTCGCCGAAACCGGAGTGGTACACATCGACAGTTGCGAACACGGTTTGCAGCGTGCGCACCGAAACCGGGAACAACCGATTGGTCTCGTGGATATTGAACACCGCGGCGCCGCCGGGCGCCAGCCGCTGCTTGAGCAGCGTGTAGAACTCCGTCGTCATGAGGTGAAACGGCACCGAGCCGCCGATATAGGCGTCAATCAGTGCGACATCGTAGAGATTACGGTTGCGATTGAGAAAGACGCGGCCGTCACTCTCTATCACGCGCATCCGTTCGCTCGCTTTGACGCCGAACCAGGTCCTCGCTGCATCAATGACGCCGGGGTCGATTTCAACCGAATCGATGCGGGAATCCGGCAGGAAGTGCCCGACATAGTTGGTGAGCACGCCGCCGCCGAGTCCAACGAGCAGAACCCTATCGGCCTGCGGCGCGTAGGCAAGCGCGGTCGTCATCATGCGCAGGTAGTTGGCCGGAATGACGTCCGGTTCTGTGAGGTTGATGCGCGACTCGGTGTAGTTCCAGCCCTTGAGGCGGGCCGTCATCAGGAGTTCATTGCCACGCTTGATCACAAAGATCTCGTTGTACTGCCCCTCGATGTGGGCGAGCTGGCCGTCCTCGCGCGCCAGCAGGGTGGCGCGGTCGAAAATCTCCGCCGATCGCGCTGCCGACGGTCCGGCCACAGTCGCAACGAATGTTCCCAGGAGCGGGATTCCAAGGAGCGCCCCCATCTGAGCGGAGCGCCGATGCGCTGGAAATGCGATCAGCGCAAGGGCGCATGCCACGCCTGCCGAACCGAGGCTGAACGTGATGGCACGCGTACCAATGGCCGGAATGAGAAGAAATGTGGTGCCGAGCGTGCCCACGATGCTGCCGGCGGTGGAAATGGCATAGACGCCGCCCGATACGCCGCCGGAGGCATGCGTCGAGCGCAGCAGCAGCCGGATCGCGAACGGCGAATAGGCGCCGTAGAAGGCGACCGGAAAGAACATCAGCACGAAGGCCGAAGCAAGACTGCCAGCCTTGATGTCGTCGATGGCGTCAAGCAGCGCTTCGAGCAGCACGGTCGAAAAAAACGGCAGGGCAAGAATAAAGGCCGAGCCGACCAGCACTGCGGCGCCGAGCACGCGCGCGGACGGATATCGGTCGGCAATCCGGCCGCCGGCGAAGTACCCGGCGGTGAGAGCGGCGAGCACCGTGGAGATCAGCGAAGCCCAGGTATAGATGCCGCTGCCGAAATAGGGGTTGAGATACCGCGAGCCCAGCATCTCGAAGCTCATCACGATGGCGCCGGTAATGAAGGCGCCCGTATAGAGGACGGCCCGAAATGTGGACGACACGACCTGGCTATCGTGCACCCCACCGGCCGGAGGCCGCGAGACCCACCCCTCCATCCAACATCACCTTCGATCAAGTCAGCCGGCGAAATTATCTTCGATCGGAACCGCAAACACAAATGGAGGCCGGAGGCTAATCGGTCATCACGCTCCTGGTCCGGTCGGAAGGAAAGACCCGCCGCTCGTAGCGTGTTTGAAGCGAAGGGACGTCATATTTGGAGCTAAAATGAAACTGTGGAATTCTGCGTTTAAATTTCGTGCAACCGCGCACCGCAGGCGGCCATGCTTCACCGGCGGTTTGATCCGCCAAGCTTCGACAGAAATTTCGACTCTGCCGCTGCGCCGCAGTCGTTCCATCAACCGAACCGCAATGAATTGGGGCATCGGTTGTCCGCATCGAGCCCCGAGATGTCGCCCATATAACCGATCCTGGATACTCTCATTGCGGTGTATCGGTACCATCGCAAACATATAACCGCCACAATCAGCGCTTTGCTTCCGAGCTGTGTTGCGTGCAAAGTAATCCGGATTGGCCTGCAATCGGCCGGGTGGAGCGCGACGTGGCTGAGCTTGAATCCGAAAGAATGCCTCCGGCGCCGGCAGAGATCGACCGGCGTCCCCTGACGGACGACTATCGCTCCGATGGCGCGGGCACGGTTCGACAGTCCGCAGTTGATGACGACCCACCAGATCGATTCGATATGAGAAACCATTATGAGGTTGCGATGAACACCGGGACAAATATCAACCTGCGAAAGCTTCAGGAGCAATTGGACCGTCAACCTCTCGATGAAATTGCAATGCTGGTGCAGGCCCTCACCTATGGCGAGATGATCGAACTTGCCGAAGGCATGTGGAAAGTCCAGCCTGAAGGGTCGGCCGTCACCCAGGAAAATCTGCCGGCATTGTTGCACCGGTGGTCCAAATCGCGCTCGTTACCGGCCGACGAGATTCGCCAGGACCCAGGCGCGGTGTGAACGCCGCGGCCATCGGCGGTGTTCGCCTGATTCGGCGCGCGCAACACCGATTCGGGTGATGTAGCCGGCGGGTGGATGGCCGCCTGACTCGCCGTTGCAGGGAGGCGGCTTCAGAAGCGGCGGCCGATTCGACCCGAAGCAATCCGGACAACCTTCGACGGTTGGACCCGCGACGTACTTGGCTACTCCTCGGTACCGGCCCGCCTCCGGCAGAACACGCCTCTCTGCAGTCCCCCGGTCTCGAAGAGCGCCGTATCAGCCCCGTCTGGCGTTCCAGCAGGCCACAATCTCCTTGGCTTCCTCCAGGGTTGCGAGCCGCCACCGCAACTCTACCACGTCCTGGCCCATCGCGTTCTCCGTTATTCTCTTTTCTTCGACCCGCAGCGTGAGCGGCTGAGGGTATGCGCTTTCGAGCGCGGCGGCATGAAAATCAATGTTGCCGGTCCGGGTCCAGTCCTGCTTCATGACACCATCGATTTGATCGAACGACGTCAGCTTCTGCTCGTTCCTGCGAAAGCCGAATACCATTATCAAGCCTCCCACAATTACCCCGATGATTGCTACGATAGCCCAGGCATACTCCATGCTCGACTCCCGACTCATCCAAACGGCCCGCGGCTTTTCGGCAGATCAGCGCAGCCCGCGTACGTCCGTGGACACCGGCCCACCCGCATCAAATCAAGCGCCTCCGTTGTTGGTTCGATCGCTTGGCCGGGCCGCTCCTCACCCGAACAGGGCCGCGCAGATCTGCTCCGACGCCATTGGCTTCTCGCATCGCTTCACGTGGGTGAAGCGCAGCGGGATGACCTGGGCGTCGTAGCCAGTCGCAAAGATAAAAGGGACGCCCAGCGCCATGAGCGCGTCGGCCACCGGGAAGGCCATCTCGCCCCCCAGATTGATGTCGAGGATCGCTCCGTCCGGCACCGCCTGCTCCAGAGCCTCTAAGGCCGCTTCCACCGCCGGCGCGGGCCCAATGACCTCGGCTCCGGCTCGTTCCAGGGTTCGCACAATGTCCATGGCTACCAAATAATCATCCTCGACGACGAGAACGCGCTTATGGGCGAGTTGGGGGGCGTTCATGCGCCTCGTTCCTTTGGTCCCTTCCGGCGAGCGGAAGAGCTATCGTGCACCGCAACCCAGTCTCGTCAAGCTCATAGCGCGTCTCAGCATTGAGTGTGTACGGCAGGGCACGCTCGATCAGTTCCCGACCATAGCCCCGACGGTCCGGCTTAACAGCAACGCCGACACCACGCTCTTCGATCCAGCTCAGCAACAGAGAGGGAAAGCCCTCGATTGACTCGACATGCCATCCGATGCGCAATCGGCCCTGACTGGTCGCGAGCGCGCCGTATTTGCGGGCGTTGGTGGCCAGCTCATGCAAGGCTAGCGTCAGGATCTGCACGGTCGAGTTCCGAATTCTCACATCGGGCCCGGACACTTCGACCCGGTTGCGAAGTACATTGCGGTCGAGCGCATCCAGCTCAAGCTGGACCAGCGCACCAATGGTGATAGGCTGTTGCTCGGAGCGTGAAAGCAGACTCTGCACGCGCGACAGGGCTATGAGCCTTTCGTCAATACGCGTCCTGAACGCGTCCGGGTCTTCGCTGGTAGCGAGCGTCTGGGCGATGATCGACTGCACGACGGCCATCAGGTTGCGCGTCCGGTGCTGCAGTTCCGCGACCAGGCTCTCCATTCGCTCGGCCGTCGCTTTTTCCGCCGTGATATCGTGGCAGATGCCGCCGATGCGCGGCACACGACCGGCCTCATCAAGAAGCGGAAAAACGGTGCTGCGCGTCCACAGGATCTCGCCATCACATGGCCGCTTGATACGGTATTCGAAAGTCATGCGCTCACCCGACACGACCCGGGCAATAACATCTAGCGTTCGCTCGCGATCCTCCGGGACTATGATTTCCAACCAGCCTTTCAGCCGGTCGCCTGCGATCATGGCGTCCCATTTGTCACCGAAACCGCTCCGGAAAACGGGGTTCCAATATTCCAATTGCAGAGTTTTCGCATCGCGAATCCAAATGACATCGCTGGAGGCTTCGGCGAACTGTCGAAACCGCTGCTCACTGTTGCGGAGCGCCGTCCCGGCGCGGGCGCGCTCGACCGCAGCACAGGTGCGCTCTGCCACATCCCGAATCAGCTCGACTTCGGAGGCTGCCCACGCCCGTGGCACAGCGCTTTGTACCCAGAACACTGCGCCGTTCCGAGCCTCCTCGAGAAGTGCGACGCCGATGAACGCCGCTATGCGCGCGGCTCTCAGCCGCTCGCGGCGGCTCTCGCTAAGGCGAGGATTGCTCTCGATGTCCTCGACGACGATCGCCCGCCCGGCGAGAAAATCCTCCATCGCCGCTGGACTGGACTCGCCGAGCGCGAAACGCTCTGTTGGAGGGGCGTCATCTCGACCCCACGTAGCCCTGGGCACGACCTCCCCGCCAGAGATTTCTCCGTAACTGCATCGGTTCACGCGAAGATGCTCGCCCACCATCCTGCATGCGGTCGTTCGCATCGCGACTGGCTCGGCGAGCACTCGCAACGCGTCGCTAAGCCTGAGCAGGAACGCGTCCCGGGCCTCACTTTCGCGGAACGCATCCTCAGCCGCCTTCCGCTGCCGCTGAGCGTAAGCGGTAATGCCTATGGACACCTCCCAGATGCCGACGATCGCGCCGGTCTCGTCCCGAATTGGGCTTGCAGCCCGGTCGGCCCAGATCTTTCTCTCGCCCCCATCTTCATTGGTGAGAAGGCGTTGCTCGCCAAAGGCGATACTTTCTCCAGTCATGACACGGCGCAGTACCGGTTCCCAGGAGTGCCTCGTGGGCAGCGCGTCGAAGACGGGTCGACCGAGAGCGACGGGATGAAGGCCGCCGAGAAGGCGGGCATTAGCGTCGTTGTAGAGAAGGATCGCCTCCCGTCCCCATTGGATGAATGCGGGAAAGCCGCTGCCCAGCATTACCTCGACAGCCGCTTTCAGGGTTTGCGGCCAGGACAAGATGGGGCCGAGCGGCGTCGACGCCCAGTCAAAGGTACGGATGCGATCGGCCATTTCGCCCTGGCCGTGGGGCCACGCCGCCGTGTCCATCGCCAACGTTCTCCCCACTTTGCGGGAATCAAATCATTGTCGACTGACAGTTGTGTCAAGTTCAAAGAGACTTTCAAAAAGCACGGAACACGGCCGCCGGCCCGTAGAATCCCGTTTGACCCGCAGGCAGTCATCGGATTTCCGATTTCGGGCGGCCGCCGTATCCAGCGTGGTTAACTTCAAGACCTGATTTCCGTCATTCTCGGGGCCGAGCGCAGCGAGGGAGGGTCGCGCGGCGCTTAACCCACGACTTTTCCCTGCTGCCGTGGCGCGGACGGCAGCCTCCTGCCGGCAGGCCGCACGGCGTCTTCAGGCGCTGTCAAGGAGGAACTGGGGGGACCAGGGGTTGCGCGTGCGGCGGTCCCCCCAAAGTGCCGGAGGGCAGGGTTAGGCGCGAACTGGCTGTTCGATCATGGACCGGCGGGATGCTCCCGATGTGTGACCGAACTCGCCTCGCCGTTCACGTCGTGAAGAATTTAACGAAATGGTCGATGACGCGGTCCGGCGCTTCCTCCTGCAGATAGTGGCCGGTCGGGAGCGGTTGGGCGTCGACGAGATTGCTTGCGAATTTCCTCCACACCGTCGGATATTCCTGGGTCGGAGGCGCTCCTCGCGTTCCCCACAATATCAAGAGTGGCATCCCGATCTGGCGATCTTTGTCCGCCGAATCCATCTCGAAATCGATCGTGGCGCCTGCCCGATAGTCGCGGCAGGCACCGGTGATCGTCTTGGTGGTGAAGCAGCGGATATATTCGTCCCACACGATCTTGGGAGGATTCCTACTGCCGGCGCGGCTTTTCAGGAACCACTCGGCTGGAACCGCACTGATCATCGTTACGGGAAACGGCTCCGGCTGCGCCAGGAACATCCAGTGCCAAGTATTGACGGCCCAGTTCCTGTTGGCGTTGCTCCAGACGTGATAATTCGGCAGCATATCGAGGAGGCAGAGTTTCATGACCCGCTCCGGGTGATCGAGGCACAGGCGGTGGCTCAGGCGCGCGCCGCGGTCGTGGCCAGCTAGGAAGAAACGCTGATGGCCGAGGCCCTCCATGACCTCGATCATGTCCTCGGCCATTACGCGGAAGCTGTAATTGATGTGATTGGGTCCGGGCTCGGGCAGTGATGAGTCGCCGTAGCCGCGCAGGTCGGCGAGAACCACGTGATAGCGCTCTGCCAACCGCGCCGCGACGGCGAACCACAGCACGTGATTGTTCGGATAGCCGTGCAACAGCAGCAAAGGCGGACCAGAGCCACCGTGGCGCACGCGAATGACGGCGCCCCTTGTACGCACGTCGAGGTGCTTGAATCCGGGAAAGAGGGCCGCCACTTCGGCGTTGCCCCAGCGCGTCGGATCGCGGGCATAATCGCCAGAAGTCGCTTCGGCCAGTGCCGTCGTCTGCTGCGCCAATGACGGCGTGGCGACGCTGGCCGTCGCCGCGCCTGCGGCCAGGACCTGGACCAAACCACGACGGCTCAAGAATTTGTCGATGTGCTCGGATTGAAGCTGCCTCATCATTTCATCCTCCCTGGTGAATATCGGCAATGATAGCGCAGACTAGGCGGCGGAGTTGTCCGAATTCAGCACCATCGCTGCGGCTTTGGCTCACGAGGCTGCTCCAATCGTGGTCGGCTAAAACAGGCTTTCGGAGATGGCGACGGCCGTCCGCGACGCGGACGCTCTCGACTTGATCGACGTGATCTTTGTCAAGTGTCGCGGGGCGTCTCAAAAAGAATGAGATGTGGTCTTTCGACCGGCTTGCGCATCGTCGGCCAATTTCCGGGCTCCGTCACCCGAGCCGGAGAAATTGCTTTTTGGCGCCCTCTCGAAATCAAAGCGGCTGCGCGACCGCTGGCCTTACGTCATCCCACAATCCTCGCAGGCCTTTGACGTTTTCGTGGCGAACTCACGGGGTGGAGCGCCCAACCGCAAATGGCTGCGCGGACAATTTGCCTGTGGTTGCATATTCGTCGAGCTCAACCCTCCTGCGAGAGGGGCGAGTTACTCTCAACGCTGATTTTTCCGTGTATCAGAGCCCGATATATCTCCGTCCTTCGGGGAGCAATTCACTACTTACTAGCGACAATGCCACCTAAACTTTCTTCCCAATTGAGGGAGGCGTATTCAATTCTTATGGGTAGTTGTAACAGCCCTGACCCGTAAATGAGGCGGATCGCCAACCTTTAAGAGACACCCATGACCCATCAGCATCTCATCGTCGAAACCAAGGGCCGGGTCGGCGTCATCCGCCTCAACCGCCCGCAGGCGCTTAATGCCCTCAACACGGCATTGATGTCGGAATTGGCTGCTGCCATCGGTGCATTCGAGGCCGATGGAGGCATCGGCTGCATAGTGATCACCGGCTCCGACAAGGCGTTTGCGGCGGGGGCCGACGTCAAGGAGATGGCGACCAAATCCTACCTCGACGCCTTCATGAGCAATTTCGCCGCATCCTGGGATCGAGTCGCCCATACGCGTAAGCCGGTGATTGCGGCTGTGGCAGGCTTTGCGCTCGGCGGCGGCTGCGAACTCGCCATGCAGTGCGACTTCGTCATCGCCGCTGACAACGCACAGTTCGGCCAACCGGAAATCAAGCTCGGCGTCATTCCCGGCATCGGCGGCACCCAGCGCCTCACCCGCGCAGTCGGCAAGGCCAAGGCCATGGACCTGATTCTCACCGGCCGCATGATGGACGCAGCTGAGGCGGAACGCTGCGGTTTGGTGGCGCGGGTGGTTCCGCTCGGCGAGTTGATGAAGGAGGCCATGAAGGCGGCCGAGACCATCGCGTCGATGTCGTTGCCGTCCATTTTGGTTGCCAAGGAGGCCGTGAACCGAGCATTCGAGGTCTCGCTGGCCGAAGGCGTCGCGTTCGAACGCCGCGTCTTCCACGCGCTGTTTGCGACCGAGGATCAAAAGGAAGGCATGGCTGCGTTCGTGGAGAAGCGGCCGGTCCAGTTCAAGAACCGGTAGCGCCGGCAATCGTTCATCCGGG
>Ga0209465_10001193_pt1 | contig 11698 bp, 10 predicted proteins | sample PanSoiPlot1MoBio_FD_188321 | JGI IMG/M metagenome (GOLD analysis project Ga0209465, IMG submission 188321) | Tropical forest soil microbial communities from Panama analyzed to predict greenhouse gas emissions - Panama Soil Plot 1 MoBio (SPAdes)... | ecosystem: Environmental > Terrestrial > Soil...
GTCGGCCTTGGCCTTCTCAATGAACTTCAAGGCAAAGTCGCGGATTTCGTCGTCCACGGTCTCCATCCGCTTGGGATAGAGCGTGCCGGCATCCTCGATCCTCTGCTTGCCGACCTTGCCCCAGCGCGGGTCGACAGTGGGGTCGTCGCGGTCCGTCGCGTAGGAGTGGACCATGTCGCGCGGACCGACGACGTTCAGCAGCTCCTGCGGGTAGGCGGGGTGCGCGGGATCCTCCATCGCATCGAGGTGATACAGATAGCCGAAGAACTCGTCGAAGCCGTGCACGGTCGGCAGAAACTCGTTCTTGTCGCCAAGGTGGTTCTTGCCGAACTGGCCGGTGGCGTAACCCATTGACTTGAGTACGGTGGCGAGGGTCACGGCCTCCGCCGGCAGACCGGTGGGTGCACCGGCTTGGCCGACGGTCGTCATGCCAGTGCGGATCGGCAGCTCGCCGGTGATAAAGGCGGCACGGCCTGCCGTGCAACTCGCCTCGGCGTAGTAGTCAGTGAACAGCATGCCTTCGGCCGCCAGCTTGTCGAGATTCGGCGTCCGACCGGCCATCATGCCGCGGTGGTAAGCGCCGATGTTCCAGATGCCGATGTCGTCGCCCATGATGACGACGATGTTCGGCCGCTGGCCGGACGGCGCAGGCTGTGCCTGCGCCGTCGATGGCGCAATCTGGAGCGATGATCCGAGCGTTGAGGCTGCGGCCAGCGTCGTGCCGCCGAGCAGAACGCTGCGCCGATTGAGCGTGCGGTCGTCCGTTGCGGGTTCAGCCGGGGTGTTGGTCTCGTCTCGTTCTCTACTCGAACTCATGACTTCCTTCCTCCTCTCACAACACACCTGAAGCCGACATGGCTGGTGGACGTATCCACCGCCTCCGCATGGCGCGCAGCCGGGCGGTAGCGGCGGCAATAGTTCGGCGCGCACAGGTGCGAGCCGCCCTTGAGCACCTTTCGAGGAATTTTGATTCGTGGCTGGCAGGGGTCGTAGCTCCCCTCCTCACGGCCGCCGCGCGGGTTCACCGGAATGCAGCACGCCTTCGGCGCGTCGGCTTCATGCCTGATCGACCACCAGTCGCTGGTCCACTCCCAGACATTGCCGATCATGTCATGCAGGCCGTAGCCATTGGGCGGGAATGCCGTCACCGGAGAAGTGCGCTCGAAACCGTCCTCGTTGCGGTTCTGCTGCGGGAAGTTGCCTTGCCATGTATTGGCCATGTGACGGTCGCCGGGCGTGAATTCGTCACCCCATGCAAACTCGGCGCCTTCGAGACCGCCGCGTGCGGCGAATTCCCATTCGGCTTCGGTCGGCAGATCCTTGCCGGCCCATTTGGCGTAAGCCTCGGCATCGGCGAATGCCACATGCACGACAGGATGATCGTCGAGGCCATCGATATTGCTGTTCGGGCCGTAGGGATGACGCCAGTCCGCGCCTTTAAGGAACGTCCACCATTCGCTCCAGTTTCGCCGATCGACCGAACGCAGCGGCCGCTTGAACACCAGCGAACCGGCGTACAGCATGTGCGCTAGCGCGCCCGGATAGTTCTGAGGGTCGGGCGAAATTTCCGCGAAAGTCACGTGACCGGTGACCCTGACGAATTCCTTGAACTGGCGGTTGATGACCGGTGTGCGGTCCATCCAGAATCCATCGGCCGTCACATGGTGGACCGGTGCCTCTTCCGGATAGTGCTTGTCCGACCCCATGCGGAATGTCCCGCCAGGCACATAAACCATGTCGAAAAACGCCGATTGTTCCTGCGCTTCTTCGCGGCTTGACGAGGACATTGGATGGGTGAAATCCACGACGACCTCCATGCAGTTGGCTTTTCGACTTCTCCCCGCGCATCACTTGGACTTGCGCTTGCGATTAGCCGCCGCGGGCTCGACATTGTAGTCGCGATAGAGTTCGGCGAAGTCCTGGGCCAGCTCGTAGCAAAGCGTCAGTTTCCGGGTCGCACTCACCCAACGCGCATTGATGTCACCACAGCTTTGCATTTCCAACGTGAAGGGGGCCGGCCACGCCAATTGGTCGGACGTACGCTCGCCGACCAGCTCCAGCAATCGGAGCGAGCGAAACCCTTGGGCAAATACGTTGAGATCGCCCTTGCCGTCGCCATAAACCACTTCGAGCTTGGTTTTCGGTTGTTCGGCTGTGCGACGATGTGGCTTGAGCGCCATTTCCCAGGATTTTGAAACGTCCGGATAATCTACCGCGTGACAGGTGTCCTGACGGTCCGGCGGCAGTTTCGTTTCGTTTGCCAGATCCCGATATTTGACGGGATCTGACCCGACCATCAAGCACACGATCTGATAGGCGCGCTGCTTATCGAGGCCGTGCTCATCGTAGAAGACAAGCTTTTCTCCTTCGTGCCGATCGCGCCGGTCGCTCAGGAACCACCCCCTTGCCGCCTCGACAAGCACGCGGTGCGACACCTGCGTTCCGACGTTGAGCAATCTCAGGATCGCGAAATCGTCGGCGGCATCCTCTTCTCGTCCAAGGACGGATAGCTCCATTTCGTGTATGACCGCGTGCCCGAGCTCGTGGGCCATCGTGAAAAGCATGTTGCCCGCTACGAACTGCACCACGTTCTCACGCTTCTCCTGCGGAAGCTTCTTGAGCCGAGGATTGTTCTGAAGCGAACGGGCAACCTCCTGGACATTGGCTTGAAATTGCTCCGATTCGGACGGTGGCGATTGCGTAAGAGCTTGCCTTTCGCCAGCCAGCATCGCGAAGACCAAAGCAGAGCCCAATAAATACCGGGGGACTGACCTGCCTGCCGGTCGAGTGCCACCAGATCGCTGATGTTCCATTATCTCCTCCAAAAAAGGGGGCGGCCATAATTCTTTCCGGTTCGGAGCCTTGCGCGATGTAGCTTGGGTTTGGCGAAGCGCTCGTGCGCGCAGATTCACGCTATGCAGCTATTTGTCTTTTTTTGATCGCCACGCTTGATTATAATAGATGCGGCTTGATTATGGACGCAGGCCCTGCGAGTGCCACCTCCTTGCAATTTAACGAATGCTGACGTTTGCGCGTGGTCGGTGGCCCCATCAAAGCTTGCTGAAGATTACGGTTGAGCATTTACATTCACTCACCAATGTACCTTCGACGCGCTCCTCGTTCATTGACTTTTGTCAACTGCTCGTTCACGCATCGCGGTCACGATGGACCGTCCGAAACTTTAGGCGTCGGCTCCAATGTTTGGAGGAGGCCGGCACGTAGCTAAAGCCTTATGGAATTGTCGAAACTCCTATCGATGCGTGGGACTCGGCGGCCATGTATACGAGCTTGGTCATCCGTACGAGTTAATGAGGCGCGGCTCATATTGGCCCAAAGTCCAATATCGCCCGAACCAAATTGCCGGCAGGGTTAAAGTTACGCTCGGGGTTATATGCGGAGGAAATCTGATTAATGATTAATCAGATATGTGACATGTTGGCAACATAAAATATATTTGGCTGTGATAATTCAATTTCTACCTTGATTGTAAAACGGCTCACGACATATTTTTGCCTGCGGGTTCGTGATTCGGCTCGCTGCCGGATCCCATGCCCAATTTCTCAGCCGCCCGCACCGTTTGGCAAAAAGGAGCCGCGCATGAGCCGGACTCGTCCTTCAACATGCCGCAACAAAGTTTGGAGCAGCGGGGGGCGGGGACGAACGTTCGTTGCCGGCACGATGCTCGTCGCCGCAAGTCTAATGCCAAAGGCCTCATTGGCGGATGAGGGAGGTGTCAGCTTTTGGCTGCCCGGCACTTACGGAAGCCTGGCGGCAGTGCCTGCTGCTGCACCGGGATGGGCAATTGGGATGATCCTTTACAATACGTCAGTGCACGCGGGAGCCGATGTCGCCGCCGCCCGCGAGATCACCATCGGCAGATTCAATCCGACGCTGAACGTGAACCTGTCGGCGAATCTGAATGCCGACGTTCCTCTTGTCTTGATCAATCCGAGCTACGTGTTCGCGTCGCCGGTTTTCGGCGGACAGCTCTCGGTGGGAATGGGCGGACTAGTGGGTTATTCGAGGACTTCGCTTTCTGGAACGGTGACCGCTACGATTCCGCCATTCAGCTTCGTTCGGTCCGACAGCATCACCGATGCAGTAACCGGTGCCGGCGACCTTTATCCACAAGCCTCGCTGAAGTGGCACCAGGGCGTCAACAATTTCATGGTCTACGGAACCGGAGACATCCCGGTCGGTACCTACAACTCGACCAGCCTGGCCAATCTCGGAATCGGGCATGGCGCTGCCGACGGTGGGGTCGGCTATACCTACCTGGACACGACGACCGGGCATGAATTCTCGGCGGTCGCGGGATTCACTTACAATTTCACAAACCCGAGCACCAATTACAAGAACGGCGTCGACTTTCATCTCGACTGGGGCGTGTCGCAATTCCTGTCCAAGCAGGTGCTCATAGGGTTGGTCGGCTACTTCTACGACCAGGTTACCGGTGACAGCGGTTCGGGCGACAGGGTTGGTCCCTTCGAGTCGCGTGTCATCGGCGTCGGACCGCAGATCGGATATCTTTTTCCGATCGGAGACATGCAGGGATACGTGAACTTGAAAGCCTATGGCGAGTTCGACGCCCATGACCGACCGTCCGGCGTCAACGTGTGGCTCACCTTCGCGATCTCGCCAGCGGCTCCTACGACGGCTTCGCCGACACCTATGTACCGGAAATAGTACTCGGCACGGGTATGCGGACCTGAGGCTTGGCTGTGTCAAAGCCGGGGGATTGACGTAAGCACGGGTGCGACATGAAAGGGATTTGCGCCATGAACGGAATTTGGGGATCAAGCGCCGCAGCACTCTTCGTGTTGGCTTCGTCGAGCGCATTTGCTGCTGATATGCCGATGAAGGCGCCTCCGGCTGCGACGCCGGCCTACAACTGGACTGGATTCTATATCGGGGCAAATGTTGGGGGTGCGTGGGCCAATGGGAGTTTGACCGATAATTTCTCCGGTGTGACCTTCACCAACACGAATGCCGGAGTGATCGGTGGCGGTCAGATCGGATATAATTGGCAAGTCTCACCCCAATTTGTTCTCGGCGTTGAAGGGATGTTCGACGGGACGTCGATCAGCAATTCGGGCGATACGCTGACCATCTTTAATGGCGACGTTCTTCAAGGCAGCTTGAAAACCGATTGGATTGCGACGGTTGCTGCCCGCTTCGGCTATGCGGCGAACAATCTGCTGTTCTACGGGAAGGCGGGCGGCGGTTGGGTGCAGGCTAGCGCGACGGTGACCGACCTGACGACCGGCTTTTCCCTCAGCAATTCCCATACCAATAGCGGATGGCTGGTTGGTGCTGGCGCCGAATACGGCATGACGCCCAACTGGACCATGAAACTTGAATACGACTTTCTCGGGCTCAGCGATCGGACGACCGACGCCAGCGTTCTTTTTACTGGGGACACGGTTACCTTTAAGCGTCAGATCAATATGTTCATGGTCGGGATGAACTACAAATTCTGATATGACTTGAGCTTGCCCGTCAGTAGACAGTCCCCGGCGGTTCCCGCTGGCAGTCGTGCCCACGTGCGCACGGCCTGCCCAATGTATGACCGGATGCGGTCGATCTCGGCCTCGATGGCTTCGCGATCGAGATGATCGCTGCGTCATGGGGATCATCCCGCCTCGATCGTCGCACCGTGCCGGCTTTGCAGCATTGCGATCACCACCGCCTGCTTCGACTCGGTGCGACGCTCGCCAGGATGATGCATCGCTGCCGTTTGAAGGCGTCCCGGAAACATGGTTTGTCGATGACGCTTTCTGCTCGTGCGTTGAAAGTCGCCGGCAACTGCTTCAGCGGCTTCTTCCACCAATATGGGACGAGTCCCCAGCGCATCGGGACAAGCTCGGTCGAGCTGGTACCGGCAGGACCGTGCCTCGATACGACAGGAAGCCGCGTATGACGATCCGCTCCGGCAGCGCAGAATTCGGCTGGCTGCGTCAGCTTGGTCTCTCGTCACCGCCAGAATCTCTTCTTGCGCCTGGGATTGTTGATCCGCGCAGCAGCCGCGCGGCTCGGAGTACGAAGGCTTCGTCGGCATGCATCTCGGCGTCGATCGCTTTCTCGCGCAGGCGCTTGTAGGTCCGCCGCCACATCCCCTTCGGTCTGGACGGAAAGGGCACGGCCGTGTCGGCATCGCCGCCCAGGCGCCGCCTAATCTTGTTGGCGCCGCAGCGAGCGGTCCCATGCGTCTTCGCTCTGGCTGGCGTGCGCGAGGCAGTAGCAATGCCGGCACAGAAAATAACGCCCGGCTCCATACAGCTTGACGACGCGCCGGCCGCAGGCGATCCCGTTTACGATGCCGGGACAGATGAAATAGAGCCGCGTCCCTCCAACCCGGCAAGCGACGCGGACGATTCGGACGACTTCTGCCACGTCCTCCCAATCACCACCGCCGAAGCGTACGCGATAGGTGAGATGTAGCCATTCGTGCTCTGCGCGCAGATCAATCCAGGCGACCTTCTCGCCCTCGTGCGTCCATTGCCAGCCGCTTACCCATCCAGCGCACAAGCAGCCGGCACGATGCAGCCTATTCACGTAGATCGATCGGCTGGCTTCCACCGTGTTGCGTCCCGATCCGCTGCGTCGCCCCGATCCGAACCCGCCCATTACGCGCCTCCATTTTTTTTCGAAATCATTTGGAAATTCACCCCACGACAGTGATCTCCCATTGGCGCCAAGGTGGCGAGGATTCGTGCGGGCCTTTTTCGGCTGCAGAGGTCCCGTGGCGGCGGTCGACCTGCTGACGCGGCAGCAGGCCACGGCGCTGGCTGAGCTGGCCGTCGAGCACTTCATGGGCGGCCGCAGCGAGCACGCCCGCGAGGCCCGCCGTCATGCGCAGGCGTGGCGGTGCTGCGCGGGGCTCAAGGCTTGTCGGTTCGCCTTCACATGCGAACCTCACGCTGCCGCGGCCGCTGTCGCCCTGGCCAGTTCGCGCAAGGCCTCGATGTGAGGATGGGCGTGCGGATATCTGGGGTACAGCGGCCGTGCTGCGAACGTGTACGCAACGGCAGCCCATGACCCATACCTGTCTTCTGGTGCGGTGACGAATTGCAAGCGTCGGCGCTACAACTGTTGCCTTCGCCGGCCCCGAATGCGACGAGCGGGATGTGGAAACAGAGTCAGGATTGAATTACCAAGGCAGCGCTAGGCCCCAAGTCCGCAATGCGTCCGGCGACCTATGGCGGCCAGGCTGATCGGTTTGTAGAAGTCGGCTCCCGTACGGCCGCACTTGGCGTGGCAAACTTCGATCGTGTTCGAGATTGCTTTCTGCTCCCTATTTAGCTCGTCAGACAGCGCAGGACGTTGGATCACGCCAAAGAGATCCGCGCGCCGTTCGCACCCGCATTGAGGCTCGCCGTAATTGGTCTCATCGTTTGGCAGGGTCAGCTTGCTGTCGAAGAGCGTCGATCAAACCAGCCAACGCCCGGTCGGAAGGTGTAAGCAGCGCCAATCGTTCAGCATATTCGATGGCCTGGCTGACATTGCCGTTATCGCGGCTAAGCCCGACGAGCGCCATCAGCGTGTCGCGATCGCCCGGATGGCGCGCGAGATTTGCGAGCAATACGTTCATAGCATCTTGAGCCCGACCCACCGAGTTCAACGCCACGGCGTAGACGTAGGAATATCTCGCCTGAGCGGGACCCAGTTCGGAGGCACTGCGCAGTTCTTCAATCGCGCCATCCTGTTGCTTCTCCCGCACCAACGCAAGGCCGAGCGCATGATGAAGTGCCGCGTCTCGCGGGGAGGCTCTTAGCGCGGCTCTCAGTGTCTCGATCGCTTCGCCGTTCTGCCCGAGTTGTCGATGAAGGTCCGCAAGATTGATCGCCGCGGGCGTAAACTGTGGGCTCAGGCGCAAGCCGAATTTGAATTCTGCTTCGGCTTCAGTAACGCGGCCGCGTTGCGCATAGAAATTTCCGAGAGCGCTATGCGCTTCCGGCCGATCGGCATTGAGGCGCTGGGCGGCTATGAATTCGTTGGCGGCGCGTTCAAAGCGATCACGATCCACGGGAGCCTGGTCCATGCTCGGAACCGACGCGAGCAGCGACGCTGCCCTGATGCGCACGCCACGAACGGAATCGGACAGCAGCGGAGATGCCAACGGCCAGAGCCTGGTCGCGGGCACACGCTCAAGCAGGTCGAGCGCTGCAATCCGCACCATCGGGTCCGGGTCGGCTAATCCCGTTTGCGCGAGATCGACATTCGGCGAAGCTGTATGTGACGCAAGCTCCGTGAGGGCGCTTGCACGCACGAAGGAAGGATAATTGCGATCCATTGCCACAGAGGAGAGCAACGTCGCGGCGTCTGCGTGGTCCTCCCAAGCAGCATGGAAGGCTTCAGCATAACTCTTGGACCCGGTCCGATTGGGACCATGCCAGTTTTCAACGGCTGCTGCTGCCCATTCGGCCGACTTTTCGCTATGGCAGCCGTTGCAGGCATTCGGGATCCCAAGTTTTGCAGACACATCGGGCCGCGGAACGCGAAAACTGTGATCGTGGCGGCTGTCGATCACCATGTAGGTCCGCGTCGGCATATGGCAGGAGGCGCAGGCGAGTGGGGGATCTACGCCGTCGTGATGGTGGTGCGTTTGGGTGGCATACTTGGCGGGCGAGTGGCATTGCAGGCAGACATCATTACCGGAAGCACGGAGCTTGGCACCGTGAGGCTCGTGGCAGTCACTGCAGGTCACCCCCGCCGCGAACATCTTGCTCTGCTTGAGCGAGCCGTAGTTATACACCTCGTCGCGCATCTGACCGTCCGCATGATAGAGGCCAGACGCAAGAGGCGAGACAACATGCGTGTCCGACAGCCATCGGCCCGGCACCCAGTCCTCTGACAGCGCACCGCGGCGCGCATGGCACCGCCCGCAGGTCTCGACCTCTTTGCGCAGCGTTGCGGGTGGGTAGTTGCGCAGCGGATTCCCGGTTCTTGGATCAGGCCTCCAACTGACCTCGTGCCTCTCATCAAAGCGGGCGAGTAATCCCTTCGAGGGGTCGTCTTTCCTGCCGAATGGCCGCCAGCTGCGCTCCTCATTTGCCCAGGCGACATGTGCGGAGCCTTGTCCGTGACAAGCCTCGCAGCCGACGCTGATCTCGGCCCAGCTGGTCGCAAAGCGATTGGCGGAAGCGTCGTAGTTCTTGTGGACGCCTGTCGAGTGACATTCGGCGCACATGAAATTCCAGTTTTGATTGAGCTTGGTCCAGTGCAGAGCGTCGTCGTGGCCGACTTGTTCATTCGGGTATAGGTGGAACCAATGCTGTCCGCCGTTCTGTTTCGGGCGGCTGTCCCAGGCGAGCGATAGCGCCTGCAGCCGGCCGTCTGAAAATTCGACCAGATATTGCTGGAGAGGATCGATGCCGAAGGTATACTTGATCTGGAACGTTCCGAGATTTCCGTCAGGTCCGTCGGTCTCGACAAAAAATCTGCCGTCCTGGCGGAAGAAGCGTGAGCGCACGCCAAAATGCTCCACGCTTGCATCGTTGAAATCGCCGAGCACCGACCGCTCCGTCGCATGATCCATGGCGCGCTTGTGCTGCGACGATCGCCAAAGCTGCGCCTCAGCTTGATGGCAGCTGGCGCAGGCTTCACTGCCCACATACGCAAGTGGCGCCGGGGCCTCACCTGGAGTCAGGGCCCATGGCACTTGCCTCCCCGCGAGCATTTGCCAGGACACGCCGGCCACCAAAATAGTCACTGCTGTTGCGACGAGAATAACAATCAAGCGTCTGGTCTTCTGTGGAACCGCCGATTCGTTCGTCGGCATCGAAGAGCTTGATGCTGAAGTGGATCTTTTCCTTGAGCTTCTGTCCCGTTCTCGACGTTGCGGCCCTGGCAATGAGAAAACTCCCTCGCATGCTATGACGCAGAAGTCTAAGCGTCCCGGCAATAGTGATCCAGTCCATAGCCATGGTGCGATCAAGCAGGACAGCGTCCGCCGCTATGCGCCTCATTTCGGTGTCTTTGCCATCGAATGAGTTCTTGGCGGAGGCAATCAGCAAACCGACGACCAGAGCCGCGAGGGTGGCGACCATGGCCATCGCCACCTTGATGACATCCTTGGAATCCGCACTCAGGTGATGCTTAGGCAGCATCGCACCAAGAACGCGATCCCCCCTACCGCCAAGGCGTTCATGTCTGGTTGCCTGGCAACTTCTTGGCGGGCATTTACGGGCGCCCCATTACTCGATCAACTATGGAGCGATTGCGCGCTGCACATCCGCGAGCGCCCGCTCGCAAGCGCTGCTGTCGCCCGCACGGTCGGCTGCACGCGCCTGAGCCATCGCAGCCAGCGCGCGCTCCGCGCGCCCTCCTTCCTGGAGCTTTTCTTCAGCTGCCGCGACCGAGGATGGCGTCGGCTGGCGGTGCATTGTCGCGGCTGTGCTCTCGCGTGCGGACGGGCCGGCAGCCGCCGTGGCTGCGATCATCGAATCAACGCGAGCCTGCATCCGGTCAATCTCGACCGAGCATGGCCCGGCGTGACCCGTGACGATTGAAAGGGCGAGCGTTGCAGCAGCCAACGCGCCCGAGTGATGAATACCCATGGCTTCACCTCCCACCTAATTGCGTGTGCCTGGTCAGCCCTGTGAAGGGCTGACCGAGTCTCTTCATCAACCACTACCGCCGGTCGGCCGCTCGCTCTTCCGCTTCCCTGAGCCGCTTCACGTCTTCGGGCGCGAGCTTCGGGCGATCGATCGTCAACGTGATCTTGTTGAGCTTGCCGGTGAAGGTAAACGGAGTCTTGTAGTCGGCGTCGTTAACCGGCGTGCCGGTATCCGAACCGATGTCAAGGCTTTCATCCCACTGCAGGATGAACGGGAGTGTGTGCTCCATCTTTTGAGAAGCGACGACTTTGCTGTCGACCTTTAAGGTGCCGGTACCACCCTGGCCCACGCCACTGTAGTTATTGAACGTCATGGTGGCCGCGCCAAGTCCGTCATACTTGAAATCGAACTCCAGGACGTGCTTGCCGGGCGCAAGCTCAGCGCCTTCCCAGCGGACGCGCTTGAGATCGACGAGATTCCACAGGAACACCGGCTTGCTCTTGAGCACATAGAAGCCGTAGCCGCCGAAACGCCCACCTTGCGTGATCAGCATGCCGTCGGCGCCGCCCTGTGGAATGTCGACCTCCGCCTTGAAATTGTACGATGTGTTCAGGAGGCTGGGCGCATCACCATTGGGCGTGCCAGTGAGCGGCTGCGTCCAGGTGAACACGTCGCGGCCGGCGCTCAGGCTAGGCCGCGGCGTGATTACGCGCGTCACAACCGACGCGTCGAGTGGTAGGACCTGATACTTCTCCGCTTCCTTCCAAAAGAGGTCCTGTAGGTCCTTCAGCTTGGCCGGGTACTTCGCGGCAACATCCTCGAATTGCGTCCAGTCGTTCTTGAGGTCATAGAGCTCCCATGGGTAATCGAGTACATTTCGAGTCGGCCCGATGGCTATCCATGGTGGGCGCATCACTTTTGTGCCGGCAATCCAACCATCATGATAGAGGGCGCGGTCGCCGAACATTTCGAAGTACTGGGTGGTATGCGTCGTTGGCGCGTTCTCGTTCGCCTTGTCGAAGGTGTACATCATGCTGACGCCGCAATTGTCTCGCTGCGGCATCGCAATCTACCTGCTCTATGTGTGGGCTTCGTGGAGACGGTCCTTTGTCTATCCTCTTGTGTCCGCGGCTACGACG
>Ga0209465_10001194_pt1 | contig 11695 bp, 9 predicted proteins | sample PanSoiPlot1MoBio_FD_188321 | JGI IMG/M metagenome (GOLD analysis project Ga0209465, IMG submission 188321) | Tropical forest soil microbial communities from Panama analyzed to predict greenhouse gas emissions - Panama Soil Plot 1 MoBio (SPAdes)... | ecosystem: Environmental > Terrestrial > Soil...
AGCGGAACAACCAGTACACGTCGAACACGAGGACCGCGTAGGCCACCGCTCGGGCGCCCTCCGACAGGAAGAGGAGGGGTATCCAGGCCGGCGCCAGCAATAGGATCCAGGTGATCAGGCCAGGCGCCGCCTCCAGCAGGCGGTCGCCCGCCTGATGCGCCGGGGAGGGCGCACCGGCGGTCACTGCGGACGAGGTTGTGGGGGTCACTTACTGAACCGATTATGTCGGTTCCCGGCCCCCGGCCAGGGGACGTGCGGAAGCTCTCCGAAGACAGGGAATAGCGCACCCAGAACTTCCATTCTCTAGCGTATGAGCAACCTCAGGAAGTTCGAGGAGGGCACCTTCGACGAGGATGTCCTTGAGGCGTCTGGACCGGTCCTCATCGACTTCTATGCCGATTGGTGCGGCCCCTGCAAGATGATGGCTCCCGTACTCGACCAGATCGCCACCGAATACGATGGGAAGATCACGGTCGGGAAACTGGATGTGGACGCAGCCACGTCGATCGCGATGCGCTACGGGGTCATGTCGATACCGACGCTGGGCTACTTCCGGGACGGCAAGCTGGTCGACCGGATGGTCGGCTATCCCGGCCCCGGCGGCGTCCGGGCCTTCGTGCAGAAGAACACCAGCACAACCGTTGCGTAGATAAGGGGCGCGGCCTGCGGCAGCGCCCCTTCGCCGCCCACATCTCTATCCGCGCGCGCTACTTTTTTGTCCCCACCGTTGGCCGACCTGTGTGGTGCGCACGATCTAAACCCCCTTGGGCTCGTGCGTGTCGACTGTATTGGAGGCCTCCTCAGCCGCGTACGATCGGTTGCTACTCAAGCAACCCCGTGAGGAGGCGTGATGGCAATTATTGAAGTAGAGGGCATCAGCAAGACCAGCCCAGCTGAGGTACTGGAGCGGGCTCGCGCTGCCGGCATCAAGGTGGTCGACCTCAGGTTCGTCGACCTTCCAGGCACCTGGCAGCACTTCAGCGTGCCGCTGAGCGGTTTCGAAGAGGACTTCTTCACCGAAGGCATCGGCTTCGACGGGTCCAGCATCCGGGGCTTCCAGGCGATCAATGAGAGCGACATGCTGCTGATCCCCGACCCGGACAGTGCCACCGTCGATCCCGTTTTGCAGGTGCCGACTCTCTACCTGGTCTGCAACGTGGTTGACCCGCTTACGAGGCAGAGCTACACACGTGATGCCCGGCACATCGCCCAAAAGGCGGAGGCCTACCTTCGCAGCACCGGCATCGCTGATGTCAGCTACTGGGGCCCAGAGGCGGAGTTCTACATCTTCAACAGCATCCGCTTCGACCAGAACGCTCACAGCGGCTACTACTTCATCGACTCCGACGAGGGCATCTGGAACTCAGGTGGCAACACGACCGCGAACCTGGCGAACCGGCCGCGATTCAAGGAGGGGTACTTCCCCGTCCCGCCGACCGACAAGCTCCAGGACCTGCGCTCTGAGATCATGCTCAAGCTCATCGAGGCCGGCGTCGACGTCGAGGTCCACCATCACGAGGTCGGCACCGCCGGTCAGGCCGAGATCGACATGCGGTTCGCGAGCTTGACCAAGATGGCCGACAACCTGATGGCCTACAAGTACGTGATCAAGAACGTCTGCCACCAGCACGGCTACGTGGCGACGTTCATGCCCAAGCCGCTGTTCCAGGACAACGGCTCCGGGATGCACTGCCACCAGAGCCTGTGGAAGGACGGCACCAACCTGTTCTTCGACGAGGATGGCTACGCGCTGCTCAGCGACGCGGCCCGCTGGTATATCGGTGGGCTCCTCAAGCACGCGCCGGCGCTACTGGCGCTGTGCGCGCCGACGACCAACTCGTACCGCCGCCTGGTGCCCGGCTACGAGGCGCCGATCAACCTGGTTTACTCGCAGCGGAATCGGTCCGCCTGTGTGCGCATCCCTGTTTACTCGACCAGCCCGAAGTCGAAGCGGGTCGAGTTCCGCTCGCCCGATGCGTCTTGCAACCCCTATCTTGCCTTTGCCGCCATGCTGATGGCCGGACTGGACGGGATCAAGAACCGGATCGAGCCGCCGAAGCCCGTGGACAAGGACCTCTACGAGCTGGAAGGCGAGGAGAAGGAGCGGATCCAGAGCGTGCCCGGTTCCCTGGGCGAGGTGCTCAAGGCCCTGGAGGCGGACCACGAGTTCCTGCTCAAGGGCGACGTGTTCACGAGCGACGTGATCGGAACGTGGATCGAGTACAAGTGGACACGCGAGGTGGAGCCGGTCGCGCTGCGGCCCCACCCGTGGGAGTTCTACCTGTACCACGACGCGTAGGATCGACCTGAGGTCAGGCCATCGCGTTTTCGGGGCCCCGGCTTCGTGCCGGGGCCTCGTTTTGCGCTCCACGAGATCTCGGCCCGGGTCCTCCCGCAACCGGAGGAGGCGCATCTCGATGGCCCCTGCATATTCCCGAGCAGTTCCTTTCGGGTCTTGCCGGTGGCGACGCAGCCAGCCCCGGATTGTGTGCTTCAGGGGCGGACAGGAAGCGGACAATGGACCCGACCCAGGCTTAGGCATGTCCCGTTCGGCGAAGGGGCAAGGGAGAAAGAGCGATGGAAGTCACGACCGGAGTGGACGCGGTGCTGGAGCGGGCCGTCGACGCCGGGGAGGTGGCCGGCGTCGTCGCGCTGGCGGCTGATAAAGACGGGGTCGTCTACGAGGGTGCCTTCGGCAAGCGCGAGATCGCGAAAGAATCAGACATGACCCTCGACACGGTCTTCTGGATCGCGTCGATGACCAAGGCCGTGACGTCCGTCGCGGCGATGCAGCTCGTCGAACAGGGCAAGCTGCAGCTCGACGAGCCGATGAGCAGCCTCATCCCTGAGCTCGCGTCGCCGCAGGTGCTCGAGGGCTTCGACGACGCTGGTGTGCCCCGGCTTCGGCCGGCGCGGCGACCGATCACGCTGCACCACCTCCTGACGCACACCGCGGGCTTCACCTACGACATCTGGCACGCCGACACTGGTCGCTACATGGCGCACGCCGGCATCCCCGGCATCATCGAATGCAAGAACGTCACGCTCGGCACGCCGCTGGCCTTCGATCCGGGCGATCGCTGGCTGTACGGCATCAACATCGACTGGGTCGGCAAGACCGTCGAGAGGGTGAGCGGCCTGTCGCTCGAGGACTACTTCCGCGAGCACATCTTCGGTCCCCTGGGGATGACAGACACCGCCTTCGTGATCGGGCCCGACCAGCGACAACGCCTGGCGAGCATGCACGTGCGCAACCCGGACGGCTCCCTGGCGGCGATCGCCTTCGAGATCCCGCAGCAGCCAGAGTTCTTCATGGGTGGCGGCGGCCTCTACTCGACCGGGCCCGACTACCTGAAGTTCCTGCAGATGCTGCTTCACGATGGCCGGTTCGACAGCGCGCAGATCCTGCGATCAGAGACCGTCGCGGAGATGAACAGGAACCACATCGGCGATCTCATGGTGGGCCTCCTCAAGACGGCCATCCCGACCAGCTCCAATGACGCGGAGTTCTTCCCCGGGATGGTCAAGAAATGGGGATTGGGCTACATGATCAGCACGGAGGACGCGCACACGGGGAGGAGCGGCGGCAGCCTGGCCTGGGCAGGCCTCGGCAACACGTACTTCTGGATCGACCCCGGTAAGCGGCTTACTGGCATGATCCTGACTCAGATCCTTCCTTTCGCCGACGCCAAGGTCCTCAGCCTGTTCGAGCAGTTCGAGAGGGAGATGTACGCAGGCCGCGCTTCCTGATCCCGGGAGGAGTCAAAGCCAAGGGTTCGCGGTCGGTGCGCCAGCCGCTCCGGCTGCACTGCCCGCGCAGCCCTTGGCCCAAATGCAACAGGTGACGGGCCGACCGGGTCCCGGCTGAACAGCTATTCGTAGCGCTCGAATCGAGCGAGGGGAACCCCGCCGATACTCCCGAGCTGGCTCGGAGTCGACAGCCACGGGCGCCCCGCACGCGCCGGTGGCTCACCGAGGCCCTTCCACAAGCCCGACTGCCGGCAGTGCGACCGATCCGGGCTACGTCAATCGGAACCAGAGCACCTGCGGCGGGCTCAGCTCTCCCCTGGCCTTGGCCGCCGCCTCGGCGGCCGCCGCGGCTTCCAGCGGCCCCTCGAACGGGCCGGACCTGGCGCCATCGAGGTCGAAGTACCAGCCGTCGGCTGACCGGCTGATGGTGCACACCGGGCCGGCGGCTTCGGGCTTGCCGCCCCGGCGGATGGGCCCGTAGGGCCCTACTGCGTGCGCCATCCGGACCACGCCATCCAGCGTGACCGGCTCGAGACCGCGGAAGAAGCCGGGCAGCCCAGGCCGTCGCCAGAATGCCCAGCGGTCACTGGCGTGGTCGTAGTTGCCCGCCATGTTGGGCTCCGATTCGCTGTTCGACAGCCACAGCTCGATCGGTTTCCGAACCCGCGGTCCGATCGCCGCCACGGCGGTCATGGCCTGATCTACGCTCTCGCCGTCCTCAAGGGCGACGACCAGGTCTACGTCACGCGCCCGGCGCTTCTGGCTGCGCAGGCTGCCGAATAGGAAGAACTTCAATTCCGGGCAAGGCTACATCCCGAGCATGGCTCTTGCCCGAACGGCGATCGCGACGGCCACTCTGGTCTCTGGGTCGTCCAGCGAGAGGCCGGTCAGCGCCTCGATGCGCTCGATCCGGTAGCTCATCGAGTTGATGTGAATTCCGAGGGTTCGTGCCGCCGCTCGTCGCACCCATCGAGCGCCGGCCAGAGCCTCCAGCGTCTCCAGCAGCGGCGTCTCCCGCGACTCGGCGTACTTGAGCAGCGGTCCCAGCACCTCACCCACGAAGGCGCGCAAAGCGTCCGGCGACTGCACCTCCAGCAGCAGCCGGAAAGCGCCCAGGGCGCGGTACGAGGTGACGTGCCCTCGCGTTCCAGCGCGGCGTGAGAGCCGAAGCGCCTGCCGTGCCTCGACGTGCGAGCGCGCCAGCTCTGCGACCGACTTGGCGACGTTGCCGATCCCGACAGAAGCGGTCGCCGGTCGTAGGGCCGGCATAGCCACCGCCAGGAGGAGCGATGCCACCCGGTCCGCCGCCGCCAGGTCGGCCGCGGCTTCTTCCGGCACGAGGACGACGGCGCTGGCCGAGCGGACAACGGTCAGAGCGCCCGGCACCTGGCGGCGGACCAGCTCGCTGAGCACAGTATCCAGGCGGTCCTGGCGCCCGGGGGTCGCCATCTCAGCCTCAGAGCTCGCGTCGTCCGGCTCCAGGACCAGTGCCCAGGCCCGGTGCGGCAGCCGGTGGCCCAGCCGCTCCGCCTGGCGTGCCAGCCGCTCGGCCTCCTCAGCGTCGAGTCCCCCCGCCAGGACCTCTTCGACCAGGTCACCGCGCAGACGGCGTTCGACCTCGGCCGCCGCCCGCTCCTTGGAGAGCTCGAGCGCCAGCACGGTCGAGCCATGCTCGAGGGCGCGGCGGCGTCCGTCCTCCTCCGCCTGCTCCTCCCCGACCGCGACTGCCAGCACCCCCAACAGGTCGGCGCCAGCTCGGACGGGCACCAGGTCGTATTGCCGCGCCGGTCTCCCCGCCCTCGCCCGCACCTCGCGAGCGCCCAGGCTGACGACGCCCGGCGGGAGGTGAATCCGTGACGGCATTCGCTCAGCGGTCTCCCCCATTCCCCGGATGCGGAATCCGTCCGGCGAGTAGAGCGCGGCAGGACCGCCGGCCAGGACCCCGACGGCGTCGAGGATGGCCTGGATGCCGGCGCCTTCGAGCGACAGCCGGGTGAATCGCTCGTGGATCGCATGGGACCGCTGGATCTCTGCCAGCTGCACCTCCATGCGCCGCTGCATCTCGCTGCGTTCGAGGATTCCGGCCACCTGGCCTGCGATGGCGCGCAGGAAGTCGATGTCCTCCTGGGTGAATTCACGATGCTCCGTCGACTGGACATTGAGCACTCCTACCAGCCGTGGGCCCGACTCGATAGGAACGGAGAGCATGGAGGTGAAGCGCTGCTCGTCGAGGCCAGGCACCCACTTCCAGTGGGGGTCGAGCGCGACGTCGGAGACCTTCATCGGCTGGCGTGTCTCGGCCACCCAGCCGGTGACCCCTTCGCCGACGGTCATCATGACGTTGCCAACCATCCGCTCGTTGAGACCGTTGGTGGCGGTCAGGGTCAGGTCCCGACCGCCGGGGTTGGCCAGGTACAGCGAGCAGACGTCCGTGCCAATGGCCGAGGTGGTCTCCCGGATGATGAGTTCGAGCAGCTCGTCCGCGTCCATGGTGGCCGCCGCCGACTGGGAGAGCCGCTGCAGGAACTCGAGCTCCAGTACGGCAAGCCGCAGGTCGCGGCCTCGCGACGTCTGAACCTCCATGCAGACTACGTTACCGCCGGCCCGAGCTACAACGCTTGTGTGATCAGCACGAAGCAACGAGCCATCCCTTATGGCAGTCACACGATCCGCCATGAGAAGGCGCTTAGCGCGGGCCCAGGGCCTCTGCTTCTCGCGAACGCCGGTACCGTTCCTCAGCCTCGCTGAGGTCGCCCCGGCGCTCTGCCAGGCGCGCGAACGCACGCCACGCCCAGCCCGCCAGCTGACGCTCGCCCAGCTCCTGGGACATACGGATCGCGTATTGCAGGTCCTCCTCGGCCTCGTCCAGACGGCCCAGCTCGCGCTTCGCGATCCCCCGCTCCGCCCGTGCATCCGCCAGCTCCCACCGCGCCCCCAACTCGCCGAAGATCGTGATCCCGCGGTCGAAGCAGGGCAGTGACTCCTCCAGGCGGCCGAGTGCCTCGAAGACCCGTGCCGTCTGCACTGCTGTGATCGCGACGCTGAACCGGTCGCCCATCTCCTCGGCGAGCGCGCTTGCTTCCTCGATCAGCTGGAGGCCTGCCTCCATGTCACGCATGTCCGTCCGGTTGATCGAGAGGGCCGTGAGCGCCCGGACCCGTGCCCAGCGGTCGTCCCGATCCGCCATCGAGAGCGCACGGCGCCAGATGGCCTCCGCTTCCTCGTACCGCTCACGGGTCCAGGGCACCCAACCGGCGAACAGCAATGTGCGCACGATGGCCCAGGGATCGCCGAGCTGCTCGGCGGCCGCCAGCGACCGATCCAGCAGGCGCTCGGCCTTGTCGACCTCCGCCTCGACGTTGATGGCGATGTCGCCCAGGAAGCGCAGCGCCATCGTAAGCGTGAAGGGATCAGCGAGGGCATCACCCAGCGCCACCGCTCGATTGAGCGCCTCGGTCGCCGCCGGGTACTCGCTCAGCCAGTAGCGGGCCTCCCCCATACCCGCCAGGGATCTTGCTTCGCGCACGCCCCATCCATCCTCCGGGCCAGCCATCGCCAGCGCGCGCTCGTAGAAGTCGACCGCCGAGCGGCTCTCCATCCGCCTCCGAGCGCGGTCGCCCGCCGTCAGGAGGGCGTCAGCGGCTCGTTCGGGAGGGGTCCGATCGTTGGGGTCGAGGTCGAGCGACGCGAGCGCTGCCAGCTCCAGGTGGTCGGCCGCCCACGATGGGTGGCCTGACTCCATGAGATTCCCGGCGACGAGCTGGTGCAGCCGCAGCCGTTCCCGTTTCGGCAGGCTGCTGTAGGCGACCTCCCTCAGCGTGGCGTGCCGCACGCGCCAGTGCGGCGTCGCGGTGCTCCGCTCGTCGCGCACCAGGATCTCGGCGTCTTCCAGCTGCTTGAGCTCTTCAACAGTCGCGGCCCGGTCGACGACGGCGAGCTCCCGGAGATCGAAGGCGTGTACGAACACGGACGCGCGCCGAGCCAGCTCACGCAACCGGGCGGGCAGGTGATCGAGCCTCGCGGTCACAACGGCCTGCACCGTGGGCGGTAGGATCCCTCGGTTCGCCGGCGAACTTCCGTCACCGTCGAGCATGAGCATGCCCGTCGTCTCGATGATGAAGTAAGGGTTGCCGCCGGCGCGCTCGGCGATCTCCACAGCCTGGGTGTCCCCGATGCGGCCGCCCCCGGCCTGGCGGACGAGGCGGACCGACTCCTCGGTCGTCAGCGGATCCAGGCGCATGAGCACGGCGTTACCGCTGCCCGATCCCCAGTCGGGTCGCGCTTCGAGCAGCTCGTTGCGCGCCAGTACCAGGATCAGCGCCCGGCGCGGTCCGCGGCCACCCCTGGCGCCCAGGCGCTCGATCAGGTCCAGCATCGGCGCCCGAAGGCTTTGCGCGTCCTCGAACACGAGCACCACCGGGTGGTCGCGAGCGATCCCGTCCACGAGCGCGATGAAGCCGGCCTGTACGTCGTGGACGAACGTCGACTCCTCGTGTTTTTCAGCCATGCCGAAGAGCAGCGCGAGCCGGTCGACGATCCGGTCGGCATCGGATGGATCGCAGCAGAGATCGACCAGCTCACGCAGGCGGCGTCTGACCTCGTCCTGCGCCTGGCCCGCGTCGATTCCCGCCAGTTCGCCGACGATCGAGGCGCCGGGGGCGAACGTGGCGGTGTCCGTATAGGACTGGGCCCGGCCACGCAGGATTGCGACAGTCGCGCTCACCCCGGCGGCCAGCTCGTCGGCAAGACGAGTCTTGCCGATGCCTGCCTCGCCGACGACGGTCACCAGAACCGGCCGGCCGCTGGTGTTCGCCAGTCCCAGGCTCTGACCAAGAATCGCCTGCTCGCTCGCGCGGCCCACGAAGGGGATCGTCCGCCGGGCCGACCGGGCCGTGAGCCCCTCCACCGGGAAGCCGCTGAGCACCCCGTCGAAGCCTCGTGCTCTCACCCTGCGCCGGCGCCCATACGAGACGGTGCTGCTTGTCAAAGCGTAGGTGGTCTGGCCGGCCAGGACCTGGCCCGGCTGGGCGGCGGACTGGAGACGAGCCGCGGCATTCACGACCGGTCCGGTAACCAGGAGCTGGCCGGCCGGCCCAACCCCGGTGGCCGCCTCCCCGGACTCGATGCCGATCCGGACGTGAAGCGGCTCGGCCAGCCCGGCCGACTGACCAAGTCGCCGGGTGCGGCCACGGATCGCCAGGCCCGCACGAACGGCGCGCAGCGCGTCGTCCTCGTGCACGTGCGGCAGGCCGAAGACCGCCATCACGGCATCGCCGATGAACTTCTCCGGCCGGCCGCGGAGTGCTCGCAGCTCTGTGGCTGCTGCGTCGAAGAAGCTCCCAAGCAGCTCTCGCGCCCGCTCGGGATCCAGCTTTTGTGCGAGCGCCGTTGAGTCGACGAGATCTGCGAACAGAACCGTGACCATCTTGCGCTCCTCGGTCCCGAGCGGCGACTCGAGGGGAGTGCCGCAGTTCGGGCAGAAGCGAGCGCCCTCCGGTAATGGATGGCCGCAGACCGTGCAGGTCATGTCACTCAGGCCTCTCTATGATCGCGGGTCGAGCATCCCGAGCCGGCAAACCCAAGCCCGCGCCGCGGTGCGTTCTACCTGGCTTCGGCCTCGCGCACGCGCCGGCTGAGCGTCTGGAGCATGCGGTAGGCCACCTCCGGGTGCTCCATCAGGAAGGGCTTGAAGGACCATTCTGGAATCGCCGCCAGCACGAGGTCGCTGGTGGCCACGATCGTAGCGCTGCGGCCTCCCTGGTCGAGCAGGGCCATCTCACCGAAGTGGTCGCCTGGGCCGAGCATACGGTTGCGGCCATCCGGAGTGGTGACCTCGGCCTCCCCTTCGAGGATGACCATGAAACCGACGCCCTCACGGCCGAGAACCGCGATCTGTGCGCCCTTGGCATGCCTCACTTCGCGCATCTGCTGCGTGATCTTCTTCAGATCGCCTTGCGGCATCCCGTCGAAGAGCTTCACGGAGCGCAAATCCATGGTGGTCGGATTCTAGGCTGTCGTCCGTTATAGTGCTCGCGATGGGAGACGCCAAGACCGAGGCTCTCGGTAAAGTCCCGCTCTTTGCGCACTGCACGAGCAAGGATCTCGAGTTCGTCGCCAGCCGGGCAGACGAAGTAGACGTCCCAGCCGGTCGCCAGTTGGTGCGCCAGGGACATTCAGGAGACACCTTCTACGTGCTGCTCGACGGCGAAGCCGACGTGGAAGTCGACGGCGAGCGGAGGCCTACCCTCAAGCCGGGTAACTTCTTCGGCGAGATCAGCATGCTGGATCGAGGGCCGGCGACGGCGACCGTGGTGACGAGAACTCCCGCGCGAGTGATGGTGATGAGCCACTCCCAGTTTCGAGACGCCATCAAGGGCAACGACGACCTGCTGGGTCGGGTGATGGCCGCGATGGGCGAGCGGCTTCGGGCAGACTCACTGGCGAGGCACGGCGCCGGCACCTAACGCCCGGGGGAAGTCGCGTCAGTTGGGCGACGCGAGCGGGAGCTCGACCCGGAACGTGGCGCCGCCACCATCGGTCTGCTCTGCCTGCACTCCCCCGCCATGCGATGCCACGACCGCGGCGACGATGGACAGTCCCAGCCCCGAGCCGCCCCGATCCCGGCTGCGGCCGGGGTCGGCGCGATAAAAAGCGTCGAACACGCGGGTGGCGTCGTCTGAGGTGAGGCCCGCCCCGTGGTCGGCCACGGTCAGGACCGCCGACCCGTTTCGGCGCGCGACGCCCACCTCGATCGGCGTCCCGGATGGCGTGTGGACGAGCGCATTCCGCACTAGGTTGCCGACGACCTGCCGGAGCCGCATCTCGTCCCCGGTGACGACGACCACGTGATCGGCATTGAGCGTGATCTTGCGGTTGGGGGCAACCGCACCAGCATCCAGGCAGGCGTCGCGGGCGATCGCCGTCAGGTCGACGGGCGCTCGCTCCAGTGGGCGGCCCTCGTCCAGCCTTGCGAGCAAGAGCATGTCGTCTACCAGGGCCCCCATGCGCATTGACTCCTCCTCGATGCGGCGCCTGGCCAGCGCTGCGTCAGCTGGCTTCTGATCTGCGCCACGGCGCAGCAGTTCGGCATAGCCCCTGATCGAGGTCAGCGGCGTGCGCAGCTCGTGAGAAGCGGCGGCGAGGAAGCGCCGCAGCCGCCGCTCGGACTCCGTCCGCTCTGCGAACGCGCTCTCGATCTGGCTCAGCATGCCGTTGAGCGCCAGGCCGAGGCGGCCGATCTCCGTCCTGGACGTCGCCGGTTCGACCCGGCGGCCCAGGTCTCCGGCGGCGATGGCCGCCGCCGTGCCGCCCATCCGTTCCAGAGGGCGGAGGCTGATCTTGACGATCCACCACGCCAGTGCAGCCACCGCCAGCAACACGGCCAGGCTGATGGCCACCTCCAGGATGAGAAGCTGGTAGAGCGTCGACTGCACCTCCGTCAGAGGTGTCGCCATCACGACGAACTCACCGCCGGCGCTGTCCTCGGACTCGATGAGAACCCGAAACTGAGACACGCCACCGGTCCCGCCAACCGTCTCGATGGTGGGTACGTCCGGTCCAGCGTTGGGCAGGCGTTTGGGTAGGACCGGCCGGGCCGAAGAGCCAAGCCCGAACTGTTGCTCGTTGATCAGGGTGCCGTCCAGTGAGTAGAGAGCCGCGTACGTGATGCCCGACGGCGCCGGGCCGGGGGGGTGCCGCGGACCCCGTAGTCCAAACAGGGCGTCCATCGCCATTGGTTTGCTCGCCGTCAGCTGCTGCTTGATGCGATCGAGGAGAAAGGAGTCCAGCGAGACGTACGTCGCGACGTCGGCGACCAGCAGGCCGACCCCAAGGAGCGCGACCAGGCCCACCAGCAGCCGCGCCCTGAGTGACATCGTCACTCCCTCGGCGGCCGCATCACATAACCGACGCCGCGGACAGTCTGGATCAGCGGCGGCGGGAAGCG
>Ga0209465_10001195_pt1 | contig 11695 bp, 9 predicted proteins | sample PanSoiPlot1MoBio_FD_188321 | JGI IMG/M metagenome (GOLD analysis project Ga0209465, IMG submission 188321) | Tropical forest soil microbial communities from Panama analyzed to predict greenhouse gas emissions - Panama Soil Plot 1 MoBio (SPAdes)... | ecosystem: Environmental > Terrestrial > Soil...
ACTGGTCGACCAGAACCCGCAAAAAATCCTCGGCGTGACCGACCGGGCGGTGATTCTCGAACGCGGCGCCATCGTGCATGAGGCCGCAAGCGCGGCGCTGCGCGCCGACCGCACGGTGCTCGAAAGCTATCTCGGAGTCACCGACCAGGGTCCGCGTCGCAGCGTCAAGAATCCGAACTGATCGGTTGCAGGTTGGGCAAAGCCAACGGGTCCGGCCTTCGGCCGGCCCGATGACAGGCTCTGCGTGCCCACCACGATCGAGCCCTGGTGGGCACGGCGCGCGAAGAGCGCGCCTTTGCACCACCCTACAAGTGATTCCAATCGACCGAATGGGTTTACAAATCGTGCTTAATATCGGAAAGAGCGCCGAAAACCATAATGGAGACGTCCATGACCGCTCGAACAAAGCCGCCTTTCCGGGCCGACCATGTCGGTTCGATCCTGCGCTCGGCGCCGCTCAAGGAAGCGCGCGAGAAAGCGGAGCGGGGCGAGATCGCGCCGGCGCAGTTGCAGGCGGTAGAAGATCGGGAAATCCCGGTCATCATCGCCAAACAGGAGGAGATCGGTCTGCGGCTTGCGACCGATGGTGAATATCGCCGCTCGTGGTGGCACTTCGATTTTTTCGGCATGCTCGACGGCGTCGAAATCTACGAGCTCGACCACGGCATCCAGTTCCAGGGCATCCAGACCAAGCCGCGCAGCATCCGCGTCACCGGCAAGATCGGGTTCTCCGATCACCCGATGGTGGAGCACTTTCGTTTCCTCAAGGCACGCACCACGGTGATGCCGAAGATGACCATTCCGAGTCCGAGCGTGCTGCATTTCCGCCTCGAGCCCGACGCCGTCAGCAGGGATTTCTACCCGAACCGCGATGCCATATTCGATGATCTCGGCGCCGCCTATCAAAAGGCGGTGCGCGCCTTCTACGATGCCGGCTGCCGCTATTTGCAATTCGACGACACCGCCTGGGCGTATCTGTGCTCGGATGTCGAACTCAAGAAGGCTCGTGACCGCGGCCTCGACGTCGATCACCTCCAGGAATCCTATGCGGGTGTCATCAACAAGGCGCTCGAAGCCAAACCCGCCGACATGACCATCACGACTCACGTGTGCCGGGGCAATTTCCGCTCAACCTGGATCTCATCAGGCGGCTACGAGCCGGTGGCGAAGAATTTGCTGGCGAACTGCAACTACGACGGCTACTTCCTCGAATACGACAGCGAGCGCGCCGGGGGCTTCGAGCCATTGCGATTCCTGCCTCAGGGTAACAAGATCGTTGTCCTCGGGCTCATCACCACCAAGGTTGGGACGCTGGAGGATAAGGCCGAGATCAAACGCCGGATCACCGAAGCGACCAAATATGTGGCGCTCGATCAACTCGCGCTGTCGCCTCAATGCGGCTTTGCCTCGACCGAGGAGGGCAACCTGCTCGCCGACAGCGAACAATGGGCGAAGCTGCGCATGGTGGTGGAGATTGCCCGGGAGGTGTGGGGATGACCGCGCGCACGACTCCCCCCTTTCGCGCCGATCATGTGGGTAGCCTGCTGCGTCCTGCGGCCGTCAAGGAGGCGCGCGCGAAGCTGGCAGCCGGAGCGATCTCGGCCGCCGAACTCAAGGCGATCGGAGACCGTGAAATCGAACGCCTGGTGAAGCGGCAGGAGGAAATCGGACTTCAGCTTGCGACCGATGGCGAGTTGCGTCGTTCGTGGTGGCATTTTGATTTTTATGCCGGGCTGGACGGCGTCGAGCTTTACGAGACGGGCCAAGGCATTCAGTTCGCGGGCGTTGCCACCAAATCGGAAAGCATTCGCATTGTCGGCCGGGTCGGCTTCTCCGGCCATCCGCAGATCGACCATTTCCGCTTTCTCAAGTCGAAGGCGCATGTCACCGCGAAAATGTGCATCCCGGCGCCTGGCACCATGCATTTCCGCCAGGGCCGACAGGCGATCTCCCGCGACATCTATCCGGACCTCTATACTTATTTTGCCGATGTGGCAGCCGCTTACAAAGGGGCAGTGCGCGCCTTCTACGACGTTGGTTGCCGTTACCTACAGTTCGACGAAACCGCCTGGGCGATGATGTGCTCGCCCTTCGAGCGCGAACAATCGAAAAAGCGCGGCGACGATCCGGACACGTTGCCCGCCCGCTATGCCCGCATGACTAATACGGCGCTGGCGGACAAGCCCGCCGACCTGGTCGTGACCATGCATTCCTGTCGCGGCAATTTTCGTTCCAAGTGGATTGCGGAGGGCGGCTACGAACCGGTTGCCGAACGGATGTTCAAAGACGTCAATGTCGACGGCTATTTTCTCGAATGGGAGACTGAGCGCGCCGGCGGGCTCGAACCGTTGCGCTACGTGCCGAAAGGCAAAAAGATCGTGGTGCTTGGCCTCATCTCGTCCAAACTTCCTGCGCTTGAGAACAAGGACGATATCAAGCGCCGCATCGACGAAGCAACGAAGTACGTGGCGCTCGACCAACTCGCGCTTTCGCCGCAATGCGGATTTGCCTCCACGGAAGAAGGCAACGTGCTGACCGAGGAGGAGCAATGGGCGAAACTGCGCCTCGTGGTCGAGATCGCCCGGGAGGTCTGGGGGTGATTCGCACCACGCCTCCGTTCCGCGCCGATCAGGTCGGCAGCCTGTTGCGCACCGCCGCCCTCAAGGAGGCGCGGGGCAAGCGCGAACGCGACGAAATCGATGCCGATGCCCTGAGGGCGATCGAGGACGAGGAAATCCTCCAGCTGATCCGTAAGCAGGAAGAGGCCGGCCTCCAATCGGTCACCGACGGCGAATATCGCCGTGCCTCGTGGCAGACCGATTTCCTGCTTGGTCTCGCCGGCGTCGAATCGTATCACGGCGAGCGCAAGTTCAAGTTCCAGGGACCACAGCCGCGGCCGATCCTGCTGCGTCTCAATGGCAAGCTCGGCTCCTTCTCCGGTCACCCGATGATCGGGCATTTCAGCTTTGTCACCAGGCACACCAGGGTGACGCCGAAGATGACGATCCCGTCACCATCGACGCTGCATTTCCGCTACGGCCGCGAAGCGGTGCCGCAAGCGATCTACCCCTCAATGGACGATTTCTATCATGATCTCGGGATCACTTACCGCAAGGTCGTGCGCGCGTTCGCGGATGCGGGCTGCCGCTATCTTCAACTCGATGAGGTCAATCTCGCCTATCTGTGCGATCCGGCGCTGCGCGACCAGGTGCGGGCGCGCGGCGATGATCCCGACCGCTTGCCGCTCGTTTATGCCGGCATGATCAACGCCACCATTTCCGACATTCCGGCCGACATGACGATCACGATGCATCTCTGCCGCGGTAATTTCCGCTCGACCTTCGTGGCGTCGGGCGGCTACGAGCCGATTGCCGAGATGCTGTTCAACACAATTGGGGTGCACGGATATTTCATGGAATACGACACCGTGCGCGCCGGCGGCTTCGAACCGCTTCGTTTCGTCCCGAAGAGCAAGCAGGTCGTGCTCGGGCTGGTAACGTCGAAATCCGGCACGCTCGAAAGCCGCGACGAGATCAAGCGCCGTATCGAAGACGCAGCGAAATTCCTCGACGTCGGCCAGCTCTGCCTGTCGCCGCAATGCGGCTTCGCTTCGACCGAAGAGGGCAACGTGCTGGCCGAAGAGGAGCAGTGGGCGAAGCTGCGGATGATCGTCGAGGTGGCGCAGGAGGTGTGGGGATGATTCGCACCAAACCGCCGTTTCGCGCCGATCATGTCGGGAGTCTGCTTCGCCCGAATGCCCTCAAGGAGGCGCGGGCGCGTCGCGCGAACAACGAGATTTCCGCCGCCGAACTGACTGCCATCGAAGACCGCGAAATCGAGCGTGTCATCCGCAAGCAAGAGGAGATCGGCCTCCAATCGATCACCGATGGCGAATTCCGCCGGTCCTGGTGGCACCTCGATTTCCTGTGGGGACTTGATGGTGTCGAGCGCTATGCGATGGAGCAGGGCATCGCGTTCTCCGGGATGCGAACGCGCGCGGAGGGGGCTCGTGTGGTCGGCAAACTCGGCTTTTCCGGGCATCCGATGCTCGATCACTTTCGTTTTGTCAAGGCACGGACTTCCCGGGTGCCGAAGATGACCATCCCGGCGCCGTCGGCCCTGTATGGCCGGCTGGGTCGCGACCCCATCAGCCCCGACGCTTATCCGATCCTCGATCAACTCTTCGCTGATCTCGGCACGGCCTATGGACAAGCTATGCGGGCTTTCGCCGACGCCGGCTGCCGCTATCTCCAGCTTGATGAAGTGTTCATCGCCATGCTGTGCGACCCTGCTTATCGGGCTACCCAACAGGGTCGTGGTGACGATCCGCAGAAACTCGCGGAAATTTACGCAGACATGATCAACGCGGCGATATCGGACGCCCCGCCCGACATGACGATCACGATGCATCTGTGCCGCGGCAACTATCGTTCGACTTTCATGGGCAGCGGCGCTTATGATGCGGTTGCTGACGTGCTGTTCAATCGCATCAAGGTGCACGGCTATTTCATGGAATATGACACGGAGCGCGCCGGCGGCTTCGAGCCGCTGCGGCTCCTGCCCACGGGGCGGGTGGCCGTGCTGGGTCTCGTGACCACGAAGAGCGGCCAGCTTGAATCCAAAGATTCGATCAAACGCCGAATCGAGGCGGCGGCGAAATTCGCCGACATCGATCAACTCTGCCTTTCACCGCAATGCGGCTTCGCGTCCACCGAGGAGGGCAATATCCTTACGGAAGACGAACAATGGGCGAAGCTTGGAATGATCGTTGAGTTGGCCGCCGAGGTGTGGGGGTAATCGGCCATCGGGGTCGCAGCCTTACAACGCTCTCGAACTGTCATCGCCCGCTTCAAGCGGGCGATCCAGTAACCTTCATGCGATCGATTGAATGAATGCACAGCCCCAATCAGATACGCGGGGTTACTGGTCGCTCGGTCAAGCCGGGCGATGACAATCTTGAGATTGTTGCAGGGTCGTGGTTCACCTCGTAACAATCGATATGCACCCGTCCACCTGCGTGGATTCTGATGCCCCTTCCCCTCTCCGGCCTTCTCGTCGTCTCCCTTGAGCAAGCAGTCGCGGCGCCCATGTGCACGTGCCGCCTCGCCGACGCCGGCGCGCGGGTCATCAAGGTCGAGCGACCGGAAGGCGATTTTGCCCGCGGCTATGACAATCTCGTTCATGGCGAAAGCGCCTATTTCGTCTGGCTCAACCGCGGGAAGGAATCCGCGGTGCTCGACCTCTCCAAATTCGAGGACAAGGCGCTGCTCGAGGCCATGCTGGGGAAGGCCGATGTGTTCGTGCAGAACCTCAAGCCCGGCGCGGTGGGAAAGCTCGGTTTCGCACTCGATCGCCTGCGCCGCCACTATCCGCGCCTGATCGTCTGTTCGATATCAGGCTATGGCGAGAGCGGTCCTTATGCGCGACGCAAGGCTTACGATCTGCTGATCCAGGCCGAAGCTGGCCTTGCCTCCATCACCGGCGGCCCCGAGGCGCCGGCGCGCGTCGGAGTCTCGGCGGTCGATATCGTGGCCGGCATGAATGCCTACGAGGCGATCCTCGAGGCGCTAATTTCGCGCGAGCAAAGCGGAGAAGGCGTCGAGATTTCGGTGTCGATGTTCGACGCGATTGCGGATTGGTTGACCGTGCCCCTGCTGCAACACGAGGGCGGCCAGACGCCCCGACGGATCGGGCTTGCTCATCCGAGCATTGCGCCATACGGGATTTTCACGACACGCGACGGCGCCGATATTCTGATCTCGATTCAGAGCGATCGCGAATGGCGTATATTGGCGAGCAAGGTGCTGGGAGACACGGCGCTTGCGGCCGATCCGGCGTTCGCCACCAATGTGGAGCGGGTGAAGCGGCGCGCCGAAATCGATGCGCGGGTCCAGGCAGTTTTCGGCACAAGCGACGTGGTGCCGTTGTCGCAGAAACTCGACGCCGCCGATATTGCATTCGCGCGCGTCAGCGATATGGCGGCGCTCGCCACGCATCCGCATTTGCGCCGGATCACGGTGACAACCCCGTCGGGGCCCGTATCCTATCCGGCTCCTGCCCGCGGGAGGACGGAGGGATACGGCGCAGTGCCGGGCCTTGGCGAGCATTCGGACGAGGTGCGCGCCGAGTTCCTGGCGAAACGTATGTAGGGGCGACCCTTGTGGTCGCCCCTACTGCCGGTGGACGCGGAGCGCAAACGGGGCAACCACAAGGGTCGCCCCCCACAGCAGACGATGTCGTGAATATTTGTCGCTGCGCGCCTCAATCCATCGCGTGAGCCGTGCTCCTACCGAGCTGTCGCACGGCGCGCGAGGAGCCGACGAACAGAACCAGCGGCATCGCGGCGAACGCCAGCAGCAGCAGCATCTTGTAGTCGTTCGCGTAGGCGATGATCATGGCCTGTTGGGTCACCATCAGATCGAGCAGCGCCTTGCCGGCATCCGTCGCCATGTTGAGGGTCGAGGCGACGTCCGGCGCCTGCAGCGCGCTATTGAACGGCGTCACGTTTTCGACGAGGCGCGCGTGCATGACGGTCGCGGTATTGGTGAGCTGGGCGATCATCACGGAGATGCCGATCGAGGAGAAAATGTTTCGCATCAGCGTGAGCATCGCGGTGCCGTCGGTGCGCAATTCATTCTTGAGCGTGAGGAACGCGACCGTGCTCAGCGGCACGAACAGAAAGCCGATGCCGGCGCCCTGGATCATGCTTGTCACCGCAATCGTTGTGCCGGAGGTCTGGTCCGTGAACAGCTCCATCTGATACAGCGTGCCGGCCATGAGGACGAGCCCGAAAAGCAGCAGCCACCGCGCTTCGATGATGCGCAGCAACCGGCCGATGACCATCATGCTCAACAGCGTGCCGATGCCGCGGGTGCCGAGCAGCCAGCCGGCCGTCGTCACTGGGTAGCCGATGATGTTCTGCATGAAGGGTGATACCAGCGCCATGGTCCCAAACAGCGCCACGCCCACGAAGGCCATGAACACGAGGCCCGTCACGAAGTTGCGGTCACGAAAGACCTCGAAGCGCACAAAGGGATTGTCGGTCGTCAGCGAGTGGGCGAAGAAGAAATAGAAGCCCACGATGGAGATAATGAGTTCAGCGACGATCTCGGTCGAAGAGAACCATCCGACCTGTTCGCCGCGATCGAGCATGATCTGCAGTGACCCGATCCCGATGGCGAGCGCCACGAACCCGAACCAGTCGAAGCGCCGGCTTTTCTCCGTTGGGGTCTCGTCCATGAAAATCATGAGGCCGATGACCGTAAAGATGCCGATCGGCAGATTGATGAGAAAAACCCAGTGCCAGCTGTACTGGTCGGTAAGCCAGCCACCCAGCGTCGGCCCCATGATCGGGCCGAGCATCACGCCCACGCCCCAGATCGCCATGGCGGAGCCGCGTTCGGCCAGCGTATAGGAATCCAACATCACGGCCTGGGACAGCGGCACCAGCGCGGCGCCGAACGAGCCCTGCAGCGCGCGGAACAGGACCATTTCTTCGATGCTCTGTGCCGAACCGCACAGCACCGATGCAAACGTGAAGCCGGCGGCGCAGACGATGAAGAGCTTCTTGCGACCGAACCGCTCGGCAACCCAGCCGATCGGCGCCGTCATGATGGCGGCGGCCACGATGTAGGAAGTCAGGACCCAGTTGATCTGGTCCTGGGAGGCCGACAGGCTGCCCTGCATATAGGGCAGAGCCACATTTGCGATGGTGGAATCGAGCGCCTGCATGATGGTCGCCGCCATGGCGCAGACGGTGAGCAGCGTGCGGCGCATTCCGCGTGGAAGGGGCTGGGCGGCGGTCATGGTATGCTCTTGAAGTCTTCTAGTCGCTTTCTCCCTCCCCTTGTGGGGGAGGGAAAGAAGAGCTATCGCGCCGCCATCTTCTCGTCGGCGACTGAGGCCGATGGCCCGAACAGCGACGCGATCAATTTGCCGAGCGACCGGCTACGGCCGGTATCGATCTCGACATTCACGCTCATTCCCGAGCGCAGGTTGCTGGTGTCCTGGTCCGGAGCGAACGCGATGCGCACCGGCACACGCTGCACCACCTTCACCCAGTTCCCGCTGGCGTTCTGCGGCGGCAAAATGGCGAATTGTGCCCCCGTTCCCGGGCTGACGGCCGCGATCGTGCCGCGGAAGCTGTGGCCCGGAAACGCATCGACATCCATCGAGACATTCTGGCCAAGTCGCAGATAGGTGACGTCGGTTTCCTTCGGGTTGGCATCGACCCACGGCGCGGCATAATCGATGATGCTGAACACCGGCGTGCCGGCGGTGACATAGCGGCCGAGCTGGATGTTGTCGACCTGGGTTGCGGTGCCGGCGATCGGGGCGCGCAGCGTCGTGTGGGCGAGGTCGCGCTCGGCCTGGTCGAGCGCCGCCTGCGCCTGCATGTAGGGCGGATACTGCTCGATCGGGAGGTTCGGATCACCAAGCAGCTGGTTCCTGGTATTCGCTGCCTGCTGCTTGAGTTGTGCAAGCTGGTTTTGCGCCGCCACCAATGCGGCCTTGGCGTTATCGACGTCGAGCTGCGCGCCGGCGCGGCTCGCGACCAGGGCATTCTTGCGGTCGACGTCCCGCTGCTTCAGCGCGACCGTATCCTCGGCCAGTGCGATGAGCTGCTGGTAGGAATCAAGGTTGGTCTTGAGCGTAGCGAAGTCGCTGCGCACCGTCGCGAGCTTGCTTTCTGCCTGGGTTACGGCGAGACGGAACGGCACCGGGTCGATCGAAAACAGCTCGTCGCCCGCCCCCACATGCTGGCCTTCGGCCACCATCACGTTGGCGATCTTGCCGGAAATGTCAGGCGTGACCAGCACTTTCTGGGCGCCCACATAGGCGTTGTCGGTCGTGATGTAGCGACCGCCGGACAGATAAACTCCGAGACCAGCGACGGCGGCGAACGTTGGCACCACGATCAGCAGAATCATCCGCAGCTTCCTGCGTAAAAACGCTTTCAGGCCGCGGGGCTTTGCGGCGGCGGGCTGTTCGACGCCATCGGGGAATTTGAGAAGCGTTTCAGCCATAGTTTTTCTCCATGGCGGCTTCGTTCGCCCGATTGGCGATGGCGCCGCGCAGATTGGTCTTGAGTATGAGAAGCGTGGCAAGCAGCCGCTCGCGTGCGGGGGGATCGATGCCCTGCAGCACGACCGCCATCATGTCCTTGCCGAGCGCAAACAGTGCCTTGAGAACCGGTTCCGCCGCGGGCGTCAAAAACAGCCGCTTGGCGCGCCGGTCGTGGGGATCGGGACGGCGCTCGATCAGGCCGTTCTCGTAAAGCCGGTCGATCAGCCGGGTCAGCGTAATGGGCTGCAAGTCGCACATTTCCGCGAGTTCCGACTGCTTGATGCCCTCGGAATGCTGAATGCGCGACAGCACGAACCACTGCGCCCGCGTCATGCCGAGTTCCCGGGATGCCTGATCCGCATAGGTCTTGAGCAGGCGCGCTACGTCGCTAATTGTTATGGCAATTTCGCGTTCCACTGGGGATTTGAGCATTGGTCTTGGGACTCCTTAAGCTTCTTTATAATAAGCAAGCTTATTATTTTTTTCAAGTAAGGTCGCAGCGCGGGTGGGGCGGAGCAAAGTCCAGGAGCAGGCTGGCGGCCCCGGATTTCGCTGCGCTTCATCGAGGCTACGGTTGCTACACTCGCCAGGCCACCGGCCGAAAAGGAAGGACGTCGCCATGGACAAAGCCAGGTTCGAAAAGGGTCTTGAGGTTCGCACCGCCGTGCTCGGAAAGGATTACGTCGAGGCGTCGATGAAGAATGCGGACGACTTCAACCGCCCGTTTCAGGAACTCGTGACCGAGTATTGCTGGGGTGCCGCATGGGGAAGCGACGGTCTTTCCCACAAGACCCGCAGCATGCTCAACATCGCCATGATCAGCATTCTGAATCGGCCGCACGAGTTGAAGCTGCACGTGAAGGGGGCGCTGCGGAACGGCGTCACCAAGGACGAGATCCGCGAGGTGCTGATCCAGGTCGCGATCTATGCGGGTGTCCCGTGTGGTGTCGACGCATTCCGTCTCACTCGCGAGGCGTTTAGGGAGTTCGAGGCTGCGTAGGGGCTAATGGCGAATAAAGGCCGACTCTTCTTATGACCTGGCCGCTTTGTGGACGGGACATAGCAATTGGCGGCAATTTTTCGTGTAGCCGCGGGCCTTCACCTCGCCCCGCCTGCGGGGAGAGGTCGGAATGAGCGCGTTCTTCGCGCTCATTCCGGGTGAGGGGGCCTCTCCGCGAATCTGATCCGTTGGTCTGAGCTTGTGAGAGCCACCCCGACCCTCTCCCCGCAAGCGGGGAGAGGGAGCAGAGGCGGCCCGTCAAATGCGATTGCCCCGACGTAACGCAGGGAGGAAAACCTCTGGAAAGCGCACCGAATGACCGTTGCTGCAAGGCGGTAATATTGGGTTTCAACTGCAGGGTACTTCCCTTGCAGCCCGCTCAGGGGTACGCTCATCGACAAGTCGCAAAACAGGATTGCTGCGAACAGCTATTCAAACTTGCGGTTCGGCGCAGGCCCTTCAAAGATGGCGCCACTTCGCCTGTGCGGCTTTTGAGAACCGCCTGAGTACCGGTACGATTCATTCAGAGAAATATCGGCAGGTCGCGACGTTTAGCGTTTGTTGACCTCGCCAACCCAAACCGCCCGGGCGCACTGGCGCGGAGCAAGGAGAGAAACACCATGACACATCTGCGAGGCCATTTATTGGCCGGCGTTGCCAGTCTTGTCCTGGTCGGTGCCGCGAGCACCGCTTCGGCTGACGAGCTGCTGACCGGCTCGATCACCTCGGCTTCGGGCCAGAAGCTTGAGGGCGTGCAGGTCTCCGCCAAGCGGGAAGGCTCGACTATCACCACCAGCGTCTATACGGACTTGAATGGCGAATATTTCTTCCCCGCCATGGCCGACGGCAAATATCGCGTGTGGGCGCAGGCGCTGGGCTTCGAGACCTCGAAGGGCGAAGTCGAGCTGACTGCCACGAAGCATCAGGACTTCCGGCTCGCGGCGATCACCGATCCGGAGCAGAAGATCAAGCAGATGCCTTCGGAAATGCTCGCCGCGGCGCTGCCCGACGAGACCGAGGCCGACGCACAGATGAAGCGCATCTTCCACAACCAGTGCACCGGCTGCCACACGCCCGGCTATCCGCTGCAGTTCAAGTTCGACGAGGCGGGCTGGAACAAGATCATCAACCTGATGAAGGTCGTCGCCAACACCGGCGCGTATCCGGGCGCGAATGCCAAGCCCAACGGCATCATCGAGTTCAATCGCAAGGATCTCGCGGCCTACCTCGCCCGCGCGCGCGGCCCGGGCGAAAGCTCGATGAAGTTCAAGGACCGGCCGCGGCCCAGCGGCGAAAACGCCCGCGTCGTGTGGCAGACCTACGACCTGCCGCTCAACCCCGCCACCGGCATCGGCGCCGAGGGCGTAAAGTATCCGGTCAACGACGGTTACGACTGGAACCTCGGCACCCCGTCCAAGCTCGGCCAGCTGCCCCATGACGGCGCCATGGGCTTCGATGGCAATCTCTACTACACCGTCAACAATCCGAACCCGGGCGTGACCGTCGGCAAGGTCGACACCAAGACCGGCGAAGTGAAGTACATCAAGGTCGAGCGCAAGGACGGCAGATACGCCGCCACGGCCCATGGCCTCACTCGCGATGCCAAGGGCGATCTCTGGTTCGACGTCG
>Ga0209465_10001197_pt1 | contig 11683 bp, 10 predicted proteins | sample PanSoiPlot1MoBio_FD_188321 | JGI IMG/M metagenome (GOLD analysis project Ga0209465, IMG submission 188321) | Tropical forest soil microbial communities from Panama analyzed to predict greenhouse gas emissions - Panama Soil Plot 1 MoBio (SPAdes)... | ecosystem: Environmental > Terrestrial > Soil...
AGGCCGTCGGTTCTGTGGCGAATGCGGACTATCGTTTGCCTCGACCTGCCCATCGTGCGGGTTTCAGAATGAGGGGAGTGAGAAGTTCTGCGGTGGTTGTGGTGCCCCCTTGCCAGCTCCCGCCCCACTCCTGAGACGAAGCATGTTTCTCCCGAGTCCTACACCCCCAAGCATCTCGCCGAGAAGATCCTCAGGTCGAAGAGTGGCTTGGAGGGTGAGCGCAAGCAGGTCACCGTGCTCTTCGCCGACCTGAAGGGCTCGATGGAGCTTCTAGCCGATCGGGACCCCGAGGAGGCACGGAAGCTCCTGGATCCGGTGCTGGAACGCATGATCGAGGCGGTGCACCGGTACGAGGGAACCGTGAACCAAGTGATGGGCGACGGCATCATGGCGCTGTTCGGGGCGCCGCTCGCCCACGAGGACCACGCGGTTCGAGCCTGTTATGCGGCTCTCGACCTGCAGGCGGCCATCCGGCGATTCGCCGAGGAGGCTCGACGGACTTTCGGCGTGGAGCTCCAGGTGCGCGTCGGCCTAAACTCCGGCGAGGTGGTCGTCCGCGCCATCGGGAGCGATTTGCACATGGACTACACCGCGGTCGGCCAAACCACGCACCTGGCCGCCCGGATGGAGCAACTCGCCATGCCGGGAGCCATCCGCCTCACCGCGGACACCCTACGGCTGGCCGAGGGCTACGTCGAGGTGAAGTCCCTCGGGCCGGTGCCGGTGAAAGGTCTCGACGCGCCCATCGACGTCTACGACCTGGTGGCGGCGGGTGTTCTGCGTTCCCGATTACACGCGGCGTCAGCGCGCGGACTCACGCCGTTCGTCGGACGGGACCACGAGATGCAACAGCTTGCTTGGGCTCTCGGCCAGGCCGCCGCTGGCCAGGGGCAGGTCGTCGCCGTCGTCGGAGAACCCGGGGTCGGAAAGTCCCGCCTGGGGTGGGAGGTGAGCCAATCCCGCCGCACCGACGGCTGGCAGGTAGTGCAGGCACGCTCCGTCTCCTACGGTCGATCCACGCCATACCTGCCCGTGATCGACCTGCTCAAGGGATACTTCCAGCTTGAGGATCGCGACGACCCGCGGCAGATTCGCGAGAAGGTCACGGGCAAGCTCCTGGCCCTTGACCGCGAAATGGAATCGGTGCTTCACGCCGTCCTCTGGCTGCTCGATGTGCCGGTTGAGGACGCCCAGTGGCAGAGCCTCGATCCGCCCCAGCGCCGCCAGCTGACGCTCGAGGGGATCACGCATCTCCTCCTTCGCGAGAGCCGGGACCACCCGCTCCTCGTGGTCTTCGAGGACCTCCACTGGATCGACACGGAGACCCAGGCGTTTCTCGACAGTCTCGTGGAGAGTGCGCCCGCCGGCCGGCTGTTGCTGCTCGTCACGTATCGGCCGGAGCACCAGCACGAGTGGGGGAACAAGACCTACTACACCCAGCTCCGCCTGGAGCCGTTGCCTCCGGAGAGCGCGGACGAGCTGCTCGATGGCCTCTTGGGACTGGACGCGACACTTGTACCGCTCAAGCGACTTCTGATCGAGCGGACCGAGGGGAACCCTTTCTTCCTTGAGGAGAGTGTCCGGACGCTTGTGGAGACCCATGTGCTGTCGGGCGAGCGAGGCGCCTACCGTCTGACCACGGCCCTGCGGAGCATTCGGGTGCCCGCCACCGTCCAAGCGGTTCTCGAGGCCCGGATCGACCGGCTGCCAGCCGAGGACAAGCGCCTGCTCCAGGCCGCAGCCGTCGTGGGCAAGGACGTGCCCTTCGCCCTCCTCCAGGCGATTACAGGGATGCCGGGCGCGGAGTTGCACCGCAGCCTCGGGCACCTCCAGGTCGCCGAGTTCCTCTGTGAGGCCAACCTCTTCCCCGAGCTGGAGTACACATTCAAGCACGCCCTCACCCATGAGGTGGCCTACGGGGAGCTCCTGCAGGAGCAGCGATCAGCCCTGCATGCGAAGGTCGTCGAGGTCATGCATCGGCTCGCCGGGGAGCGCTGGATCGAGCACGCCGAGGCCCTCGCCAGCCATGCCGTCCGCGGCGGGATCTGGGGGAAAGCGTTGACCTACCTACGTCTGGCAGGGACTCGCGCACTCGAGCGGTCGGCGCTGCGCGAAGCCGCCATGTACTTTGAGAAGGCATTGACGGCCCTGCAACACTTGCCGGAAAGCTCAGCACTGCAAGAGCAGGCGATCGATCTCCACTTCGACCTCCATAGCGCGCTGCAGCCGCAAGGCGAGGCTCAGCGGATCTTCAAACATCTCAAGGAAGCTGAAGCACTCGCGGAGGCCCTGGGCGATCAGCGGCGGTTGGGGCGCGTGGCGGCCTATTTGACTAACTACTTCCGCTTGACTGGCGATCGAGATCAAGCAATCGACTGGGGCCACCGCGCCCTTGCCAGCGTCAAGGAAAGCGGAGATTTCGCCCTGCAGATTGTGACGAACACATGGCTTGGTCAAGTCTACTTCGTCGCGGGCGATTATCAGCGCGCCATTGGCCTTTTCAGTGAGAATGTCCAGAGCCTCCAAGGGGAGTTGACCCTGCAGCGCCTCGGAATGCCTCAGCCGCCCGCCATTCACTCGCGCACATGCCTGTGCTGGTGTCTGGCGGAAGTCGGCGAATTTGCCGCCGGCGTTGCGCTGGGCCATGAGGCCGTGGCGCTGGCCGCCTCGGCGGATCATCTGCTCAGTCACACGGTGGCCTCGACGGGTCTGGGCTGGTTGTACCTGCGCCAGGGAGCTGCCGAGCAAGCCATCACCGCCTTGGAGTCGGGCCTCTCAACCGCCCGCGTCGGACACACGCCGCTCTGGTTCCCAAGAGTAGCCTCGACTCTGGCTTGTGCGTATGCACTAGTGGGTCGGATGAGCGAAGCAGTTGAGCTGGCAGAGTCCGCCGTCGCCCAAGGTGATTCGATGCAACTCCTGGGAGGGCGATCGCTGCTCTTGACGTACGTCGGGCAAGTCTATCTGGCTGCTGGGCGCGTGGACGACGCGCGCCAGAGTGCACACTTGGCGCTGGTGTCCGCCACCGAGCACCTAGAACGGGGACACGAGGGGTGGGCGCTTCAGCTCCTAGCGGAAACCGCCCTTCAGTCTGCTCCCAATGACAGCACAGGTGCAGCCGACTTCGCCCGCCGGGCTCTGGCAGTCGCCAAGGAATTGGGCATGGGGCCATTGGCAGCGCATGCCCATCTGGCACTTGGTCAGAGCCTGGCTGCGACGGCCGATCCAGCCAGCGCGAGAGCCGAGTTCACGGAGGCAATCAAACTGCTTGAACACATGCACATGCAGCGCTGGCTCGGTCCCGCGCGGGACACGCTGGCGGAGCTCGGCTGATCCGCGCCATGTATAGACACCGGAACTCCTCAATCGCGACCTCCTACCGTAGAGCCACTCAGGGGAGGTTCCGGGCACCAGCGATCTCGATGCGGTACATAGTCCTCGTGCTACGGACCCGCAACCATCGGTCAATAACACCCGGGGATACTGCCCATCGAAATAGTGCTTGAGTGAAGGTCAGCCGATGTGCTCAAAAAGAAACGTTTTCCGCCACCCGCGGGTACGACGAAGCCTTGCTTGGCCATCACGGCATGTCCTCCTTCATGGGCCACACGAACTGCTCCATCACCTGCTCGCCAATGTCCACTTGCCCGTCATGCCGCAAGCCGGATCGCTCGGCCACACGCAGTGATCGCGCGTTGTCCGGATGAATGACGGATACGATCCGTGGCCATTCGAGATGCGCGCGCGCGTAGTCGAACACGCACCGCGCGGCTTCGGTCGCGTAGCCGTGCCCCCAGCTCGCGGGATCGAACGTGTAGCCGAGGTCGGGCGTTTCCAGAAGCTCGGTAGCAACCGGGGCCTGTGCCCGTTGAAACCACGCTCGCGGGACCGTGCCGGGTGCGGCTTTCGCATCGACGACGAGCTCACTCAGTCCGCAGCGGCCGATCAGCCGGCCATCCGACTTGCGCACCACCGCGAGGAACCCGAGGTTCGGCCGCGCGTACATCGCGACCCGTTCGACCCACGCCCGCGATTCCGCGGCAGGAGCCGGTCGCCCGTTCCCGATGTACCGACGGACCTCAACCGACGCGTGGAGACGCACGAAGAACTCGGAATCGTCGCGCGTGATCCTGCGCAACACGAGCCGCTCGGATTCGATCCGATCAGTGCCCGGTACGAGTGTCATGAAATGGCCACACCCAGCGATCCCACGTGAGACCGACGACGTGCATGTGGCCGTCGGCGCGCGCACCGGACCGCTCGGCGACCCGTCGCGAGCGCGCATTCTGAGGAAGAATGGCGGAGACCGCGTACGACCATCCTAAGACGTCACGCGCGTAGTCGCGCACGCAGCGCGCCGCTTCGGTCGCGTACCCTTGGCCCCAGGCAGCGGGATCCAGCGTGTAGCCGAGCTCGCACTCGAAGGTCAGCGCAAGATCGGCGGGCGCTCCTTCGCGCCCGAACCATCCTTTGCGTATCCCCTGCGCCGGCTCCGCGGATTCGACGACCATGTCCATCAAGCCGCAGCGCCCAATCAAGAGACCGTCGCTCTTGCGCACGACGGCGAGATAGCCGAGCGCGAACTTCTCGTAGCTCGCGAGCGTGTACTCCAACCATGTCGCGGTCTCTTCGGGCGTGCGCGGCCGGCCCTGGGGATACAGGTTCTCCGCGACTTCGGGAAGCGCGTGGATGCGAGCGAAGAACGGCAGATCATCATGCGTGACCCGTCGGAGCACGAGCCGCGAGGACTCCAGGCGATCAGTGCCGCGCGCGAGGGTCATGACGCTTGCAAGAGCGGCTCAGCGCAGCGGCTGGAGGAAACGCCAGCGGTGGCCCTCGGGGTCGAGCGCCTCGTAGACGCGATACTCTCGCAAGTGATCGTGCAAACGGCTGACGATCTCGGCACCCGAGGCGACCGCGCGCTGGTGGTGCGTGTCGATGTCATCGACGTGCACGGTGATGTACTGCGTCGTCGTGCCGACCGTCTTCGGGCTGAACGCGCCATGGGCGCCCTGCGCACCGAGCCCGATCATGCCGCCGCCGAACTCGACCATCGTGTAGTCGATCCCGCCGTCCGCGCCCACGCCCCGCGCGGTCGGAACCTCGCGGAACCCGAACGCGCGCTCGAGGAACGAGAGCGCGGCGCCGACATTCTCGTACGGAAGTCGCGGAATGATCGTCGGTCGTCGCATGGGCTGGACCTCCTGCTGGATCATGGCCATAAATGCCGCCTTTCCTCGCTCCAGCACTGCCGGGTCGAACTCGGCATCGCGCCGAAGCTTCCTCGTAAGGTCGATCGGCTTCATCGAGGTTTCATCCTCTTTTTCCCGTCGAGCTCGAGTAGTTCACGCAGGTGCGCGCGGGCGCGATTGAGCCGCGAGCGCACGGTGCCGATCGGCAGCTCGAGCGCCTCGGCCACGTGGTGGTACGAGAGCTCTTCCCACGCGAAGAGCAGGAGCGGCTCGCGCTCCTCGCCAGGGAGCGATTCGATCGCGTCGGCCACGCTCGAGATCGACATGCGCGCGTCGAGTGCCGCGGCCCTCGTGCCCCAATCCGTCGGCTGGCTGTCCGCCGCCATCCGCGCGGTGGCGCGCAGCCTTCGGGCCTCGCTGCGCCGGTGCTTCAGCAACAGGTTCGAGCCGATCCCGTAGAGCCACGGAAGCGCGCTCTCGCGCGAGGCGTCGAACGCCTTGCGCCGCTCGAACGCGATCCGGAACAGGTCGCCCACCAGCCCTTCCGCGATCTTCGCGCCCGCCCGGCGCCCCAGGAAGCGCAGCAGGGTGGCCGCGTGGCGGTCGTAGATCAGCCCGAACGCCTCGGGCTCGGACGCCGATCGGCGGATCACCTCCGCGTCCGAAGGATCACTCATCTTCTGTCTTTTCCCGATCGCGGGGTTCGGTTCGCGGGCAGGGCTCTTCTAGCCCGATACGGGCTCCGTGATGGGCGGTCGGGATCGGTGCATCCAGCGCTTTGGGGCAGATTCTGCAAGTTCGAACGTGTCCAGGCAGCGTTCGACGAATGTTGGATTTGGCCGTGTTTTGTTCGTGAACTGGATCCGATAAGCACCAACAGCGCCCAAAACGGGGCCTCCAAGGGACCTGTAAGTGACCACTGTCATTGGAGATCTTCTGGGACGTCGCGGCAAGCACTAACCTCATAACCCAAAGGTCGCTGGTTCAAATCCAGCCCCCGCAACCATGAACGACGAGGGGTCAGCGGACGCGGAAACCGTTAACCCCTTTCGTTTATCCAGACTTCAGCCACGAAGTCGCTGTCAGATGTGCCGCGGAGCCACACGTCGAGGCGGAGGACCGGCGGTCCGAGGTGGTTAGGCGGTCGGCGGGACTGCGTACAGGCGCCACTCGCCCGGCACCCCCTTCAAACTATGCGCGCCGCGCTCTTCGAACGCCAAGCCCGAGCCCGCGACGAGATCCTTCACGGTATTGGAGACGAGCACCTCGCCTGGACGCGCCAGAGCAGCCACACGCGCGCCGATGTGAACGGCGATCCCGCCGAGCTTCTCCCCAATGATCTCGCATTCGCCGGTATGGCACCCGGCACGCACTTCGATGCCGAGCGTGCGGACACCCTTCGCGATGGCCTGAGCGCAGCGAACGGCTCGGGCCGGGCCATCGAACGCCGCAAAGAAGCCGTCGCCCGCCGTGTCGATCTCGCGTCCACGAAAGCGCGCGAGCTCTCGGCGAGCCAGGTCGTAGTAGCCGTCGAGCAACTCGTGCCAGCGATGGTCGCCAAGGTGAGCAGCGTGGTCGGTGGAAGCCACGATGTCGGCGAAGAGCACAGTCGCGAGGATGCGCTCCGGCTCACCAGGCTCGCGCGTTCCGGTCAGGAACTCCCGGATCTCGTCGAGCATGGCGTCCGCATCACCGGCCCAGAATAGATGATCCTGTCCGGGCAGCTCCACGAACTTGGCGCCGTGGATGTGCTCAGCCATGTAGCGGCTATGACCAACGGGCATCATACGGTCCTGGGTTCGATGCAGGATGAGGGTCGGCGTTCTGATCGTGTTCAGGACCGCGCGAACGTCGATGTCGTATGCCATACGGAGGAGGGCAACCGAGGCGCCGGGGCTTGCCGCTTGACGTTGGTATCGTGCCCACCACTCCCGCATCTGTGGATCATTCGTGTAGCTAGCCGCAACCGCACTGAGCACCACGCCCGTTCCCCACTCCTTGTCGATCCGATCGAGCAACTTGTCCCTCACATCTGGCGGGGTGCCCCAGGGATAGTCAGAAGCCGCCGATAAGCGCGCACAGCTGGCGTAGAGAATGAGCGCCGCTATTCGCTTTGGGTAGGTAGCGGCAAACAGGAGGTTCATCGGGCCACCCTCTGAGGTCCCCATCAAGGCCGACCTCTCGGAGCCGGCGGCGTCCATCACGGCACGCACATCGTCCATCCGCTGCTCGAGCGTCGGCAGCTGATCGACGGGTACGGGGTCAGACAGTCCGGTCCCGCGCTTGTCGAAGAGAATGAGTCGACTGAAAGAGGCGAGCCGACGGAGAGATCGCGCGGCCGCAGGGTGGTCCCACAGGAGCTCGAGATGGGAGAGCCACCCGTGGACAAGGACCAGGTCGAGAGGCCCCTCGCCCAGTACTTGGTAGGCGATGTGGACGCGCCCACTCTTCGCATACTGCGTTCTTGGCGGTCCCTGCATGATGGTAGGCAGAATATGAATGGGCCGAAGAAGGCAGTCAAGCTCACGGGTGACTGTCTCGACAGCAAGTCCCGGTTCGGCCCCCTCGGTGGCTTGTCCTCCTCGGCTTGCCAGCCTCGACCGCGTCGCTTGGATCAGAGGTGCTTAGCGAGGACCTTGGCGATGGACTCCGGGGTGAGGCCGAGCTGAAGCATGGCAACACCCGTGTCGACATACTCCCGGTAGGCGGCGATCCGGCCGCCCTCCAGCTCGAAGAGGCTCATCCCCCTCAAGTGGATCCTCCGGCCAGCGCTGCGAGGCACGGCCTCCGTCACTGCATACCTGAACGTCCACTCGGCAGCCGCCCGCAGTGGCGTTGCCACGATCGTGTCCATCGTCCAGGCGAAGTCGCGGCCCTCTCGGAACATTCGCGCGAACATGCCGCGCAGCGATTCTGTCCCCGCATGGTCGCCGTAAAGAGCGTCGCGATAGCTCGCTCCGATCGTAAAGCAGGCCAACAGCGCATCGACGTCCTGACGGTTGAAGGCAGCCGCGAATTCCTCGACGATGTCCACGGTGGCGTCTCCTTTCCCGCTGCCTGCAAGGGCTCATGCCACAAGGTTCCGATCTGTCGCTCTCGATGGATTGGGCAACTTGCCACTAGAGTGCCAGGCAGCACCGTAACATAAACACTTCGACTGACGGATCACCCGACGCGTTTGTGGCGCGTTGGCTCCAGTCTCGATTGGAAACGGGCTCATAATCCAAAGGCCACTGGCTCAAATCCAACCCCCGCAACCACCGACGTCAACTCCTGTTCGCTCGCTCGCGGGCCAGTGCGCCCTTGATCAGCCCATGCCCCCTGCGGAGTTCCGTCTATGCGGGCATGCCGGGAGGTATTCCGGGGGTAGCTACCCGGCTACCCTACCCCCGTAGATACCCCTCGATACCCTGGCCCGAGGCGTCGACCAGATCCTGCCACGCGTGGCTCGGCAGCGGAGAGTTCGGGGCCCATCGCAATCGCTGACCTGAGATCACCGGTGTCGTGCCACGGCCACAGAGATCTCTCTCTGCTGCGATTCAAACTACTCTGCTTCGAAATGACGTGAAGTGCTCTGATCCTGGATAAGTGTGAGATGCGGGAAACGGTCAGCGAAGGGAAAATCACTCGCAGAGCGTTTCCGGGCTTGCCTTTCGCAAGAAGTCGTCGTACCCAGAAGACAATGAGCGGCATTGCTCACATCTGATTTCGACGGGCTGCAATTTGCATCCGACAGAACGCAGAAGGGACGCGCGCTATGAGTGCTGAGCAGGGTGCTGAGCATTCCAATCCCCGTCCTCCCTCCCGTCGTCCTCAGTGGCGGCGCGCCCAGGCCGGAAGGGTCGGCGACGGCTGAGGCCCGTGAGACTCACCCGCGAACCTACAGAGATACAGAGGAGAGGCCCATGCAGATCACGGAGAGTGTTTACGGCGGACGGGCGGACGACATCTACGGCACCGCCGTCCCCGTGCCGTCAATCTATAGGACCTACGCTGTTGCCTCGGCCATCGTCCTCGGACCGCTGGGCGCGTGGCAGGTGCCGGCGCGGTACACGGCACCCTCCGTGACCTTTGTGCCTTCGGAGTTCTGGCCAGCGGCCGTGCGGATCGCCGTCGTGGACGCGCTCGCCGAGGCGTTGGTGCGAGACGTCGTGACGCCGCCGTGTGAGCCAGGCTCCGGGGACATGGCGCCATGAGTGCGTGGGCGAGGCGGTTGAGTTCCCGCCTGTTGGCAACTGCCGGCCCTCTCGTGGCCGCCATCGTTGCCCGGAAGTCGACCGAACAGGTCGGGGTGACGGACGAGCAGCGGTCGGTAACTCGCCAGGTCGAGCATGCCCGGGCCTATGCCTTGGCGCACGGCTGGATCGTCCTGGATGAGTACATTTTCGTAGATGATGGGATCAGTGGCGCCGAGTTCCGGAAGCGCCCGGGACTGACACGGCTGCTGAACGCACTCCGGCCCCGTCCGCCCTTTCAGGTGCTGGTGATGAGTGAGGAGAGCCGACTCGGGCGGGAACAGATCGAAACCGCCTACATCATCAAACAGATTCTCGATGCGGGGGTGCGCATCTTCTACTACCTCGACGATCGGGAGCGCACGCTCGACTCGGCCACCGACAAGGTCATCCTCTCGATCGCCGGCTTCGCCTCCGAAATCGAGCGGGAGCGGGCGCAGCAGCGGACGCACGATGCGCTGCTGCGTCTGGCGCGTCACGGCTACGTCACCGGCGGCAAGGTCTACGGCTACGACAATGTGCGGGCGAGCACGCTCGGGCTGAGCAGCGGCACACACCGAGCCCCCGCGCGGAGAGTCATCAATCCACCGCAGGCTGCCGTGGTCCACCGCATCTTCCAGTGTTCCGCGGATGGCTGGGGCATCACGCGCATTGCCAAGCAGCTCAATGCCGAAGGGATCTCCCCTCCCCGCTGGGGCACCCATGGCTGGGCTCCGACCGCCATCCGCGAGATGCTCTACAATGAGCTCTACCGCGGGCGGGTCCTCTGGAATCGCACGAGGAAGTCCCACCGCGGGGGTACGAAGACCCAGGAGATTCGCCCGCCCGCCGATCGCATCGAGGTCGAGCTCCCGGAGTGCCGAATCGTGTCGGACGAACTCTGGGATGCCGCACATGCCGCGCTCGATCGGCGGGCAAGGGTCTTCGTGCCCCAGACCCAGGCCGTGAGCGACGGGGAGCCCATTCCGCAGCTCACGCCACCCTCCCCGTATCTCCTGAGTGGGCTCGCGCGATGTGTCTGGTGTGGTGGTCCGATCATCGCCATGAGCCGTCACCACGGCCGCCGTCGCGGGTACTTTTACGGATGCGCCCACAACTGGAAGCGAGGTCCAGCCATCTGTACGAACAACCTCCGCCTCCCCCAAGCCGTCCTGGACGAAGCCGTGCTGGAGGGCATGGTCCAGGCCCTCGATGCCGAGTTGGTGGAGGCTGCGGTGGCGCGGGCGTTTGCGCGCCTGACGGAGGACGCCGCAGAGACCGCAGACCGGCGGCCCCTGCTGGAGGGCGAGATCGCCGAGGCGCGGCGTCGAGAGCAGCGACTGGCGGAGGCTATCTCGCGGGGGACTCCGGGTGAGGCAGCCCCAGAGGCTCTGCTCAGCGCGCTCCGCGTCGAGGAAACCCGGAGAAAAGGCCTTGAGGAGCAGCTCGCCACACTGCCGCAGTCGACCGCGGCTGTCTCGCTAGACCGCGACCGCGTGGCCCGCGAGCTGCGCACTCGTGCGGACGATGTCCGGGGCGTGCTCCGCCGTCAGGGAGAACAGGCACGCGAGGCATTGCGGAGGCTTTTGGTGGATCGTGTCGACTGCACGCCCGTGCTCGTCGCCGGTGAGCGAGGTTACGCGTTCACCGGCGATGGCACGTTCGGTGGGCTGCTGGCGGCCAGCACGTGGCCCACTACCTTTGGTGGCCCCAACGGGATCCGCACACGGGACTAGTTATTCCCTTCGAGGGGCTAGCCCTTGCCGCCTAGCGGCCATCAAGGATCAGTCTCGGCGGCGCGACGGAGGCCGAGAGCAGCCTCCTAGCAGCGCAATGGCACGGTCTATTGCTTCCGACGAAACCCACCGAGGTGCCCTGCCCCTAGAGGGGGACTCGAGCTGTAGCACTATCCCCACTATAGGGATAGTCCGACCATATCCTGGGCGATATACGGGATACCCCGGGGCGATACCCCCGATACCCCCGGATATGGGGTGTTGTATTGTGTAGGCCGCACGCGTGGGAGGCGATATGAGACGGCGCGATGTGATCGGTGTCCTGGCGACCTGTCTGCTCGTCGCGCCGCGTCGAGCGCTCGCTCAGCAGTCCAGAAAAATGCCGCGCATCGGCGTGCTGGTGTCGGCATCGCCTCCGCATCCGTTCGCCGATGCATTCCGCCGCGGTCTCCAAAGCTTCGGCTACACCGAAGGTCAGAACATCCGGATCGAGTTTCTCTACACGGAGGAACGAGCCGATCGGGCTGCGCAGCTCGCGGCG
>Ga0209465_10001198_pt1 | contig 11675 bp, 9 predicted proteins | sample PanSoiPlot1MoBio_FD_188321 | JGI IMG/M metagenome (GOLD analysis project Ga0209465, IMG submission 188321) | Tropical forest soil microbial communities from Panama analyzed to predict greenhouse gas emissions - Panama Soil Plot 1 MoBio (SPAdes)... | ecosystem: Environmental > Terrestrial > Soil...
CGTACGACGGGCGACCCCTCCAGGCGCGGGTCGGGGGCGAAGGTGCCGTACGTCTCGTATCGGTTGTTGAGGGCGTTGTAGATGTTCGCGAAGGCCTCGAAACCACGCCATCGGGCCGACAGGCCGACGTTCGTCACCCAGTAGGCCGGCAGCGGAGCCTGCGTGTTGGCGTCGTCGCCCCGGAGGAACTGTGAGCTGACCCAGGTCGTTCCGGCCGACATCGTCGCCCAGAGCCAGGGATGCCAGGCGAGTCCGAAGTTCACCCGGTGCTGGGGCATCAGCGGGATCGTGCTCCCTGCCGGCACCGTCTCTGTCCCGGGCGGCAGCGAGGTCGAGAGCTCGACCGTTTGCTGGAACGTGGCCTGGGTGAAGGCATAGTTGAGGTACCCCTCGAGGTACCGTTCCCAGCGCGCTCGCAGGGAGAACTCCGCGCCCTGGCGTCGCGTGGATCCGATGTTCTGGAAGAACACTCCGACGGTGCCGGTCGGGGACACGGCGAAGATTTCGTTGCTGACATTGGTGCGGTACAGCGACGCGTTGATGTCGAGCCAGGGAAACGGCCGGAGATAGGTGCCGATCTCGTACGTCTTGGCCACGACCGGCTGCAGCGGGGGATCCTGCGCCACACCCACCTGAAGCCCGGCGCAGACCGCGCCCGGCCCGGCACAGGTCAGCTCGAGAAAGGCCGGCGCGCGAAACCCCTCGCCGTAGCTCGCATAGAAGCCGATGCGGTCGCTCAGGTTGACGTTGATCCCCACGCGCGGGTCGAAGCGAGAGAACGTGAAGTCTCCGCCGCTCGGGCCCCCGAGCAAGTCGGTGATGTCGTGATTGACGGAGTCCCAGCGTCCCGCGGTGGTGAGGACGAGGCTCGAACGAGGCCCAGCGAAGTTGCGCAGGAGGGTGAGGCTGTTCTGGATGTAGGCGCCCCATATCTGCTGGCGGTCCTTGAGGTCGGCGACGAGCTCCTGCTCCGCGTCCTCCTCGAAGGTCCGGCTCGTCACGTAGTTGTTCGTGTACTCACCGCCGACGATCAGCACGTTATCGAATCCGAAGAACGTGCCCTTGTGGCTGGCCTGGAGGCGCCCGCCTGTCGACAGCGAGTGGTTCAGGAGCCGTGAATTGGGACCGGCCAGGTTGACGTTGAACTGCTCGCTGTTCAGCGCCCGCACGAACCCGTTGGCCTCCAGCGTGATCTGCTCGTTCACCGCGTAGCTGGCGTTGATGACTCCCATGTTCAGGGTCGGCTGGAAGAAGTCGCCCGCCGTGAAGTTGGCCGTGGGATCCGTGTTCACCTGAGAGGCGGGCAGCGAACCGGGCTGCTTGATGCGGTCGTTGCTGTACTGGTAGGAGACGGTGGCGTCGAGCCCCCCGGTGCGGATCCCGATCTTGCTGAAAGCCCGACCGATCCGCGCATCCGAATCCTGTCGCCAGCCCGTCTCATCGCTGTACCGAACGCCGATGTAGTAATCGAATGGTTTCACCGGGCCACTCAGCCGCAGGGTGTACTCCTGCCGTCCGAAGCTGCCCCAGGCGAGCTCGGGAGTGAGCTCGAAGCGCTCCTCGCCGCGCCGCGTGACGATGTTGATGGCGGCGCCCAGGGTGTTGCGGCCGAAGAGCACTGAGGGCCCGCGGATCACCTCGACCAGCTCGACATCATCGAGGGGGATCAGGTCGAAGTTCACCTCTTCCGCTGTCGGCTCGTTCAGTCGCACGCCGTCGCGGAAGATGCTGATGCCCTGCGGAAGCCCCGTGACGGGGGACGCCACGAAGCCGCGCAGGTTCAAGTCGGGCTGGTAGGGCGTGCCCTGCTCGTTCTGGAGGGTCACGCCGGTCCGGCTCTCCAACGCATCGGGCAGCACGTGCGGATAAGTCTCCCGGACCTCTTTCCCTGTCAGGGTGTCGATCGCGCCAGGAATCGAGGAACGCGGAAGCGGCACGGGTTGGGGCAGGGGAGCGCTCACGATGACGGGAGGGAGGACCAGGGGCTGCGATTCCGGCGTCGCCGTCTGCGCGGGGAGCGAGGTGGGCATCATCGCCGTCGCAAACCCGACCAGCCCGGCTGCGACCAGCGCGAGCCCTCTTCGCCGTGTCATCTGCGCTGAACGCTCGGGCCCGGCGCCTTTCATGGGCCGGCGTGTAGCTCATCGAAGCCGACGCCGTCAATAGCCACTCGGCTACGAAGTGGGGAGCCAGATGGCTACGGCGTGTTTACCTCAGTAGGCCCCTCCGGACGGCCTCCGCCGCCGCCTGGGTCCGGTCGATCACGCCGAGCTTTTCGAGCACGCGCTGGACGTACTTCTTGACCGTCGCCTGGCTCCAGTTCAGCCGTGCGCCGATCTGTCGGTTCGTGAGTCCATCCGCCACAAGACGCAACAGATCCAGCTCGATGGCCGACAGCGTCTGCGCCGCGCTCGCCGGTGTGCGCCCCGCATCGGTGACTTCGATCACCGCTCGCAGCAAGCGAGGGTCCAGCACCGATTCGCCAGTCGTGACGGCGCGGACACTCGCAAGGAGCTCGGCACGATCGACGCCCTTGAGGACGTACCCGGCTGCCCCTGCCTGCACCGCTTGCCGGACGCGGGCGGGATCCTCGTGCATCGTCAAGACGAGCACCTGGACGCCTGGCGCGATCTCCCTGATCCGCCGTAGCAGCGTGAGCCCGTTCGTGTCTGGTAGCTCCAGGTCCAGCAGGACCACGTCGGGACTCGTCTCGGTCAGCGTCTGGACGGCTTCGCGCCCGTTCGCGGCTTCGCCCACGATCTCCATGCGCTCACCGGCCAGCATGCTCCGGAGCCCCTCGCGGACCATCGGGTGGTCGTCGACGATCAGCAGGCGGATCACGGGCTCACTGGCCAAGAGAGACGTTCCGCTCCGGGCTGAGAGGCAAGGCAACCGTGATCGCCGTCCCGTGCCCGCGCCGGCTCTCGATCCGGCAGGTGCCGCCGAGCAGGCGCGCACGTTCCCGCATCCCGGCGAGCCCGAAACCGCGGTCGGCCGCGCCGGCGTCGTGATCGAAGCCGACGCCATCATCACGAATCTCGACGTGGAGCCAGTGCGGCTGGCGGCTCACCTCGACTTCGACTGTCTTGCTGCTGGCATGGCGCGACGCATTGACCAGGCCCTCTTGAAGAATGCGGAAGGCCGCTGTCTCGACGGCCACCGGCAGACGCCCGTCGCCGATCCGCTCGACGAATCGACTGGACCAGCCCGCTCGTTGCGCGGCCTCATCGAGCGCCCGGCGCATGGCCTCCACCAGCCCGACGGACTCGACGGCCGACGGCCGGAGCGCCTGCAGCACGCGACGGGTCTCGGTGATCGCGTTCTGGAGCCGATCGGCAGCCCGGGCCAGCTCACGGCCGGCGCGATCGGGATCGCGCGCGGCGATGTCGCGCGACGTGTCGATGTGGTGCTTGGCGCTGACGATCAGCTGCGCGATGCCGTCGTGGATGTCGTACCCGATGCGTCGCCGCTCCTCTTCCTGGGCCATGACGACTTTCTCCATCATCCGAGCGAGCGCCGCCTCGTGCCGAAGGCGCTCCTGCCAGGCTCGACCGATCACCCACGTGACGGCCAGCACGAGCGCCACCTGCACCGAGTGCACCAGAAGCGTGAGCGGTCCACTTGCCACGTGCCGGTTTTCGAGGATGAGGAACTCAACCAGCTCCCACGCCGCCGTCGCCGCAAACGCCACGGCGAGGGCCAGCTCCCGGTGTCTAGCCACGATTCCGCCTAGCCTGTGAAAGACCCTCGGCATGTCCGCCCTCCCTTCCAGTGACGTGCCGGTCAACATGATCGAAGCGGAGGTGAATCTCAAGCCCCAAAAAGGATCTGAGGCGTCCCGCGCGCGCCCTTCGTGCGGGCAGCTACGAGACGAAGAAGACACGCTCCACCAGCCAAGCGAGGCCCATGACGACCACACCCAGGGAGGCCGCGCGCACCACGCGTGGCTCCCACACTGTGCCGCGCATCCAGAGGAGCAGAGGAAGGAGCAGCGCGACCACGAAGGCCTGGCCGGCCTCCACCCCGAGGTTGAAGCCGAGGAGGGCGAGGGCGAGGCGCCCCGGAGGCAGGGCGAGCGGCTCGATGGCCGAGGCGAAGCCGAGGCCGTGCACGAGACCGAAGAAGAAGCTGATGAGCCAGCGCTGCGACGGCGCGTCCTTGCGCAGGAGGTTTTCCAGGGCGACCCAGATGATGGACAGCGCGATGGCGGGCTCGACGATGCGTCCGGGCACCGTCACCACGCGCAGCACGGCGAGAGCCAGCGTGATGCTATGGGCGATCGTGAAGGCGGTGATGATCTTGAGGAGGGAGAGGAAGCGACCGCCCCGCAGCAGCAGCACGAACAAGAAAAGGAGATGGTCATAGCCGGTGAGAATGTGCTCGATGCCGAGCTTGAAGAAGCTTGTCCCTGCGCCAGCAGCCCCGCGAGCGCCGATCGAGACTCGGGCCACGCGCGCATCGGGGGCGAAGGCCAGCTCCCGCGTCTCGCCGTCGGTCTCGACCTTGGCCAATGTGTGGTGGTCGATTCCAAGGACATCGAAGATATTGTCCTCCACGACGAGATCCTGCACGGTGCCCCCGCACGCGAAGTCGAGATGCATCGTGAAGCTGGTAGCGTCAAAGCCTGCGGCCATGACCTCGCCCGGACCCGGCTCGCAGCGGGTGCCGTTGGCTCGGAGCACGATCTGCCGGCGTAGCAGATCGAGGAGCTTGTCTCGATTCTGCTGGCTGCCCGCTTGCGCGAGGCGGAACGTCTCCGCCAGATCCGAGGGAAGAGCGGCCGTGGGCAGGGTCAGCGTGTAGCGTACAGTGCTCCGGCTGACGGTAATGGAAGCATAGCCGGTGGTGCCACCGATGTGTGCGCGTGGCGCCTCCACGGCCACCGAGAGCAAGAGCATTCCCAAGCAGACCAGGCAGAGCGCTGACCTCACCGGCCGCTCGCCTCGCGAATCGCCTGCTCCCATTCCTCTCCCACGAAGCGCGACATCAGGAGAACTTGGTCTCGTCCCGTGAGCTTCATGTACTGGAGGACTTTTTGCGGGTTCGGCGCGCCGAACTCCGCGGCAAGCACGGCGGTGCCTCGTCGATACAGCGTCGCCGTGTACCGGGGTGGATCGAGCCCGAACTCACGGAGTCCCAGGGATGACCACTCCGTGCGCTCCATGACCCGCACGGGGGCCGACACGTGCATGAACTTGATCGAGTCGTTGAGGTGCGATGCGAGGGAACGCGGGGCGAAGGGGCCGGCCGGCCCCGCTCGCCAGCCGTCATTCGCCCGCACGTACTCCCGCCGCCCGGCGCTCGTGGTCACCTCGATCCGATCGATCTCGTCTGGTGATTCCGGCATGACTCCGGCCGGCGCGAACCTGACGAACTGCTTGTTCTCTCTGAGGTGGCCCGAGACGACCATGGCCACGAGAACGCCCACGGCGAGGAGGGCGGCGATGGGGGTGAGCACGCGGCGTGGACGCGCTATCGCCGGCTCCACCACACGACGGCGCCGATCGCCATGACGGCGAGGGGCAGGAGGACCTCGATGACAAGGAAGATGCGCTGCATCTGTGACTTGGTCAAGAGAACGAGAGGGGGAACGGGCATGCGCACGCTGACGGAGGAGGTGCGTTCCTCACGGGCGAGCCAGCGCACCATGGCCAGGGCGAGATCGCCGTTGGCCATGTAGGGGAGGAAGGAGTTGCTGGCGAAGTCCCCATCGCCGACCACCACCAGCCGGAACGGCTTGGTGGCCGCGCCGGAGCCGGGCCACGTCCCCTCGATGGCGGCTCCGAGGACGCGCCGGCCCGTACCGCCTTGAGTTGCCGTCGACCGCGTCGCTCCATTGTCGCGGCTGGGGTTGCGCTCGGACACCGCCTCCACTCGGCGCGTATAGCTCTCGGCGCTGCTGCGAAAGAGCGGCGCGCTGGTGATCCCGGGTGGCGGTGAGCCCAAGGTCAGCGATCGGACTCCGGGGAAGAACGTGAGGGCGATACTCCGAGTGATCGGGTGCGGCTCGTACACGGGCACCGCGACGACCTCGGCATCCGTGGAGTAGTGGTCGAGGGGGTCGATCACGACATCCTGCTCGACGCCGACTCCCAACGATCTGAGGCCCGCGTCGAGACGAGGCTCGAGAACGAAGCCGAGGTCATACAGGAGCAAGGCCGCTCCGCCCTGGGCCAGGTAGCTGAGGAGGGCGTCGCTTTCCCCGGGAAGGTACGTCGTGCGCGGGTTCACGTCGACCACGACGGCGCAGTCGGCCGGGATCGCCGTCAACGTGGCGGGGATGATCTTACGGACGTCGTAGCCCAGCGACTCGAGAGCCCGCCGGAGTCTCCCCGCTCCGTGGGATCTCATCTGAACGAGCGCGGAGGAGCTGTCTCCGTGATTGTGGCTCGCCACTCCCTCGAAGTGAGTGTGGAACTCGAAGTTTTCCATCGGGTACTCGTCGTGACCCTCCATGAAGCAGACGGTCGTGACGCGCTCACGGACCAACCGGAGAATCCCGAGGGCTATCTGGTTTTCGTCCGTGCTCATTACTTGGATTCGCCGACCGTCGGCCTCGAGCACCGCCGCATTGTAGATTCGCACTCCGTAGGTGTTGGCGACGGTGGGCTGCTTGTCGGGATCGATGGTACGGACACGGAGACGCGGGTTGCGTCGACCGAGCACTTCTATCATGTCTCTGGCTCGCCGTCCCGCTTGATCCTGCCCTTGGTAGAAATAGGTGAGCTTGACATCCTGGTGCAGCCGGTCGACGACGGTCTCGGCCTGCTTCGACGGGGTGAAGACGGCTTCGCGAGTGAGATCGAAGTGTACGTCGTGGAGGACGAGAGCGACATTGGCGAGGACGGCCAGGCCGAAGGTCGCGACGACGATGGCGCCTGTATAGAGGAGGCGAGGGAAGCGCCGGAGGCGAGGCATGAGAGGCAGCCGCGCGCCCAAGGCGAACAAGACGACCACCGCGATCAGCCAGCCTGCGAACCATATCGTGTTGACCACGTCGAGGCGGTCCATGGGAAGGCTATCGCCGCGCGAGCGTTCGGACGCTCAGGAAGAGACCGACCAGGACGATGGTGAGGAAGAAGCCGACGTCGGACAGGAAGAGGGCTCCCGTGGCGAAAGGCGTGAAGTGCCCGACCAGGGAGAGCTGAGAGATGATCGTGTCATAAGGCTCGGGGAGGAGATAGCCCAGCGTATCGATCATCCAGAGGAGAATGCCGACGCCCATGGCGACGACGGCCGCCACGACCTGGTTCGCGGTGAGCCCGGACACGAGGAGGCCGATGGCGGTGAGGGAAGCGGCCAAGAGGAACAGGCCCAAGAAGCCGCTGTAGATCGGACCCCAGTCGGGGTCGCCATAGATGCCCAGCACCACGGCGTAGGTGCTGGTGAGCGCGAGCATCAGCACCGAGAGGGACAATCCGGCGGTGAACTTGGCCAGGACGATCTCGATCTCGCGGATGGGCGAGGTGAGGAGTAGCTCGAGCGTGCCTCCTCTTCGCTCCTCGGCGAAGAGCCGCATCGTCACCACGGGCACGACGAGGAGGAACAGCACCGCCGCCTGAAAGAAGACGCGGACGAGCTCGCCCGTCCGATTGAGAAAGAGAACCGCGGTGAACGTGTAGCCCATGAGAAGCAGATAGACGGTGACCGTCGCGTAGGCGATGGGCGAGGAGAAGATGGCCTTTTCCTCTTTGAGGAGAAGCGTGCCGAAATGTTTCATACCCGCTCCGCAGAGCCGCTCGTGAGCCCGAGGAAGAGGGCCTCCAAATCCCGCGGCACCGTGGTCATGTCGAGCAGGCCGAAGCCCGCGGCCACGACCGCGGTGGCCAACGCCTCGGCGATGGACCCGGCCTGAGAGTCCACGAGATAGATGGTGAGGTCGCTCCCGGGCAGAGGCTCCGCGGTGATGCGTTGCACCCCGGCGACCGTGGCGAGGCAGGCACGCACGGCCTCAGAGGGGCCGCGCACGCGCATCCTGATACGCTGATCCGAACCGTTCGGTCCGAGAGCGTGCACGCCGAGGAGGCGGCCCCCGAGAAGGATCGCCGCGCGATCGGCGACGCGCTCGATCTCACCGAGGATGTGTGAGGTGACGAGAACCGTGCGCTCTCCCGCCAGCGACCGGATGTGCCCGCGCATTTCGATGATCTGGCGAGGGTCGAGCCCATTGGTGGGCTCGTCGAGGATGAGCAAAGGGGGATTGCCCAGGAGGGCCTGGGCAATGGCGACGCGCTGGCGGTATCCGCGGGAGAGCTTTCCGATCAGGATACGTCTCACGCCGCCAAGGTCGAGACGCTCGATGACCGCCTCTACCGAGTTCGTCGCGCTTGGGCCGGCAAGCCCCTTCAACTTGGCCATGAAGACGAGGAACTCCTGGACACGCATCCATCCGTAGAGGGGCACGTCCTCGGGCACGTAGCCCACCTGTGCTCGAGCGACCAGCGCATTGTCTACGATGTCGACGTCGGCGATGCGGGCCGTTCCGGACGACGGGAGCAGATAGCCGGTGAGGATGCGAAGGATCGTGGTCTTTCCCGATCCGTTCGGGCCGAGCAGCCCCATGACCTCTCCGGCTTCGACCTGGAGGGAGACGTGGTCAACGGCCAGTCGGGGCCCGAACCACTTGGTGAGCTGATCAGCAACGATGATGGAAGTCATGCCGAGCGGAACGTCACGGCACCACCGCGGTTGGCCAATCGCCGCGGTGGTACCGGCCTACCTCACGCGTCTGGCCGCGTGACCTACTCGAACATCTGCGGTGTCTTCGTCGAGCGAGCCTTTTGGGCCACACCGTCCAGGTCGTGAGCCGTCATGAAGCTCGCGCCCTCGCGTCCCTGCATGCTCCGGATGAATTCGTAGGCGCCCAGGATCCCCGGAGGATTGTAGGCGAGCGAAATGTCGGGGAGGAGATTCTTTGTGACGTTTTCCGAGAAGTACACGTTATCGCTGGTCAGGATGACGGTGCCCGTCTTGGGCAGGCGCACGATCGCCATCTGGCTTCCCGGGGTATGCCCTGGCCAACGCTTGATCACGATGCTGCCATCGTTGAAGAGGTCCAGGTCTCCGGTGAGCTGCTCCATCTTGAACTTGTTGGGAAGCGCTTCGCCGAGATCGTTCCTCAAGCACGCGACGTCGCCCGGAATGTACGGGCCGGCCGTTCCTGGTTCAGGCCAGGCCGCGTTCTTCATCTCGTCCTTCTGGACGAGGAAGGTCGCGTTCGGGAACTTGCAGACGTTGCCGCCGTGATCGAGGTGCATGTGCCCGACAGCGACGTACTTGATGTTATCCGGCGTCAGGTTGATCTTCTTGAGCTGAGCGTCGATGGCGACGTCTGGGCTGCGCTCGGGAGTCAGGCCCTTGATGAAGGGTCCCCAGTAGCTGGGGTCGGTGATGATCTTGTCGTTGTTGCCCGTGTCGAAGAGGAAGTTGCCCTTGGGATGCACGACCACGAAGAAGCCGACGGGCACCGTCACCTGGGTGTTCGGCGCCCCGGACTGCAGCGCACTCTTCGCGATGGTCAGGCCGCCCGAGCTGAAAGCGTACAGCTTCATGCCGGCGGGCCCGGCCGCCTGGGACAGGGAAAGGAACCCAACGAGCAGGAGGGCGACGACCACTCCCAAGACCAGACCCAAGGTCGTTCGCTTCATTGCGGCTCTCCTCCGATGATCCAACCCTCGACGTTCGACGCAATGAGGTCACTCACGATGACCATCGACTTGCTGTTCGGCGCTGGCTTCCTCCTTTCCGGACGGGTCTTTATTCGCGCCCAGAGTATGGGAGCCGTGACGAATCTTGTCAAGCCAAGTGCCCACGGTGCCACCTGGCCGCCCGGTGCCCCACCAGGGCAGCCGTCCCACCAGAACCAGCCCACGAGCTTGCCTCGGCATCATTGACGATCTCGACGACGCTCTGCTACCGTGGCCGCCTCGTGCTGATACGACTCGGTCCCCGCGGTTGTTCTTTAAAGGAGGCTCGGCAATGGCGCTTGAACCCCTCTCGCGGCGCATGCTGTTCACCACCATGGGCGCCGTGGCCGGGGCGGCCGCGCTCGGCTCGCGTCTAGCCATGGCGCAGACCCCGCCGCCCTCCGGGCCCGCCACGCCGCCCAGCACCGTGACCAACCCTCCGCGCGACTTCGGGCCGAACGCGCCGCCCGTGACCTACGTCGACCCCGACGTCATCACCATCGACCCCGCGTTCGACCGGCTCCGGCAGGGCAATACGCCCCTCAAGCGGCTGTGGACGGGGGCCCTGTGGTCGGAGGGGCCGGCGTGGAGTGGAGTGGGGCGCTACCTCGTGTGGAGCGACATCCCGAACAACCGGCAGCTCCGCTGGAGCGAAGACAACGGACGGGTGAGCGTGTTCCGGCTTCCCTCCAACAACAGCAACGGCAACACCTTCGACTTCCAGGGGCGCCAGATTTCCTGCGAGCACTTGACCCGGCGGGTCGTCCGCTACGAGCACGACGGCTCCATCACCATCGTGGCCGATGCCTTCAACGGCAAGCGGCTCAATTCCCCCAACGACGTGGTGGCGCATCCCGACGGCAGCACCTGGTTCACCGATCCGCCCTACGGCGGACAGCTTTACGAGGGGACGCCGGATGCGCCGGGAGGATTGAGCAACAGCGCGGGGCGCTTCAAGCAGCGTCTCGGCCAACCGCCGGAGGTGGCCAACTTCAAGCGGGAGCTGCCCAACAGCGTGTACCGCGTCGACGCCAACGGGAAGATGGACCTGCTGGTGAGCGAGGACCAGGTGCCCAATCCGAACGGGCTCGCCTTCTCCCCTGACTACAAGAAGCTGTACGTGGCGAGCACGGGCCGGGGCCCTGGCGACGCCCACGCGGGGGGCAACCGCGACGTCCACGTGTTCGACATCGGAGGCGACAACAAGCTGTCCAACCGCAAGGTTTTCACCGATTGCATGGTCGACAACATCAAATGCGGTCCCGACGGCATCCGCTGCGACGTCGAGGGCAATGTCTGGATCTCGAGCAACGCTGGTCGCAACCTCGGCTACAGCGGGGTGACGGTGTGGACGCCCGAGGGCAAGCTCATCGGGCGCATCCGGCTTCCTGAAGCCTGCGCGAACATCTGCTTCGGCGGCCCCAAGCGCAATCGTCTCTTCATGGCGGCGAGCCAATCGCTGTACGCCCTCTACGTCGCCACCCAGGGAGCGGGGCCCGCCTAGGCACTGGCCCATCCTTTCCGAACACGGGAGGATCTTGTACATGAGCAGACGCTCGGTCACGCGTGTCGTTTCCGCTCTCCTCGCCATGGTGCTCGCGCTCGGCGCGGGCGGCCTCGACGCGGCCCGCGCGGACGAAACCTGCCAGTCGCCCTTCCTGCCCAAGGTCACCGGGCAGGAGGACTACATCTACGTATGGACCCTCGGCGTGAAGGGGGTGGCGGACGGCAACGACAGCATGGTCACCGTGGACGCCAATCCCAAGTCGGCGAACTACGGCAAGATCATCCATCGCGCGCCGGTGCCCGGCCAGCACGAAGCGCATCACGCCGGCTTCACCGATGACCGCCGCTTTCTGTGGGCGGGCGGCCTCGACACGAGCATGATCTTCGTCTTCGACGTGGCCACCGACCCCGCCCGTCCCAAGCTGGTCAAGACCATCTCCACCTTCGTGAAGGACACGGGCGGCCTCGTGGGGCCGCACACTT
>Ga0209465_10001199_pt1 | contig 11674 bp, 8 predicted proteins | sample PanSoiPlot1MoBio_FD_188321 | JGI IMG/M metagenome (GOLD analysis project Ga0209465, IMG submission 188321) | Tropical forest soil microbial communities from Panama analyzed to predict greenhouse gas emissions - Panama Soil Plot 1 MoBio (SPAdes)... | ecosystem: Environmental > Terrestrial > Soil...
CGTTGCTCCTGGACCGCTAGAGGTCACCGTCGTCGCGGAGGGCTTTAGTGCACAAACCATCTCAAGCACCTTGCGTCCCGGCGAGAACTGCCTCCTTCCTCAGATCGCGCTGTCCCTGGCCACACAAATTACCGAAATCCGCGTCTCGCCTCCCCTAAAAGAAATCGCACAGGACCAACTCAAGGACCAGGAGAAGCAGCGCGTTTTCGGCGTTGTTCCCAATTTCTATGTCAGCTATGTCGGTGAGGCTGCTCCCTTAACTTCCGCACAAAAATTCCAGCTGGCCTTGAGGACCGCGACCGATCCCGTGAGCATCACTGCGGTCAGCGTTATTGCCGGGGTGAACCAGGCTGCCGACCGCTACAGCGGGTACGGCCAAGGCGCTGAAGGTTACGCCAAGCGTTATGGAGCCTCTTATGCGAACTTCGCCACCGGGTTATTCATGGGCGGCGCCGTCCTGCCATCGCTGTTCAAGCAAGATCCCCGCTACTTCTATAAGGGCACCGGTACGACGCGTTCGCGGTTACTTTATGCCGTCTCCCGTACCGTCATTTGTAAGGGTGACAACCAAAAATGGCAGCCGAACTATTCGAGCGTTCTCGGTGACCTCGCCGCTGGAGGCATCTCGAACCTGTATATTCCGGAAAGGGATCGTCATGGGGCGAGGCTGACCTTCGAGAATGCCGGCATCGCTCTCGCGACCACCGCTGTCATCAGCGTTCTACAGGAATTCGTTTTGCACAAAGTCACATCACACAGACCATAGAAAGCTGGGCACCCGCCGAAGCAGTCTGCGGGTGAGGGCTGCGCCAAAGCTGGCCAAATCGTGCTGGTTTCGCGTGGGTTTCGTCGCCATAGCTCTACTTTTGGTATGGTGCGCGCACCGCTATCGTTTGTACTAGCTTACCTTCCGGCCCGCGCAGGCGCGGAGGATCGAAGCGGAGATCCACTATGACGAGCACCAGCTGCAAGTGCGAATTCGCGATGATGGGACAGGCATAAACGAACAGGTTTTGGCCGACCACGGCCGCACGGGACACTGGGGCTTGCGTGGCATGCACGAAAGAGCCAAACTTGTGGGCGGTAAACTGGCGGTCTGGAGTAAGCTCCATTCCGGTACGGAAATTGAACTGAGCATCCCGGCATCGAGCGCTTATGCGTCGTCCAGAATCCGACGGGGTCCGTGGTTTTCGAGAAAAGGAACGGCGACGGAGTCGTGAGCGCCTGTTCCTGCTGAATTCGGGTCATTTCGGCTGTCAGCAACAGGATCCGGGGCGTTCGATATGCTCAGAAGGAAGTGCACTCCAGGTGGTGCGGTGCGCAGGGGGGACCTTCAAGCGAAAAGACTCGCCCTGCGGCTCACGATGATTTCGGTCTTCGGCCTTGCGCTTCATGGGTGTAACGCCCAGAAAAGCAGCACGGGCCCTTCGATTGAGTTCACCAAGATTCCGCCCGCCGCGCAGGGTGGCCGGGAGAGGGTTGACACTATCGTCGGCCGTGTCAGAAACGCTCGCCCAGGACAACAAATCGTTGTCTATGCGAAGAGTGGGCCGTGGTGGGTGCAACCCTGGCCCGATCGTGCTTTGATTCCAATTCAGGCCGATTCAACATGGAGCACAGAGACTCACCTCGGATTCGAGTATGCGGCGCTATTAGTAAATCCGGACTATCAGCCACCCCCGACAATGGATGTTGCACCCACGGAAGGCGGTCGCGTGGTGCTGGTAAAGATCGCCAAAGGTGTTGGTGAGCCTCAGTTCGCACCCACCAAACTGCTTCATTTCAGCGGATACGATTGGAACGTTCGCACCATAGCGAGCGATCGCGGAGGAATGAACAATTTATACGATGCTGACAATGCCTGGACGGATGTGAGTGGAGCTCTGCATCTTCGCATCAAGAAGAAAGCCGACCGGTGGTCCTGTGCAGAACTCTTCCTGACGCGAAGCCTCGGGTATGGAACCTACATCCTGGTAGTGCAAGACACTTCTCATCTGGAGCCTGCTGCCGTTCTAACTATGAATACCTACGACGAATGGGCTGGAGAGCAGCATTTCCGCGAGTTGAACCTTGCCATCGGCCGATGGGGCGACGCCACCAACAAGAAAAATGCGCAGTATGGAGTTCAGCCTTTTTACGTCCCTGGCAATCTAGTTGAGTTTATCGCGCCTCCGGGTACTGTGACTCACTCGTGGCATTGGGAGTCCGGAAGCGCTTCCTTCAAGACCGTCCGAGGACCTTCCCAGGCTGGAGCGTCCGTGGCAGCCGAACACGTGTTCACGTCAGGAGTACCTTCACCGGGGCAGGAGGTGATTTACCTCGCGTTTTTTGTAGTTGCGAGCAAGGAGAATCCCCTGCAGCACGAAAATGAGGTTGTTATTGAGAAATTCGAGTACCGCCCGTAAAGGAGGTTTCCGAACGCAATGGCTGGTCCATCGGTTTCTGACTGGCGTTGCGCTCGCGTGTTCAGCTCTCCCCGCCCTGGCCATTGATCCGGACCGCGCGATCTCCCAATACATTCGAGACCGGTGGGGGAGCGACAAAGGATTTCCCGGGGGATCGGTTTCGGCGATCGCACAAACCGCTGACGGGTACTTGTGGATCGGTACCGAGAAGGGTCTGATTCGCTTCGATGGCTTGAACTTCGAGCTTTTCGAGCTTGCGGTCCCGAGTTCCCTCCCCATTGGTCCGGTTCAGGGACTGATGGCTGACGCGGAAGGGAATTTGTGGATCGTGCTACAGAGCACCCAAATTCTGCGCTACCGCGACGGAAAATTTGAGCTCGGGCGCGGGGAAGCAGAGTTCGGAATCACTTCCGTCGGTCGACGCGGAGACGGTACCGTCCTGCTCTCCTCGCTTGCCCTTGGCACTCTTGCATTCCGTGCCGGAAAATATGAAATTCTCCTGTCTCCATCTGAACTATCGCCCGCTGAAGCGACCGCGACAACGGAAGCGGACACTCGCAATACCCGCCTCAGCTGGGCCATAGATTTCCGACCTCAACGACTTGCCCCACCCAACTCAGCCGTCACCGCGATGGCGGAAACGGCCGATGGCAGGGTGTGGCTCGGCACGCGGGACAAAGGGCTCTTCTACATGAGCCAGGGACGCGTGTTTCCGGTCGGCAACGGGCTACCAAGCAGCCAGATCAACTGCTTACTCGCCTTTGAAAACCGAGAGCTGTGGATCGGGACAGACCGTGGGATGGTGCGGTGGAACGGCACGGAAGTGACCTCCTCGGGAGTTCCAGACGCGCTCCGTCACGTCCGGGTTTTCGCAATGATCCGGGACCGCAACTCGAACATCTGGGTCGGCACGGCGGGTGGACTCATGCGGGCCAATCCCCAGGGAGTTTCCGCGGACCGGGCCAGCCCTAAAACCAGTCTCGCGGTAACTGCACTCTTCGAAGATCGTGAAGGAAATCTGTGGACGGGAGGTCTTTCGGGAATTCAACGTCTGCGAGACAGCGCGTTTGTCACCTACACGGTCGCGGATGGTTTGCCGTCGGAAAGAAATGGACCGGTTTACGTCGACCAGCAAGGGCGCACCTGGTTTGCTCCCTTGCAGGGCGGACTCGAATGGAGCAAGGGAAGGCAGCATGGAAGCGTGACGGAAGCCGGCTTGGCCCGGGACGTGGTTTATTCCATTTCAGGCCGTGAAAACGAACTGTGGGTTGGCAGACAACGCGGTGGACTTACGTTTCTTCGTACTAGCGGTGGCTCGTTTATGGCCAAGACCTATACGCAGGCAGACGGACTTGCTCAAAACAGCGTTTATGTCGTGCGCCAGAGCCGAGATGGAACTGTGTGGGCCGGGACGCTGAGCGGCGGGGTGAGCCGATTCGACGGCCGACGATTCCGGAACTACACGACCGCGGGCGGTCTCGCGTCCAACACCGTTACGTCGATTCTGGAAACGCGTGACGGCAGCATCTGGTTTGGCACTCCGAATGGCCTGAATTCGTTGTCTAACGGACGGTGGAGAACGTACACGACAAAAGACGGCCTGCCCTCCGAAGATGTGAACTGCCTCTTCGAAGATTCGTCGGGTACGTTGTGGACGGGAACATCGAATGGCCTGGCTTTTTTAAGCTCCGGCCATGTTCAGGTTCCCAGCAACCTACCCGCGTTGTTGCGCGGAAAAATCCTTGGTGTCGCAGAAGACCAGCTGGGATGGTTTTGGATCGCGACCGCCGATCACGTCCTGCGGGCCGAACGGAACAAAATCGCCTCGGGCACGCTGGGACCCTCCGATCTTCGCGAGTATGGGGTCGCCGATGGTCTGCGCAGCACGGAGGGAGTCAAAAGAAGCATGTCGGTCATTTCCGACCCCTCGGGGAGGATCTGGTTTTCGCTGAGTCGCGGACTGTCGGTTGTCGACCCGTCCCGCGTCACGGACACCTCGGCGCCCGCGATCTCTCAGATTGAGGGGGTTTCGGCGGATGGCAGTCCCATAAACCTCCAAGACCCGGTTCACATCCCTCCCTCGCCGAAAAGAATCACTTTCACTTACACGGGGCTGAGCCTCGCCGTTCCCGAGCGGGTTCGCTTTCGATATTTTCTCGAAAATTTCGACCGCGGCTGGAGTGAGCCGGTTACGGCCCGGGAGGCCGTTTACACCAACCTTGGCGCAGGCTCGTATCGTTTTCGCGTGGTCGCCAGCAACAGCGAGCACCAGTGGAACGGCTCGGAGGCTGCCGTCCGATTTGTAATTGAACCGCTGTTTTGGGAAACATGGTGGTTCCGGGCCACGTGCTTCGCCCTGGTTCTTCTTTTGGTATGGTGCGCGCACCGCTATCGTTTGTACCAGCTCACCCGGCAATTCAACATGCGCTTCGAAGAGCGGGTCGGCGAGCGAACCCGCATTGCGCGGGATCTACACGATACCTTGCTGCAGAGTTTTCACGGCCTGTTGCTTCGTTTTCAAGCGGTTTCAAACCTTCTTCCGGCGCGCCCCCAGGAGGCCAAAGAAAGACTCGAGGACGCCATCGATCAAGCAGCCCAAGCCATCACCGAGGGTCGCGACGCTGTGCAAGGTTTGCGCGCGTCTGCGACGGCGCCAAACGATCTGGCCCAAGCCTTGAGTGCGCTTGGACAGGAGCTGGGATCTGACGGTATGAGCCAGCATTCTCCCGAGTTTCGGGTTGAGGTGGAAGGAGCACCGCGAGAGCTTCAAGCGATCCTGCGCGACGAAGTCTACCGCATTGCCGGCGAGGCGCTGCGCAACGCCTTCCGGCACGCACAGGCACGGCGGATCGAACTAGAGATCCACTACGATGAGCGCCAGCTGCGCTTGCGAATCCGTGACGATGGGAAAGGAATGGAAACGCAGGTGCTCGATAGCGCCGGCCGCCCTGGTCACTGGGGCCTGCGAGGGATGCGCGAACGGGCCAAAGTCATTGGTGGAAATCTCGAACTGTGGAGCAATCTCGAATCCGGTACTGAAATTGAATTGACGATTCCCGCTTCGATTGCTTACGCCGCATCGCCCCCCCGACGGCGTTCCTGGTTTTCCGGTAAACGAGCGGCGACGCATGACTGAGCAATCGGCGCCGCTCGGCGAAGACGGCACGATTATCTTGCTGACGAGCTCTTGCATACGACCTTGCGCACTGCGCTGTCGTCGCCCATTTATCTTCTGCACCCGCCCAGGCTCGAGCGCGTCCCACATTCCTGACGGGCAAAGACCGCAAAGGACACCGGGGCTTGCATGACACGGGCGAATGGACCAAACTTGTGGAATGCAAACGGACGGTTTCGAGTAAGCTCGATTCTGGCACGGAAATTGAACTGAGCATCGCCGCTTCACCCGCTTACACGCCGCTCAGAACCCGCCCGGGTCGTGATTTTCTGGAAAGGGAACGGCGATAAAATCATGACGGTCGGCTCCAGCCCGATTCGCATTCTAGCGGTCGATGATCATCCGGTGTTCCGCGAGGGTATCGCGGGGCTCCTGGTCGATCAAACGGACATGAAATTAGTCGCCCAGGCGGCCAACGGGCGAGAAGCCATCGAACTGTTCCGGGTTCACCGGCCTGACGTCACATTGATGGACATCCAGATGCCGGAACTGAATGGCCTCGATGCCACCATCGCGATTCGCAATGAGTTTCCGCACGCCCGCATCATCGTACTCACGACCTACGCCGGCGATGTTCAGGTTTTACGCGCTCTCAAAGCAGGGGCCCAGGCTTATCTGTTGAAGAATTTGTTACACAAAGAACTACTCGAAACCATTCGCGCCGTCCATTCTGGGAAAAAGATTGTTTCACCGGAGATTTCCTACCAGATCGCTGAGCATGCCACGGACGATGCCTTGACCCCCGCGGAAGTCGCTGTCCTGCAACTGATTGCGGCCGGCAGTGCCAACAAACAGATTGCGGATCAACTTTCGATTAGCGAAGAAACGGTCAAAAGCCGAGTTAAGCAGATCCTCTCCAAACTGGGCGCCAACGACCGGACCCACGCCGTCATGATCGGGCTGAAGCGCGGAATCATTGAACTTTCATCACTCTAAAGGGTTGTCCGGATGCCCTCGATCAGGGCTTCCCTGCAAACAGTCCCAAGCCCTCTAATTGATATGGAGTATCGTGAGATCCCGCTCGAGGAGCCCTTTCTGCGAAGACTCTTCTCGTCATTTGCCCGCGGTTGGCCCGGTGGCGGCCTGCTGTTTATTCGGGTCGTCGCCGCCACGGCACTGCTCGATCAGGCGGTTAACGCGCTGAAAAGAGGAGCGTCACACGAGTCAACCGCACTGGCGGTACTTGCAGCGAGCGCTGGACTTCTTCTCTTAGCCGGCTTATGGACGCCTATCGCGGGAGCGGTCGTGGCGGTCGTCGAGTTTTGGAGCGCGTTCTCGCAGCCCGGAGATCCATGGACTTTCGTCCTCCTGGGTAGTATCGGTACCGCCCTGGCACTGCTCGGTCCGGGTGCCTGGTCGATCGACGCTCGCATCTTTGGCTGGAAGCGCATCGATATCCGGGACCGCCAGGGTTAGTTTCCTACCCCCAAAACGGGTTAATTCCTCCTCCCCTAAAGCAGTAAGTCTTGGCAACAAAAGAGAGCCAACGGACGTGCTTCGATAAAGTCTGCGATCGACTCCATCCTAGGGATGTGCGCCGGGCGAGTTCGTTTCACAATCGACGCGTATCAAGGTCGTGCCGAGAAATTCTGGCGCACCACTGGGGAGGATGTCATGGCCACAACAGCGCAACGGGCTCACGAGAAGGAGTTGGACACCAAAAAACGGAGTGCCTCCTCCCGCCGCTTTGAAGAGGCCTTGCGAGAAAAGATCGTCGGGCAGGACGAAGCCGTGGAAGCGCTCGTCGAACTCTATCAGGTGTTTTCTGCCGGCCTGCATTCTCCGGGGCGTCCGGTCGGAAACCTGTTGTTCCTGGGGCCAACCGGCTCCGGCAAGACCCGCATTGTCGAGGCGGCCGCGGAAATTCTCTTCGGCAATAGCAGTTCCGTCATCAAAGTGGATTGCGCGGAATTTCAGCACTCACACGAAATCGCAAAACTGATCGGCTCACCGCCAGGGTATCTGGGACACAAAGAGACCCATCCGCTGATCACCCAGGAAGCGCTGGCGGCCTCGCACACCGATGAACTGAAACTGTCGTTTCTCCTGTTCGACGAGATCGAAAAGGCCAGCGATGCCTTGTGGCAGCTGCTTCTCGGGATACTCGACAAGGCGACTCTAACCCTCGGCGACAACCGGAGAGTCGACTTCTCACAGACGGTGATCATCCTGACTTCCAATTTGGGCGGTGCGGAGATCGCCGAACTGATGGAGGGCGGGATGGGTTTCGTTCAGCCGAAGGGCAGGCCCACGACCGGGCTAGATGAAAAAGTACAGCGGACGGCGGTGGAAGCGGCGCGAAGGAAATTCTCACCCGAGTTTATGAACCGTCTGGACAACGTTGTCGTGTTTCACCCCTTAAAGCAAGAGCAACTTGCCAATGTGCTGGAGATCGAGCTCGCGCAGGTGCGGAAGCGGGTACTCGATTCGTCGGCGGTCCCCTTCTCGTTTGAGATAACCAACGAAGGACGGCAGTTCCTGCTCGAAGAAGGGACGGACCAGAGATATGGGGCGCGCCACCTGAAGCGCGCGATCGAACGCCATGTGGTCTCCCCGCTCGCAAGGCTGTTGGGGACGGCACAAGTGCAGTCGGGCGACGTGCTCTTCATCGACCGTCATGCAGGCGAACAAGGCTTGGCTTTTCGCAAGGACAAGAATCGACGCTCTTTCCGTGAACAGTTACCTTTTGTCATGGCGATGCCGACGCAACTTGCGGTTGCACAACTGGGGGCCTAACACAGTTTTAGCTGTTGTGGACGAATTCTGAAGGGGTTCTGATCTTCGATCCGAAAAGGGGGGAAACATGATCGCAGTTGCTGAATACGCTTCCGAGGCAAATGAAACCAGCTTGAGGGCCGCCGCCTTTTATGGGCCGGACAGACCTCTTGTGCGCAAGATGGAACGCACCGACTCCGCTTTCCTCGAGACGATCGTTGGTCGAACGGGCGGCCTGCGCGCAATCCTCTCGCAAGTCGAGGCGGTGGCACACACCAATGCTACCGTCCTGATTGCTGGAGAGACGGGAACGGGCAAGGAAGTCATCGCGCGTGCCATTCACGAGCTGAGTACTCGCCGAGCGAGAAATCTGGTCAAGCTCAACTGCGCCGCGATGCCTGCCGGCCTTCTCGAAAGCGAGCTTTTCGGGCACGAGCGAGGAGCTTTCACCGGCGCCGTCACGACCCATGTCGGCCGCTTCGCGCTCGCAGACCGTGGAACTTTGTTTCTCGACGAAATTGGGGACATGCCGCTGGAGCTCCAGCCGAAGCTGCTCCGCGTGCTGCAGGAACGCGAGTTCGAAGCGGTAGGCAGCACGCGCACGACGAAGGTCGATGTCCGTGTTGTCGCCGCGACCAACCGCGACCTTCGGCAAATGGTCGAGGGCCGTGAATTCCGCGAAGACCTGTACTACCGCTTGAACATGTTCCCCATTGATCTGCCTCCGCTCCGCGAGAGGAAAAGGGACATCCCGGAGTTCGTGAGGTACTTTGTCGAGCACTTCGCCAGCTCCATGGACAAAACCATCGACAACATCCCCGAGGACACCATGCGCTCGCTTGTTCGATACTCGTGGCCAGGGAATATTCGTGAGCTGCAAAACTACGTTGCGCGCGGCGTGATCCTTTCGACTGACGGCGTCTTTGCGCCCGCACCTCCTGAAGAAAGCCAACCCGTGGCGGTTGAGACTTCGACCGCAAACCCGACCCTTGAAGACAAAATCCGCCAGGAGATTCTCGCCGAGTGCCAGCGCGCCAATTGGAAGCTCGGAGGGCCGCGAGGCGCAGCCGCGAGACTCGGATTGAAGCGCACCACACTGTTTTATAAGATGAAGCGGCTCGGCATCACACCGCCGGCCGACAACTCGCAGGATTGAGCTCACGCCTTGCGGCGAGCCTGAGTTCAGGACGCGAGCAGATTGCGCATAATTTCAAACGGAAAGATTGCAAGCGAGGCACAATGTCAGTCATCGAAAAGAAAGCTTTGACCCCGACTCCCGCCACGACAACGGCTCCGGCAAGCGGAACTCTCGCAGAGCCGGCTCCGGCGCCACCTCGAAAGCCCAATTGGCAGAAGTACCTCACCCCCGCGCTGGTGGTGCTGGTTGCAGCCGCCGTGGTAACGACAATTACTCGGAACTGGAACGCCTGGGAAGGCGGCCGGATCGAGCAGCGTACCGACGACGCCTTTGTGCGAGGCGATCTTACGCCACTCAGCACCAAGGTCGCCGGAATCGTAAAGGATGTAAGGGTCTCGGATTTCCAGCAGGTCCGCAAGGGTGACCTTCTTGTCGAACTTCGGGATGAAGATTACACCGCGCAGGTGGCGCAGGCGGCGGCGGCGGTGGAGGCGGCGAAGGCTGCCATCGAAAACAACCGCCGTCAGCGGGAACTCGAAGACGCACGCATCGCGCGTGCGCTCGCCGGAGTTGACCAAGCTAACGCCCAAATCGCGGCGGCACAGGACGGAATAGACGCGGTGCGGGCCGATGTGGTTCGCACACAGAAGGAGCGCCAGCGGCAAGAGGCGCTGCTGCAAACGAGCTCAAGCACACAGCAGAAAGTCGAGCAGGTGGTCGCCGACGAGCAGCGGTTCGCGGCGCAGTTGGCGACCCGCGAAGCCGACCTCGAGCAGGCCAAAACGCTCCTGCGTAGCAATGAATTGGCCGTTGAAGCCGAGCGACGGTCGAAGGCCGTGCTCGAATCACAGGAGCTTCAGCTCATCGCCGACCTCCACGCCAAAGAAGCGGCGTTGACCGTGGCGCGAGTCAACCTCGGCTACACGAGGATCGAGGCACCGGCTGACGGAAGCGTCGGCGAAAGGCAGGTCCGCCCCGGGCAGTTGGTTTCTCCGGGAACGCAAGTGATCGCGTTTGTCAGCAACATCAAGTGGGTGCAGGCGAACTATCGCGAGACGCAGCTCACGAACATGAAAGTCGGCGATCCGGCCGAGCTGCGCATCGACACTTACCCCGACAAAGTCTTCCACGGCAAGGTCCTCGAAATTGCGCCCGCCAGTGGGTCTCAATTCGCGCTGCTCCCGCCCGACAACGCCACCGGCAACTACACGAAAGTGGTGCAAAGAATCCCGGTAAAAATCGCGTTCGACGATCCGAGCACGGTAGCGGCACTTCAACCGGGGCTCTCTGTCATCGCCACCGTTCGTACCAAGCACTGAGGAGCCCATGGCCGCTTCTACGAGCTCCGTAGCGTTACCGGCGCCGCCGCAAATCGCGCAGGCCATTGCGCACGTCGTACCGGGCGAACTGTCGAAGAGTCCGCTGCTCGGCATCCTGGGCGTCATCATGGGCGCCGGGATCGTCACGCTGACCGGCCGAATGCTGACGCTCGGCCTCGCCGATCTCAAGGGCCACTTAGGGATTGGGTTCGATGCAGGCGCGTGGATCAGCAGCGCCTATAACGTTGCGCTCATGTTCATCGGCCCGTTCACCGTATACCTCGGTGCTTTAATGGGACCGCGGCGAATCCTGTTTTTCGCCGCGACCGCGTTCACGGCGGTCTGCGCGCTCCTGCCGTTGGTCCACAGCTACAGCCTGCTGATCGTCGCGCTGGCGCTCGCGGGGCTCTCTTCGGGCACGTTCTATCCCCTTACGCTTACCTTTGCGCTGCGCAATATCCCTCTGCGATTCCTCCCCTTCACCATTGCCCTATACGCGACCTCTGTCGACGGCGCCGTGAATATCGCGCCGTCGCTTTACGGTTGGTACCGGGAGCATCTCTCCTGGGAGTGGATGTTCTGGAACTCGGCGGTGATCACGCCACTCATGGCGGCGTGCATCTATTTCGGGATACCCGCAACTCCAACAGCGAAAAAATCGTCAGAGCCGCCGAGCTTTGCAGGTTTCCTGTATGCCAGTGCCGGTTTTGCCATGCTGTTTGCGGCCATCGATCAGGGCGAACGACTCGATTGGTGGCGCTCCGGGGTCTTCAACGCGTTGTTCGTAGGCGGATCGTTCTTGCTGTTGTGCTCGCTGGTGCGACGCCTGCGTAGCGCCAATCCGCTGGTGGACCTGCCCTATCTTCGTCATTGGAACACTTTGCTGTTGGGCCTCGGTCTCATGGTCTTTCGCTTCAATCTG
>Ga0209465_10001201_pt1 | contig 11671 bp, 8 predicted proteins | sample PanSoiPlot1MoBio_FD_188321 | JGI IMG/M metagenome (GOLD analysis project Ga0209465, IMG submission 188321) | Tropical forest soil microbial communities from Panama analyzed to predict greenhouse gas emissions - Panama Soil Plot 1 MoBio (SPAdes)... | ecosystem: Environmental > Terrestrial > Soil...
TGAACAGGTCGTGGTAGAGCACCCGCGTATCGCGCAGGCTCGTCACCTCGATAGGGATGGGCTTGTTCTCGCGTGGCAGGTCAGCGAGCTTGAGAGTAGGTATCGTGGCCAGCGCCTCGGGCGGGTCCGGCCGCTCCTGAAGTGCCTTAAGCGCGCGCGTTGCTTCCACCACGGCGTGGATGTTGTTGTCTTTCATGCGGGCACGGACCTGCCGCAGACGCGCCCGTTCCTCCTCGGCCTCGCGCTCTGCCTGGTCGCGGTCGGGCTTGAGCACCATGACGGTGCGGTGAGGATTATCGATGAAATGACGGCGCAGCAAATTCTCAAAATAGCGCTCTCCGCTCGCGACGCGGCCTTTGATGGCGGCGAGCGGCGCCGCAAAGGCGAGCGGCGTGAGCGGATCGTGCCCATGGAGCCACGAGCGCAACGCCCGCAGCATAAAGACGATGCCGCGCGGAAACGCGCCAGTATTATTCTCCCGCAGGTGAAATTCCACCGTGTTGAGTGCCGCCTCAACGGTGAGCGGATCAATGCCGCCGTCTGCGAGCCCGCCGACCGTACCGGTAACCAGCTGCTCAACCTTGTCGGCATCGGCAGGATCGATGCCCTTGAGGCCGATCGAGAACATCGGCTGGCGCAGCCCGTCGTCGAGACCGCCGCCCGCCAAACCCTCGCCGAGCCCGGAATCGATCAATGCTTTGTAAAGCGGCGCAGCCGGGTTCCCGATCAGAATATGCTCCAGGATGTCGAAGCCGAGCGCAGTTTCGATATCGACCATCTCGTCGATCATCCAGTTCACCGAGATCATAGATTCCTTGGGCTTGTCGTGTCCGACCTCGGCGTCCCCTTCAGCAGCGCCGGCCGCGTAGGTGCGGATCAGCCGTTTTGGCGCGCCGAAGCGCGGCTGCAGGGGCACGTGGGCATCGACCTCGATCCGATTGAATTCACCCAGATATTTGTCGAGCAGGCGCAAGCGTTGGTCGGGGTCGTCGTCGCCGTAGAAGAACAGCTTGGCGTTGGAAGGGTGATAATGCCGCGCGTGGAATTCCTTGAGCTGCTCGTAGGTGAGGTCCGGGATGTGCTTCGGATCGCCGCCGGAATCGAGCCCGTAGGTGATGTCGGGATAAAGCGACTGTTGCGACAGCTCACGCAACATATTGTCGGGGGACGAATAATTCCCCTTCATCTCATTGAATACGACGCCCTTGTAGACGAGCGGTGCATCGGGTGCGTCAACCTCGTAATGCCAGCCCTCCTGCTGGAAGATCTGCGGCGTCAGGCGCGGGTGAAACACCGCATCCAGATAGACGTCGATGAGATTGTAGAAATCCTGCACGTTCTGGCTCGCTACCGGATAGCAGGTCTTGTCCGGAAACGTCATGGCATTGAGAAAGGTGTTGAGTGAGCTTTTCATCAACTCGACGAACGGCTCCTTGATCGGGTATTTGCGCGACCCGCACAATACCGAGTGTTCCAGAATATGGGCGACGCCAGTGGAATCCGCCGGCGGGGTGCCGAAGCTGACGCCGAACACCTTGTTCTCGTCGACGTTGAGCAGCGAGATCAACTCCGCACCGGTAGCGACGTGGCGGTAGTAGCGCGCCGTGGAGTTGATTTCCGACAACTTCTGTTCGCGGATGAGCTCAAAGCCGTAGGTCGCAGTCATCAATGCCTCTCGGAGTGAAGGGAGGGGAGCAATTGCGGTGAAGATAGTCGCTCTGGGGGGATTTGAAAGCCCTCGGCAGGCGGAGCGCCAGTTGCATTTGGCCGCGGTTCCCGACTTACCTCGCTTGTCATGCGAGCAAGAGGAGTGCGTAGGGCTGATTAACGCAGCGTCATTAGCCGTTCAGTCGCAGTACGCGGGTTACACTTTCGGTCAGCCCGCCCTGTACGCCTACCCGCTCCGCTTTTCACCAGCGCCGCGGGTTGATATCATCGCTCCGCTTCAGTCTGATCTGGAGAATCGCGATGCGTGCCTGGTGGCGTTTCGCACGGCAGCTGCAGGTGAAACGGTTGATCGCACTGACAAGCCTGCTCGCGCTGTGGCCGTGCTGGCCGGCGTTCGCTCAGGTTTCAACCAGCGCGGCGATCGCTTCCTATGTCGGTGCGGACCGGACCGAGAAGCTGATCGCGGGCGCGAGGAACGCGGGCGTCGTCACCGTCTATACCTCCGCAAACCTCGAGGATATGGCAGTTCTCACCGGCGCCTTCGAGAAAAAATACGGCGTAAAGGTTCGAGTGTGGCGCGCCAGCTCGGAGCAGGTCGTCCAGCGCGCGGTGACCGAGGCGCGTGGCGGCCGGTTCGATGCGGACGTCTTCGAGACCGGCGGCGCCGCCATGGAATCACTTCACCGGGAGAGGCTACTCCAGGAGGTGAAGTCGCCGGCGCTGGGCGATCTCAATCCGGCAGCCATTACGGCGCACGGAGAATGGACCGGAACCCGTTTCAACGTGTTCGTTGCCGCGTACAATACGCGACTTGTCAGAAGGGACGAGCTGCCGAAAAGCTACGACGATCTCCTCGATTCCAAATGGAAAGGCAAGTTGGGCATCGAGGCCGATGACAGCGATTGGTTTGGTGCGCTGATGGATCAAATGGGAGAGGAACGGGGCCTTAAGCTGTTCCGCGGCATCATGGCCACCAACGGCATATCGGTGCGCAAGGGGCACACCCTGCTGGCGAACCTCATCATATCCGGAGAAGTTCCGCTCGCGATCACGACTTACGCATACCGCGTCGAGCAATTGAAAAAGCGCGGAGCACCAATCGATTGGTTCACCCTTCCGCCGGTGATCGCGCGCTTTGAAGGGGTCGGCGTCGCCCGGCGCGCCCCTCACCCCGATGCGGCGGTGTTATTCTTCGATTTCATGCTCACGGACGGACAAGAGTTCTTGCGCAACCGCGATTACTTTCCAGCCAGCCGGGAGAGCCGACCGCTTCCCGACGGGGTTGTGGTTACGTTTCTCGATCCGGTCAAGGACCTCGACGAAAATCAGAAGTGGAGCAAATCGTACCGCGACATCGTCATCAAACAAGCGCGATGATGCATCTTGACGAGGTAGAGGATGGGCAACCAACAGCACGATCCAGACAAGGAGCGGGTTTTCGTTCGCGCTCTGACCGGCGCCTATAGTCTCAAGCAGGAACTCGAGCGGCTCCGTGCATTGCCGAGAGTCATCAAGGGAAAGGATCTGAAGCTCGACGGCGGGCCGCAGCACTTCAGCCGCCATTATGTGGAGCCGGAGGACGGACGCACCCAGACGCTTCACATCCATCTTGAGGAGTATGCGCCCGGCGGTAAGACCCAGAAGCATGGCCATGTGAACGAGGCGGCGTTCTACATTCTCGATGGAGCCGGATATGAAATCCACGACGGCATTCGCTACGACTGGAAGGCCGGCGATGTCGCGATCGTGCATAACAACTGCGTGCACCAGCATTTCAACGCAAGCGAAAGGGAGCCCGCCCGTGCTTTGGTGATCAAGACCAAGCCGATGTACCTGTTCATGAACATGCTGTTCCAGCACACAGTCGAAAAACGGCCGAAAACGCCCTCTCCGACCCAGGGCAATTTCGTGCCGCGGGATGAGGAAGAAGACCACAATCATCCGGCCGATTGATGCCTATGCGCATTCGCGATCAGGGGGAAAACTGAACGATGGCTTGGGACGAAGCAAAGGCATGGATGAGCGGCACGCTGAACCAGAAGCTCTATGAAGGATTGCTGGAACATGCGGCGTCACAACCGGTGCGCATGGCGGGGCGCAAAAAAATCCTTCATCCGGAAGACATGCCCTGGGAAATGTCGAGGCAGGGGCTACTGAAGCATCTCCTGAATGAGCAGATGAACACCCGAATGGAGACGGTGGATGCCTACATGCAGGTGATTCCACCCGGCAGCCGCTCCGGCAAGCATCGGCATCTCGCCGAGGAATGCCTCTATGTGCTGGAGGGCTCCGGCTACGACCTCCATCAGGACTGTGATGTGGAGATCACCGACGCGTATGAGTGGAAGCCGCAGGCCGACATCAAGCGCTACGATTGGGAGGCGGGCGACGTCATCTACGTTCCGCCGTGCACGATTCATCAGCACTTCAACGGTGATCCGCGGCGGCCGGCGCGACTGATCTCGTGCATCAATCGCATCTACAAGAACAGCGGATTGAACGACTTGGTACAAATCGAGGATGCGCCGGAATACGATCCGAATGCAGTGCTGACGGCCGAACTGATGAAGAGGTACCTTGCGGTCCCGGTCAGCCAGCCAGCCTGACGCAAGAGCCTTGGACGTACCGACGAGGCGCCGCCAGCTTCCGGAGCGCAGAAACCGGAGAGGTGTCGAATGTTCAGGCGATGGGCCGCGCTTCTCGCGTTGCTTGTGCTCGCCGTGCCTGATGCACGCGCCGACGCCGTCGCCGACTTCTACCGGGGAAAGGTCATCAGGGTCGTCGTCGGCTTCGGATCCGGTGGCGGATACGACGTCTATGCGCGCCTCCTCGCGCGGTATTTCGGCAAATACATTCCCGGCAACCCGAGCCTGGTCGTACAGAACATGCCGGGTGCAGGCGGGCTGCGCGCTGCCAACTTTATTTATGCCGCCGCGCCCAAGGATGGCACCACCATCGGTATGTTTTCACGTGACATGCCGCTTCTCGCGGCGCTCGGCACCACCTCGGGAGTCCAGTTCGATCCGCAGAAATTCACCTGGATCGGTTCATCGTCGAGCTTCGTCGATGACGCCTATGTCCTGATCGTGCGCGCGGATGCGCCGGCGACCTCCATCGCGGAGGCGCGTCGGCCGGGCGGCCCGCCGCTCGTCCTCGCCGGGAGCGGCGAAGGAGCACCCGGCAACGACGTCCCGATGATCCTGCGCGACACGATCGGGCTCAACGCCAAGGTCGTCAGCGGTTATCCGGACAGCAGCGCGATGTTCCTGGCCATGGAACGCGGCGAGGTGCATGGGCGCACCGTCGATCTTTCCACGTTGCGAAGCTTCCGCTCGACCTGGCTCCAGCCGGGCAGCGGCATGAATGTGCTCGTGCAGTTCGCGCGGAAGACGCGCCACCCGGAGTTAGCGGACATCCCAATGGCGCGTGAACTTGCGCCTACGGACGACGCCCGCGCCCTGATCGAACTGGCCGAACTGCCTTACGTAATGGCGCGGCCCTTCGCGGCGCCCCCCGGAGTGCCACAGGACCGGGCGCAAGCGCTGCAGGCAGCGTTCCTCGCCACCCACCGGGATCCGCAATATCTGGAGGAGGCCGCGAAGCTCAAGGTGGATGTGAGCCCGGTCGGCGGCACAGATGTGCTGCACACGGTCGAGCGCATTGCCGGCGCATCCCAGCGCAGCGTTGATCATTTGCGGAAACTGCTCGCCGAAACCAAAGGCGGCGGGTGAACCCGTTCCTCTGTCGCGCCCACCGAGCTTGGCGTTCGATCGGCGCAGGGCGCAGACGATCCCAGGATACTCGATGTTTCGTTGAACCTGAGATGACCGCCGCCGGCGGCTCCACATCGGGCTGCTGAGCCAGGATCAGCCGGGAGCCCCGAATTCCCTGAGAACAGGGAAAATAACAGGGAATATCTAAAAACTTGGCCTGATTCGACCGCTTGGAGCGAATTTGGGAGCCCGTCGCCAAGTTGATTCAAAAGCTTGCAGCCAATTCCTCGCTCCTCCGAGAACAAGGATTTCCTCCGTCGGAACAGGAAACCTACCCTGATTGGTTTCATCGACCAAGGTACTTTCCACATCCCGGCGACAAGCGGGCTTTCGCATAGGACTCCATCTTACTATTTTATCGGCCTCTTCCTATTACGTCAAGCCTGTCGAACGCAACAGCCCGTCGAACCCATCGAACACGTAGGGAGGTCGCCAGGGCATTTCTTGATCTGAAAATTGGCGCGGACCGAATGGCCCCGCTGGCACATCCGCTTAGGCCCAGATGGCCGCCACGATGGATCACCGCAGCAAGTGAAGTGATGGGCCAGAAGCGGTCATGGGTGCTCCCCGGCACAACTGCTTCACCTGCGCTGAAGATGCGACTACGCATTGCCCCAACTCGATCCGTCGTAGGTATAGATGAATTCGCAATCGAGCCACTTCGTAGTTCCATGAGCATGGGCGAGCGCTTCATTGAAATCGCATGCCTGCATGCCCTGCTTCATTATGGTGGGACTATCACCCACAAGTCCGGCTATCACCCAATCCGAACCATCCCATCTCAGAACCCTTTCCAATTTCGGAATCGTCTCCGATTTCACCCCGGTCTGGTGCCAAAGTTGACCGACAGACGGAGCGACCGGTGCGACTGGGCTCACAGTCATTGCCGGAAGTGGACGGATGCCTTGCCGCTTGGCGAGCACAAGTTGCTGCTTCAGCGTGGGTTGCGGGGGAATTGGTACAGGTATTATCCGCTTCATGCGTCGAAACACCAGGCTGCGCGGTTCGTGGCCCACCCCAAGCGTGACGACGACAAGGCAGAGAGGGTCCGTGATCAAAGACTGAAGGTGGCGAACGGCAGCATCAGAGAAAATATCACGCTCGTTCCATGCGGACAGCCATGCCTGTACGACCGCTAGGTCAAGCGGCTTCTCTCGGGCCATTTTCGTCTCCAATCGATGCCGGCCTTCGGGACCTCGTGTTGGGCCCAGCACGTAAACCTAGACGATTGGCACCAGGCAACACCAAGACGCCGGACTTCGCGGGCAAATGACCGCAATGGGTCATTAAGAGACCCCCACGCCATCGGCTAACGCGGCAGGACTTCCTTCGATAGCTGACGTGGCCCTGCTCGGAACCGCCCGAAATCAGGGGCTGCGCGCACCCTGCCCTCGGTGCTGAATGTAATTCCCGAGCGGCACTCACTTTTCGTATCAGCGCGGGCGGTCTAACATTGATCAACCGGGGACCCCGCTGATGCCCCTACGATCGATCATCACGCTGGTAGCGCTCGTCCTCTTCTCGGCGAGCAGCGGCGCACGTGCCGACGCGGTCGCCGACTTCTATCACGGCAGAAGCGTCAACCTCGTCGTCGGCTATGGTCCGGGCGGCGGTTATGATCTCTACGCGCGGCTCGTGGGCCGCCATCTCGGCCGCTTCATTCCGGGCAATCCGTCCGTCGTGGTGCAGAACATGCCGGGCGCCGGCAGTCTGCGGGCGGCAAATTTTCTCTATGGCGCTGCGCCCGGCGACGGCGCCACCATCGGCGCCATCGCGCGCGACATGCCGCTGCTAGCGGTTCTCGGCAATGTTTCCGGCGTGCGATTCGATCCCCGCAAGTTCGTCTGGCTGGGCTCATCATCGCGCTTCGCTAATGACGCCTATGTTCTGATGGTGCGCACGGACGCCCCGGTCAAATCGCTTGAGCAGGCGCGGCGGCCAGGCGGCGAGCCGCTGGTGCTCGGCAGCACCGCGGAGGGGACATCCGGCACCGACGTGCCGATGTTGCTGCGCAACGTGCTGGGCTTCAACCTGAGGCTCGTCGCCGGCTATCCGGACAACGGCGCCGTTTTCCTGGCGGTCGACCGCGGCGAGGTTAACGGGCGCACGGTCGATGTTTCGACGATGAGATCGCTGCGCCCGGGCTGGCTCGAGCCGAACGGCAACATGCGCGCGCTCGTACAATTCGCGCGCCCCGCCCGCCACCCCGATTTTCCGGATGTGCCGACGGCGCGCGAATTGGCCAACACGCCGCGATCGCAGGCGTTGATCGAATTGGCCGAGCTTCCTTACGCGATGGCCCGCCCGTTCGTCGCGCCTCCGGCCGTGCCGCCCGACCGTGCGGCCGCGCTGAAGGCGGCCTTTCTGGCCACACATCGTGATCCGCAATTCCTGGCCGATGCGGCGCAGCTCAGGATCGAGGTCGATGCAGTCGGAGCTGCGGAGGTGCAACAGACCGTCGCCAGGATCGCCAACGCGACTCCCGATCTGCTCGACGAGTTTCGCAGCATGCTGGCCGGGCGAGAAGATCGCGGCGCTGGCCGGTGAGGGGAATTTGGAGCGGATTGCACGCTTCGAGTCACCTAAGCGGTGTCGTCGCCGGGCTTGTCCCGGCGACCTCGATGGTTACAGCATACAGCGACAATAAATCGGGGTGGCCGGGACAAGCCCGGCCACGACTCCGGAGGAATGGCGAGCGCTTCCCATCACCGAAATTCATTCTGTTCGGTGTACCTGACGAGGAGATCCATGCACGACACACCGCAACTTCACTGGCACGAGCCCACGGCTGGCGAAAACGCTGGGCTGGGGAAGTTCAAGAGGGCACCGATGCCTTACGACCGCTTCATGGAGGCGGAAGGCATCCCGATCTATCGCGGCATTGGGGTGCGGCGGGTGCAGGATCTGCCGCTGGTGCCCTGGAAGCGGATTGGCGGCCGCGGCAGCTACATTCAGCTCTATGGCACCGAAGGGCTGTGGGGCTGCTACGTGGTCGAGGTGCCCGGGGCCGGCGCGCTCAACATCGAGCGGCACCTCTACGAAAAGGTCGTGCTGGTTGTCGAGGGACGCGGCACCACCGAAATCTGGCAGCAGGGCCAAGCCAAACCGCATGTATTCGAGTGGCAGGCCGGCTCCCTGTTCGCGATTCCGCTCAATACTTTTCATCGGCTCGTCAACGCCGCCAGCGCGCCGGCGCTGCTGCTGTGCGGGACCACCGCGCCGAACGTCATGAACCTGTTCGATAATCACGAATTCATCTTCAATTGCCCGTATACGTTCGGCGAGCGCTTCTCGGGGGCGGAGGACTACTTCAAACCGCGGGACGATATCGAGCCGGACCCGGTGCGAGGCCTTGCCATGCGGCGCACCAATCTGGTTCCCGATATCGTCAATTGTGAGTTGCCGCTCGATAACCGCCGTTCGCCCGGCTATCGCCGCGTCGAGCCAGCAATGGCCGGCAACCGCTTTTACCTGTGGATCGGGCAGCACGAAACCGGGCGCTATTCCAAGGCGCACAAGCACGCTTCCGCAGCGGTGCTCATCTGCATCAAGGGAAAGGGCTACACCTACACTTGGCCGGAAACGCTCGGCCTGACGCCCTGGCAGGACGGCAAAGCCAATGAAGTGCTGCGCCAGGACTACGAGCCGGTGGGCCTTGTATCGGCGGCGCCCATGAGCGGTGACTGGTTTCATCAGCATTTCGGCGTGGGCAAGGACGGCCTGCGCATTACGGCATGGCACGGCCCGAACAATCAGCGCTCGCGCAAGCCCGGACGTCCCGGCGAGCAGCTCATGGATTACGGTGCAATCGACCTCAACAGGGGCGGCAGCGCCATTCCCTACCACCAGGAGGACGGCTTCATTCGCCGCGAATTCGAAGAGACGCTCCGGCGCGAAGGCCTGGCCAGCCGGATGGAGGAGAGGTTCTACCAGCCATCGTCCGATCCGGCGTCCGAACCCGCGCAACTGATGTGATCATTTGACCGCGGTTGCGGGAAACTTTTCGCTGTCGAGGATGGATTGAATGGTGCCGTCGGCCGTCAACGATGCGATCGCCTGATCGACATTGCTGCGCAGAAAAGTTTCGCGCGTCAGCAATGTCGCGCCGACGTCGACGGTGGAGTCGGGCAGCGGCTTTGACGAGATGATGCGCATATTGGCAAAGGTGTGATCGCTTTGCCGCAGCGCCCAGAACGATGGGCCCCAGACCAGCGCGACTCCGATCGTGTTGCGCAGGAGCGCGCGCAGCGCAAGTTCGTCCGACCCCATCGGAAAACGGCTCCAGCGGTCATCTGCCGGCAGCGCCTGCAAATACTGGACGAGCCGGATATCCGCGCTGGTCCCAATGGTGGCGCCGATGGCCTGGGCGCGCGGCATGTCGGCGAGGGAATTCCATTGGTTGTTGGCGGTCACCAAAATATAGGACGTGCGGTAATAGGGCCGCGTCACCGCAAGCCATGCCGGATAGGCGTCCGGGATAAGCTTGAAACCGAGAAAGATATCGCAGGTTTCGAGAAACACCCGATAGAGATTGTCGAGGTCCTCGCCGACCGAATTCTGTCCGAGCTCATGCGGCTTGGCCTCCAGCAGCAGAGTCTGGGCAATCGCCTGGCCGATCTTGCGGGCAATCGGCAGATCGGGGTCGCGGATGTCGAGGCAATATTGCAGTGTGGAGCCGGTCTGCCGCCGGCCGTATTTCCACTCGTCAGGAACGTAGGGGGTGTCCTGAGCGAAGGCAGGGCCGATGTTGCCGGCAATGATGACGGCTCCGATGGCCGCAACTTGAATAACTGAAAAAGTGAGCCGCCAGTTCTTTTTCCCTCCCCGTCTTCGGGGAGGGTGGCCGAGCGAAGCTCGGCCGGGTGGGGCCCCGGGCGCACGGCCGCGCCGTGGAAGGAACCCCACCCCGACCCTCCCCGAAGACGGGGAGGGAGAAGCATCGTAGGGTGGGCAAAGCCAACGGGTCCGGTCGGAGCTTGCCATCGGGCCGGCCGGAGGCCGGACCCGGTGGGCCGGCCCGATGACGGGCTCCGCGTGCCCACCACGACCGAGGTGGGCACGCTTCGATTTGCCCCTACAAGTGATTCCAGTCACATCAAGAATGCATGGCCTCATCAATTGGGCAACGCGAACACCCATAGCACGGAGCCACCATCCGGGTTGCGGATTTCGGGTGTAAGCGTCGCCAGGTCCCTCGCGTGGCTTGACCCATTTCCGGTCGCCACCGCGACATATTGCTTGCCATTCACGGTGTAGCTGATTGGAAACGAGTTGAGCACATTGTTCAGACGCGTCTCCCATCGAACGACACCCGTCGTATCGTCGAGGGCGCGGAACATGCGATCCCAGGAGCCGCTGAAGACGAGGCCGCCGCCGGTCGGCAACACCGCCGCGGTCTCCGGCGCGCGTTGCCGGCGCGACCATGCCTGCGTGCGTTCGGCAAGCTTGATAGCGTCGATCCGCCCGATGTTGCCGTCGCTGTTGGGCACCGGCACGCGCGCGAAGATGGCCCGGCCGCCACCCGTATAGGCTTGACCGGGGTCAAGCGGCGTAGGTGTGGTGTTCGAGCAAAATTCGTTGAGCGGCATGTAAAGCATGCCAGTCTTCGGACTGTAGGCGGTGGCCGGCCAGCCACGGCCCCCCGGATCGGCCGGGCAGTTGACGGTGGTCTGGCCGATATGCGGGATCGCGGCGACGTTGATGGTTTTCTCGCCGGTCTTCGGATCGACCGCCGCCACCACGTTTTGCGGCACCGTCTCCTTGTGCCACAACCACTGGCCGTTGGTGCGGTCGAGCGCCTCGACAATGCCGAGCTTGCCGCTGGTTATTACCGCCTTGCGGGTCTCGCCGTTGACCGGCAGATCGATCAACTGTCGCTCGTAAACGTAGTCGAGGTCCCAGGTGTCATCCTCGAGGTGCTGGTAGTACCAAGTGAGCTTGCCGGTATCAGGATTGATGGCGAGCGTTGTATCCGAATACATCGCGGTGACCTTTGCGCCCGGCTTCTTTGGCAGGGTGCCGCGCATCTCGGCGATCCACGGATAGGGCTGGCCAGTCCCGTAGAACACCAGGTTCTGATCGGGATCAAAGGCACCGGAAATCCACGCCGACGAACCGAAGCGGCTTTCCAGCGGCAGGCCATTCCAGGTGTCATAGTTGGGGTCGCCCGGATGCGCGATGGTGTTGACGCGCCATAGCTCGGCGCCGGTCTTGACGTCGTGCGCGGTGAT
>Ga0209465_10001202_pt1 | contig 11670 bp, 11 predicted proteins | sample PanSoiPlot1MoBio_FD_188321 | JGI IMG/M metagenome (GOLD analysis project Ga0209465, IMG submission 188321) | Tropical forest soil microbial communities from Panama analyzed to predict greenhouse gas emissions - Panama Soil Plot 1 MoBio (SPAdes)... | ecosystem: Environmental > Terrestrial > Soil...
CCCAGCCGAGTGAAGCGGCCCATTGACCACCCGCGACATCCTGCTCGCCGCGTTCAACCATCCGTCTGCAAAACTGGCATCAGTGAACCGGGCGCATGAGTTGATCTCCCTGATCTTCTCACCTCGGTTCGCCACTCCCTCTTCGTCTCATGCGTGGGCTTGGGTCCTCGTCAGCCCCGCCTGGGCCCAAAAACTGCTCGATGAAGCACTTACCCGAGACCTGCCGAATCGACGCCTACTAGGTTCCCGTACCGAGTTTACCCGGGAACGGATTGACATTCCCCTACGTCCTCCAATCGCTCCTCTTGCTCTTGTCAAAAGCGAAGCGGTGGTAACAAGCCACGTATGTCCCCCGCTTCTATGCCCACAGCCACCGAATCTGTAACCGCCTTCCTTGAACTGACGCCCACGACCCGATGGACCTCGAGACGTATCGGCAGACCGCCGTTGAAGTTGAGCGATGGAGAGACCTCTTGCGTCTCCTGCCGAAAGGTCAGCACTCCATCCTTGAAGTTGGCGCTCGCGATGGCTTTCACTCCCGGATATTGAGTGAGTATTACGCGTCAGTCACGGCCTTGGATTTGGAACGCCCGGCGCTTTCGGCCGAGCGGGTCATTTCGATAGAGGGGGACGTAACCGACCTCCAATTTCCCGCCAATCACTTCGACTGCGTACTGTGTGCGGAGGTGCTTGAGCACGTCCGTGCCGTGGAACAAGCTGTAGCCGAGATCATTCGAGTGGCGAAGAAAGATGTCGTAATTGGAGTTCCCTACCGGGAGGATACCAGAGTCGGTAAGCTCACGTGCTCGAGCTGTGGCAAGGTAAATCCACACTACGGTCACGTAAACGTCTTCGACGAAGCCTCCCTCCGCTCTCTGTTTCATCGCCTTGAGATCGTGGAAGTGAGTTTCGTCGGGCAATCTAAGGAGCGTACCAATCATCTCTCCTCTTTTCTCATGACCGCCGCAGGGAACCCCTTCGGGACATACGACCAGACCGAACCGTGTGTCTTCTGCGGACGACACATGCTGGGCCCGGCTTCCCGACTAACGCATCAGCGTGTAGCGTCACGTCTCGCGAGCTATCTGGATTCCGTGCAGCGCGTGTTGACGCGTCCGTCCCCCCACTGGATTCACATCCGTTTTCGCAAGCATGATGGAGCGTGTTGAGCATGTCCCTTCGGGCGGGCGCTGCCGTAGGAATGGCGTGGCTGTCATCGTCTACTGGCTTGACCGTCATGATCAATGTCGCTCAGACGATTGTCCTCGCTCGCCTTCTTCCTACTCGCGACTTCGGATTGATGACGATGGTATGGGTCGTCGCCGGCTTCGCACAAATGTTCGCAGATGTTGGCGTGAGCAATGCGGTGATCCAGCGAAGAGATGTGACGAGCAAGGAACTCTCTAGCGTGTACTGGCTGAACGTGTTGGCAGCGAGCGCGATCGCCTTCGTGGTCTGGCTGTCGGCGCCCCTGCTGGCCATCTACTACCGTGAACCGGACGTGGCTGGACTCGTGCCGTGGGTGGCCTCGACGCTTGTGGTCATGGGACTCGGCCAGCAATTTGGAATGCTGATGCAGCGAGAGCTTCTATTTCGCTCACTCGCGATCGGCGATGTCCTGGCGTCACTGGCCGGCTTTGTTGTGGCTATCACGTCAGCACGGCTACAAGCTGGTGCATTCGCGCTGGTCTTCGGTGGCCTTGCTGCGGCGACCGCGCGCACGATATGGCTAGGGGCCATCATGTGGCGCACGTGGCATCCCGTCTTCCACTTCCGGGCGGCCGATCTTCGGGGGTTCATGCGCTTTGGGCTTTTCCAGATCGGAGACCGAATGTCAAACTATGTGTGGAGCAATGCCGACTACATCTTGATCGGCCGTTTTCTCGGCAGTTCAGCACTAGGAATCTATCGATTAGCGTACGAGACCGTGGTTCGACCGTTGAGTTCAGTTAATCCCATCTTGAACACGATCGCCTATCCGATTTTCGCAAGACACCAGCATGATGACGCTAAGCTGAGGCGTGGCTTTATCGAGATGGTGCGCTTAATGGCCACGATCGTATGTCCGCTACTGGCTGGCTTGATCGTCATTGCGCCGGTGGCAGTACCAATCGTATTTGGTTCACGATGGACGGCCGCCACCGTGATAATCCAGATCCTCGCTCCTTTGGGTGTACTTCGCTCGTTGTTGAACACGCCAGTATCAGTGCTGCTGGCGAAAGGTTTGGTCAATCGGGTGTTCTATCTGAATCTGAGTCTGGCCATCGTGCTGCCGATCGGCTACTGGTTAGTTGTGGACTCGGGATTGCGAGCGCTGGCTTGGACGGCTGTCATTCTACTAGGTGCTGTAATGGCAGTGTGGTGGAAGCCTTTTTGTCTTGATCCGCTCGGCCTCCAGTGGACGACCTACCTGCGGGCAATTAGTAGCCCGTTGATTCTGAGCGGAGTCATGGCAACTGGCGTGGGTGCTCTCGTGTTCGGAACGGCACACCTTCATACCATGCCTCTGTTGCGTCTCGTCAGCCTTGTGATCTCAGGAGGAATACTGTACGGGGCGTTGCTCTGGATGTTTGATCGGGAGTATCTGGACACTCTGCGTGGCTACGTTCCGGGGCGAGGCTAGGCCGTTCGGACGGGAGTTGTCGCGATGGGAGCCAGCGCGGGAGCCACGCACGGGGACCTGCCGAGCTCCGATACGGCCGGTAGTAGCTCCTATTCACGGCACCAGGGCCTGGTGAAGCATTCAGCTTTGCCGTTCGTCGGACCGTGAGTCTTCAGTTGGATTCAGGTCGCTACCACGGCGTGCTCGCGCCGCATGCCCGCTGGCGGCCTACCGTGGTCGCCTCCGGTCGCCCCGAGGGTAAGGCGACCCCGCGGTCATTCACCGCATCCTCGCGCACCTCCCGCTGCCGCGTGTGAGGGACGACCCCGAATCCGCGGCCGCCGTGTCTCCTCCGCGAGACGACCAGTCCGCATCCCCCTTCTTGCTCCCGTCGTGAAGTCGCCGGCCCGCTGGCCCGGCCGATCGTCTCGCCACCAGCGCCCATGGTGTCGCCGAGTCTTCGGCCCGCCGGCCGCTGCCGTTTGACCACGCCCATAAACTCTGGCAGGATCGCCGCACGATGGCACGGGCGTTATCCGCGCTGCGCCAAGCGGGAAGACGCCGGCAGTGCCTGAGAACGGGTGTTACCCGCTCATGAAGGCGGCTGCGCAAAGGCTCATTCCCGTTCTTGTGATCTGCGCAGGCTTGTATGCATACCACAACAGCTTGCAGGCTCCTTTCATCTTCGACGACCTAGCTGCGATCCCCGCAAACCCAAGCATCCGTCATCTCTGGCCATTGCGGGACGTCCTAGTGCCGCCACCAATCCGGCAAATAGTGACACGCCCGACTGTCAATTTATCGCTGGCCGTCAACTATGCCCTAGGTGGGCTGAACGTCTGGGGTTATCACGTGTTCAACGTGACGGTTCTCCTTCTGGGTGCTCTAGTGCTCTACGGAGTCGCGCGGCGGACGCTTCTGGCTCCGGGCCTATACGATCGCTATGGTGCTGGGGCGCCGTGGCTGGCGCTGGCCATAACGCTGATCTGGGTGGTGCACCCTTTACAAACCGAAAGCGTGACCTACACACTCCAGCGAACAGAAGTGTTGATGGGGCTATTCTTTCTGTTGACACTCTATTGTGTGATCCGGAGCGTCGACTCACCGCACCCGAACCGCTGGCAGGCGGCGGCAATGGTCTCGACTGGGCTCGGAATGGGTAGTAAAGAAGTCATGATCGTGGCACCTCTAGTCGTGCTGGGATACGACTGGATCTTTCTTTCGACCTCCTTCCGTGACGTGTATCGCCGCCGCTGGACGTTGTACGCTGGTCTAGCCGCGATCTTGCTGATTTTCGTACCGACTATCCATAGAGGCGCGGTCACAGACGTTGCGCTGTTCCGGTCGTATCAAGTCACGTCCTGGGGTTACGCCAAAACGCAGGCCGGCGTGATCGTTCATTACTTACAACTAGCCGTCTGGCCGGCTCCTCTGGTCGGGGACTACGATGACTGGCCGCTGGCGGGCTCAGTGGTGACCGTGCTGCCCTGTGCAATGATTGTGGTAACGCTGCTCGGAGCCACAATTTGGACCTTTCACCGTCGTCTCCCAGCAAGCTTCCTCGGAGTATGGTTCTTTCTTATACTCGCACCTAGCTCCAGTTTTTGGCCGCTTCCCACAGAGTTCGCTGCGGAGCGCCGCATGTACCTTCCGTTGGCCGCGGTGATCGCCCTCATTGTGATCGGTGGGCATACCGCTCTGAGAGACATCTGGCGCCGCTTGGAATGGAGAACTGGTACACGGCCGCTTGTTGAGATAGCCGTGCTCATTGTGATTACGGTGACGTTAGCGCAGGTCACGGTTCGGCGTAATGAAGACTACAAGAGCGCGGTGCACTTTTGGAGTGATGTCGTGGCGAAACGCCCGAGTAACGCACGTGGGCACAACAACCTAGGTATTGCATTGGCAAATCAAGGAAAGTTCGATGAGGCCATTGGGCACTACTCGCAGGCGCTACAGCTGAACCCCAGTTTCCCCGAGACGCACAGGAATTGGGGAGATGCGTTGGCCGGCCAAGGAAAGTTCGATGAGGCCGTTGTGCACTACTCGGAGGCGCTGCAGCTCAACCCTAGTTCTGCCGAGACGCACAACAACCTGGGCGTCGCCCTGGCCAGTCAAGGCAAGCTTGTGGACGCTATTGCGCACTACTCGCAGGCGTTAACACTCAACCCCAACTATACGGACGCGCACAACAATCTGCGCGTTGCACTCGTCGGTCAGGGCAACCGCGCTGACGCCATTCTGCACTCCTGGGGAGGGCTTCAGTTAAACCCCAGTTCTGCTGAGACGCACAACTCCTTGGGAAATGCGCTAGCCAGTCAGGGGAAGTTCGACGAGGCCATTTCCCACTATTCAGAATCGCTACGGCTCAACCCGGACTCTGCCCTGGCACACCGCCAGCTCGGAGTCCTACTCGCACAGCAAGGAAGACTGAAGGAGAGCATCGCGCATTTTTCTGAGGTAGTACGGCTTGCGCCCAGCGCCCAGGCACACTACAATTTAGGGTTCGCCCTCGTCCGCGATGGAAACGTTCCAGAGGCCATTCGATCTCTGGAGACCGCGCTGAAGATCGATCCGGCCTATCAGCCAGCTCGTCGCTTGCTTGAGAACCTAAAGTCCGCCCAATAATGCGTCTGTGATCTGGCGTTGATCCCCCTTACGGAAGCAGGATCGGCTTCCCGCCGAGACTGTAGGCCAAGCGGCTCTCGGAGGTCAATCGGCAGATGCCCTTACTCCCGGCCACAAGAGGCATTGGGCGCCGACTTTCCGGACGTGAGCTCCGTCTGTCTCTGCTAGACTCCCCGCGATTCGAGCAAGGAGCGAGCATGGCCGATCCGGCCGGGACCAGACCGCCACTCATATCACTATCGCGTCGCCCATTCATGGCCGCGATCGCGGGGGGTCTCCTCGGCGCGCCGCTCGCCGCGAGGGCTCAGTCGGCAGGAAAGGTGTACCGCATCGCCCTCATCTTCGTCTCCTCCCGGGTTTCGGATATGGCCGGACCTGGGGACGCGGCCCAGGCGCTGCACCTGCTCGGCGACATCGCGACCCATCCTGACCGGTTCGATGCCGAGCGCGGCGAGACCCACTACCGCCAGGCATTGGCCCTCGCCGAGCCGCGCGGCATGCGCCCGCTCGTCGCCCACTGCCACTTCGGCCTCGGGAAGATGTTCGCAAGCACGGGCAAGCGCGAGCAGGCGCGCGAGTACCTCACCACCGCGACGACGATGTACCGCGAGATAAACATACGGTTCCGGCTCGAGCAGGCGGAGGCGGATCGGAACACCTAGGAGGCGGGTATGGAGTTCGATCGGCAAAACGATCGCTTACCGTTCAATGAGTCCGATGAGGAAGAGGCGGGGCGCGCCGGAACGACGGAGTCCTCCAGCGATGCGCGGATCCGACATCTGCAGCGGGTGCCGCTCTTCAGCGGCTTCAACGAGGTCGAGCTTCGTCGGATCGCTGAGCTCTCTCGGATCGTCGACATTCCGGCGGGGACTGCCGTCACCCAGATTGGAGAGCCCGGCGAGTCATTCTTTGTCATCATCGATGGCACGGTGGCAGTCCGAACGCCCGTCGGCACCGGCGCCGAGTTACATCCGGGCGAGTTTTTTGGCGAGATGAGCCTGCTCGATGGAGAGCCTCGATCAGCGACGATCGTGGCAACAACGGATCTTCGGCTGTTGGTCGTAGATCGCCCCCACTTCTGGCGACTGCTGGATGAAACCCCAGACCTGATCAGGCGGATGCTCACGATCCTGTCACGTCGCGTACGAGGTCTCGAGCAGACGGTACACACGATACTCCATGGCACGAATCCGACCTGACGCTGCCGGGCGCACCGGCCCGCGTTCTCCGAGAAATCGGCGCGGTCTATGACGGACGGTTCTATTGCCGCGTCTTGTCCCCCTGCTGCCACCCAGGTAGACAGGACCGTCAAGGGGACGAAGCCCAGCGAACTACCAATCGAGCAACCCGCCACTTTTGAGCTCGTCATCAACATGAAGGCCGCGAAGGCTCTCGGTTTGACGATCCCGCCGTCGCTGCTGGCGCGCGCCGATGAGTTGATCCAGTGATCTCCCGGCGCACGTTCGTTGCGAGCATTACCGGCGGTCTCCTCGCCGCGCGGCTCGTCGGCGAAGCGCAACAGGCTGGAAAGGTGTACCGGATTGGCTTCCTGCGGGCGGGCCAGCCGCCCGAGAGCTACCTCGACGGCTTTCGGCAAGGCCTGCGTGAGCGCGGATAGTCTATGGCCAGAATGTCCTTGTGGAGCTCCGCGCCACCGACGGCAGCGTCGACAAGCTTCCCCAGCTGGCCGAAGAGCTGGTCCGCTTGAAGGTCGATGTCATCCTGGCTTCGGCTGGGCCAGCGGCTCTGGCGGCCAGGAAAGCGACCACGTCGGTGCCGGTCGTCTTTGTGGGTGTCGTGGACCCGGTCGGGTTGGGGCTTGTCCCGAGCCTGGGCCGTCCGGGTGGCAATCTCACCGGACTAGCCACCACCTCGGAGGATTTTGCCGGCAAGCGCCTGGAGCTGCTCAAGGCAGTTGTCCCCAGCCTCAAGCGAGCTGCCGTGCTCTGGCATCCGTCCAACCTGACCAACCCCATCCAGCTCAAGGGGGCGCAAGTGGCAGCGCGCACGCTCGGCGTGCGGCTCGAGCCTGTGCCGATCGAGGGACCGAATGATTTTGACGCCGCCGGCAAGGCTGTGCGGGGCACCGACGGCCTCTTGTTTCTGGAAAGTCCCCTTTTCACGACGCACCGCGCTCGCCTCGCGGAATTGGCGAGCAAAAGCCGCCTGCCCGCGATCTATGGCCAGAGAGAATACGTCGAGGTCGGAGGCCTCATGTCGTACGGCACGCAGTTTCACGACCTCTACAGGCGTGCCGCCCAGCACGTGGACAAGGTCCTCAAGGGCGCCAAACCCGCCGATTTGCCGGTGGAGCAGCCCACCAAGTTCGAGTTCGTCATCAACCTCAAGACTGCCAAGGCCATCGCGCTGACCATCCCGCCGTCGCTACTGGCGCGGGCGGATGAGGTGATCGAGTAGTGGAGCGTCGGGCCTTCGTGGGGGCGCTCACGGGGGGCCTCCTCACCGCGCCGCTCGCCGCCGAGGCTCAGAAATCCGAGAAGATCGCGCGCGTGGGAATTCTTGGGATCGGTTCAGCTCCGAGTCCGCAGGAATTCGCCTGGTCAAGAACCCCGGGGTGGGTTATGCTCCTGGCCCCTTGTCCGGGTTGTTCCTTTCCCAGCTTCAGGCACCTTGCCCACCTGGCATGAGCACTGCGCTGGAACCTGGCGATCTTTTGACAGTCGCAACGTGGCATCGCGGATGCTTCGTCCTCTGGCTCCCATATACATAGCGATGCGCTGTCGAGGCTCCTCGGAGCCAGAGCAGTTCAGCGTCGCCCTGAGTCCCCGTCCCCGTTGACGCTCGCGGCACGGGCGATCGAACCGGAACAGGAGGGCCACATGGAGCTGATCAGCCGCATGATGGATGGCTCGTATGACGGCGAGCACCGACTAGAGCCGGTCCTCTCCCGGGCCGCGGTTCGCGAAGACGAATCTCTCTTCAAGGCCGTCCCGATCTTCGAAGGGTGCACGAAGAAGCAACTCCGACACGTCGCCAACATCGCCCGGATCTTCGATGCTCCCGCGGGGTCTGTACTGACTCGGGCTGGCGAGCCTGGAGATGTGTTCTTCCTCATCCTCGACGGAACCGTGAGGGTCGAGGTCGCTTCTGGCCGGTACGTGTCCCTGCACCCGGGGGCCTTCTTCGGCGAGATGAGCCTACTGGACGGAGGTCCCCGCTCGGCTACCGCCGTCAGCGACACATCAGTCCGTCTCCTCGTGATCGATCGCGGGAATTTTTCCCGCCTCCAAAGGGAAGTGCCCGAGCTCACCCAGACGTTGCTCGTGACCCTCTCGCAGCGCGTGCGACAGGTCGAAGCTCGGGAAGAACAGTCAGCGCGGGGATCTAGACCGGCGGAGGAGCACTAGACCGCCGCGGCGCTCGATGAGCGCCAGACCGTTGATCGTCGTCGGATCGGCACCTGGTGACCGACAGAGAGGTAACGGAGATCATCCGGCTGGCGACACCCCCGCCGTCCTTGACCCCCTAAGAGCCTCCGGCTAGTCTCGGCATACTCGTCTGACGCAGCGAACCGACCTGGGTTGCCCACGGAGGTCGCTCGCATGCAGTGCCCCCGGTGCCGGTCCGAGAACCGCGAAGAGGCGCGATTCTGCCGTGAGTGCGGGGCGACATTCAGCGCCCTTTGCCCGAACTGTGGCGTCAAGGTCGAAGCAGGAAGCCGGTTCTGCGATGCCTGCGGGGCGCCACTGATTGCGACTCGCTCCTCCGAGGCCAGGCCATCGCGCTTTCCCTCGCCCGAGTCCTATACCCCGAAGCACCTAACTGAGAAGATCCTCAGCTCCAAGGCGGCTCTTGAGGGCGAGCGCAAGCAGGTGACCGTACTCTTCGCCGACCTCAAGGGCTCCATGGAGCTGCTGGCGGACCGCGATCCCGAGGAGGCGCGCAAGATCCTCGACCCCGTGCTCGAACGGATGATGGAGGCCGTGCATCACTACGAGGGAACGGTCAACCAGGTGATGGGCGACGGGATCATGGCGTTGTTCGGCGCCCCGCTGGCGCACGAGGACCACGCGGTCCGCGCCTGCTACGCCGCGCTGCGGATGCAGCGACGAGTCAACCTCTACGCGGACGAGATCCAGCAGAAGGGCGGGACGCCGGTACAGATCCGCGTGGGGCTCAATTCGGGCGAGGTGGTGGTGCGCGCCATCGGCAGTGACCTCCACATGGACTACACCGCAGTCGGACAGACGACCCATCTGGCCGCCCGGATGGAGCAGATGGCTAAGCCCGGGTCCGCGCTCATCACCAGCGCCACCTTGACCCTGGCCGAGGGCTACGTCCAGGTCCGGCCGCTCGGAGCGGTGCCCGTGAAGGGGCTCGAGGTGGCGACGCCAGTGTACGAGCTGAGCGGAACCGTCTCGGTCCGGTCCCGGCTGCAGGCCAGTGCCGCCCGCGGCCTGACCCGTTTCGTCGGACGCGACGGGGAGCTGGAGCAGCTGGCGCAGGCGCTCGGGCGCGCCGCCGCGGGACACGGACAGGCGGTGACGGTCGTGGGCGAGGCGGGCGTCGGGAAGTCGCGGCTCGCCTGGGAGTTCACGCGATCGCACCGCACCCACGGCTGGCTGGTGCTGGAGAGCGGCTCGGTCTCCTATGGCAAGGCCACGCCGTACCTGCCGGTCATCGAGCTGCTGAAGGCGTATTGCGGAATCCAGGAGCGCGACGATGCGCGGGCGGTCCGCGAACGGGTAGCGGGCAAGCTCCTGATGCTGGACCGTGCGCTGGAGCCACTTCTGACCCCAATGCTGGCGCTGCTGGACGTCCCTGTCGAGGACGCGGCGTGGGCAGCCCTCGACCCGCCGCGCCGCCGGCAGCGAACGCTGGATGCAATCAAACGGCTGCTGCTCCGGGAGAGTCAGGTCCAGCCGCTGCTCCTCCTCTTCGAGGATCTCCACTGGATCGACGCCGAGACCCAGGCGCTGCTGGACGGCCTCATGGAGAGCCTGCCGACCGCCCGCGTCCTGCTCCTCGTCAATTACCGACCCGAGTACCAGCACGCCTGGGGCGGCAAGACCTACTACCTCCAGTTGCGGATCGATCCGTTGCGGCCTGCGAGCGCGGACGCACTGCTCACCGCACTTCTGGGCGAGCACCAGACCCTCGCGCCGCTCAAGCGGGCGCTGATCGAGCGGACCCAGGGAAACCCCTTCTTCTTAGAGGAGAGCGTGCGGACCCTCGTGGAGACGCAGGTGCTCGTCGGGGAGCGCGGGGCGTATCGGGTGACGAAGGCCCCGGACGCGTGGCAGATTCCGGCCACGGCGCAGGCGATCCTGGCGGCACGCATCGATCGGTTGGCACCCGACGACAAGCGGCTCCTCCAGGCCGCCGCCGTCATCGGGAAGGACGTGCCGTTCGCGCTCCTGCAGGCGATCGCGGATCTGCCCGAGGAGGATCTACGCCAAGGCCTCAGCCACCTCCAGGCGGCCGAGTTCTTGTATGAGGTGAGCCTCTTCCCGGAGCTCGAGTACACGTTCAAGCACGCGTTCACACACGACGTTGGCTACGGGAGCGTCCTCGTGGATCGCCGACGCCCACTCCATGCCAGGATCGTCGACGCCATCGAGGGGCTCTATCCCGAGCGCCTGACCGAGCACATTGAGCGGCTCGCGCACCATGCCGTCCGAGGCGAGCAGTGGGAGAAGGCGGTTCGGTACCTCCAACAGGCCGGCGTCAGGGCACAGGTGCGATCGGCCAACCGGGAGGCGATACGCTGCTTCGAGCAAGCGCTGACAGCGCTCGGGCATCTGCCCCACACCCGCGAGACGGTTGAGCGAGCCATCGATCTTCGCTTCGACCTGAAGACGTCACTCTTTCCGCTTGGAGAATTCGAGCGGATCTTCGGCTACCTCCGCGAAGCCGAAGGTCTGGCCCGGAGGGTCGATGATCAAGGGCGACTCGGCCAGATGTCTGTCCATATGTGCCACACCCTCCGGGAAGCTGGCCATCCGACGGATGCGCTTGCGTTCGGCAGGAATGCCCAGGCCATCGCCGAGTCGCTTCGGGATATTCCGCTCCAGGTGACGGGAAATCTCTACCTCGGCACCGCCTGCCTCTGGACGGGCGACTATCGCCAGGCCGCGGATCTTCTCCGGAAGGCCCTGCAGTTGCTTGAAGGCAATCGGACGCGGGAGCGGTTTGGTCTGACCGGATTCCCTGCCGTGCTCGTTCGCGCCTACTTGGCGTGGGTGTTCGCCGATCTGGGAGAGTTCGAGGAAGGGATCGCCCACGGCCAGGAAGGCCCTCGCCTCGCTGAGGCGCTCGATGACGCCTACAGTCTGGCCTTCGCGTCCTGGGCTCTCGCCTATCTCCACATCACCAAGGGAGAACTCAGCCACGCGGTCGGCTTGCTCGAACGCGGGGTGGCGCTGAGTCGCGAGTGGAGCCTGACCTCCATTTTAGTGATGAACACGGGGAGCCTGGGC
>Ga0209465_10001203_pt1 | contig 11664 bp, 10 predicted proteins | sample PanSoiPlot1MoBio_FD_188321 | JGI IMG/M metagenome (GOLD analysis project Ga0209465, IMG submission 188321) | Tropical forest soil microbial communities from Panama analyzed to predict greenhouse gas emissions - Panama Soil Plot 1 MoBio (SPAdes)... | ecosystem: Environmental > Terrestrial > Soil...
CCTTCGACTCCTCCTTCCGGGTATGCATGAAATGAACTGCTCGACCGTAAGCGCGCACAAATGCCTTCATCTGATCCCTGCGCGCGCGCAGGAATTTCCCCGTGGTCGTGAGGCCTTGGTGTAGAAAAGGGATCTCCTCCTTGGCTAGATTCGCCAGCACTTTCATCCCGGCTTGTTGAGCCACCAGTCCCATGGGATAAGACATCGCCGCTGCATAGATGGATTTTTTCGAGAGAGCGGCAGCCAGCTCCGGTAGGCCGCCGATCTGGATGATCGGCACATCGCGCACCGGCTCAAGACCGTATTTCTTGAGAAACATTTGGATCGCAAAGTCGGTGGTGGCGCCAAAGCGGCTGACGCCTACGGGCTTCCCCTTTAAGTCTGCCACGTTCTTGATCTCCGGGGCTGCTATCACATAAAGGGCGACGAAATTGACGATGGCGCCCACCGCCACGAGATCACCTCCCTGGAGGCCGGTGTCCACCACTGCCTGGCTGTTGGCCGTGGAAATCGCCACCTCGCCGGCGAGCATCGCCTGCGCCATAGTCGATGAGGCGGCGATATAAATAAGATTGGCATCCAGCCCTTCCTGTTTGAAGAAGCCAGCGTCCTTTATGATCCAGAAGGGGGCTTGTATCGCGGTGATCCCGGAATAGCCGACGACCAGCTTCTGCGCCGAAGCCAGGGTGGAAAAAACCAAAATCAGGATAAAACTAAAGACAATGAGCCGTGCATCAACGAATGCTTTCATAGCGCACCCCCTTTTCATCCCCAGAATGCTTGCGCACGTCTCTTCTGCTGCAAGTCGCGAATGGAAGGACCGAAAACTTCTTCGAAGAAACCCTCTTTGGTGAGGCGGTCGACGATGCTGTTATCGATGACTTTGGAAAAATCAAATTGCCTTAACTGGGGTTGTGCCTGACTTTGCCGTTCCACGGCGGCTTTAACTGAGTCCTTGAGGACGTAGGGAACAGCTTCGAAACTTCGACTCTTGGCAAAAATCTCATAGGCCTTGCCCGCGTCACGTTGATCCCGCGCGCCGCCGTAGTGAATCATGGTATGGACGGCAAAAGGCTTATCATCGTAGAAGCGCTTGATCGCTTCCGCGTGCGCCTTGATAAAGGCTTCGACCAGTTTACGTTCGGCGGACACGCTGTCTCTGCGAAACATATAATAGGTGGAAACGTAGATATCTTCATAATCGGAGACCATGCCCAAAACTCGGAAGCCGGCCGCTTCAAGGCGGAAATAGGATGGCGCCGTGACCAGGGCCGCGTCGATCTGTCCGCTCTGAAGGGCTGCGGCCCTCGTGGCGGCATCGACGCCCGTCGATACCCACTGGACATCTTTAGCGCTCAATCCAAACTTCTCCAGAAGGCTAACGGTAAAATGATAGGGCGGATCCCCGACACGGCCGACACCGATTTTTTTCCCCGCAAGCTGTTGCATGGAAGTCAGATTCTTCGCGGCAACCAACGCAAAAGTTCCTTTGTTGAGGAAGCTTCCAGTCAAAACCAAGGAATTGCTTTGCGCAACGGCCAGCACGCCTGGGTCAGAGCCTGTGGAAGTCATGACGGCGTACCCGCTCAGGATCGCCGCGATGGGTGCGGGATGGACGCCAAAAACCATCTCTACATCCAGCCCATATTTCCTGTAGTAGCCGCCCTCTTTGGCCATCCAAAGCGGCCAGGAAGCGCCGCTTCGAGCACCGTACATCGCCGCAACTTTCCTCAGCTCTTGAGCGGATGCCTGAGCAGCGATGTGGAAATAAATAAGCGCAAGCCACACGGCGATCCAATTGCAGCGCATCAATTTCCGTTGGTGTCTCTCTGAAGGTCTCTCAACTCTGAACCCGCTCATCTTATTTTCTCGGCCAACCCCTGCAGACGTCGGTTCAAACCAAAAAGTTCGGCCAAGATTGGCCCGCGCTTACGATGCCTTTCCAGGCTCTTAGCTGAGAGAAGTAACGCTTGCGGGTGTGAGGTCCTGCGACCGTCAGATTCCTATACTCCCGCTTCAAGCCAAGTTGCGGGTAAAATAGAGCAGCTTTAGGATGGCCGTCAAGTGAGGACGAACCCTGGCACTGTGCCGAGGCTCTTCCTCCAGGTTAGTCATGTGAAATAGTGATTTTTACAAGAAGAAACCGGCGCGAGTCTTTTCCGCGGCGAGGCGCGCAATCGCAGTGAGAGGCTAGGCAGTATGCCGCCGAATAAATGCCGTGGTGGTCTCGATGACGCGCATCGTTTCCGGCTGATCAGAAGACGGAACCATCCGATGCTCCGGCAGGCCATCAAACGTGTGCACGTCGATGGCTCCGCCCCGTTTGCGGTAGGACGCAATGAAGCGCTCCTGCATTTCCAGCGGATGGTTGCGATCGTTCGCCTTCAGCAACATAAGTACGGGCGGCAGGTCGACCTGCTTGTCATGCTCGACGATCGTCTGCGGGCTTCCTTCGGCCATGGCTGCTTCTGTCTTCCAGTATTCCAGGTGGGCGTTAATAAGCTCTTCGCGGTTAGATTCCTTGGCGAAGCGGAAGCGAAACAGCGGGTCTATCACCGGCCAGGCAGAGATCACATAGGCGAGGGTGGCGTCGATCTCAGGATGGTTTGGCAGCGACAAAGCCGAATAACTTGCGTGCCGTGGTCGAAGCCCATTGAGCACGACTAGGTGGCCGCCGCTGGAATTCCCAAAGGCGCCTACTGCGGTTGTTCCGTTGAATTCCGACGCATGCGCTTTGAGCCAGCGAACCGCCAAGTTCACGTCGCAGATAGACGCAGGATAGCCCGCTTCAGGCGGCTGGCGAAAATCGATCGCAGCCACCAGTATGCCCCTGGCTGCCAGCGCCTGGTCGATACCGGCATTATTGGTCCGGTCGCCGTTGTGCCATGCGCCGCCGTGCACGTCAACGATGGTGGGAAATGGTCCCGTCCCCTTGGGTTGATAGATGCGAGCCAGCCAGGGTTTGTTTGCCAGGTGCTGATACGGGACATCCCGCACATCTACTTCGAATTGGTTGTTGTTCATGGTTCGGCACTCTACAACCGCGAACGTCGATCTGCAAGCTCCAGCAATCCGCTACACAGTCACTAGAAAAGGCGGGAATCAAGCTTGCATTGTCGCAGCAGCTATCTAGCGCGGTGTTTTCGAAATCCGTTGAATAATTCGGGCGTCATTCCGGGCAAGCTGGCGGCGCTAGCGCGACCCGGGAATCCAGAAAGATCAAAGGCTTCTGGATACCATTTTCGCGGGGTATGATGGCCGAGGGTTGGCGGATCTAGAATTAGGAGAGAACTCGCATTGCTTGGCTTGCTCGGAGATTATTCGAACTCGACTATGACAACATATACATGCGTCAAATCGAAACCTGCTTGACAGCTAGGGGATGCCTTGGTAGGGGTTCACCGAGCGGATTTCAAATTCGAGATCTCTCGCTATGGCTGATGGCGCCAAGATTGTAGTTGACCACGCCAGCAAGCTTTTCCTCGAAGGAACGGTCGTTGCTTTCCGCAATATTGAGCTGAACGTAAGAAGCAACGAGGTTCTCTGCGTTGTCGGTCCCTCTGGTTGCGGGAAGACCACGTTGCTCCGCTGCATCGGCGGACTCTTAACACCGAGTTCCGGGCAAATCCTGATCGATGGCGAGCCGACTCGCTCGCCGCGTGAAGGCGTGGCGATTGTCTTTCAACATTTTGGGTTATTGCCGTGGAAGACGGTTGTGGAGAACGTCGCGTTTGGACTTAAGATCGCTCGCCTCCCGCGCGAAAAAGTCGCCGAACAAGTGGAGCGCTATATCCACCTGGTCGGCCTCAATGGATTCGAGAATCAGTATCCCTATCAGTTGAGCGGTGGCATGCAGCAACGGGTTGGCTTGGCGCGAGCCCTTGCTACCGATCCTGAAATCCTACTAATGGATGAGCCGTTCGCCTCGGTGGATGCGCAAACGCGCGAAGTGCTGCAGGAAGAGTTGCTTCGTATCCATGAACGGGAGCGTAAAACCATGATCTTCATCACGCACTCCATCGATGAGGCGCTGGTGCTAGGTGACCGCGTGGCGGTTATGGCGACGCGTCCAGGCCGAATCAAAGAGATCTTGACTGTCGGCTTCGCCCGACCGCGCGATCCGGCCGATGTGCGCGCTGAACCGCGTTACACCGAGCTGCGCAATCATATTTGGGAAGAATTGAGACCGTCGGTGGTCATGTGATCATGCCGGTGAAAAAGACCCATTTACTTTGTTGCGTTCGATCGCCTCAGCCGATGTCACCGAAGGCAAAGAGCAAAGCGAAAATGCTTGCGCTATGCCCTTTGCATTTAGCGGAATTTGAGAGATGAGCGTTAGCGAAGTTCGAGAAAAAACCGCTGGCATTGTAGGTGCGGACCAGGAACTTGCTCAAGAGCAGCAGGCCGCGCGAGATCGGGCGCGTCTCGCGCAGCGGCGCTCGAAGATAATCCGCATCGCAATTCGCATCGCTTCGCTCGTCGTTGTTCTCGGAGGTTGGGAATATTTCGGCAGACAGACCAATCCGATTTTGTTCACCTATCCAACAGCCATCGCCAATGCTGCGATCAAGATGGTTGCGAGCGGCGAGCTGTGGAAGTATCTCTCTCAAAGTCTCATCGTTCTCTTTGCGGGTCTCGGCCTTGCGGCTATCTTCGGCGTCGCGCTGGGACTCGTCATGGCGCGCTTCTGGGTGGTGGATCTCGCGCTCGATACTTACATCACGGCGCTCTATTCCATTCCTTCGGTAGCTCTCGTACCGGTGTTGGTACTTTGGTTCGGCTTTGAGGCCACGGCCAAGATCGCGGTGGTTTTTCTTTTCACTTTCTTCCCTATCGTGATCAACACCTATCAAGGGGTTAAAAATGTCGATGAACGCTTGATCGAGGTGGGCCGGGCGTTTCGCTGCAGCGAGCGCGATCTTTGGATCCACATTGTTTTGCCGGCTGCGGTGCCGTTCATCGTCGCCGGCCTACGCCTCGCCATCGGCCGCGGACTGATCGGCATGGTGCTCGCGGATCTCTACACGGCGATCACCGGCATCGGTTACTTGATCTCCCGTTACGCCAGCACCTACCGCACCGACGCGATGTTCGTGCCGATTGTAACGTTGGGCCTGTTGGGCATCACGTTGACCGGGATCTTGCGTTTCGTCGAGCGACGCGTGGCTCCGTGGATGCATGAATCCGGGCGTGAGTGATGAATTCGAGGAGGAAATATGACTCGTGAGGAGCTAGGTGAACGGTCCGTTTTTCTCAAAAGCGGGCCAATCCTATTGCTGGCGCTCTCCTGGATTGCCTTCAATGCCCATACCGCCTGGGCTCAAGCCAAGGCTCCTTGTAAAGAGATGCGCAAGATTAAGCTCGGCGTTTCTGTTTCACCGCCCAATGTGGTGCACACGCCGGTCTATGTGGCGCGGACTCTGGGAATTTTCGCGCAGCATTGCATCGAGGCTGAGATTGTTGAGTTTGAAGGCGGTTCTTCGGCCGCTAATCTTGCAGCCGTAACCCAAGGGCAGGCGCTGGCTTCGATCAACGCAACGGCGATCTCACAGGGACTTAAAGCGAAGCAGATCTGGGGCATGGCGCCGCGTTTGCCTCAAGCCTACATGGTGAGCGAAGACGTTAAAACAGCGGCAGACTTGAAAGGAAAGCGACTCAGCGCGACAGGAGGCGGCGTTGGGGGGTTCAACTGGGTGATGGGGCGTGAGGTGCTGAAGACCGCCGGGCTCAAAGTTGAAGATGCCCAGTTTGTCGCCGCGGCTACTGCCGGAAGACTCCCCGGTCTCGTTGCCGGTCAGATCAATGGCGTGGCGCTTCATCCCGAAGATGTCTATCTGGCGCAGAAGGAAAAGCCCGGACTGCACGTGCTCGTGGATCTTTCTAAGCTGATGCCGAAATATTTTTTCAATGCCTACGGCGCGGGCGAAGGGATGCTGGCGAAGGACCGGGCGATGGTGCGAGACGTCGTCATTTCGCTCATTGAAGCGAATCGAGCTATTTACCGACAGAAGGAAAAAGTAATTCCGATTATGGTGGAGGCGACAAAAAAACCTCATGACGCAGTCAGCTTCGCCTATGATTACCTCGTCAAGAATTGCGTCTGGAGCGTCAACACCGGATTCTCCCGCGAGCGCACCGAATGGTCCATCGAAAACGGCATCGAGAACGGCGACATCCAGGCGGACAAAAAGCCGACGTATGAGCAAGTCGTCGATGTCAAGCTGGGCGAGGAGGCATTAAAGGCAGCTGGCGGACCAACCAAGATCGGCAGCTGCGCTGATTGAGGATTGAGTGCCGAGTGCTGAGGACTGGGTTTGTCACTCATCGCTCAGTTCTCATACCTCCAGACTTCCCTTACCAGTTCGCCGCGGCTCAGGCGATGGAGAAAACTATAGAATTAGTCCAGAGGGAGATCGCGTGATGAAGTTCAAAAACATCTGCCTGGTTTCAGCTCTCTCCGTTATTTTTGCTCTCACAATCGCTCCGGCTGTGTCTGCCGTGGAGGTCGGAGACAAAGCTCCCGATTTTGAATTGCCGAGCACGCAGGGCGGCAAGCTAAAGCTCAGCAGCTTCCAAGGAAAGAAAAACGTTTTGATCGAATTTTACGTGCTCGATTTCACCGCCACGTGAATCGCGGAATTGTCGTCCAGTCGGGACGACTACGGTAACTTTCAAGGAGTGGACGCCGAAGTGATTGGCATCAGCGGCAATCTGACTTTTTCCCAACAAGCGTTCGCCGATTATCTGAAGCTCAACTTCCCCCTCGTCAGCGATTATCCTGATCTCGAGACGACCGAGGCATATGGGGTGCTCGATCGCGAGCGGCGCGTGCCTCAGCGCTCGTATTTTATTGTCGATAAGCAAGGGCTGATTCGCTACAAGCATGTCGTCGGAAGAGGACAGCCTTTGGTTGGCAACGACGCTCTCGTAGCGGAAATAAAGAAGATCAAGTGAACTATGCTGGCGTAGGGTTGAGGTTATATGGTGTGTAAAGGTTTGCCGTATCACAAAGCGTTGACCCGTGGAATGTTCACGCCACTGTGAGACGTTCAGACAAAGGCTAGAAACGTTGTTACATGCGCAAAAGATAGTCTGCTATCTCGTTTGCGACGCGGTAGTCGTAAGCATTCTCGTGTTTTTGAACGCATGGTTTTTCGCTGCTAACGCTGCGGAAGTCAAAAATGACGGAACCATCGCGATCATTGACACTCATACACACATTATCCGCGGCTATCGGAGAAGAGATCCTTCGCCAACGGGTGCGCAGGCGCTTCGCGCGATGGACAACTATCGAATCGCAATGGCAATTCTGCTACCCCCGCCATTTCCGGCCAACCATGCGGGTATTTATGGTCTTCGAGAAATTGAACCTATAGCCCGTGCGAATCCGGACCGGTTCGGGTTCGCGGCGGGTGGTGAATCGTTGAACGCGATGATACAACAAATCGCACCGGACAGGGTTACGCCAGAGGTGATCCGCCAATTTGAAAAGGAGGCGGACGCGATCGTAAAAGCCGGGGCTGTTGGTTTCGGAGAACTAGCGGCAGAGCACTTTTCTTCCGGACGCGGCAATCATCCGTACGAGTCCGCTCCGCCTGATCATCCCTTGTTTCTGGCTCTGGCCGATATCGCCGCGCAACATGGAATGCCTATCGATCTGCATATGGAAGCAATACCTGAGGACATGCCCTTTCCGAGACGGGGTGGCCTACAAAATCCGCAAACCCTCAAAGAGAATATCTCCGGCTTCGAGCGCTTGCTGGAGCACAATGGTAGCGCGCACATTGTCTGGGCGCATGCCGGCTGGGATTTGACCGGCCGGCGGACCGTGCCGTTGATGCGCTCGCTGCTGACGAAACACCCCAATCTCTACATGAGTCTAAAACTCGACGAGAGCGGTTTCAGGCTGACTTCGCCGTTTGCTGTTGACGACAAGATTAAACCTGGCTGGCTGATGATGCTGCGCGATTTTCCAGATCGTTTCGTAATCGGCAGCGATGAGTTCTTTGACGAAGGTACCGAGCGACTCGCGCTGGCGCGTAAATTCGTCGATGCTTTGCCGCCGGAGCTGGCGCGCGGCGTTGCGACCGAGAACGCGAGACGGATCTATCGGCTTGAGGCAAGGACAAAATGATTCGACGGAAAAGAAAAACGGAAGGAAAGGACACGTTTTAGTGTAACCATTCGTTTTAGGCCCAACGCTATGCGTTGTGCCGGATTGTAGATCAATCCTCAGCCACGCATAGCCGGGTGCTAACGGCAGCGTAACTGGAACAAACGATGGCTTCAGTTTACAAAGCTTTCTTGTCTTACAGTCACGCTGCGGACGGCAAACTCGCGCCTGCGCTGCAGCGGGGGCTCCAGCGTTTGGGCAAGCCTTGGTACCGACGCCCGATCGTCCGAGTTTTCCGCGATGAAACCAGCCTGTCAGCGAATCCTAGCTTGTGGTCGAGCATCGAGCTGGCCCTGGGACAATGCGAATATTTTCTCCTGATGGCGTCGGCGGAATCAGCGCGCTCGCCGTGGGTCCGACGCGAAGTCGCGTGGTGGATTGAACACCGCTCCATCGATCATCTGCTAATCGTTGTCACCGACGGGGAGATTGTCTGGGATCAAGCCGCACAAGATTTTGATTGGCCGCGAACGACCTGCCTTCCGCCCGAGCTTCACGGACGACAACACGAAGAGCCGCTCTACGTCGATCTTCGTTGGGCAAAGAATAGCAGCGATCTTTCGTTGCAGAACTTAAAATTCCGTGGTGCGGTGCTCACGCTCGCAGCCCCGCTTCATGGCCAATCGATGGATGACCTCGATAGCGAGGACATTCGGCAACAGCGGCGGTTGAAATTTGTAGCAGCCGGAGCATCGGTCGCGGTCGTGGCGATGGCTGTGGCTGCCGTCTGGGGCTTGCTGAACGCGAAACAGCAGGCACGGTACGCCGGAGAACAGGCAAAGTTCGCGGAGTCGCGCAGCATGGCCGCAAAGTCGCTGGAGATTCTCGAACAGAAAGGAGACATCGACAAAGCGATTCTGCTTGGAGTACTCGCCTGGCGATTGTCGCCCACTGAAGAAGCGGTGAATTCTCTGCGAAAGATCGAAGGTGCCTCCTGGGACGTTGCCCGCATTCTCGGACAGCATAGCGTCGAGCAGATAGACGCGATGACTTTCAGTCCGGCTGCCAGTGACGCAGTATTGTTGGCCACAGGCGGTGCTGACGGATCGATCATATTGTGGCGTATACCGGACGGGACCGCCGCGAGTTCGCCCGTCGCGAGTGAGCAGAGCCGAATCCACGAAATGCGGTTCTCGGGTGATGGTTTGCATCTATTAGCTCGAGGTTATGTCAAACTTCCTGAAGAAGACAACCGCGAAAGCATCATCGTTCACGATCTTCGCTCTCGGACAAATAAGCCGGTGGCGGCAGAGTTCTTGAAGCGAGGTAACTGGAATACCGACCAGAACACACCTCTTAGCCCGGACGGCCGTTTGGTTGCATTTTGTTCCACCAATGTGATCGCGGTGTGGGACATGAACGAAGATCGCGTGCGAGAAAAGCATGTCAGTGCCAGCGGTTTCTTGTGGGGCATCAATTTTATCGGAAACACGCGCCTGGCTTTCATCTTGGCCACCGACTCTTATCCTGTACGTTTCAGCGCAGGAATATGGAATCTCGACACCGACACGATTCGCGTCGGGCCCTCGGTGCCGGGACCGGGGGCCGATTATTTAAATACGAGCGCGGCGATTAGTTCCGATGGATCGCGGTTTGTCGTCTGGGGCCATAATGGAGGTCACATTGACGGTTTCTATACGATTCTCAAAGACTTGAGCTTACAACCAGTGCCTATCCCCGGTCTGGATAGTGTAAGAAACGATATACGCTTTCATTTCACGTTTGACGCGGAAGGCAAGCGGGTGGTAGCGGGAGGTTGGGGAAAAATCCTCGTATGGGATTTGGTGCAGCAGAGGCTTTTGAAGGAAGTGAAAATCGCTTCCATGGTTGCTGACCCTTCGGCAGCGATGAGTCCCAACGGCCGCTGGCTTGCAACCGAGGAAGGCGGAAAGATCGTGGCCTGGGACTTGAACAATCTCGATTCCAAAGCGCCGGGTAAGACCATTGATTCGGCGTGTGGCTTCAGCGGAAATCGCGCGCAAGAATGCATCAGGCGCCTGTGTGAAAAGGTCTCGCCCTCCATTGCTGAAAAGGATTTGAGCGATGTCCTAAGTTCTTCCGAGTACAAGGCACTCAAGCAAAAAGCTTTGGCTGAGCCGTGCGGGCACTCGTGAAGCAGCGCGGTGTTTGTAACCGCCAAAGATGTCGAAAGATGTCGGCATTTTTATAGTGTGGTGGCGTGCGCGAAGGATTTAGCAATTCAACTTAAGGAGGTCATGCAATGTTAGCCCAACATCCCGATCCCACCGTTGATCACGTTTTGAAAACCTGGGCGCCGCGGATGATCGTTCAGGGAATTGACTATAACGACTTCATGACCACCAGCGCGCGCATCCGAACTTGGGACGATTGGTGCCGCGAATGGTGTGTGACCGCGGCGGGTCATGAGGAGTTCGCGCGCGATAACGAGGAAAAAGGTAATCGAGAAAGTGCAACCGAGGCGTATCTTCTGGCGTCGATGGCCTATCACTTCGCCTGCAACAATTCGCCGCAAAATCTCGATGAGTATATTCCAGCGGCGAAGAAGCGCGTTGAATGTTACGCGAAAGCCGCGCCTTATCTCGACCCACCAGCGGAACGGCATGAAGTGCCGTTCGAAAATTTTCGCTTGGCGGCTTATCTCCGCGTGCCGCCGGGAATTAAACAGCCCCCGGTGGTTGTGATCATCTCCGGGCTCGAATCGACCAAGGAAGAGGCGCGCACGATGGAAGACGGTCTTTTGCGGCGCGGGCTAGCGACTTTCACGTTCGACGGCCCTGGGCAGGGCGAGAGCTGGTTTCAAGGCGGCATGATCGTCGAATTTGAACGCGCGACTTCGGCCGTGATCGACTATCTGGAAAAGCTATCTCAAGTGGACGCCAATCGACTCGGCGTCTTCGGGCCGAGCTTGGGGGGATATCTAGCGCCGCGATCGGCTGCTTGCGATGCGCGCATCAAAGCCTGCACCTTCGCCGGCGGAATGTATGACCGCACACGAGTGGCGAGCCGGCTAGAAGATCCGTTCGAATACACCCGCATCGCTCACATCTGGAAAGTCTACGACAAACAGAAGCTGATTGAGCTGCATAGCCGCTGCACGCTGGAAGGATTGGCGCCGAAAATCCGGTGCCCGCTCATGGTTGTCCACGGCACGAAGGACTTCGTGCCGGTGGAACAAGCGAAGCGGACCTATGATGAGGCTTCGGGTCCAAAGGAGTGGATCCTACTCGAAGGCGGCAACCACGTGTGTAACAACATGCCGTTTCGGTACCGGCCGCTCATAGGAGATTTTCTCGCCAAGCACCTGGGGGCTAGGCCGGTGTAAATTCGACCGAGAAGGATTTAGTGCGGCGGCGCCGCTGAAAACCCTTGATTGCGTCATTCCAGCATGGAGTGCTGGAATCCAGGGTTGACATGGATGTCTCAGGACACATCCTGCGAATCTGGATGCCGGCAATCCATGCCGGCATGAGTGCGCCCGTGAAGGCACCACATCAGCACGGTGAAAGTCC
>Ga0209465_10001204_pt1 | contig 11657 bp, 9 predicted proteins | sample PanSoiPlot1MoBio_FD_188321 | JGI IMG/M metagenome (GOLD analysis project Ga0209465, IMG submission 188321) | Tropical forest soil microbial communities from Panama analyzed to predict greenhouse gas emissions - Panama Soil Plot 1 MoBio (SPAdes)... | ecosystem: Environmental > Terrestrial > Soil...
AAACAACGGGTTGCGAGACTCGCGGTGGTCCTCGCAATGCTGGGTATGGCAACACTCGCCCACGCAATTCCTCTGAAGCAGTTGCTGCGGAAAGGGGACAAGCCGACTTTCACCGGCAAGTGCTGTTTCAGTTTTGGAGAATCCGTTGCCGTGACAGAACCGGCTCAAGTTACCCCGGTCGTCGTAACCTGGAGTGGGGACTATCTGGCTAATGGCCTTTTCAATCTGGGGATCGCAGTCAATGGCCATCCATGCCAGGTCTCCGATTTTGAGAATCTCAGCGGCACTAGCTCGATTGGCGGGTCGCGCGCGATTCAGTGGGTCGTACTGCCCAGCGACGGGCTGATCAAGGGAAACAATACGATCACGCTCTGTGGCGGCGGAACACGTGACACCGATTCGATCACGCTGGGATTCCGGACGCTGGAAGTAACCATTTCAAAGTAGATGGCACGGTTTAGAAGAGACCGTTCTGGAGCAAGTATCCGGCTGTCGCGTTCTCTGGGCGTCAGGGATGGGAACGGTCTCAGGTGAAGATCTGCCGAAACGACCCGCAGGTTTCATCTGCGCAGTTGAAAGCAGTAACGTCCTGGGTTTTCAGGAGTGACGCTTTGCATGATGCAAAGGCGTAACCCCAACAAATCAACACAAGGAAAATTCGATGAGTGCCACACAAGTATCAGCTCTTGACATCAACAAACTCAATACTTTCATCGGCCAATTCGTAGCGGATCTCGGGGCTTCTGCGCACGCTGGGATGGTGGTGATTGGCGAAAAGCTTGGCCTCTACAAAGCGCTGGCAGCCGGCCCGGCGAGCCCCGCCGAGCTTGCCAGTCGCACCGACACAGATGAGCGCTATCTCCGCGAATGGCTGGCTTCCCAGGCAGCAGGTGGCTATATCACCTATAACGCAGCCACGGGTGAGTTCAGTCTCACGCCGGAACAGGCCTTCACGTTGGCCAATGAAGACAGTCCGGCATATCTCCCGGGTGCCTTCGAGTTGGCCTTGGGTTCGCTCGCTGCCGTGCCAAGGATTGCGGAGTCGTTTCGTTCCGGCGAGGGCATGGGCTGGCATGAGCATGCAGATGGCGTGTTTCACGGCTGCGAGAAGTTCTTCCGCTCTAGCTACGCCGCCAATTTAGTGAGTGCGTGGATTCCTTCCTTGCATGATGTCAAGGCGAAGTTGGAGATGGGAGCGCGCGTGGCGGACGTCGGATGCGGGAAAGGTGCTTCCACGCTGTTGTTGGCGAAAGCGTTTCCGAAGTCACGGTTCTTCGGATTCGACTACCACGACAAATCGATCGAGGCAGCGCGCACCTATGCGCAACGCGACGGGATCACAGACCGCGTAATCTTCGAGGTCATACAGGCTAAGGAGTTCCCCGGCAAGAACTACGATCTGGTTACGTCTTTCGACTGCCTGCACGACATGGGAGATCCGGTCGGAGCGGCAATAAACGTTCGGCAATCGCTGGCTAAGGAGGGTACCTGGATGATTGTTGAGCCATTTGCCAACGACCAATTGGAAGACAATCTCAACCCGGTAGGTCGAATGTATTACTCGTTCTCTACACTATTGTGCACCCCCTGCTCACGATCGCAAGAAGTGGGACTGTGCCTCGGCGCGCAGGCAGGGGAGTCACGGATTCGAGAGGTCGTTACATCGGCCGGTTTCACGCGATTCCGCCGGGCCACGGAAACTCCTTTCAATATTGTGTATGAAGCGCGACCGTAATTTTGGCCGCGCCAAGGGTGTAAAACGGTGTGTGGAAGGAAGAAGGTGGGCCGAGATCGTCGTGTCGTACTCGTCAGTGCCAAGCACGAAAGGATTGATGAGTGCAATGATTCCATAACACGTCGGCTCACTTCGACCTTTATGACCTCTGTTTCGCCAATTAGAGCCGGCGCTTGTCAGTCACTGCTTCGATTGCGCACCGCGATCAGCGAGACCTGCTCTAGTCCCGGGAAGTGATCCTCCTTGTCGGCTATCCGTTCGGTCGGTACGATCTGCTGCACCGTCGTTCGCGAAGGCAGAACGGGCCCAAAATACTGTGCGTACACTTCATCGAATAAAGGCAAATCGGACAGATTGTCGAGATAGACGCTGGTCGCTACCACCTGATCGAGTTTCAGGTCCGCTTCTTCCATATTGTCGAGTTGATTGCGCATCGTCTGCCGCAGTTGATGCTGCGTGGTGGTCGCGTAGATACCGCCATGTGGTCCAGGGATGAAACCGTCCTTGGCGGAACAGTACAGCGTGTCGCCGGCAAAAACACATGGGCTGGCGGTGGGACTAGGCGGCATGTTCTTGGGACGAACCGCTTTGCGCTGTGTGAGATCACGTACGGCAACGCCCGTGTACTCGATGTGTGCGCCTCCGGGAAGACTCGAGACCTGGATTGTGGCGCGTGCCGGAGTGTTGCCGAACTCAAAGCGCCGCGCGTAACGGTCGTTCATCACCCGACTAGGAATCTCTACCGTGAGATACGGATTCACGAAAACCATATTTCGGAGTTCCAGGCCAGCGGCCTTCAGCACGGCTTCCATGCGGTCGAGTGCCAGATCCACTTGGACCGCAGGATCTTCGGCAACCTTTCCGTTGGCCGAATCGGCGCCCGCCATGCTGGATACGAATAGACGGTCAAAGGTAAGCATTCCGGGAGGAGCAGGGTCGTTTGATTTGAAACCCGGTGGGTAGACAGGCTTTTTGTCCTTAAGACTGTGCACGGCGACAGCGCTGATCTCGATGGATGAGCCGGGAGTCCCGGCGACGCCCAGCACCGCTTGCGCGGGTTGAGATGTTCCGAAGTACTCAGAGATGGTCTTCTTCAACTCGTCATACGTGGTCATGTCCTCCAAGTAGACCTGGATGTAGACCACATGGTCCAAACTCAACCCGTCGGTCTTCACAACCGCATGAATGTTGTCCAAAGCCTGTCTGACCTGTTCGGTGAAGCTCGCGGGCAAGGTGCCGTCTGGCCTCCGCGGACCTTGTCCGGAGACGTAGAGGTAGTCACCGGCATCTACACCCGGCGAGTAATAACGATTCGAGGGAGCAGTCGTAGGCTCCGGCACGACGGCGCGCACGCGTTCTTGCGCAGCTAATATCGAGCAGAGCATGAGCACAACAGTGAACCATTGCAGTGAAAAGCCAATTTGGGGAGTTCTCAAGACGACCTCGCGTGTCTAGGCGGCGACCTTCTTCTGGGCAGCACTTAGAATTGTGCGCAGCCTCTGGCCTACAATGATTTCCTCACCGGGCTTGATGGTCATGGAAACAAGTTCAATGTGGTCCGGTTCTTTGAGTTCTTTGCGATTCGGGTTGCCCTCGCGGACTGCCGTGACCAGACTGGGATTGTCGGCTCCGAGCACTTCGATCACTGGATCGCCCGAGCGCAGTTCCTGCACACAGTCAGAAATTGTGTATCGCCACGCTTTTTGATCCCAGTAAACCCTCACCGTCGGATAGCGGTTGCCGTCCTCCGGAGTGAACGTATCCGTCTTGACTCCGGGCACCGTCTCCACCAGCTTTCGGATACGGCCCAGGCGATCGTTCCATTCGGCGTAGAGTTTCTTGTCGTCCAGCTTGAACCAGGTTTCGAGAGCTGTTAGACAACCGATCACTTCTTCTTTCCCCACCTTCATCGGGCGGCAAACCGCTCCTTCGCGCGGACTGCAATTCAACAAAGCCGCCTCAATCAAGTCCTTTCGTCCCAGGAGCAGGCCGCTGCATTGCGGCCCGCACAGTCCCTTTCCCCCGGAGAAGCAGTAGAGGTCGATTTTCATGCGGGCGTAAAGCTTGGCGTTCTCGACCGGAGGAATACCTGCGGCGTCGTCGAGCAGCAGCGGAACTTTGTGCTCCTTGGCGATCGATAGGTTCTTTTCGAGTTTGTCTCCGAGATCGGTGGTGTAGATCATCGCCGTGTTTTCATTGACTGCGTTGGCGAGTTCCTCCGGCGAATATACGAGGACGAGTTTGGCTCCGGTCAAGCGGATCGCGCTGTCAAATGCGGTCCGCCCGCCGACCATGATCACCTCATCTTTCAAGCCAGCGGTGTCGGGGAGTTGCCAGATGTTTTTGTCGTCGGTCCCGGCCATGCATCCGGCGGTTGCCGCGGCCATAGCACCAGCTGCGCCAGAAGTGATGATGCCGGACTCAGCGCCCGTTAACTCGGATAACCGCCGTCCGACGGCGCGCTGTAGATCCAGAATGTTGACGAAATGCTGCGACGCTTCGATCTGAGCCGCGCGGACTTCGGGGAATTCCAGCGAGCCGCTCAGATAAGTCCACGTGCCGCGGCAATTGATCACGGTCTTCACGCCCAGGCGCGTGTAGACATTCTGGCGGGGATCCCGGCCGATCGCCGCTGCCGCTTGCGCGTACAGCTCGCGCGCACCAATCTGGGTCAGTAGTGGGGTAGCGGCCAACAGTTTTACGAATGATCTCCGGCTAGAGTTCGCGATCGGCATCGGTGCCTCCTGATGGAAGTGTTCCAGTTGTGCAAACCCCAACCAACTTGTTGTCTTCACCGTACAGCGACATCACTTTAGGTACCTCGGCTCCTCCGCGCGCCTCCGTCCCCTCCGTGCTTTGCAGTTTTTCGGAGCGATTGACCAGACGTTCCCTTAGTCGTCCTCGTTACTCAAAGGAATCAGGGATCGTACCGCGAGAATGTGAGCCTTAGCTCCGGACTTCTGCTGGTTGTAGAACCCTACGGTACAGTTCGGGCGAAAATAGTAAGCATCTCCTGCTTTCGCAGCAAAGCGAGCCTCGATTCCATCCATCCCACTCCCCGCGATCATTTCCCCCTCCCCGTCGACGACTAAATAGATTTCTTCAGCAGTCTCGTGATGATGCGGGAAATTGGTTCCTCCCGGCGCGAAGTCCATCCAGAAAAAGCTCGTCACCACATATGCATCATCGATCGCGTCGCGCTTTCCTGTGCGTGGACCGACCAGCAACTTGTATAAAACCGAGGTGGGGTGACCCTGTACAGGCTGTGCTTTCACATCATTCAGATTGACAATCCTAGCGTGCTGAGAAGGCGAGCTGAGTGTGAAGCGAGGCGGGATCTTGAAGCCCATTACCAGGACTCGCAACGGCTGGCTGGAGTTATTCACAAGTCCGCGCTTCACGCCGGGAGCCAGATACGTGAAATCATTCTGGTGTATTGGCAGGGTTTCGTCACCGTATTGCAGAGCGCCAGCGCCGTCCAGAACAATGAAGATTTCTTCTTCGCGATCGTAGAGAACGTTCTGGCATTTCCCGTGGACCTCCACCGTAACCTCGCCAAAACGAGAAGTGCTTCTCAGAATTCGGTTGTCTGCATCACCTTCGCCGAAGATTGCCTTGTAGTGGCAGGTGGCAGAGGACACCTCCACTTTCGTCTCCACCAGGCGCGGCACAAACCGATGCAGCCAAGTGGGATCAACCGTTCGCTCCTGCGCCTGAAACTCGGCCGATATCAGCGACAAGAGAAGCGGCAGGTTCTTGAACGTTCTTATAATGAGTGCGTTCACACTGGGTGGCCGTGCGCGTGAACGCTGTATATCACAGAATTTTCTTGACGCAAATCGAAATCTTTCGTTTGATTAGCATTTGTTTCGTTTATATCCGTGTCTTGCGCGACTTCCGCGCTTCTCTCGATTGACGCGAGACCTATCACATGGAAAAACGAAGAATAGCGTCTCATCGCGCGCGTTTGAATCGACTGCGAGCTGTGATCTTGCTCGTGGCCTTGGCCTTTGTCGCGACACCCCTCTTAGCTCCGGTATTCGGTCAATCGAGGGCATTGAAGACCCCCGATTGCCGGATTGATGCCGTCGACTACCAGGGATGGCACGCGCTCCAGATTTCGAATCGCTGGGTGCAGTTGATCGTCGTACCGCAGAACGGCGGACGCGTAATGCAAATCACCTTTGCGGGACACGCGTACTTGTTTGTGAATCCCAAGTTCGCGGGCAAGTACTTTCCACCCAATTCTGGCCAATGGTTCAATTATGGCGGGGACAAGCTTTGGCTCCTGCCCGAGGGGAACAACGACGAGCAACACTGGGCGGGAAATTCTGATGTGCTCGACGACGGGCCATTCACAGTTCGAAAAGTCTACGAGGGCGATCGTTGTGGGGTCGAGCTCACAAGCCTATCTGATCCGCAGACAGGAATCCAATTCACGCGCACGATCCATCTGGATGCTGATTCGCCGCGGATCGCATTTCATGCCGTCATGAAGAACGTGACCGGTCACACGGTTGAGTGGTCGATGCAATCCGTCTCGCAATATGACACCTCAATTCCTGGTGAACAGGGTCCGAATCGAGCCGCCCAGATGAATCGCGACTTCTGGACGTTCACTCCGACGAACCGATCCAGCAGCTATTTGAACCGATATCACGTACGATTCGGTCCGGCGGAGAACCCAGCAGTACAGGTAAGGGACGATGATCTTTTCACCGTGCACTACGTTCATATGGCGGCTGAGTTGTGGCTTGATTCGAGGGAAGGGTGGCTGGCAGTTGTAGACAGAAAAAGCCGATACGCCATGGTCGAGCGCTTTCAATACCAGGAGGGCAAGCCCTATCCGGGAAACGCTTCCGTGATTTTCTGGACGAACGGTCCAGAAGTGAAGCTGAACAGCCAAGGGAATCCGGAGATTAGCGCTGACCCTGATGCGAGTCCTTATTATCTCGAAGCAGAAATCAATAGCCCCATGTGCCGGTTGCGTCCAGGCGAGACGTGCACTCTAGAGACGGAGTGGTTCCCCACGCGTTCGGGAACTGAGTTTTACGGCGTCACCGACGCGGGAATCGTGATTCGGCCTCTCAGAGCAACGATGATGGCGAATGGCGAGATCAGCCTCTCGATATCTTTCGGAGCTTTCTATGCTGGACATCTGGTTGTGCGCCTCTACGATGAACACGGGCACCTTGCGGCGGTGACTCGAGTTTCCGACGTAACCCCGAACGAAGAAGTAGCACTGGAGACAGAGATTCCTTCGCAGGGAAAATGCTCGCGGTTGTCACTCCACCTCATCGACGACAACGGAATCGACCGTGGTGCCCTGCAAGAAGTTCAACTCAGTGGCCAGGATACTCATTGAAATGAAACGGCACAACGCAGCAGCGTTTCTTATGCTGCTAGGCGTTTGCCTGGCACCGAGACTAATCGGACAGGGGAATCGACCTCAGGCAGATTCAAGCCTACACGCCACCGCGGAAGACCTGCTAACACGGCCAGTGGGCGAGAACTGGACCTCGTACAACGGTGACTATACCGGGCGTCGCTACAGCAGCTTGCGTGAGATCAATCGCGGCAATGTCGCTCAGATGCGTGCAGCATGGGTATTCCATCCAGGAAATACTCAAAAGCTGGAAGCGACCCCGGTGGTCATTCGGGGCGTTATGTACCTGACGTCTGCCAATGATGTTTTCGCTTTGGATGCAAGCAGCGGTCGAACTCTATGGCACTACAGCAGGCCTGTAAGTTCGGGACTGCTCGACGACGCCGCATCCCATAAGAGTCGGGGCGTCGCCGTGTGGAAAGAGTTCGTCTATTCCGAGACCGATGATGCTCACCTCCTTTGCCTCGATGCTCGCTCGGGAAACCTGCTATGGGCGATTGAGTATGCGGATAAGGTCAAACAGTACGGCGCAACCAGTGCGCCTCTGGTCGTGAAAGATGAGGTAATCGTGGGTACTTCCGGTGGTGATTCGGGAGTGCGCGGGTTTGTTGCCGCCTACGACGCAAGGAAGGGAACTTTGAAATGGAGGCTGTGGACTATTCCGGGGCCGGGAGAATTTGGCTCCGCCAGCTGGCCGGGTGATTCGTACTTGCATGGCGGCGGCACAACATGGATGCCGGGCACATACGATCCGGAACTCGATACCTTATATTGGACCACCAGTAACGCCGCGCCCGATTTCGACGGCAGCTCGCGGCCGGGCGACGATCTGTATACCGCCTCCGTTCTTGCCCTCGACCCCGATACCGGCAGATTGAAATGGTATTTCCAATTCACTCCCCATGACCTCTACGACTACGACGCAAACGAAACGCCCGTGTTGGTGGAGCGAGAAGAGAACGGTTTGCTTCGGCACTTGCTCATCCAGGCCAACCGAAACGGATTTTTCTACATCCTGGACCGAACCAACGGCAAGTTTTTGCGTGCGACTCCGTTTGTGGGAAAACTGAATTGGGCTACAGGAATTGATGCTTCAGGACGTCCGCTGTTATCCGGGAGAGTGCCGACGACAGCAGGTACATCTATCTGTCCCGGCATCAATGGCGCCACGAATTGGTTTTCCCCTTCCTACAATCCGGACACAGGGCTCTTTTACCTTATGGCCCTCGAGAGCTGTGATCTTTACTTCACGAAGCCCAAGCCCTTTACCCAAGGCGAAACCTTCTATGGAACGGGCACAAAGCGTCCTGTGGGCGAAGACTCGCGAAAAATCCTCCTCGCGCTCGCTCCGGATGGGAAAAGAGTGTGGCAATATCCGCAGGCTGGTAGCGGCAGTTCCTGGGGAGGAACTCTGACCACTGCAGGTGGACTCGTCTTCTTTGCCGACGATGCCGAGTCCTTCGAAGCGGTCGATGCGGAGACAGGCCGCGCTCTTTGGCACTTCAATACCGGCCAGTCATTCAGCGCATCTCCAATGACCTATGCCGTAGACGGAATTCAATACGTAGCAATCTGCGCCGGAAGCGACGTGTTCAGCTTTGCGCTGCCGCAATGAGATGACTGCTCTAAATTGACGAAAGCGAAACCCCACCCATCAGGTCATTCGGCATCGTCCATTCCTTTCGGAAACTTCCTCTCTACTCTCGCGAAGTGGTTATCAGATAGCTCACGAGATCATCGAGTTCGCCATCACTCAACCGATCGCGATAATTCGCCGGCATCAGCGAACTGTTCAAGGACTCGCAGCTCCGTAGATCGGCTTTCTTCAAAAGGTGAAAATTCCCATCTTTGGTCTGCAGCTGCACAGAAAAGTTGTCCTCATTACGAACCACCCCCTCCAGTCGATCACCGCTTGCCGTGATGACCACGGCGGTCCGATAACCAAGGCGCGGGACTCTCGGTGACATAACGATTTCGTTGCGAATCGCGGCTGCCGACAAAGTAGCGACGTGGCTTGTGAGATCGGGTCCGAGAAATCCACCCTGGCTTGAGATGGTGTGACAGCTTGAACAATCGCCCTTGCCGAAGAAGATTGACCGACCACGCTTTGCATCCCCGGGAACAGTGGCGCCGTCAACTCTGCCTTGGAGCAATCGCATATAGTCGACTATGCCGCGGGTCTGTTTTGCAGAGAGATTCGGAAAGGCTGGCATGCCAGTTCCAGGTACGCCATTCGAAATGATGCTCGCCAGTTGAGCATCTGAGAGATGTTGCGCTCTGGCGCCCGTCGAGATGTTGGCTGCCTTTTCGCTTCCGCGGCCGTCCAGTCCGTGGCATCCGGCACAGGAAGAGTTAAAAGTGTTTCGGCCTACTGTGGGAATGATCCTGAGGTCGTCGTCGGAGGGAACTCGTTCTTCCTGTGAAAACAAGATTTGCGAGAACGGCAGAATGAGAAATAGCGCGAACTGACAGAGAGATTTGCGGAGCGGGAGCATGTGTAAACGACCAACATTCTATCGCACAGGCAGAAGAGAGTCGGGCTCACCTCCTTCGTTTCTGCACAATGGGAGATCTTGCGCACGACATGAAGCATTGAACGGCGAACGGTCGCTCGAGCTGGGTATAGTTCTGACTTCGATTCACATAGCTTCTTTGAAAGACATGGTAGGGAGTGATAGAGTGCGCCGACGCAACGCACTATGGAGGAACGAATGCATCCACATCGCGGGTTTTCGAAAACGTCGATCCTCGTGACCGTCCTTGCGCTGGTATTCACTTCTATCGCGGCCATCCACGTCCGCCGCGCGCATGCAGAATCGAATCCGGCTGCAACCTCGCTGACCGACAGCGAACTGGTCGTGCAATTCCGGCACGTCGAAGTGGCCTCGGTTTCCGATGCGCTGGAGCAAATTACCCATAAGCGAATGTACATGAGTCACCGCATGCAGCCGATCTTCACGGCCAAGTTTGCGGGGTATGCACGAACCGTGCAGTTGAAGAAGGACGAAGGCAACGACGACCCCGAAGCCCTCACGGGCATGCTGGAAGCAATCGACCAGGGATCGACGGACTCGGTGTACGTGATGGTGGTTGAGGACGGAGAAGACATCGCTGGTATGGGCGGTCTGATGGGCACAGCGATGGCCGCGCGTGGCTATGCCGGCGCGGTCATCGATGGTGGCGTGCGTGACGTGGCCTACCTACGTAAAGTTGCCTTTCCAGTTTTTGCTACGGGCATCGTGCCTTCCACGTCGGTGCACCACTACCGCTTTGCCGGAGCACAGATTCCCGTGGTTTGCGTGGCCACGGATGCGCCGAACAGTGGACGGCTGGGTATTGTGGCGGTCGACACTCTCGCCAGTGGTGCGATTGCTGCAGACCTGATGGGCCGCTTTCTGGGAGAAAGGGCTGGCTCGGTGGCGATCACCGTTTTTGATATGGCGATCACCGAGCATGCGGAGAAGTATTCGGCATTTGAAACCACGCTGCAGTCGTTCTATCCGCACTTGCGCCTGTTGAAGCCGATTGAAGATCACGATGTCGACAAGGAGGCCTATCGCAAATGCCGCAAGCTCTTCGAGGAACACCCGGACTTGGCGGGGTTGTATGTGACCACCGAGGCGTCAATCCCGGTTTTGAGAGCGGCTTGCGATGCGAAGGTGTTGGAGCGGTTGACCATCATTACGACGGACTTGTTCCCGGACTTGGTTCCATACATACAGTCGGGCGCAGTGGTGGCGACGATTTACCAGCGGCCCCGGGCGCAAGGCCAGATGGCGCTGAGGATGCTGCATGAATTTCTGGCCGAGGGCGGGAGGCGTTCGCACCAGGTGGCGCTGGCACCACACCTGGTCATGCGGGGAAATCTGGACTTCTTCCTGAACCGCCAATGGCAGGAATCGGCGGGCAAGAACGGCCATTCGGCGAAGGAATCGCGCGAGAAGATCCAGGATCTTGCCTGAGGTGATGGAAAGAGTGAGACGCGATCATGGCTTATCTGGGCATTGATGTGGGAACTGGCGGGACGCGGGCGCTGGTGATCGATGCGAAGGGGAATGTGACTGCATCAGCGTCGGCGGAGCATCAGCACTTTGCCAGTCCGCGACCGGGATGGGCCGAGCAGGATCCAAAAGACTGGTGGCAAGCCTGCGGGGCGGCGGTGCACAAGGCGCTGCAGAGCGGCGGAGTGCGCGCCGGGGATATCGCTTGCGTTGGGTTCTCGGGGCAGATGCATGGCGCCGTGATGCTCGATTCTTCTGACCAAGTGGTGCGGCCGGCGCTGATCTGGTGCGATCAAAGAAGCGAGCCACAGTCGATTGAATTGGAAAAAATGTTCGGGCGCGACACGCTGATCCGCCTTACGTGCAACCCGCCGCTGACGAATTTCACTCTGACCAAGTTCTTGTGGGTACAGGCTAACGAGCCCAAGAATTGGGACCGTGTCGCACACGTGATGTTGCCGAAGGATTACGTGCGGTATCGGCTGACCGGGGAGCGGGCGATCGACCTGGCGGATGCCTCCGGCACTTTGTTGCT
>Ga0209465_10001208_pt1 | contig 11649 bp, 9 predicted proteins | sample PanSoiPlot1MoBio_FD_188321 | JGI IMG/M metagenome (GOLD analysis project Ga0209465, IMG submission 188321) | Tropical forest soil microbial communities from Panama analyzed to predict greenhouse gas emissions - Panama Soil Plot 1 MoBio (SPAdes)... | ecosystem: Environmental > Terrestrial > Soil...
CGCATCGCGCCACCGGCGATCCGCCCCGGCGGCTGGGGCACAAGACCCATGATGCTGTGGGCCGTGACGCTCTTGCCGCAGCCACTCTCGCCGACGACGCCAAGGGTGCGCCCGGCAAAGAGCGTAAAGCTGACGCCGTCGACGGCGCGGAACTCGCCGTTATCAGTGGCGAAATGCGTGCGCAGCTCGCTGACCTCGAGGAGCGGCACCGGGCCGTCGCGCTTCGGCGAGAGCGCCTGCCCGGTGGGCCGTCGGCTCCAGCTCATCGTGTCAGTCATCGCCGGCTTCGTATCATTGTGCCGCTACTTCGGAAGAACATTGTGATCCGCCCGTTTCGTGCAAATCAGACGCCTGTGAGACATCGCGGACGGTCTTCGGTTAATGCCGGTCGGTGCAATAACAGCGCCCGACGCGGGCACTGAGGCCTACCTTTACTTCACAGGGCCACTGCACGTCCCGCTGGCACCTCACAGTGGGAGGTTATGCCATTTGACGCACCTCAGAAAGGGACGCGTGATGGATGGTTGTGGCCCACTCCCTCCGTCACCGGTATCCAGCCAACACGGAAGCTATCAGGGGATAAGCCGCCACTAGCGGCATCGGAGCGGCAAGGTTGAAGATGACCCGCAGCGCACCCGAGCAAACGCGATAGGCGGTCCAACATTCCAGGCGCGTTTAAGCCCTTTTCTCTACCTGTTGCCAGCCATCGGCCGCCTTGTACCGGGGCAGCTTGATAAACAATGTTGAACCCTTTCCCGTCTTTGATGTTGCCCATAAACGGCCGTCATGGCTCTCGATGATCGATCGGCAGATGGAAAGGCCGATCCCTAATCCTTGCGGTTTCGTCGTAAAAAGTGGGTCGAAGATACGTGCAAGATTTTGCTGGTCTATCCCGGTTCCGGAATCCTCCACAGACACCAATACGTATCCCGATTCGTCCAGTTCCGATTTGATATGCAGGGTTCGTGCATGATCGGGACTCATGGCCTCGATCGCATTCCTGATCAGATTCAAAATGACCTGAAGCAACTGAACCCGATCACCGAGGATTTCAGGAAGCCATTCGCTCCGCTCAAGCGTAAGCGACACACGATGACTTTGGATATCGCGCTGCTCAAGCAATATTGCTTTGTCGATGAGTTCGGTGATCTGAAGGGGAAGTCGCTCTTCGGTACTCCGCTTGAAAAGCGCCCTCATGCTTGCGATCACCTCGCCTGCATGGTGCCCCGCGGCGACGATTTGCTTGAGGGTCACTTCCACCCTGCCAAGATTGGGCGTCGTCGCAGTCAGCCAGCGGATGCCTGCGTTTGCATTTGACACGATGCCGGTCAACGGCTGACTGAGCTCGTGAGCAATCGAAGCGGACAATTCACTAGCGGTTGCCACGCGATTGACGTGCGAGAGCTCGGACATGGTCTGGCGCGTTGTGGCCTCCGCGACGCGACGCCGCCGCCGTTCATAAAGCAGCCAGGAGATCAACGCCGCTTGGCCCAGAATTGCAACGAGCACGACGACGACCTGCTTGCGGTATTGCTCCCATGCGGTCATGTTGCGAAAGCGGATTTCGCTGCCCACAGGCAGGCTTGACTCGCTCACGCCCCAGCGCTGCATCTGACGCCAATCGAAAACCGGGCGAACAAAATTTCCGAGATGAATAGGAATGGTGGCTGCACTCTCACCGTTGAGAATGCGCAATGCACGCTCGCCAGCCGCCTGACCGATTAAGGATGGGATCAATACAAATCCACCGGTACTGCCGCGGCCGATATTGGTGTCGGTGGGAACCACGACTGGTCGATTGGCTGTCTCGGCGATGAGAGCAAGCGCGTCAGCTGGGGGATAGTAAGTTCCCTCTCCGTCCGAGTACATGGCAGTGTAAACAATCGCCGTGTGATCTGGTAGCGTCGCGACCCGCCGCCGTAAGTCTCTCATTGTCAGACCGGTCATTTCGCTTACTTCGATGTCATCGGCAAAAGTTGAAATCTGATTCTTCCAATGACGAAAGACTGCTTGCTTCTCCCAAGCGTCGCCGACTACAACGACCCTCTTTAGAGCGGGCACGACTGCGCGGGCCGCCGTAATCGCGTCGGCAAAGTTGAACTTCATAGTGAGCCCTGTCACGTCACTCTCAGGGTTTAACCGAGCGACAGTTGTTTCATCGACCATCGCAAAGGCAACAGGACTGCCTGGCCAAAGAGTAGATCGCCAACGCAGCACGTAGTCCAAGGATGCATCGCCAATCGCGACAATGACGCTGATTGGCTTTTCACGGTACTTCACTCGAAAATGTCGTTGCAGGCTCTCCTCATATTCTGGGCCAGAGAATCGACTAAAATCGAGGCTCTCCACGTGGATCGTGGTTGGTGATTTGGAATCGGCATTGATGACCGAACGAAGGGCTGAAAAGACATCGTAGTAAAAGGGCCCCCTTACATCAGATTGATCGATCACCAGAATTGAACGCGAAGTAGACTGCGCAGCCGCAGGGCCGGCCACAAAAACAAGTGAAAGAAGAACGCCGACCAGAAACCGGCGTAGTGTTACTTCCAAAACTCCACCTTTGCCGTGTCCGCCTTCTTCGCAGGTGATAATCCTCGCGACTATCACGTTACCGCAGTATCGCTGCGAATTAAAGGGTTTGAGTGAGCCCCGACCCGCCGTGCCGGCCGGAACACCCCGACGGTCGCTATCGGTGGAATGATCGCAGCGGTCGCTGCTTGCAGCCCCCCGAAAGCTTAGCCAAGTCGGGATCATCGAGTCCCGCCCCGCTCCTGCACTCGCGCCGCTCCCGACTTTCGCATAAGATATGAGAAGTGTAACAACCCGATCGGCAGGGGGGACGCTTATCAGGGGGAGGTGACCAATGTGTATGCGGCGGGATTTCCTTCTATTTGTAGCAGTGGCAACGGCGGCCGCGACGCCCGTCATGGCGCAAACGCCTTCGGCGGCCGGGCTGGCCGGCAGTGAAGCGCACCGCGCCATACCGATCCCGGACTTTTCCCGGGTATGGAATCATCCTGCCTTTCCCTGGTTCGAGCCGCCCGCATCGGGCCCTGGCCCGATAACGAACTTGTCGCGCTGGCCGGAGCAGCGGCCCCAAACGCAGGGCGGTTCGGCCGCTTTGCCTGCCAGTGAAGTTGGTATCAGCAACTACGACCAGCTGGTCGGAGATTACAAAAGCCCGATCTTGCAGCCCTGGGCGGCGGAGGTCGTGAAGAAATTCGGCGAAATCTCGCTCGCCGGCATTACGTTTCCGAATCCTTCGAACCAGTGCTGGCCATTTCCGCCGCCTTTCATTTACAAGCAGTTTCTCATGCAGATGATACAGGAGCCGGACAGGATCCTGATGTTGTACAATGGAGATCAGCTGCGCCGGGTACGCCTGAACCAGCCTCATCCGTCACCGCTGACGCCGTCGTGGTACGGGGATTCGGTCGGCCACTACGAGGGTGATACGCTGGTGATCGACACCGTCGGCGTCAAGACCGATCGCCCGTATGCGATGATCGACCTGTTTGGTACGCCCTATACCGACAAGTTGCACATCGTGGAACGCTATCGGCTGCGCGATTACGACGACGTAAATGACGCCCTCGATAGAAATAAAAAAGAGAATTGGCTGTTTAACGGCGATGTCTTCAGCCAGCACCGCGGCAGGTTCCTGCAGCTGCATGTGACGCTCGAGGATGAGGGCGTATTCACGACGCCCTGGACCGCGACCCTGACTTATGTGCCGGGGCCCGACCAGATATCGGAAGGGGTCTGTGCCGAAAATCCGCGCGAGTATTACAATAACAAGGACTCCGATGTTCCGAAGGCTGAGAAGCCGGACTTCTGACGGGCGATGACCGGCGGTTTGGGGCTTAGCCCAGAGGCTGTAATGGCAACTTCCGGGGAAAGCTGCCGTCGCTGAGGACACGCGTCTGGCTGTCCTACAACGCTCGTTTCCCCGGGTAAGAACTGCAAGCTCTATGACCGGTGGCAAGGGCCACAATTGGGGAAAGCTTTCGCGAAGGCGCCTCCTTCGCTACTTTTTGGCCCGCGCGGCCGCTTCCTCAGCCTCCTCTCGCCGGGCGCCCCGTAACACATTGCTGAGTGCGTAGTTGCCTTCGTGGCACGCATATTCGTAAATCGGCTTATCTGTCGCGGGCCAGGTGTACTCGCCGCTCCAGGGCCGATTCCACGTGTCGGGGTCTTCGATCGTGAAGTGATACAGCAGCGTGTTCGCGTCGACGCGCGTGAAGCGCTCAACGACGTGGAGGTTTTCCGTCGATCCGCGAAACCGGGTTTTGTCGTTGAAATTGGTCGTGTCAACAACGAGCGTGTCTGCCTCCCAATGCCCCACTGAATCGCCCATCCAGCGGCGAATGGTTTTGGGAAGATGCTGTGCGTTCATCCGCACGACGCGGGCGTCGTGAATCATCTCGGTGAGAATCAGGATCGCGTCCGGAGTCTGCACGATTTGATGCAGATCATTGTAGAAATAGTCCGGTAGTGCCGGCGGTCCGGACGTGGAACCGAATCCGAGCAGGCAGCGCTCGCTCAGCGGCCTCTGCTCCGGGTTATCTTGGGCGCCGGGTGGCTGCGCTGCGCCATCCTGGCGCTCGTGAGCGGTGGACGTCGGTGTCGCCCGGGCCGCCGCGAGCCGCTTGCGCGCGGCCTCGTTGTAGGTAGGCACCTGGCCGTCCGGCGGATCAACGACGATGGATGTTCGAATCTGCCCACCGACCTCGGTGTATGCCGAGCCCTGGTTGAGCCAGAAACGATTATAGCCGCCGACTGCGCCGCCGCCGCGCTTCTCCAGTGCTTCAAAGAACGATTTCGGTGGGCTGGTGTCGCCGCCCACCGGCGGTGGCGGGCGATCCGGAGGTAAGGGCTCGTCGCCTCCCGCGCTTTTGGCCCTGCGCTCGCCCTCGGCTCTCTCCAGAGCTACCGCTTTCTCCTTGGTCAGGAACGGTGGATCTCCGGGCAGTCGCTCGAGCGGAGTCATTGTGGCCAGGTCGTAGGTACCCTGGAGGTCCGGATGCCCATCCGGCGTGCGCGGCAGGTCAGCGTTTGACGCCGTGTTCGTCACTTGTCCCACTATGGGGGGAGTTGTCAGACAGAGCAACCCGAGCGCCATTCCCAAAGCGCTCATACCGGAAATGAATCGGTTCGGCATATCCATACCTCCTCGATTATTCGTTGAGCGGACGTTTTCGATACTTGCCATACAGCAGCTCTTCGACAAACTCCACGCACTTGAAATCGAGTAACTGCGCGCTCTTTTCCTGGCGCCGGTAGAGCGGCATGCTCATCTTCCAGGGGCGGGTGAAGACGTTCGGATCTTCAATGGTCGCTTCATAGGAGATTACATCCGGGCTGGTGCGCGTGTAGCGTTCGATCACGTGCAGCTTATCGCTATGGAAATTTCCGGCGCGGTCGAACCATGTCTGATCGTTCAAGTCGGTCACGTCGATCGCCAGGGTGTCACCCTCCCAACGTCCGACGGACTTGCCCATCCACGAGTCGGCCGGAGCGGGTCCGGGGTCTTTCAGAAAGATGCTCCTCACGGCCCCGGCGTACTCGTAGACGAAGGTGAGCGCGCTGACACTTTGCAGAATCTGAAACGGATAAGGCATGTAGGTCGCGCGTGGCACACCGGGGAGATAGCATTTGATCTCCGGATCCAGGTTCAACCAATCGTCCTGGTTCTGCTTCCTTCTTGCGAGGGCTTCGGACCTATAGGGGATTTCGCCGCCTTCCACGACGCCAAGGCTGGGCGGCACCGCCCCAACAGCACCCAGCGCACGCACCGGAGCCGCCGGAACTGGACCGTAGGGCCCGGGACGAAGCACCATTGCCGGACGCGCGTCGTGAGCCTCAATGTCGTAGTTCGCTTCGTTCAGCGCCTGCCAGATTCCATTGAAATCTGGCTTGCCGTCGGCGCCGCGCGGCGCGCGATATTCCTGTCCGGCCACCTGCACCGCTCCGACGCCCATGATTGCCGCAACAGCGGATAACATGCTCAGCCTGCTATGGATCTTTTGCATTCAGCGAACCCCACGTAAGCCCAAACGAATGACCATCTCGACAGCATGGCCTCCCGACGCCAAATTGCGGTGCCGACGTTCAGAAGTCCGGCTTCAAGGCCTGAGGCACTAAGCTAACCCATGATGAGCCGGAGCCCCGCGTGTTCTCGGCGCATACCGCTTCGGGCCATGTACCCTGCACATGGCGGTAGGTCGCGAACGCGGACCACGGCGCGGTGAAAGTCGCCGGATCGTCAACGGTGATCTCTACCTGCAACCCTGGCTTCGTCGGATCGAGGTCGATTTCGCCCCTCCCGTATGGATTGGCAGGAGGACTCGACTTTCCGGCGCCGAAATAAGCGCTCTCGTGCTTTAGCTGGAGGTCGCGCGCCATTGCTCCGTCGATCAGCCGATAGCGCTCGATCACGTGCAACGAGCCGCTGAAGGGCGTGCCGTACCGATCGATCATCGAGAGCGGCCCCACCTTTTGACCGATCGTGTCGATCACCAGCGTGTCGCCCTCATAATGGCCTACCGACTCGCCTTGCCACGAGGGCACCGCGTGCGCAGAATGGGACACGTTCAGGCGCACCTGGCGGACTTGGTGATCACTGAGATAGAGCAGAATGACTTTGTCTTTCTGCTGTATCAGTTGCATGCCGAGTTGAATGCTCAATGTGAATGGGGTCGGTTCAGGCCAGCACTGGTTATGTGGATTGGGGAGGACAGTCCCACTTAGTTCCATTTCGCCAATCTTCTTGACGGTCGCCGCCGCCTCGGGCTTCAAGATCGGATTGGTGTAATCACCGACCACACTCTGGATAATGCTGCCGTCGGGTCTCCGAAGCTTGCTTACAACCGGACCTGGTCCCGACAATGGCGGTTCCATATTGAACCAGCGCCCCCATATGCCCGATAAATCCGGGATGGATGTGGCGTTTTTCTTGCCGTTATCGGCCAGCGCGAGCGTGGGCACTACGGCTTGCTCGAAGACGGGCGTGGCAGCCGTTGCCGCCAATGTCGCCGCCAAAAGGAAACGCCGCCGCTGCAAATTCATGCCGTCCTCCCTTTTTCCTGAGCTCCAGCGGAAGCTCTCGCATCAAGCTAAACACTTTGCGAGCGCACTTGGAAGGGAGCGTGATGTCTGCGCCTCGCCCCAGCTGCCGACTTGCGCGTTACAGTAAGTCGGAGCTATACGAGGTACGCTGGTCCCGGCGCTGAGCAGTCGCGGAGCAGCCCATATCACGTTTTCGAGCGCTCCCCAACGCAAGAAGCACGTCTGGCGCCGATTCGTACACCTCCAGGTCGCTTACCTATCCCGGCAGGAACGCGCTCGCGCCTGCTGCCATATCAGTGAGCTTGTCTACGGGTGCGCGGTACAGCGCTTCGAGTTGCTCGCGATTCAGGATATCTGCGACGCGTCCTTCGGCGAGGCACTCACCGTCTCGGAGCAAGTAGGCGCGATCGGCGGCGCGCAGCGCGTGGTTCGGATCATGCGTTGTGAAAAGGACACCGTGTCCCGATGCGGCGAGCGCGCGGATTTCGCGCATCACCTTGCCTTGATTGCCGAAGTCCAGACTCGCGGTCGGCTCGTCGAGCACGATGAACCGCGGCTCCTGAGCGAGCGCACGGGCCAGTAGCACGAGTTGGCGCTCGCCGCCGGAGATCATCGTATAGGGCCGCTCCTTGAGATGCGCGATGCCGAACCGGTCGAGTGCGCCCGCCGCAACTACGTGGTCTCGCCTGGACGGCCGGGTGAACAAATTGCCATGGGCGATGCGGCCCATCAGCACCACGCTTTCGACCGTGAAGGCGAAAGTCGCCACATGCGTTTGTGGCACATAGGCGATACGGCGCGCGCGCTCACGGGCTGATGTGACGACGAGCGAGCGACCATCGATCAGCGCGTCGCCTGCCAATGGGCGCAACAGGCCCATAAGCGTCTTCAGCAACGTGGTCTTGCCGCCACCGTTCGGGCCGAGCAGGGCAAGCACCTCACCCTCCTGCAATGCCACGTTGAGATTTCGGCCAACGACCCGGTCGCGGTAGCCGATCGTAAGGTTTTGGCCCGCGAGCGTCACGACCAAGTCCTCTGCATGCGGGCGAGGAGCCAAATGAAGAAAGGTGTGCCGATGACCGCGGTGAGGATGCCAAGCGGAATTTCGATCGGCGCTGCCGTGCGCGCCAGGGTGTCGATGAACAGAAGATAACTACCGCCGAGGATTGCCGAGGTCGGAAGGAGCCTTGGGAAATCCGGCCCGACCAGCGCTCGTGCCAGATGCGGAACGACCAAACCGACCCAGCCGATGACGCCCGAGGTCGCTACACTCGCCGATGTAACGAGGGTAGCCGCTGCGACGATCGCGATCCGCAACGGACCGGTGGGTACGCCGAGCGCGCGAGCCTCCTCTTCGGGCAGCGACATGACATTCATGCGCCAGCGCAGTGCGATCAGCACAGCGCTACCGAGTGCGACCGGGCCGAGAAGGGGCAATAGATCAGAGGCAGTAGTCGCGGCGAGGCTCCCGAGCAGCCAAAACGTCATCGCTGGAAGCTGGTTGTAGGGGTCGGCCAGATATTTCACCAGACCAACGCCGGCACCGAGCAACGAGCCGATCACCACGCCGGTAAGAACAAGCACGAGGATCGGGTCCCGGGATTGCAGGAGCGAGCCGATTATATAGACCGCAGCGACTGCCAGGAGCCCGCCTGTAAAAGCAAGACTCTCGATGCCGATCACTCCGAGCGAAAAGAAAATTCCGAGCACCGCGCCGAGCGCTGCACCCGAGGACGCGCCAAGAATGTCGGGCGACACCAACGGATTCCGAAACAGCCCTTGAAACGCCGTGCCGGCAACCGCCAGAGCCGCGCCCACCAGGAGGGCCGCAACGACGCGCGGACCGCGCACTAGGAGTATGACGTTCTCTGCCGCCGGGGACGCTGACGATGCGCGGCCCACGGCCCGTGACCAGAGCACATCAAAGACCTCCACCACCGTAATCGGGAAGCGTCCGACGGTGAATGCCACGACAAGCCCCAGCGCCAGCGCCGCGATTGCAACTAGCAAACCCGGAGAGGCGGAACGCGTCATGGCTATCTCACTCGACCCGAGTTGAGTGCAGGGCGAACTGCAGTCAATCGCGTCCAGCGAGCACCCGCTCGATCTGCGCGTCGTTCAGTGTCACGTGGTAAAACCGTCCATAGAAGTCACGTGTCAGCGTGCGGAGATCCTCGGGGAACAGGTCCGGATAGAGAATCTTCGCAAGCCACCACAAGCCGATCAAGCGATTGACCGATGGAGGGAAATCGACCCAGCCGAACGGCAGTCTGGGCGACAAATGAACGCGCCGCGCGCGGACGGCCGCAACCGGCGCCCAGGCTCGATCCTCGATCACGCTTGCCGCGAAATCCCGGTCGATCGTGATGATCACGTCAGGATTCCAAACCAGCACTTGCTCGATCGAAACGGTCGCCAGCCCGCCGCGCGTGCCGCCCGCGACGTTCTGTGCCAGGAACTCGATTGTTTCAACATTGATTGAGCCGCCAAGCCCGGTTTCGAGCCCGCGTGGTCCGCGTGCGTAGTAGACGCGCGCGCGCCGCTCGCGCGGTAGAGCGGCGATGCGGCCCGAGATCGTCTTCACGGTGTCTTCAGCATAGTGCGCGAGTGTATCCGCGGTATCTCGGCGTCCGACGAGCTCACCAATGACATGATAAGCCTGGGCAACTCCATCGAAGCGACCGTCGAGCAGTGCATAGGGGATGCCGGTCTGCTCCTGCACGCGGTCGGCGAGCGAGACGAAAGTTGCATTGATGGTGCCGATGTCGAGGATGAGGTCGGGCTTGAGCGACAAGACTTCTTCGAGATTAGCGGTGTTGCCGCGACCCGTGATGCGCCCCACTTCCGGCCGTGCTCCGACATCCGGCAAGAGGAACTCGCGCTCATCGGCCCGATTGGCACGTGGCCATCCGAGAAGCAGATCGGGCGCGAGCGTATAGAGCATGATCGCAGCCGGAGGGCCCGCTGGAAACACGCGGTCGACCCGTGCCGGCACCGGCACGGAGCGGCCGGCACCATCAGTCACAGTGGCTGCCCACGCCCTTGACGACGCGATCAGCGCTGCCGATGCGCCCGCGATCAGCGCTCGACGGCTGACGCGCGTCAGATGCCGATCATGATGTCGGATGCCTTGATGACGGCCCACTCTTCACCTCCGTTTGAGGTTCAGCTCCGCCACCGCTTCATTGGTAATGGCGGACGTAATGATGACGCCGTTGTCGATGTCAATGCGAAAAAGTGCAAGGTCGTAGCGCCTGTCTTGACTTCGACGATGTTGCCCTTGAGTTGATTGTTACATAGACGTTCAACGCGACGCCGTGTTCAGCGCAGCGCCCATGCCTTAACCGATCGAGCGATACCAAGGTCCTTTGTCTCTGTCGATATCGATGGCGGCGGCCTTCCAAAGATCGAGTTCAGCGGTATGTGTGCCGTGCCGGTCGTCGCGTGAGATAAAGAGGTCGCCTTGGCCACCCTGCGCGGAAAGGGTGAAGGTCCAAAACCGAAGTAGCAATTGAGTCTGAGAGGGATCGACCATGAAGGTGAAGGGGTCTCCATCAGCAATTTGCCGTTGGTCTGACCCTCTATCAAATTTCGTTCAAAACAGCGATGCTTGCCCGTCGTCTTTTTTCGGTTTGGCTATTCTTTTAAGAGGTCTGGCAAGATGTGAAGCACCACCTTCTAGAGGGGGACCTTGGACGATCTTCCAATTGCTTTGTTCCAAGTGCTTGATGATTTCCTCTGCTATCTTCCTTTGGTCATGTTCGGATAGGCCACGCCTCATGGCGCTACGGAGAGACAAGCCCTTGCGTAGTCCCATGACCACAGAGAGCCGAAGGCTACCCCGGTCAGTCCATCTATCCATACGGGATGGTAGAACAGATAGAGAACAATTGCAATAGGACCTGTCTGCTTAGTTGTGTACCCACAGGTACCATGTGGTGGCAAAGATGCTTAACACCCCTCCCACGATCAGGAACGGAAGAACTACTTCTTTAAGGTATATAAATATCAACGCGGACATATTCCGAAGGTACACGGAAAGGATGCAGGAAGACAGTAACGTTTTTGTCAGGTCTTGATCGCCGCTCAAATGGTGCTTCTATCTCTAAATGGTAGCTCTGTCTATAAATGGCAGATAATAATCAGACTTAGTTCAATGTGGCGAAGCCTACCCTCAACCCACTTGGATAGGGTTAAAGGGTGAAGGTAAACGGGTATGGTCAGGGACCATAATTAATAGCATATAGTTAGTTTGACAATATTAATATGATTGAGAAAAAACATATTAGCGTTGTCTCTGGATGATAAGTGATTTCAGAAAAACTCTTTACGGTTCGCCATATTTCGGAAAGGGTGTCACGCATGATCCGTGCGTTGCCTTTCCCTCGCCAAGCGTGCCTAGCTCCGGGGAGGTGCGCGACGCGGCGCGTGATCGGTTGTGGCGATAGCGCCAGAAACACCCGTACAGGCGGCGTAATCGGCGTGGCCTAGTCTCAATACCGTTCAGTTAGCGGTTTGCTAGCAATTCGTTAACCAAGGCTTCTCACGCTCCTTGTCACTGATTCGGTGCAAGGAGGGGGG
>Ga0209465_10001209_pt1 | contig 11645 bp, 14 predicted proteins | sample PanSoiPlot1MoBio_FD_188321 | JGI IMG/M metagenome (GOLD analysis project Ga0209465, IMG submission 188321) | Tropical forest soil microbial communities from Panama analyzed to predict greenhouse gas emissions - Panama Soil Plot 1 MoBio (SPAdes)... | ecosystem: Environmental > Terrestrial > Soil...
GATGGAGCGCGCCCGCACGCAGTTCCCGGCGCGCAGCGCCGAGGGCAAAGTCAAAGCGGTGAACTATCTTCTGCCGCACGTACAGCGGATCCCGAGCCGCATTGTTCGCGACGAGCTCGCCCACGAGATCGCGCAGAAGCTCGAAATCGATTCCGCCGTCCTGCGGCAGGAGCTGCGCCACGCCGCCCGGTCGCGCTCCGCCTCCGCCGTCCAGGCTCCCGCCGAGGCGCAGGTCACCGACGCCGAAAAAGTTCTGATCCGGGCCCTCGCCTCGGCTCGTCAGATCCAGCCAGGGGACGAGCATCTGTCCGCCCGCGACGGCGCCGAAGAAGAATTCGATCCCGCGCGCCAGGCCCATTACGTTCTCGAGAACGAAGGCCTGCACCGCGGGCTGGCAACCGAGTCTCTCGCCGAGTCCCTGCTCAATGCCGGTCCCGATCTTGCCGCTGTTCTGGACGTGGCCGCCTCCGAGGCCGACCGGCGCATGCTGGCCGCCATCCTGCTCAAGGAACACGAAGCTCTCACCGCCGAGATCCTGGACGCCGCCGTCCGCGCCCTGCGCCGCATTCACTTGAAACGGGAGCAGGCGCGGGTGCAGCACACACCAGTCGGGCAGCAGGAGCGGGATCAGGACATGGATCAGGGGGAGGCGCCGGAAGACGTGGACCAGACGTACCGGCGCGGTGGGGGACGACCACGGCAGGGGTTCCGACGACGACGGTGATGGCGTAGGCTTCTCGCGACGGGCATGCAGGTTGGGCACTGGTACGACACGCTGGCGGATGGGTACGACGCGTCGTTCTGGCGGACGTGCGACCGGGCCGAAGATCAGGTCGTGCGGGACTGGTTGGCGCCACACGTTGGGGTCGGTCGGGTACTCGACGTGGGGTGTGGCACGGGGTTGTTGTTGGACGTGCTGCCGGCCATCACGGCGCACCGCTACGTGGGGGTGGACGTGAGCGCGGGGATGGTGCGCGTGGCACGCGCCAAGCATCCGGGGTACCGCTTCGTGGTGGCCGACGCGGCGGTGGTGGCGTGGCCGATGGTGGACTGCGTGGTCGGCTTGTTCGGCGCCGCCAATTACCTCGGGGTGCGTGCGTTCGCGGCGAAGGCGGCGGGCTGCGCGCGGCGGTGTGTGGCCGTGGTGTTGACGCCGACGTACGTGGCGCGGCAGCACTACGTGCCCATCGATCCCACGTTGCGCTTCTGGACACCGGCCGGCGAACGGGAGACACGCGCGGCGTTTGCGGCCGGGTTCGCCCACGTGGATGTGCGCCCGCTCGACTGGCTGGCCGAATACGCCGATGGTCAGGTGGGCGTGCGCACGCTGGCGACGTACTTGAAGGTCGAGTCGCGCGTGCTGGGACTGCTCCGGCGGCAGGACAAGGCGGGCATGTTGTTCGTGACCGCATGGCAGTAAGACGCCGCTTGGGCACCACGGTGTTCGACGCGGCATTGGACCGCTTGATCGCGCAGTACCAGGCCGGGCATCGACTGGTCGTGTCGTTCAGCGGTGGCAAGGATTCGACCGTCGTCTTGAACCTCGCCATCCTCGCTGCGCGCTTGACTGACCGTTTGCCCGTCGAAGTCGTGGTGCAGGATGAAGAAATCGCCTATCCCGGCACCTACGAACACATCGAACGCGTCATGCAGTCCCCCGATGTCGATCTGCATTGGCTCACCATGGGTCAGGCCATCCACAACCTGTTCAATCGGGCCGATCCGTACTGGTGGGTGTTCGATCCGGATGTCGATGCCGCGACCTGGGTGCGGCCCAAGCCGATGTGGGCCGAGGACACGGACGAGCGGGACATCACGCGCATGACCACGGCCGCGCGCTTCCCCGCGCCACACGGCAAGGACACCATGGCCGTTATTGGACTCAGGGTCGCTGAATCACGCGGCCGGCTCTACGGCATCTTCAGTTCCGGCGGGTATCTGACCAAGCCCAACGCGGCGGGCGTGGTCGGCTGTCGGCCGATCTACGACTGGTCCGACGCCGACGTGTGGCGCGCCATTCGCGAAAACGCCTGGCCGTACAACCCGGCCTACGACACGCTGCTCAGGCACGGCGTGTCGCGTGCCCGACTGCGCATCGGCCCACCCACCATGACGCTGGCCGGGGCCGACCATCTCGTCATCGCTGCCAGGGCGTGGCCGCAGTGGTTCGAACGCGTGTGCGTGCGGTGTCCCGGCGTGCGCGCGGCGGCGATGTTCGGCCGCAAGGCCGCGCAGCCCATCCGCTACGCGGGCGAATCCTGGCAGCAGTGCTTCACCCGCACGTGTATCCGCGACGCGCCGGAGTGGATTCGGGTGCGCGCCGTCGAATACAGCAACCTCATGGTGTCCACCCACGCGCACCATTCGACCGCGCCCTTGCCGGAAACCCAGCCGTGCCACCACTGTGAATCGAACCAGGGATCGTGGCGCACTTTGACCCTGGCGCTCTACAACGGCGATCCGTTCAGCTTGAAGTGCCACAGCCTCCCCTACGTCGAACCGTCGCAGTTTCGGCCCCACAAGGGCACGTGGTTCAAGGCCACCGATCAGACCGCTGGGAAGGCCAGAATGGGCAACCTGTGACGAACGCATTCTTGCTGGTGACCACCGGCGACCGCGCCGACCGCGCGTACGCCACCATCACGTCGGTCATCACGCGCTACACCAACACCTGGGCGCTGCGCGTGCTCTATCAGGACTACACCACCACCAACGCCGACCGCATCCAGCACCTGGCGCGCACCGCAGGCGTGGACTACGCCGACGCGCGCGTGCCCAACTTGCTGGGGCCGTTCATCGCGCGGCGGCAGGCCTTGCTGCGCTGGGGCGACGACGCCGACGTGTGGTGCAACCTCGATGACGACATGCGCCTCCTGCCCGACACCAACTACGCGCCGGTCGTGGCCAAGTTGGCTGAAGCCGGGGTCGGCATCGTCGCCTGCAACTGGCTCAGGTCGCTTTCCCCCGCCTTGCGCCAGCGCGCGCGCTACGAAGATCGCTTCGAACGCAAGGCCATCGTGTACACCGGCGGCGGCTACTGCTATGGCCCGCCCGTCGTAGACCTCATCCGCCGTGCCCCACCCGAACCCTGGCTGTTCGACAACGTGCAGTGGTCGCTCCTGAGCTACCTGGCGGGACGCGACAACTACCGCTACCTCGGGTCGCTCGCCCTGCACGCCATCGTCGGCCCCGGTGGACGCCGCCGCTGGACCGAATCCGGCACGGTAGCGACCCGCAAGCCGCCCGACCCGCGCTACGTGCGCGTCGAACCGTCGCCAGGCGGCAAAGGTGGCGACGTGTGGCTGATGCCCGCGTCCGACGCGCTCACGTCCGAAGCGCGCGCCCAGCACCGCGCCGCGCGCGCCGAAGCTGGCTGGACATGACCCCGACGCTGGCTGTCGCCATCATGCACGCGCCCTGGAAGCACGAACGCCGCGCGTGGGTGGCGGATACCCAGCGTCGCTTGCAGCCGCACCCGGTGCACGTCGTGGCCGACACGCGTCACGCGGGCTGCTGGCCGACCGCGCGCAACGCCTGGCTGTACCTGGCGACGACCGGCGCGACGCACGCGCTCCTGTTGCAAGACGACGTGCGTCCGGTGGACGACTTCTTTGTGCGCGTGGCGCCCGCGCTGGAAGCCGTGCCCAATCGGGCGCTGTCGATCTTCACCGACAACAAGTTCGCGCCTGAAGCCGTGGCGCAGGGATCAGCGTGGTACGCCGCGCAAGCCGGCGTCACCGCCCAGGCGCTCATCTTGCCGCGCGCGTGGATCACGCCCTGGCTGCGCTGGTGTGCGGACGCGATACGTCCGGAATACCCGCACGACGATGGCCGCTTGCGGCTGTTCATCGCCGCCCACCACGGGCATATCTGGGTGTGTAGTCGCGGCCTGGCCAGCCACGCGGGCGCGCACGGCAGTCTGCTGAACCATCGCTTCACGCACCCCGGCTATATCGCCCCGCCGGACGTGGATTGGACGCAGGGCGCGACCGACCCACCCAAAGGTGGTCAGCGCTTCGGCACACCCGGCGAAAGCTGGCGGGAAGCACGGTGTCGTCCCGTCCGGCTAGCGGATGCTGATTCGGGCTGGCGCCCGGCCGACGTGACCCCTGGCGCAGCTTGGTAGGGGGTCCGTCCGGCTGGCATAGAATGCTTAGCGGCGCGGTCTAACTTCGCGTTCAGCCCGGTCGATCAGGTCGCGGTTGACGAGTCCATCGCCGCCCATGTCCCAATACGTCCACCCGTCTGCAAGCGTGAGGTAGAAGTAGACGTGCGGGCGTCCCTGGTAGCGTCCCCGCCAGACGCACGCATCGGTCGAATGGCAGAGGGCGATGACTTCATCGATCAGGGCCTGCTGACCGTCCTTGGCCAACAAGTAGCTGTGCGTACCTACGTGCGACCCATCGTCGCGGTTGTAGCCGGGGCTGTGGTGCCACGGCGCGGCGGCTAGACGTGCAACCAGATCAGCGTGTGTGTGTTGGTCGGTCACCAGTCAAGCCTAGCGGCTACTGGCCGGCCGTGACATTACAATCGCGGCGTGCCACGAGCCAGAGGCCAGGCGGCTGTTGAGCAGAAGGCGCGCGCGCTGGAACGGCTGCACGTCGAATACGTGCCCGTGCGCGACCTGTCGCCCAACACCTACAACCCCAACGTCCAGTCCGACCACGACTTCGAACTGCTGTGCCGCAGCATTCTGGAGGACGGCTTTACCCAGCCTATTGTCGCCGCGCGGGTGACCAGCGAGTTCAAGAAGGACCAGGCGTTCAAGGTATTCAAGCTGGGCGATCAGGTCATCACTGACGGCGAACACCGCTGGACGGCGTTGATCTGCACCGAACACGCCAAGCGCAGTCTGCAAACGCCGCTGGCCATCAAGGCCGACACGTGGCGCGAAATGCGCGAACACCGGCTCGAATGGATGGCCGAAGTCGGGGACACCGAAATCCCGGTCGTGTTCACGCCCATGACGCCTGCCCAGATGCGCGTCGCCACGCTGCGCCACAACCGTGCCAGGGGATCAGAGGACTTCGATCTGACGGCCGCGTTGCTGCGCGACTTGGAATCACTGGGTGCGCTGGACTGGGCGCAGGACGCGCTGCTCATGGATGACGTGGAAATCCAGGCATTGCTGGAAAACGTGCCCGCCCCGGAAGCGCTGGCAGGCACTGAATACGGCGAAGCCTGGGAACCTGGCGAACGCGAAGACGAAGGCACGATGACCCAGGCCGCCGTCGAAGAAATGCGCCAGGCGGAACGCAAAGCGGCCGAAGCCAGGACCGAAGAAGAACGCATCGCCGCGCATCGCGACGCGGATATCTTCCGACTGTCACTGATCTTCACCGGCGACGAAGCGCGCGTCGTCAAAGCCGTGCTGGGCGAACGGCCTGCCGAACGCGTCCTTGACCTCTGCCGTCAAGCGGCTACAGTGCCTGCATGACGCTCGAACCGGACGATTTCGGCGTCGATCCCGTCGAACGAGATGATGTCGAGTCGTTCGATCCGCCGCCCAACGGTCGCAATGGGCACGACCCCAGCACATACGGCCGCGACCGACAGGAACCGCCCGACTACAGCGACTTGCAGCCGCCGCCGGAGATGCTGGTGCAGTCGGCACCCGGTCTGCCAGCCGAAACGCGCAAGAAGGTCACCGACGCACTGCGCCTGGGACTCACCGAACGCCTGGCGGCGCAGTACGCCGGGTTGACGTACGAACGCTACTTGAAATGGCGCAGACAGGATCAGGTCTTCGCGGAAGCCGTCAAGAACGCCGAAGCCATGGGCGCCTTTGCCTGGATGGCGCGTATCGAACAGGCAGCGGTCGGCGGCGACTGGCGTGCGGCTGCCTGGAAGCTCTCGCATCGCTTCCCAGCCGAATACGGGCGTCAGGTCTTGGAACACGGCGGTGAAGGCGGCGGCGCTATCCCCGTGCGGTTCGTGACCGTCGAAGTGCCCAATGGATCGACCGTCGATGTCAGCGAAGGCCCGGATATGCCGCCATTGCCGGAGCCAGATATCTACGAAGATGAGCAGGATGGAACCAACGGACTTTCAGATGGGTGACGAACCGATTGACGTGGAACGCAACCCGGAAGGCGCCAGCATGGCGGTCACGCTGCATTTCGATCCCACCGAAGCTTTCTCCGTGCTGGCCAGGGCCGACTTCTACAAGGAACCGGTGACCGACTACATCAAGAAACTGGTGATGGCCGACGCGACCAGCGTGGCGGTGCAAGTCAGCACGCGATGACCGTCTGGACCGAACCCGAAGAAGGCTACGTTACGGACGACTATGAGTCCGAAGCGGAAGCCCTCGAACGGATTCGGACCGCAGGCCGCTACGTCGCACCACCCACGCCTGCCGGCCACAAACCGATCTGGACCTTCGACCGGCAGGAAGGTCAGCTAACCCTCAGCTTCCATGAAGGCCAGGCGCGCACCTGGGCAGCCAAGCGTCGCTTCATCGCCATGATCGCGGGGACTCAGGGCGGGAAGACGACGTTTGGCCCGCTCTGGCTGTGGCGCGAAATCAAGGACAAGGGCGCGGGCGACTACATGGTCGTCACGCCGACCGGCCCACTGGCCAAGCTCAAGGCCGTGCCGGAGTTCATGCGCTTCTTTGGCGAAGCGCTGCAATTGGGCGAATACCACAAGGGCGACCGGGTGTTCGAAATCCCGCCCGCCAAGGGGATGCAGCTTTACGGCGCCTACGAAGCGTCGCGCATCATCTTCGGGTCAGCCGTCGCCCCAGAATCCCTGGAATCGGCTACGGCCAAGGGCGCCTGGCTGGATGAAGTCGGGCAGCAGCAGTTCCGCCTGGAGTCCTGGGATGCCGTCAACCGTCGTGTGTCGCTGTACCAGGGCCGCGTGCTGATGACGACCACGCCGTACAACCTGGGCTGGCTCAAGACCAATGTCTACGACCCGTGGGTCGAAGGCGAACCGGACGTGACGGTCATCCAGTTCGCGTCCACGCTGAACCCGGTCTTCCCGCGTAAGGAAATGGCGCGCGTCGCCCGCAACATGCCGGCCTGGAAGGTGGCGCTGTTCTACAAGGGCCAGTTCATCAAGCCCGACACGCTCATCTACCAGTGCTTCGAAGATCGCGACGAACGGCTGGGCGGGCATCTGTGCGACGACTTCCTGCCGCCCGCGTCATGGCCGCGCTTCGTTGGCGTGGACTTCGGTGGTGCCAACACCGCGCTGGTGTGGTGCGCTTACAACCCGGAACGCGACCAGTACGTCATGTATGACGAATCCCTGGAGGGCGGCGTAGCTGCCAAGGACCACGCCGCCCGCGCTTTGCACAAAGCGAAGGAACAAAGCGCAACGGTGTTGTACTGGATTGGCGGCGCGAAGTCTGAAGACCAACAGCGGCTGGATTGGGCGGTCGGGGGCGTGCCGGTCGAACCACCCATGGTCTTCGATCTGGAACCCGGCATCGACCGGGGCATCGCGCTCATCAAGATGGACAAGCTGCGCGTGCAGAAACATCTCCGAGGGATTCGGTCGGAATTCGGCACCTACAGCCGCGATCAGGACGAACGCGGCAATGCGCTGGAAACGATCTTCCACAAAGCGCGCTTCCACCGGCTCGACGCCTATCGCTACCTGGCAACGAAGCTAGTCGAACCGACCGTACTCGCCCCGCCAGTCCTGATCGTGGGCGGCGTTAGCAGTCAATGGACAAGAGGACGTGTTGCATGAGCGCTGGTTCGTATATCGATGATCGGTTGTGGTGCGCGATTGTCCCCGATCTGGTGCTGAACCCGGATGCCGCAATTTACAAGTTCTGGCGCGAACTCAGGAATGATCCGGCCACGATGAATCCCGGACTGCCTGTCACCCCTGAAATCGAAACGGAAGTGGGCGTGCAGCAGGGATTCTCCGGGGGGATCGTCATCGGCTGGAACGAAACGGACGGGGCCTACATCGCCAATGGTTAGCCCAGCCATCTTCATGCCGCCGGGGCTGGAAAAGCAGCCGGAGGTTGAACAGCCGACCCCGATCACGCCGGGGCCAACGGGCTGGTGGGCATATTTCCAGACCCAGCGCGACCTCTACATGGCGCCCCAAATCTACGACTGGACGTGCAGCATCGCCAGCACGACCTGGGTGTTGCAGGCGACCGGACTGGACCCAAATGCCTCACGCGAACGCATCGCGTACCAGATTGGTTACCCACAGTGCGTCAATGAGGCGTACGGGCTGATGGATACCAACTGCGTCGAGCGCGTGTTCAAGTCGTATCTGGTTGGGGCGACCACGTTGTGGCCGAGTTTCGATCAGATGTTCGAACTGGCGCAGCAAACGACGGGCATCTTGAATTCGACGCGTTGGTATCACTTCGTCGCCGTGCGTGGTGTGAGCGGCAGCAATATCTGGGTGGCGAATTCAGCGCAGGGCTACAAGGGCATCTACGAACTGGTGAGTCGCGGTCAATGGGACGCCTGGGCGGGGTCGTGGAAGACCGTCCTGCTCGAACACTAGTGGCGGGGTTGTAGCGTGTACAGAGCCATCCAGATCAATAGCCCGGCGACCACGGCGCCCCACACGACGATGCCGAGGACGATGATGATGCAGCCCAGGATGGCAGTCATGGCTACTTGCCCTGGACGCATGGTCGGTTACCTGGCAGGATAAGGCAGCAGTCAATGGGCTTCTGGCGTGACGTGGGGTCCATCCTCGGCCTACCCGAGCCGGCCCCAGATGACTACCAGGCGGTCGCAGACCACTTGCAACAGCGTCTGCGTGAGGAAATACGCGCCGACGTGCCTGGCGTGATGGTGCAATCCCCGCCGCTGCCACCCAGCGGTCCCTACGGCCCGGTCAGCGGCCCTTACGGCATGATGCCGACCGACCTCGTGCTGCAACAGATGCTGGACCCGCGCGCACTGGCCGGCGGTCGGTTGACGTGGGATGACCAGTACATGATGTTCGGCGCGGGCACGAACATCATCCTGCCGCCGCCTGACGCGCGCGCCGACTGGCGCTTGCTGAACGCCGACGAACTCATGTTGCGGCGGCTGCCCACCGATCAGGTCATCACGCTTCTGGCCGACGCCAGCCCAGACGTGTCGCGTGCGCTGTGGGATTTCCTGCGGCTGTGCAACCCCGGCTGGCAGTGCAAGGCGTTCTATCCTGGCAGTGATCGGCCCATGCCCCAGGCGCAGAAGCTACTGGACGACTTCTGGGCGCAGATCAAGAACCGCCACGGCTCCACAGAAGTCGTGATCAATCGGTTGTTCTTTGGGGCTTACCTGCGCGGCGCGCTGTTCGCTGAACTGATACTGGACGAAGACGGCCGGTCGCCGCTGGACATCGCCACGCCTGACCCGTGGACGGTGCGCTTCGAACGCTGGGTTGATCCAGTGATCGGCCAGGTATGGGTGCCCGGCCAGTACCAGGGCGCCGTGTTCGTGCCTTTGCTGCGGCCGACGATTCGCTACGTGCCCATCGACCCTGCGCCCGGCCAGCCGTATGGCCGCTCACCTGTCGTGCCCGCCATCTTCGCCAGCCTGTTCCTGCTGGGGCTGCTGCACGACCTCCGACGTGTGGTGGCCCAGCAGGGTTACCCGCGCCTGGACATTTCGATCATGCTCGACCAGTTGCGCGCGGCTATGCCGCCCACGATTGCGGCTGATCCCGCGCAGTGGAAAGCGTGGGTCGAAAACACGGTCGATGAAGTGAAGTCGGCGTACGCCAACCTGAAGCCCGACGACGCGTTCATCCACACCAGCGTGGTCGAAATCAATCGGCCGGTCGGCGCGGCGGGCGAAGGCAGCCTGGCTGGCATCGACGCGTTCATTGGCACGCTCGAACGCATGACCGCGCGCGCACTGAAGACCATGCCGTTGCTGATGGGCGCCAGCAACTCCGGGCAGATGGGCGACGCCAACCGACAGTGGGAAATTGAAGCCGCAGGCATCAAGGCGACCCAGCATCTGTGCGAAGACTTGCTGGAACAGTTGCTCACCGTGGGCGTCGTGGAAAGCCAGGGCGTCGCGGCCGACGTGCAACTGCGCTTCGCAGAACTGCGCGCGGCCGAAATGTTCCGCGACGAACAGACGCTCAGCCTGAAGCTGGACAATGCCTTCAAGATGTGGGCGTACGGCTACACCAGCGAAGACGAAGCGGCCAATCACGCCGTCGATCACCAGGCAGCCGAAGACGCGCCGATAGCCATGCCGTTGAATGGCCTGCCCTACGACCTGACCGTCGATATCGGCAAGCAGGCGTCCAAACCCCCGCCAACGGCAGGCGGGCCGAATGTGCAGGGCCGACCGCAGCGGCCTGGTCCAGGCGCTCCGGACAACAAGGACACGGCCGATTCGCAGGACAAGGGCGACAACACGCCTGCCGACGAACGTGGCGGCTGGCTGCGGCTGTCCTGGCCACGCTGGGGTCGCCCGAACCCGGTCGAGCGGCAGACGCAGCCGATGGATGTCGCGGGCGTGCCGATGGGCACCGTACCCGGCACCGTTGCGTACGACAGTCGCGATCAGCGCGACGTGCTGCGCGTGTGGGACGACAGCATGCCTGCCTACGCCGGGCTGCTGGACGCACGCCTGGAAGGACACAGCCCGGAGCCGGTGCCGCTGGAACCGGCGGCCGAAACCGAACAGCCCGCGCCCATGCGCAGCACGGCTGAGGTTCTGCTGGACATCGCCCAGCAGATGCGCGAGCTTGTGGTCGAAGTCAAGTCGGGAACGCTAGCGCCTCCCTCTGCGCCACCGGCTGCTCCGGCCACAGCCCGCGTCACGCATAAACGGGTGGAACGCGACGAAGAAGGGCGGATCACCGGCGTGATCGAGGTCGAAGAAGATGCTGAGATATAGCACGCCCACGACCGACGCCCAGACCGACACCGTGTGCAGCTTGCTCAACGATGGCTTCCTGCAAATCTACGACGGCAGCATGCCTGACGACGGCGACCAGCCAGCGGTCGGCGCGTTGCTGGTCGAGCTTCGGTTTGGCAACCCGGCGTTCGGGGCCAGTCAGGATGGCGTTGCCTGGGCGACGGCGATCCAGCCTGCGATGGCGACCAACACAGGGACAGCGGCCTGGATGCGTGCCCTGGCAGGCGACCATCTGACGACTGTCTTCGACGGTGACGTAGCTACGTCCGGGGCGATGCTGAATCTGGATCGGACGCTCATTCAGCAAGGCGCCAACGTGTTCATCAACGACTTCGCGTACACCAGCCCGAAAGTGTAAGGAGGTACCCGGCTATCCCCGCCACCATGCAAGCCCAATACTTCGGCGCCTCAGCGTCCCTGCCAGCCGGGGCCAACGCCGAAACGGGCATCACCTTCAATCGTGCCGATTCGCAATCGGGAACCACGCCTGTCCCGATTCCGGTCAGTGCTGGCGTCAATTTCACGTATCTCAAAGCGCTGGCCCTGGCGGTCACCGCGACCAGCAACACGAAGATCAACAATCGCACCGTGCGCTTGTCGGCAGGGCTGGCATCGGGGCTAGGGATGCACTGGAAGACGGTCACCCAGGCCAATTGGGGCGCGTCGCTTGATCAGTCCACGGCGACGAAATCGCCTGCGGATACCACGGGCACCAACAACGCCAACACCGCGCCTGGCGGCTACAGCGTGACGACGACCAGCCCGATTCAGTTCGACAATCAGGACCAG
>Ga0209465_10001210_pt1 | contig 11638 bp, 8 predicted proteins | sample PanSoiPlot1MoBio_FD_188321 | JGI IMG/M metagenome (GOLD analysis project Ga0209465, IMG submission 188321) | Tropical forest soil microbial communities from Panama analyzed to predict greenhouse gas emissions - Panama Soil Plot 1 MoBio (SPAdes)... | ecosystem: Environmental > Terrestrial > Soil...
CACAAGCCCTGGTTCTCGTTCTTCGTGCGCCGCACGGAGCATTTTCACATGCCACTACGAGGAGTAAGCCATGCAGAATGGCCGAAAGACGAACATGAATAGACGCCAACAGAGATCGGCAGCGTCATTTGCTGCCCGCTCAAAGCCGTGGTCATCGAACGCCACCCGCCCAGAACCAGGCTATCACAACGCGCAAAGAAACTATCAGCGATATCTGGAACTCGCCCGTGCTGAAGCTCTAACCGGAAACACAGTCGGGGCAGAAAACTACTACCAGCACGCCGAACATTATTTCAGGTCGATGTCCTCGCAGAGGGGCGACATAGAACTTTGCTACAACGACCGCTGTTATCAAAAGCGGGTACTTTGTCTGAGCCAAGCTCTGTCACATCCGAAGATGTCTGTCATGAAGAGCAGGCAACGAGACTCTTGCAAAAGGGTCGCGACTGGCTGCTGCGATGTATGCAAGGCAATCATCCGAAGTTTTTGACCAAGGCTGAATTGCGAACCGCCCGAGCGCTCGCTTCACCGTGCCGCCGACTTTGCTCGCCCGCGCCGACGAGGTGATTGAATGACGAATTGCGACCGTCTTTTGCTGCGTCGCATATGTCGGGTAATGGTACGAACCGGCCGTGGCGACACTCATCAAGCATGTCCGCTGTTGAAGGTAAACCGGCCGTGCCATCTCGCTGCCGTGACTTCTCAGTTTGACCCTCAGCCGACATGGGGCAAATTGAAATCCCGCATCGCAACAGCCCTGTGCTATCCTCTCCGTCGGGAAGCACGGGAGGAACAAGGCAGTGAAACGGCGCGAGTTCATCACACTGCTTGCCGGCTCGGCAGCGGCGTGGCCGCTCGACGCCCAACGTGCCGGTGTATCAGAATACGTTTTTCCCGCCGAACCAATCGACGGCGAAGCGCTCCTACCGGTTTGGTCAGGTCATCAAAGAGGCGATCGAATCATGGCCCTCGGAGAAGCGAGTGGCTGTATTCGCGTCCGGCGGCATGAGCCATTTTGTGATCGATGAAAGAGTTCGATCGGAAATTCGTCGGCGCCTTGAAAAGCCGGGACAAGGACTACCTCACGTCGATTCCGCTCAAGGACCTTCAGTCCGGCACGTCGGAGCTGAAGTCCTGGATTTCGCTCGCGGGCCTGCTCGAGGGCGCCAGTGCCGAGGTGCACGAGATCGACTATGTACCCTGTTATCGTTCGCCCGCCGGTACCGGCACGGCGAATGGATTCTATTGGTGGGACATGAAAGGCCGATAGTTGCGGTTAGAGCGCGGCCGCACGCGCAAGCTCCCAGCCGCGATCGGCAACGGCGCGGCCGCGCGATCCGGTCCCCTCGGCCTCGCTGCTCGCGGCATTGCCAGCCTTGGCGCGCGCCAGCACGCCTTCGAGGATGACCGCGATGCGGAACAGCACGAAGGCAAGATGGAACGGCGTGATGGCTTGCGTGCGCCCGGTGCGTGCGCAATAGGCGCGCACATATTCGTCCTGGTCCGGGATGCCAAGCGCGGCAAGGTCGTAGCCAAGCAGGCCCTTATAGTGATCGGGCGAGATGTTGTAGCAGATGCAGTTGTAGGCGAGGTCGGCGAGCGGATGACCGAGCGTCGAGAGCTCCCAATCGAGGATGCCGATGACGCGCGGCTCGGTCGGATGGAAGATCATGTTGTCGAGGCGAAAATCGCCGTGACAGATCGTGGTCTCGTCGCCGGGGGGAATGTGTTGCGGCAGCCATTCGACGAGCCGGTCGATCGACGGGTTCTCGCGCGTCTTGGAGTCCCGCCACTGCCGCGTCCAGCGATTGATCTGGCGTAGATAGTAGTTGCCGGGCCGGCTGAAGTCAGCGAGCCCGGCCGCCTGCCAATCGACCAGATGCAGCCGCGCCAGCGCCTCGCACATGGCGAGATAGATCGGACGCCGTTCCTCGCGTGGAAGCTCCGGCAGCGCCGGCGACCAGAAGATGCGCCCGCGCAGACGCTCCATCACGTAGAATGGCGTGCCGATCACGTTGCGGTCGTCACAGAACAACAACGGCCGCGGCACCGGCACATCGGTCCCGGCGAGCGCGGACAGCACGCGAAATTCGCGATCGACCGCGTGCGCGGACGGCAACAGCTTTCCCGGCGGCTGCTTGCGCAAGATCAATTCGCCGCGATCGGTGACAAGGAGAAACGTCGGATTGGATTGCCCGCCGCGCATCTGGCGTACCTCGTCGAGGCGCGCATCGAGACGATGTGCGAGCAGAACGGCGAGCGGCTTGGTGTCGAAGCGGTGCGCCTCGCGCACCGGGATGGTTTCCGGCAGCGTCTCGATCGTGGCCTCTCTACGCTGCTCGGCCTCAGCCGTCATGGCGCTTCCGATTGGCGTTGGACAGATATTTGCGCAGCTCGTGCTTGGCGATGGTCTCGCGGTGGACCTCGTCCGGCCCGTCGGCAAGCCGCAGCGCGCGCGTGCGCGCCCACGCATAGGCCAAGTGGAAATCCTGGCTGACGCCGCCACCGCCGCACACTTGAATGGCGCGATCGATGATTTTCTGCGCCATGTTCGGCGCCACCACCTTGATCATCGCGATCTCGGCGCGCGCGGCCTTGTTGCCGACCGTATCCATCATGTGCGCGGCGTTGAGCGTGAGCAGCCGGGCCTGCTCGATCTCCATGCGCGATTCGGCGATCCAGTGGCGGGTGACGCCGTGGTCGGCGATTGTGCGGCCGAACGGGGTGCGCTCGAGCGCGCGCTGGCACAGCGTCTCGAGCGCACGTTCGGCCACGCCGATGAGCCGCATGCAATGGTGGATGCGGCCCGGCCCCAGGCGGCCCTGCGCGATCTCGAAGCCGCGGCCCTCGCCGAGCAGGATGTTGGACACCGGCACCCGCACATTGTCGAAAACGACCTCGGCGTGCCCGTGCGGCGCGTCGTCGTAGCCGAACACGCTCAACGCCCGCACCACCTTCACACCAGGTGTATCCAGCGGCACCAGCACCATCGACTGGCGCCGGTACGGTTCGGCGCTTGGACTGGTGAGCCCCATCACGATCGCGATCTTGCAGCGGCGGTCCATCGCGCCCGACGTCCACCATTTGCGGCCGTTGATGACGTAGTGGTCGCCGTCGCGCCTGATCTCGGCGCGGATATTGGTGGCGTCGGACGATGCGACCGCCGGCTCGGTCATCGCGAAGCAGGAGCGGATCTCGCCCTCCATGAGCGGCTTGAGCCAGCGCTCCTTCTGCTCGTCACTGCCGTAGAGAATAAGCGTCTCCATGTTGCCGGTGTCGGGCGCCGAGCAGTTGAACGGCTCGGAGCCGATCGGCGAGCGCCCCATCAGCTCGCACAGCGGGGCGTATTCGAGATTGCTTAGCGCGTCGGGATGGTGGCGCTTGGGCAGGAACAGGTTCCACAGTCCCGCGGCTTTCGCCTTCGCCTTGAGCTCCGCCATTACCGGCAGCTCGTCCCAACGATCGGCGGCGGCATCGAGCTCCCGCGCGAATATCGGCTCGGCCGGATAGACGTACGCCTCCATGAATTCAGAGATGCGCTTGGCCAGCTCCGCGGTGCGTGGCGTCATGGCCGGCAACATTGCTGTCTCCTCAGGCTGCAGCGATCAGCCCGCCCACGCGGGCGAGCTCGGCGAGATGGTGGTCGGCGTCGCCGAACAGCGTGTCGATGATGCTGACGCGTTTGAAATAGTGCCCGACCTTGTGCTCCATGGTCATGCCGATGCCGCCGTGCAGCTGGATCGCCTGCTGGCCGACGAAACGCCCGGAGCGGCCGATCTGCACCTTGGTGGCGGCGATCGCCTTGCGGCGTTCGACCACGTCGGGCTCGTCCGCCATCATCGTGGCGAGCAGGCACATGCTGCGCGCCTGCTCAAGCGCGATCAGCATGTCGGCGGCGCGGTGTTGCAGCACCTGGAAGGCGCCGATCGGCACGCCGAATTGCTTGCGGGTCTTGAGATATTCGACGGTGAGCTCGTGCATCGTTGTCATGGCGCCGACCGCCTCGGCGGCAAGTGCCGCGATCGCTGCATCCACGACCTTCGTGATCAACTCCCAGGCCTTCCCTGACTCGCCGATCGCCGCGTCGGCGCCAACGCGTACACCGGCAAACGTCATCTCGGCGGCGCGCAAGCCGTCGACCGTCGGATACGGTCGGCGCGTGACGCCGGCGGCGCCGGCATCGAGTAGAAACAATCCAAGGCCGGAACGCTCGCGTTGGCCGCCGGCAAGCCGCGCGGACACGACGAGCTTGTCCGCGCAATCGCCATGGATGACCAGCGTCTTCGCACCGTCGATGACGTAACCCGAGCCATCCTTGCGCGCGGTCGTGGCGACGTCGGCGAGGTCGTAGCGCGACTGACGCTCGGCATGCGCGAAGGCAAGCAACAGATCGCCGCTGACGATCTGTGGGATCAGCGATGATCGCACCGCCGCGCTCGCACCCAGGCGCAGAAATCCGCCGGCGAGCACGATGGTGGCGAAGTACGGCTCGAGCGCGAGCGCGCGCCCGAACGCCTCCATCACGATCATGGTCTCGACTGCGCCCCCGCCGATCCCGCCGTCCTTTTCCGAAAACGGCAGCCCGAGCAGGCCGAGCTCCGCGTATTGACGCCAAAGCTCGCGGCTGAAGCCCGTGGGTTTCTGCATGAAGCGTTGCCGCGCGGAAAAGTCGTAGCGATCGGCGACGAGCCGCTCGACGCTGTCCTTGAGGAGGCGCTGCTCTTCGCTCAGCTCGAAATCCATTCCCGACCCCAGCCCTCAAAGCCCAAGGATGGCCTTGGCGATGATGTTTTTCTGGATTTCGTTCGAACCGCCGTAGATCGAGACCTTGCGCATGTTGAAATATTGCGCGGCGAGCCCGGCCACCCAATCGGGGCCCACCGGCGGCTCGTTCCAGCGCTCGTCCTGCTCGTGCGGTGCGTGATCGGGCAGAGCATAAGGCCCGATCGCCTCCATGAGCAACTCGCTTACCGCCTGTTGGATCTCGGAGCCCTTAATCTTCAGGATCGAGGACTTGGGATCGGGGCGGTTGCAGTTGCGCCGCTCGGCCGCGACCACGCGAAGCTGCGTCATCTCCAACGCCTTGAGCTCCACCTCGAGCGCGGCAATCTTCATGCGGAAGCGATCATCCTCGATCAGCGGTTTGTCGCCGAGCCGCTCGAGCGCCGCGATCTCCTTGAGCCGGCGCAGCCGCGCCTTCGAGACGCCGACCCGGGCGATCCCAGTGCGCTCGTTGCCGAGCAGGAATTTGGCGTAATCCCAGCCCTTGTTCTCCGCGCCGACGCGGTTCTCCAACGGCACGCGCACGTCGTCAAAAAACACCTCGTTCACTTCTTTGCCGCCGTCGATGGTCGTAATCGGACGGACGGTGATGCCCGGCGTCTTCATGTCGATCAGCAGAAACGAGATTCCCTCCTGCTTCTTGGCTGCGGGATCGGTGCGCACCAGGCAGAAAATCCAATCCGCGTGTTGCGCGAGCGTGGTCCAGGTCTTCTGGCCGCTCACCACGTAGTGGTCGCCGTCGCGGCGGGCCGCGGTTCTGAGCGAAGCGAGATCAGAGCCGGCGCCCGGCTCGGAAAAGCCTTGGCACCACCAATCATCGAGATTGGCGATGCGAGGCAGAAATTGTCGCTTCTGCGCCTCGCTGCCGAACGCGATGATCACCGGCCCGACCATGTTGACGCCGAACGGCAACGGATCCGGCGCTGGCGCCTGCTGCAACTCCTCGCGATAGATGTATTCGCGCACCGGCGACCAACCGGTGCCGCCCCATTCGACCGGCCAATGCGACACCGCCCAGCCTTTGGCATTGAGGATGCGCTGCCACGAGACCAGGTCTTCCTTGCTGAGCCGGCGGCCGGCGACCATCTTGCGGCGGATCGGGTCGGGCAACGCGGTGCGCAGGAAGGCGCGCACCTCGTCGCGGAATGCGTTTTCCTCGGGCGTGAAGCGCAGGTCCATCGCGGCCTCCGCGTGAAACGAAAAGCGTCAGTTGATCTCGAACAAGCCGACGGCGCCCATGCCGCCGCCGATGCACATGGTGACGACCGCGCGCTTGGCGTGCCGGCGCCGCCCCTCGATCAAAATGTGCCCGGTCATGCGCGAGCCGCTCATGCCGAACGGATGGCCAATGGAAATCGAGCCGCCGTCGACGTTGAGCCGGTCCTGGGGAATCCCGAGCCGATCGCGGCAGTAGAGCACTTGGCTGGCAAACGCCTCGTTGAGCTCCCACAGATCGATGTCGTCCATTTTCAGGCCTGCGCGCTGCAGAAGCTTCGGCACGGCGAAGACCGGACCGATTCCCATCTCGTCGGGCTCGCAACCAGCGACCGCAAAGCCGCGAAACGTGCCGAGCGGCTCGAGCCTGTGCTTGGCAGCGGCGGTCGAGCTCATCAGGACGCAGGCCGAGGCGCCGTCGGAGAGCTGACTCGCATTGCCCGCCGTAATGAAGCCGCCCTCGCGCACCGGCTTGAGCGCGGCAAGCCCCTCGAGCGTGGTGTCGGGGCGATTGCCTTCGTCGCTCTTGAGCGTCACCGGCTCGATGCTCTCCGCCTTGGTCTCCTTATCTACGACCTTCTTGTGCGTCGGCAGCGGCACGATCTCATCGCCGAAGCGGCCAGCTTGTTGCGCCGCCGCGGTGCGGCGCTGGCTCTCGAGCGAATATTCGTCCTGCGCTTCGCGGCTCACATTGTAACGAGCGGCGACGATGTCGGCGGTCTCGATCATCGGCATCCACACTTCCGGCTTGTGCGCCAGGAGCCAGTCCTCCTTGACCGGGTCCGGACGCTTGCCGCCATCGTGCAGCAGGCTGATGCTTTCAAGCCCCCCGGCCACGATCACATCGGCCTCGCCGGTCATGATCCGTTGCGCCGCGATTGCGATCGTCTGCAGCCCCGACGAGCAGAAGCGGTTGACGGTGACGCCCGCCGCGGTGACCGGAAGCCCGGCGCGCAACGCGGAGAGCCGCGCGATGTTCTGCCCGGTCGCCCGTTCCGGCATCGCGCAGCCCATCACCACGTCCTCGACCTCGTCGGGGGCGATGCCGGCGCGCTTGACTGCCTGCTCGACCACGTGGCCGCCGAGCACGGCACCATGGGTTATGTTGAAGGCGCCGCGAAAGGCCTTGCCGATCGGGGTGCGGGCGGTCGAGACGATGACGGCGTCGGGCATCAGTGGCTCCCTGAGGTGGTTACAAGTGTGGATCGACCGGCGCCTTCCGGCGCGGCGGTGAGGCCGCCGGCCTGCTTGCGTCGCTCCTCCGCGATCAGTTCTTTCTTCGACAGCTTGCCGACGCTGGTGCGCGGCAGCGCGTCACGCATTTCAAGCGCGGCGGGCATCTCGTGGCGGCCGAGCTTGTTGGCGAGAAACGCGCGCAACGCTTCGAGCGTCAGCGGCGGCGCGCCGCGCCGCAGCTTCACGAAGGCCTTGGCGGCCTCGCCGCGATAGGTGTCGGCCACGCCGATCACCAGCGCCTCCTCCACATCCGGGTGCTCGTGGATCGCATTCTCGATGACCTGCGGATACACGTTGAACCCGCCGGAGATGATCATGTCCTTTTTGCGATCGACAATGAAGAAGAATCCGTCCTCGTCCATGTAGCCGATGTCGCCGCTGAGATAGCCACCGTCGGCAAACGCGGCGGCGGTCTCCGCCGGCTGGTTCCAATAGCCCCGCATCACGTTCGCGCCCTTGACCCGCAACTCGCCCACCTCGCCGGGCGCGAGCACGCGCTGCGGATCGTCGAGCGCGACCACCTCGACCACGATTCCCGGCAGCGGCAAGCCGATCGATCCCGGTTTCGACCGTCCGTCGAGCGGCGAAGAGGTTGCAGCCGGCGCCGTCTCGGTCATCCCCCAGCCGTTGGTCAGCGGCCGCCCGAGCACGCGCTGGCAGCGCTCCGCCACCGCGACCGGCAGCGGCGCGCCGCCGCAGGCGCAACGGCGCAAGGAGCCGAGATCGCGCGACCCAAGGTCGGGATGATCGAGCAGCGCAATCCACATGGTCGGAACGCCGAAAAACGCGGTGGCACGTTTGACCTCAATGTCGTGCAGCACTGCCTCGACGTCGAAGCGTGACCGCAGCAGCAATTCGTTGCCGGAGGCGAGATGGCGCAGCAGCACGCTGGTGAGGCCGTAGATATGAAAGAGCGGCAACACCATCACGACCCGCTCTGGCGCGGCGTCGGGCTGTCGCTGCCCGCCCACCCAGGCCAAATAGCTCGACACCGCGGCGGTGAGATTGCCGTGCGTCAGCATCGCGGCCTTGGGCACGCCCGTGGTTGCGCCGGTGAATTGCAGTAGTGCGAAATCGTTCGGCGAAACTGCGGGCCAAGCGGATGGCGGGGGACTGTCCGCCATCAATCGCTCGAACGCGAGGACGCACTTGTGGTCGGGAATAGGATCGGTCGCGGACGCCGCCGCGCCCCACGCCGCATCGTCGCCGACGATCACGCGGTCGACATGTCCGGCGGCGGCGTGCTCGAGCGCCTTGGCCGCCAACCCGAACAGGTTGGTTGTAACGATCGTGCGTGCGCCGCTGTCGGAAAGCTTATGGGCGAGCTCGCGCTTTGCGTCGAGCGGACTCAATTGCACCGCGCATTTGCCGGCGCGCATGGCGCCGAAGAAACTCACCGGATGATAGGGCGTATTGGGAAGATAGAGCGCGACAGGAGCGTTGGTGCCCAGACGCAGGAATGCAGCCGCGGCGCGATCGGCCGAAGCCGCCAGCTCCCGATAGCTGATGCGGCGGTCACGATATTCCAGCGCCGCGCGGTCGCCGAATTGCGCGACCGCGCGATCGAGCAGCTCCGGTATCGTCGAGGTCGCAATCGGCGCGTCCCAGCGCACCCCGGCGGGATAGGACTTCTCCCACACAAAGGGGCGGCCGGCGCCCATCACGCGCCTTTCGCGGCGAGCGCGCAGAAGCTGCCGTTCTCGTTCGCGAGCCGGTTGAGCAACGCCGACGGCTCATGCCGCGCGTCGCCGCTTTCGCGTGCGAGCCGAGCGAGCCGATCGCGGATGCGGGAAAGCCCGACGGTGTCCGCATAGTGCATCGGTCCGCCACGCCAGATCGGAAAGCCGTAGCCGTGGATCCAGATCACGTCGATATCGCCCGAGTGCAGCGCGATCCCCTCCTCGAGGATGCGCGCGCCTTCGTTGATCATCGGGTAGATCAGCCGCTCGATGATCTCCTCCCGGCCGATCGAGCGCCGCTTGACACCGAGCCGCGCGCTCGCACCGACGATCAGCGCCTCGACCTTCGGATCCGGCCGCGGCGAGCGCGATCCGGCCTCGTAGAGATAGAATCCTTTGCCGGTCTTTTGGCCGAAGCGGCCGGCCTCGCACAGCGAGTCTGCGATCTCGGCGCGCACGCCTTGTGCCTTGCGCATGCGCCAACTCACGTCGAGGCCGGCGAGATCGCTCATGGCGAACGGCCCCATCGGAAAACCGAATTCGCCGATGGCGCCGTCGACCTCGTGCGGCAGCGTGCCTTCGAGCAGGAGCCGTTCGGCCTCGATGCTGCGCGCGCGTAGCATGCGGTTGCCGACGAAGCCGTGGCACACGCCCACCACCACCGGCACCTTGCCGAGCCTGCGGCCGACCGCGAGCGCGGTTGCGAGCACGTCCGGCGCGGTGGCCTTGCCGCGCACCACCTCGAGCAGCCGCATGACGTTCGCGGGGCTGAAGAAGTGCATGCCGAGCACCGATTGCGGCCGCTTCGTGCTCGCCCCAATCTCGTTGACGTCGAGGTAGGAGGTGTTGCTCGCGAGCACCGCGTCGGGTTTGGCAAGCCGATCGAGATTGCCGAACACCTGTTTCTTGATCGGCATCTCCTCGAACACCGCCTCGATCACGATGTCGGCGTCGCTCACCGCCTCGATGTCGGTGACGCCGTTAAACAAGCCCATGCGGCGATCCATCTCGGCCGTGGTGAGGCTGCCGCGCGACACCGACGTGCGGTAATTCTTGGCGACGGTATCGAGACCGCGCGTGAGCGCCTCGGGCGCCGCTTCAACCACAGTGACCGGAATGCCGGCATTGGCGAAGCACATGGCAATGCCGCCGCCCATGGTGCCGGCGCCGATCACGGCGGCGCGCTTGATCTCGCGCGGCAGCACATCCTTCGAGACGCCGGGAACCTTGGCCGCCTCGCGCTCGGCGAAGAAAATGTGGCGCTGGGCCTTGGACTGCTCGTCGGCGATCAGTTCGGTGAATGTGGCGCGCTCGCGCGTCACCGCTTCGTCGAACGGCACGTCGAGCGTCCAGCGCAACGCCTCGATCGCGCGCGCAGGTGCGTGCAGCCCGCGCGAGCGTTTCGTGTTGGTGGCGGCAAGCTCGGCGAATTTTTCCGGATTGGCGCGCAGCGGCTCAATCTTGCCTTCAAGGTCGCGCACGCGCCGCAACGGGCGCTTCTCCGCGAGCACCCGGCGGGCAAAAGCAACAGCCGCGGCGGTCAGGTCGCCCTCAACAATCTCGTCGATCAGGCCGTCGGCGAGTGCCTGCTCGGCCGGGACCGGCTCGCCCGAGAGAATCATCGCTATGGCGCGATCCATGCCAACGAGCCGCGGCAGGCGCTGGGTGCCGCCGGCGCCGGGGATCAGGCCGAGCTTGATCTCGGGCAGGCCAAGCCGCGTGCCCGGCGCCGCAATACGAAAATGACACGCGAGCGTCAGCTCGAGCCCGCCCCCGAGCGGGGTTCCATGCATGGCCGCGATCACCGGCTTCGGCGAATTCTCGATCAGCCCGATGATCTCGGGCAGGCTCGGCGGCTGCGACGGCTTGCTGAACTCGGTGATGTCGGCGCCGGCGATGAAGGTGCGACCCGCGCCCACGAGCACGATCGCGCGCGTGGCCGCGTCGCCGCGCGCTTGCGTCAGCGTGCTCAACAGGCCGGCGCGCACCACCTGCTTGAGCGCGTTGACCGGCGGATTGTCGACGGTGATGACGGCGATCTCACCTTCCTTTTGTAAGCCGACTTCTGTGGTCACAGGCAGTCATCCTCCCCGTTGGGCGACAGCGATCGCCGCAGTGCGGAATCGATCTTCGCGCGCGGCGCTGGCGCATTCCACAGCGGAACTTCGTCTAATTCCGCAGTGCGGAAACTGATTTTGCAATTTGACGGCAACGCTAGTACCCGGAATCACTGGTCCGCGAAACGTGCTTTAAGTCGTTTCTGGTGGACCTCGGATTTGGTCCAGGCGAACGGCTTGGCGCGTTCATTATAGTCCCCGATGAAGGCGTCGATATGGGAACGCAATTGAACGACTGAGTTGAAGGAGACCCCGGCAAGCGATTGGTCTGCCAAGATGGAGAACCAAATCAGGATGCCGTTCATGCATCCTTGAATCACGACTCAGCCTTCAGGATTGGAAACCTTAGCGGCAACGTCCACCGCTCGCGTCATGCCCTCAACGCAGACACCATCCGGGAGATGCACGCCGCCTTTCGCCGGGGCGACCGTAAGGCGATAGAGACGGCGATGCGGAACCAGCCCGCGGTCCGCTTTTCTTGAACAGTCAATCTCAATGGAGAAGTCACCAGCTCGGCCGCCCGAAGATAGACCGCGTGACTGAACGGAAGGTGCGAAGGCTGCTCGCGAAGGGTGTGGGTATTTTGAAGGTGGCTAAGTCTCTCGGCAT
>Ga0209465_10001211_pt1 | contig 11638 bp, 9 predicted proteins | sample PanSoiPlot1MoBio_FD_188321 | JGI IMG/M metagenome (GOLD analysis project Ga0209465, IMG submission 188321) | Tropical forest soil microbial communities from Panama analyzed to predict greenhouse gas emissions - Panama Soil Plot 1 MoBio (SPAdes)... | ecosystem: Environmental > Terrestrial > Soil...
AAAATGATTCTCCGAGCCGAGATCGTCGCTTATAGGTCAAATACGGAGGTCGTTCCTTCTTCGACATTTCTTCACTCCGCCTTTTTCTACAGGCTCAACCGCTTAGGATGAGCGACGTGTTTTTCGCCTTCGCTCCATCCTTTTGTTAAGCGTTTTTACGCCATACTTTTTCTCTAGAGTCTCCAGCGAAATTGTTTTTCCCGCCCGAACTTCTTTCTTGCCGTTTCAATAATTTTCAAAAACTGCGGATTTGTACTCAACGCGAGTGACTCTCGGTCTACCTTTCTGAGAGAAACCAAAGCAGCGACAGGTCGTTTCTTTTTGGTGAAGACAAGCGTCTCTTCCGCTGCGGCCTCAGCAACATCGAGGAAAGTCTGAATCTCTTTCGGTAACTTCATTGCCTTCATATCTGAATCTCCTTGCCTGAAACGATAAGCTGATTCCCTTTCTTGATTCCGATCGCGAGAATGTTTACCAATTCCGATTCCAGCGCGTCCACCTCATAGAAAACGCGTAGCAAACCAACTCGTAATTCCCAAGGAGCCAAAGGATTAGGACGCAGCTGCTTTCTGTTCCGCGCTTCTCGTAATGGCTCGTTCTTCAACTGCACTCTGATGGCATCGGCGACAGCAACCTATCGGCCCGACTCCGAACCCCCTTCTCCATCTCTATTCTATACCTGCGCGTGAGCAATCTTGGTAATAAGTAAGGACGCAATCCGAGAAGGGAGACGGCAACAGACTCTGACAAATGTCTCGGTTTTTGACTGGCCGGAGCAAATTGGGATTTCCAACGTCTGTGTGACAAAGGCGACCGGCCCTCGACGACGCTGGACAGGCCAGTCGCCCCTACGTCAGTCCGCCGGCGGCACAGTCATTTGTTCTTTCGCGCCTTCGACCCAATTTACGTTATCCGCCACAATCGTAGAGCAGCCACGCACGCGGTAGACACTCGGATCTCTTGCGCCGGCGGGAGGTGCGCCCTTCTCGCGCAGCGCCCTGGCAGCGTCCAGCAGCATCCGCCGCGCCTTGACGACGCTTAAATCTCCGGCGCACAAATGCTCTTTGGTGCGGTCGAGAATTGGTGCGGGTCCTTCGTTTTCCGTCACGCATACATCCTGCAGATTGACTCCGGCGATGCCCAAGCGTCTTGTCTTGTGCGTCTCCCAGTTAATCAGGTAATCGTTGGATTTCTTGGCCTTCATGCGAATGTGACCGAAGGGCACCGAATTCGTCGGCGGATCGTAAGCTTCTTCGGGGAAAGGCGCGCGCAATGTTTCTTTCGTCGACTCCTTGACAGTTTTGCTGGGATACCATTTGATCTGCCACTTCACGCAGCTTTCGTCATCCACCGGAATATACGCCCGCGCCTGCTTCTGGTCGCCGCCAGGCGGCATGGTGTAGAAGGGCATGATGAACTGGTTGATGCGCCATAGACTTTTACCTTCTCCCGCGGGGCGTTTCGCGCCGTAGGTAAAGCCCCCCGGGGTATCCGCCATCTCGACATCCAGCGGGGTTCTCGCTCCAGACGTGTTGGCCACCTGTTGTTGAGCCGGTTGCTGGCGCGCGATTTCCTCATCCGAAAGCTCGTAAGGCGAATGGAGCCACATCACATGCGTCGGATCGATTCCACCCTCCATCACTTGAAGGTAATTGCACTCCTGAAAAAATAGCCGGTAGTTGCGATCCTCATCGGAGACCCTGAGAAATTCGAGATCCGGTAAAAGTGGCTCCTCCTTCGCCGCTCCCATATAAGTCCAGATAATGCCGCCATGCTCGACGCAAGGGTAACCGGGGTGATGGATTTCGTCGGTGAATTGTTGTTCAGCCGGTATGTTCGGCATCTCCATGCATTTTCCCTCGGGGGCGAACTTCCAACCGTGATATGGACAACGCAGCCCGTCATCCTCGACACGACCAAAAAACAGCGGACCGAGCCGGTGCGAGCAGTAAGCGCCGATGAGTCCGACTTTGCCGTTACGCGTGCGGAACAGAACCAAGTCTTCGCCCAAGAGCTTCACCCGTATTTGTCTTCCGCCGGGCTCTTGGAGATCCGCCGCCGGAGTTACCGGAATCCAATACTGCCGGAAAAGATTTCCCATCAAGGTTCCGGGACCTGTCTTAGTCAGCGCTTCATTTTCTTCCCTGGAAAAATTGTGTAGACGGTCCTTTTCGGCCTTGTACATGCTCTCCGCTTTCATTTTCATCCTCTTCTTTTACGTCAACGAGTTCCGATCTCCTTCTGACCACCGATCACCGATCACTGATGACTGACCACTGTTTACCGATGACTAATCTTTGATCTCCGAGCTCGACCTCTGGCTTCCAATCTCCGACATCCGACCTCTGATTTACTGGTAGTAGGCTCCTTTGGCGATTCGACCCCCTCTTTCATCTCCCCCTGGACGAGGGGGAGAAACAGAGGGGGTTCTGCAAACTATTTTTAAAGTAGCCCACTATCGATTTATCTTATCCGCTTGCCGAGGACGTCAGCGCCGAATATGGCAAGAGAGCAACCGATAGGAAAAACCACTTCGTTGACGAACTGAGAGATAACGCCGGGGGTCATGTGCTGGGCGCCGGAAGCGTATACGATCGCCGTGGCAAAGACGAGTCCGACCACAAGACCGGTACCCGTATAAGACATCGCCCCGGCGGTCGCCTTTTTGCCGAGCCACGCCAACAACAAACCGAGAACGGCGTATTCAATTCCTTTCAGCGCCACCACGACAAACGGAAATGCAGCCCCGTAACTTTGTTCCGCCAGCTTGAGCGCGGAAGCAGCGGTCTTATGCAAAGTACGAGCGATGCTGAAAGCAACGGGCGTGGCAAAAAGCCCGGACAATCCCATCCATACTGCCTTCCCGTTGGAAGCCGCCTTCCCGAAAGCGAGTCCGACGCAAACGATTACTGACCATGAGATCTGTTGCATCAGATCGGCGACAATCTTTCCCATCCCGAGGGTGCTGCCAAAACCAATAGCCAGGAGAATCAGTAGCACTTCGAGAACCAGGCCCAAACCCACCGCCAGCCAGGCAACCCGCAAGAGCGTCGCTCCTAAAGTGGCTGTGCCCTCTGCGGTGATAGCCGAGGAATCTGTGGATGAAACGTGAGTTTGACTCGACATATTGCACCTCCCTTAACGTTTGTCTGACCAAATCTGGTTAAAGAAACCGCTGGTCTCCATCTCCGCGAGATAGCGCCGATCGACAAGGTCTTGCGGCTTAATCTCGGCCGCTCGAGGATTAGTCTTTTGCGCCTCGTCGATGATCGTTTGAATGGCCTGCGCTTTGATTTCTAATCGCGGCTCCATGACTTTTATTTCGGTGGCGTAACCGGTTTCCAAAACCGACCTGTCATTGATGCGCAATTTTTTTTGCAGGACTTTGTAGGCGAACTCCTTGTCTCGATGCATCAGCCGTGACGCGTCCGCCATCGCGCGCATGAACCTGGCAATCACCTGACCGCGCTTGGCAACGACGGAACGGCGTGTGGTGATAGTTGCTGCCGCATAAGGAATAGATAAATCCGGCCCATAGACCACGTAGCGAAATCCGCGCGCGATGGCCCTGCCGTCGGTGGGCGGCAAAAGCGTAGCCGCATCGATGGCGCCACTAAAAAGCGCCCCCAACGTTTCCATATCTCCACCGGTTTGAATGAATGTTATGTCTTTCTCCGGGCTCATGCCCGCGCGCCGGAGCGCTTGCAAGCTGAAATAATGGGTGTTACTGCCGATCCGAGTCACGCCGATCTTCTTGCCTCTTAAATCTTGGAGCTTGCTCACTTCGGGCTTGGCCAGGATACTTTGGGTCATGATGTTCTTGAAACTTCCAATGAACACCAGGTCGGAAGCGCCGCTAACAAAAGCATTCACAACGCCAACGCCTCCCAACAAACCGACCTCGACATTGCCACCTAAAATAGCCGCGGTGGCGGTTGAAGAGGACGGGATATAGACGAAGTCGAAATCGAGGTCGTACTTATTGAACAACCCTAGCTCTTCGGCAACCCATGGCGTACTATAAGGCACCGCATGGGACGAATAGAGCGCCACGAGTTTGTCTCCTCCGGTGGCAACCGACGGAAGCATTACTGAAAAAAAGAAGTTCACCCCTGTGACGATCATGAAGAATGATTCTGGCAAGCGGACTCGCACCTTATTCCTGCCTCTTTTGCCAAATCTTCCCTTCCCCTCTTTACAAAGAGGGGTAAGAAACCCACGAAGAAAAATCCCCCTTTGAAAAAGAGGGATAGAGGGGACAAAGGGGGATTTAAATTCGCCTTCCGACCCTGACATCGTTTGGACCTTGAAATAAATTTCTAGGACAGGAAGTTACAGCGCGAATAACTCCTTGGCATTCTTGTATAGAATCTTTTCCTTGGCGCTCTGCGACAAAGTAGGATGATTGCGCAGCGCGTGTAGGTTACCCGGAAATTCGTTGTCCCAATGCGGGATATCCGAGGCGTAAAGAAAGTGTTCGGCGCCTAAATAGTTGACTGCTTCTGCCAGCAGGGTCTCCCCCGCCTCCAAACTGAAATACATCTTCGACTCGCGCACCAGATCGCTGGGTTTTTTCTTGAGCAGCGGCATTTCATACTTAGCGCGTTTTTCCCAATGTTCATCCAACCGGTCAAGATAGTAAGGCAGCCAGGTGGCGCCGATCTCGAGAAAAGCAAGCTTCAGTTTGGGGAACCTTACAGGCAATCCCTGGCACACAACACTGGTAAATTGCAGCAACAAACCGACGGGAAACGCATAAGAGTGAACCTCGGCGAAGGTCGCCAGACCTGAAGCGCCGATTTCATGGGAATTACTGCGCGAGCCATGAATACCAATAACGGCGCCCAGCCTTTCAGCCTCGGCGTAGACTGGATCATAGAACGTGCTTCCCAACGCCACGGGCAAGCCCATGGGCAAGATCTCAAAGCCCTTCAAGCCCAACTCCGTAACGGCGCGGCGCAGTTCCGCGGCAGCCGCCTCGGGCGAGCGCAAGGGAAGAACGCCGACGCAGCTCACGCGGTCGGACAAGGCGTTAAATTCTTTGGCGAAGTGCGTATTGCAGGCTTTGGCCACTGCGATCTGAAAAGGCAAGTCTTGTATCTTCGAAACATTGCCCGAGCCGGTAGGAAAGCAAATGGCCGCCTCCATTCCTTCCCGATCCATCACCGCATGCCACTCACGAATCTGTTCGCTGGGGCTCAGATCCTCCCATTTGACGGCCATTTCAAAACTATCGAAGAGATTCGCATCCCACGGCTGATCGCGCGTTCTTAGGGGTGTCGAGCGCTTATCCCACGGCGATTCGAGATACTTGCGAATGTAGCGTTCCTTTTCGAGCACATGCCCATCGGCATCGATGACCGGACAGTCGATCATAAGTTCCTCCCAGCTCTCTCGCGATTTAACGAAAGGAAACGAATGATGTCAAGGAAAGCGACGGAAACTGAGACTCGGCAGAAAATTACAGCGGCCTGGTGCAACTCTTAATTACTATTGCCTGTTGCCTAATGCCTATTGCCTACTGTTTTTCTTTCGGCAGAAAATCTTCCAACCGAACCGTTTGCCAGCCCATCGGTTTGAGACGTTCAAATGGTTTGCGCGCTTGCTCGCCAGCGCAAAGCGGCGGCTTGGTGGCGTCAATGATCACTTTGCCACCGACGCGTTGCCAGTAAGGTCCTCCGGGCGGCTCGGGCTCAAAACCTGTCGGATCCATCGGATGCATGCGGATGCCGGGCAGCACGGTGATGTCGTCCTGCGGGTTGCAGCGCGTGTTGATCGCCCAAATAATTTCCCAGTAATTGAAAATATTAACGTCCTCGTCCACGGCAATGGCCACCTTCGGATGCAGAATCGGACTCGACAGCACACCCATGAGAACTTGTTTCGCCTCGCCGTAAAAGCGCGGCGTCATTTGCACGACGATGCCGAATAGACCGGGAAGCACGAGCAAATTGTGCAGATTAACGTAGCCGCCGATGTTTTTGATGTGATTGTAGACGGAGACGCCGAACGGGACCTTGTGAAAAATGCAGCCTTCAACTTCGGACCCGTTCTGAATCGCTTTGAAGATGGCGTCGTGGCGCATAGTAATGCAATCGATTTCGATCACCGGATTTTTTCCCATGCCGGCGACGTAATAATCGTGAAACTCCGAAAACGGCCCTTCGTCTTCGCGCACGTTGGGAAGAATGCGGCCTTCTAGAATAATTTCTGCGTCGTAGGGCACCTGCAAATCGTTGGTTTCGCTTTTAACGACCCTGGCGGGCTCGCCGATGAGCCCGCCGGCTAATTCCAGCTCATCCATCTCAAATGCGCCCGTGCTCGCCGCCGCCATATAGTAGAGCGGGTGGTGGCCGACGAAAATAGAGACCGGCATGGGTTTATTTTCCAGCTCGTATTTATTGAGGATTTGGCGTGTATGGCGTGGAACGATCAACGCACCCACTTTTCGCGGCCCTTTAATCTGGAGACGATGGAACGCGACATTGTTGATGCCGGTGTCGGGATCTCGCGCGACCATTAAACCGGATGCGATGTAGGGCGTCTCTTCCGTGCCAGCGATATGGGCCGGCAGCTTGGTGAGATCCACTTTGTCACCTGTGAGAATCACCTCTTTAACCGGCCCCGTCTTGACCAACTCCACAGGTTGACGCCCGAGAGTGCGCTCCGCCGCTGTGGGGATCAGTTTTTCTACCGTCGTGTCAAAAGCCAAGGCAGCGTGCCGCAGGTTGGCCGGCGCCATGCCCAAGCTGCGCCAATTGGGAAACCCCTCGAGGTTTTCGAAGAGCAGCCCCTTTTCTCTCGATTGATACAGGAGGGCCCCCATCTGTTTGTGCGGATGGACGGGCTTGGTTATGCGGATGAGCTCCTCCGCGTCTTCCAACTGCTTGATCCAACTGCGCATATCCTTTGGCATAAATCCCTCTGTCCTCGACGATTTGAACGGGTTGAACGTTTTGAACGACTTGAACGTCTCAAGGTTTTCGTTTACGGCTTCGCTTCGCCATAAAGCTTCTTCATAAACGAAGACGCTTCGATCTTTTCCAAAAACGAATGGTCGATAAAGTCTTCCGCGCGCTGAGACTTGGCTTCGGGCGAAGTAGAGAAATTCAGCACTCCCTGCACCGAATCGCGCGAAACATACGGCACGCGCTGTTGGAAAGCAGGCAGGAAAGTCTCGTAAGTGACTTTGAGCGCCTCAGCATCATTGATCGCCGTATATTTTGCAATCGCCTTTTGCGCCAACCCCGGTTCTTCTCGCGTTATCTTGATCGCTTCTATGTAGGCCTTGAGAAAGGCGTCTATCATTTCTGGATTATTTTTCGCAAAACTTCGGTTCACGCCGATGGCCGTATGAACGTAATTGAGTTTGAGGGCGCCTATGTTGATCAATTCTTTGAGTCCCATTGCTTTAGCTCTGAGGGTTGTCGGCGCCGAAAGTGTGGTCGCATCGACAATGCCTTTTTCCAAAGCGCCAAGTTGAGGCACGGGGCCACCGAGATAGACAGCGCTCACCTCTTTTCCGAGGTTCAAACCAAACTGTTTGAGGGCCACGATGGTCGCAAGTTCAATGGAACCGCCCTTCGCATCGACGGCTATGGTTTTTCCTTTGAGATCTTCCGGCCGCGCGATTTCCGGCCGCGAATATATAGAAAAAATCAAATTATTCGACGTGCTCGCGATGTAGACGAGCCCGCCACCGCGGATCGCTGCCTCCACCAGAGCGCCTCCCAAAGCGGCAATCGGCGCCGTACCGGCCACAAGCATTTGCGCCGCCGCCGGTCCAGTGCCACGCAACAGTATCAGTTCTTTAACTCCCAGGCCATATTTTTTGAACAAACCTTGCTCCTGCGCAACGAAAATCGGCGCAAACACACCGCTCGGCGACGCATAGCCGATGCTGACGTCGTCTTTTTTCTGCTGCGCCAACGCTTGTCCTGGAATTTGCACCATGAATATGATCGTTAGAAACGTCGCACAAGAAAACTTTCGACTTTTGAGCGGGTGTATAAACATGTTCTTCTCTCCCATGGTTCTTTCGTCGAGAGGCTATTATTAAAACCTACGCGATGTCAAATTTCTCGGAAAACCGGAGGTTTGAGTTTTTGCAAAACTGAACCGAAATATGCGAAACATGGCTCCGGTAGCGTCGTTGTTGCGTAGCGGCAACCGGCGCTCGCCGCTACATCGCGATAAGGCCAAAGACCTTAGACAGGAGCATGAAACGAAGATGATTCGAAAGTTATTCGCACTATTTTTGGCATCGGCTGCGTTTCTAAGTCTCGCAAGCTTGATCAACGCCCAAGAAAGAATCCGCATTGCCTGGGCTGGAGTCAGTCCGGCCAACAGCGCGATCTGGATAATGCAGGAAAAGAAATTGTTGCAAAAGCAGGGTCTGGAAGCTGAAATCATCAGCATTAGCGCCAGCCCCATCGTTTCGCAGGCGCTCCTCGCGGGAGAGATCGATGTCTCTTCGACCTCTGTAGGCACGCTCGTCAGCTCGCGCTTGGCCGGAGCCGACATGGTCATGTTTCTCGGCGTCGTGCGGACTTTTGTAGATCACATCATAACCACGCAAAGCATCACGAGTCCGGACCAGCTTAAAGGGAAGGTCGGAGGAGTCAATCGAATCAGCAGCGCTTCGGATACGGGCCTTCGCTTTGCGCTGCGAAGGCTTGGAATCGATCCGGAACGAGACGCCAAAATCATTACCGCGGGCGCTAACCCGGAACGATTCGCAGCGTTATCAAAGGGAGTGATACAATTCACGATTATTCCCGAGCCCTACGTGCGCCAGGCCGTGAGATTGGGTTTCCGTGATCTCTTTGATATCGGCTCGCTTAAGATACCGTTCTGGTGGAATGCGGTGTTATCCCGGGAATCAATTATCAAAGCGAAAAGGTCCGTGCTGCTGAAATTTTCTCGCGCAATGATCGAAGCGATCCATTTCAATAAAACAAACAAGGAAGAAGCGAAAATGATTTGGGGAAAAAATCTGCGCATTTCTGACCCGGACGGCCTCGAACGCGCCTATGAGGCTTACACGGCGGCTTATCCAGACAATTTGCTGCCAACCCCGGAAGGCGTGAAAACTCTTCTCGACGACCTGGCGCCGCGCGATCCGAAAGCCGCCGCGGCAGATCCTAAGGCGTTCGTCGATGCGAGCTTAGTGCGGGAGTTAGAAGCTTCGGGATTTATCAAGCAGCTCTATAAGCGGTAGACAACAGACGTGAAAATGCCATGATCGTGTTCGTGGCTCGCGTCCATGTAACGGAATAGATCTGCTTCAAGGTTCTCGAATCTCTTTTCGAACACGAATCACGTACACGATCACGTACTACGCATACCGCGACATCGTAACCGGCTGGTACTCATCTGGCGCCGCGGTGACAGTCAATTGCGGCTCGATGCCATATAATCGCCGCGCATTGCCACCGAGCATTTTTTCCTGCACCTCCTGAGGCACCTTCCATTTGTTCATGTGGTCGATGGCCTCCCATACGTCTGAGGCGTCGAGGTGAGGCATGTCCGAAGACCAAAGCGCGATATTTTCATAGAGATCCCACAAGCGAAACGTTATCTCCTCGTCGCTCTCGAAGGCAATGAAGCAACTCTTATAGAAGACTTCATGCGGATCGCCGATTTTTTCTCCGATGTGGCGGTACAATTCCAGATAAGTCTCGGCCTTTTCCAGCACCAACGGCAGCCAGCTTGAGTTGGACTCGAGGATCGCCACCTTGAGCCGCGGAAATTTCTCCAGCCAGCCCGTCATGAGCACCACCTCGGTCCAGGTCATTGCCTCGGCGATGAAACCGTAGGCGGCATCTCCGGCTTGGCGCGATCCCATGATTTCCATGATGTTGGCAACGAACTGTCCCGGCGAGTAGACGAGCACATCTTCATCGCCGAATAGGCGCTTGCGGTTAGCTCCCATGCGTTCGCCCAAGCCGGTCGACAAAGCCTCCCCGCGCGACGGAAATGTATGCATGCCCAGCACCATTCCCAGCTCTTCGAACTCGCGCCACAACGGATCAAATTCCGGAAACGTCGGATACTGGTTGTGAGCGATGATGGGCCGTACAAGAGCAGACTTGAATCCGCGTCTAGCCACCCGCCGCAATTCTTCGATGGCGAATTCGACGCTTTGTATCGGTAAAACCGCCGCGGGGTAAAGCCGCTTGGTATCGGTGCTGCAGTAGTCGTACACCCAGTCGTTGTAGGCCCGCGCGCAGATATGCGCCGCCTCGGCGTTGTCCACCAGAGGAAGATAGACGAAAGTCGACGGAAAGATCATCACCTGATCAATACCAGCAGCGTCCATGTCCTTCAGTCGCGCGCGGGGATCTCTGGCGCTAGCATTACGACCGATCTTTTCATCCCAGTCCTTGGTTCCGGGTTGCGTGTTGCCGATTATTTTCTTACTCAGTCCCGGATGCCAAGTTTCACCCGGATATTTCCATTTATCCGGGTCTCTAAAGCTGATTTTCCCGTTGCGCACCAAGATGAGGCGGTCGGCATCCCGGTAAAAATGGGTCTTGGCGAATTGCTGTTGGGTCTGCGGAATGTAGCGGTCCCATATTTCCGCCGGTTCGTAGATATGACTGTCACAATCGAAAACAGGAAAATTCTTTGTTCTGCCCTTGGCCGTGTACGCCATACGGTCCTCCTTTGTACTGCTTACCTTAACGCCCTTCCCGCAAATTATTGAGCGTCATTCATAACGGGCACACCGCTTTGACAAAAGACATTCTCACCACGAAGTGATCAGGAACTCCACAGAACATTAAAAACGCAAATCTCCGTCATGCCGGCATGGATAGCCGGCATCCAGGTCGCAAGGATGCTTCCTGAAACATCCATGTCAGCCTGGATTCCAGCACTCCATGCTGGAATGACACAAAACTTCGTACTCTTCATGTGCTTCGTCGTAAAATTTGTTTTCCTTTTTGGTTGCGGCTCGCACCTAGACTCACGCCTTCAAAAAATCTCTCATGATGCCATGGACTTTTTCCGGTTCCGTATAAAAGTAACTATGCCGTTCACCCGGCAGCACGACTAGCTTAGAGTTGGGAATTCCCTTGGCAAGAATATCGGCGCCGGCGCGGTGCGACATATCGCTCACCACGAAATGATCGTCATCGCCCACAATGATGAGCGTCGGAACTTTAATATCCTTCAACCGGCCGCTCGTATCGTGGGCCTGCCGCGCGAGCACGTGCCGGAAGTAGAACTCCACCGGGCACAAATTTGCCATCCGCACCTTTAGATACTTGTCGATGAGCTCCATATGCCGCTCTGCATAAGACTCCGTCCAACCAACCACGATCGTGTGATCGCGAACGTAGCGCTCGTACCCCATCTCGACCATTTCCTTGGCAATCCGCAAAGGAATGCCCGTTTCCCCCGGGTGCGCCGCGCCACTGGACGCGAGAATCAGCTTGCTGACCTTGCGCGGATGGTCGAGCGCAATGAGCTGCGCCACTCTCCCACCCATGGAATGGCCGCACACCACAGCGCCATCAAGACCGAGATGGTCGAGTATCGCAACCGCGTCGGCAGCGAACATATCAGTACTGTAGGGCGCCGAAGGCTTCCCCGACTTGCCCGTGCCGCGATAGTCAAAGATCACGACACGATG
>Ga0209465_10001212_pt1 | contig 11635 bp, 10 predicted proteins | sample PanSoiPlot1MoBio_FD_188321 | JGI IMG/M metagenome (GOLD analysis project Ga0209465, IMG submission 188321) | Tropical forest soil microbial communities from Panama analyzed to predict greenhouse gas emissions - Panama Soil Plot 1 MoBio (SPAdes)... | ecosystem: Environmental > Terrestrial > Soil...
CCCCGCGCCGCCCACGATGTCTTCCCCCATCACGATCACGCTCGGATCGCGGGCCATCTCCTGATCGAGCGCCTCGTGGATCGCGTCCTTGATGCTGATCTTTCGCGCCATGGCGTGGTCCCTCTCAATACCTGACGTAGACGTCGGTGAGCAGATCCTGCGCGGTCGGCGCAGGCGCCGCCTTCGCTTCGGTCACCGCGCGCTCGATCAACTCCTTGGCCTCCCTGTCGATCGCCTCGAGCTCCGCCGGCTTGACGACACCGGCCCCGACCACCTGGGCATTGAACTTCTTGATGCAGTCCTGGTTGGCGCGCAGGTCCTCGACCTCGCCGCGGCCCCGGTAGGTCTGCTGATCGCCCTCGAAGTGGCCGAAGAAGCGGATCATCTTGCACTCGAGCAGCGCGGGGCCGCCTCCCCCGCGCGCGCGCCGGATGACCTCGCCGGCTGCCTCGTAGACGCCGAAGAAGTCCGTCCCGTCCACGGTGACCCCGGGCAGGCCGAATCCGGCCGCGCGATCCACGTAGCTGTCCACCGCGACCGCGTAGTCGCGCGAGGTCGACTCCGCGTAGCCGTTGTTCTCGACGACGAAGATCGCGGGCAGGTTCCACACCGCGGCCAGGTTCAAGCTCTCCAGGAACATGCCCTGGTTGGAGGCGCCGTCGCCCACGAAGCTGATGGCGACCTCGCCCTTCCCGCGGTACTTGGCGGCTAGGGCCGCCCCGCAGGCGAGCGGGGCCCCCGCGCCCAGGATGCCGTTGGCCCCCATCATGCCCCGGTCCAGATCGGCGATGTGCATAGAGCCGCCTTTACCCTGGCAGGCCCCGCCCTTCTTCCCGTAGATCTCCTTCATCATCTCCGCCACATCCACGCCCTTGGCGATGCAGTGGCCGTGGCCCCGGTGAGTGCTGGCGATGCGGTCACCATCGTTGAGGTGCAGCATGATCCCGGTGGCCGCCGCCTCCTCGCCGGCGTAGAGGTGCACGAAGCCGGGAATGTCGCCCCGCGCGAAGTCGACGTGGAGTCGCTCTTCGAACTCGCGGATGGTGCGCATCGTGCGATAGGCACGCAGCAGGTCTTCCCTCTTCATTGGAAACGGGTCAGCCATGTTCACTCCTTTCTTCAAAAGGGGCCTCGACGGTCCCTCTCGAGGCTCCCCCCGGACAGGATTGCGCGGGCGAAGCCCGCGCTCGAAGCGTACAGTGAACTAGCTCCTCTACGGCGCGAGAACGCGCAGAAGCCCCTCGGCCGCCGCGATCTGCAGGCAGCGCGATACATCGAGCGTGCGAAAGGCGTCCTCGCGCAGCGTGATGGTCACCACGTCGCCCGGATCGAAGGTGAGCTCGCGTTCCCCATCGAGGGCCACCACACCGGCCTGCTGCTCGACCCGGAACGTCTGATCGGCCCCCATCCTCTGCCAGCCGCTGATGCCAACGGCGCGCACCATCCCGGGCGCAATCGGCGCGAGCAGGGTCAGCTTCGGAGCGTCCGAGGCTGGGCAGAGCTCGACCGCGCAGCCACCGGGCTCGCGCCGGCCGACGGGCTCGAGCAGCCCGGCGATGGCGGACATGCCGATGGCCTCGGGATCGGCGTAGGTCACGTACAGCCAGCGCAGGCTCTCCGTCCGCCACAGGGCACGCGCGCCGACGTAGCGGTCGGTGGAGATCACCGCATCCACCAGTGCAATGTCGCGGCGCGCTCCATGGTCGACCTGGACCTCGAGGATCTTGTTTGGCACCAGAGCCTGGTCGGCCGGGAGACGGCCGGATGCGTAAAGGCCCACGGCCATGCCCGTGATGGTGGGCTCTCGCATCTCGGGAAAGGCGTTGTTGGTGCCCGTGGAGATACCGGCGATGGGCACGTCACCGCACTCCCGGGCCACCGCGCGGTGAGTGCCGTCGCCGCCTAGCACGACGATGGCGGCGACGCCGGCCGCGCGCATCCGTCGTGCCGCCCCGAACGTATCCTCGACCGTCGAGTGCACGGGCATTTCGAGGAACTCCACCTCGGGGAAGTCATGATTCATCACTCGTTCGTGCCCGAGGCTGCGCGAGAGCATGGCGCTGATCCCGCCCGTATCCGGCATCATGAGCACCCGCCCTACCCCGCAGCTTCCTGCCGCGGCGAGCATGCGCAGGACGATGTTGACGCGATCGGCGGTCTGGAGATTGTTCGCGTTCGCGACGATCCGGCGAATATCGCGGGCCGACACCGGGTTGGCGATGAGGCCGATGGTGGGCGGCGGAGCCGCCATGAAGACCTCCTCCAGGCGCCTCACTGCCACCGACGGTAGTGGCAGGCTCACTCGCGGCCGAATCTATCACAGATGAGCGCGACCGCGCCCGGAACCAGCCCGCCGCGGGCCGTACTGCCGGCACGGCGTTCGCTCGGAGCCCGTGCGTTGCGATCGCTTGTCCCCCACGCCTCGGCAGGATAGAGTGTGCATGGGGACGTGGCTTCCCGTGATTCTTCCGCTCGTTGGCTTGACGATTGTCGCTGCACTTGCCTCTAGTGCCTCGCCCGAGGCGGGGTGACGGGACGGCGGATGCTCGAGCCAGTCTCCTAGGAGGAATGCGATGCTTGGACCACAAGACATCTGGATCGCGCTGGCGCTTGGCGTGTTCTTCTTTGGCGCCAAGAAGCTTCCCGAACTTTCACGCTCGCTCGGTCAGGCCATGAGCGAATTCAAAAAGGGCCTGGCCACCGGCGGGCAGGACGAGGCGCCGCGAGCGGCAGAGGCGGCGGCCAAGCCTGAAGGGACGTCCGAGGAGGAGATGGGCAAGAATAAGCCTCAGGCGTGATCGCCCTGTAGAAGAATCAGCGTTGCATGGCTGGATCGTCCGCGTCACGGTTGCCAACGCAGAAACTGTAGCGGCGCCTTGGGCTTCATTCCCGCCACGTAAACTGCCTCGACCGGCCATGGAGTTCGCCCTTCGGAATCTGGTAGGGTGTGGCCGCGCGCGACTCCGTGCGGGCCGGCGCGATATCGACCTCGCTGAGTTGCCTCCCGATCCGGCATAAGGCAGACAGGAGCGAACGACGGCCGCCGGGTCCGGGACCGCGTCCCTCGCCTCAAGGGAGGCCCACGGCGGCGAATCAACATGACGCACTGGCTGGAGAGCCTGACCAACCCGTGAGGAACGGAGGAACGTCCCGATGGCGATCATCGATTCCCAAGTCCACGCCTACGAGGCGAACACCCCGAAACGGCCCTGGCACACTGTTCCGAATTGGCCCGATCATGTCACCGGTGACGAGATGGTGGCGGCCATGGGCACGGTCGGCGTCGACGGGGCAATCTTCATCTCCGCCTTTTCCATGTACCGCTACGACGCGAGCTATGCGGTGGAAGTGCAACGGGCTCATCCGGGCCGGTTCGCCCTCGTCAAGCCGGTCGATCCGGATGATCCGGCGGTGGCCGATGTCATCGCGGACTGGAAGAAGACGCCAGGCGCTGTCGGCATCCGGATCATGATGACGAAAGAGGCCGGGCGCGATCCGAGCGACCCGGGCCTCGACCGGATTTTGCGCGCGGCCGTTCGGCACGACTTTCCGGTCAACATGCTGTGCTGGGGCAACGTGGACGCGGGCGCGGCGCTCATCGACCGCCACCCCGACACGCGATTCATCATCGACCATCTGGCCATCATGCAGCCTCGAACACCGCCCGCCACCCCGCAGCCCTGGGCCGATCTGCCGAAGGTGCTGGACCTCGCCCGGCGCCGGAACGCGGTGATCAAGGTCAGCGGTGCCTGCACGCTGTCCCACCAACCCTATCCATTCCCGGACATCTGGGACCCTCTCGCCCGCGTCTTCGACGCCTGGGGTTTCGAACGCTGCCTATGGGGCACCGACTGGACTCGCGCTTTTGCCGTCGTCAACTACGAGCAGGCCGTCGAGACCTTCCGCCAAACCAACCGCCTGAACGACAGTGAACGCGCAATGCTGATGGGCGGTGCGTGCGCCAAGGCGTATGGCTGGTCTCCGACGAAGGCGTGATCAACCAGGGAGGAGGGCCCGCGGTTGGCCGAGCCCGGAGTCAGTCGGTGGCGTCGACTCTTCCGACACGCGCTCGCCGCCTCTTGATTCCGGATGGCGCCGTGGTGCTGGCTGAGCGACGGCCATAAATCTCTCGCAGCGTCGGAGTACAGAGGGAAAGGACGGTCATCACGGCGAAAGCGAGACCCGGCAGCGCGAGCATGGGCCCGGCGCCCCACCCGTCCACCAGGCGGCCGGTGGCGAGGTTGCTGACGCCCATTACTCCGCCGGTCGACCCCCAGTACAAAGCCATCACCCGACCGCGGACCTGATCGGATATGGCGACTTGGAGCAACGTCGTTGCGAGCGCGACGAACATCGACTGTGTCAGCCCCACCACCGCCGCCGCGAGCAGCACACCGGGCCAGGAGACGGCGTAGGCTAGGGGCACCAGCGTCAGGCCGCTGAGGATGCTTGTCGCGAAAAACAGATACCCGCAGTGGACCCGTCGCGCGAAGCCGGCCAGCAGGAAAGCGCCCACGAGCGAGCCGCTGCCCATGGCCATCATGAGCAGGCTATAGGCGGTACCGGATCCACCGAGCACATCGGACGCTCGTCGGGGCAGAGCAGCGTCGTAGCCCATCGTGAAGGCACAGTGAAGGAAGACGAGCGCAATCACCGAGCACACGACCGGGGCGCGGACGATGTAGCGGACACCCTGAACGAACTGCCCGAGCGGGTTGCGGTCCGAGCCGCTACGCTGGTGCGGGACCTCGCCCAACACCAAGATCGCGCAGGAGGCCAGGGCGAAAAGCGCCGCCGCGAGCAGAAAAGCGCCGACGCCACCACCCACGTGGAGCAACGGCGCAGCCAGCAGCGGCCCTAGCAATCGCGCGCCGTTCAGGTTCGCCTGGAGCAGGGAGACGGCGTTGAGGAGATCGCGCGCAGGGACGAGGCTCCCGAGCATTGCCTGCTCCACCGGCGTGCTCGACGAGCGGAACGCGCCAAGGATGAAGGCCAGTCCGACGAGCGGCCAGGCTCTCTGGTGTCCGGCCCATGCGAACCAGGCGAGCCCGACGGCCGAGAGCAGGCCGATCGCGTTCATGGTGAGCAACATCACCCGCCTGTCGTAGCGGTCGGCGAAGACACCCGCGAAGGGGGTGATGAGGAGCGATGGTAGAAAGGAAGCGAACACCACGAGGCCGACGGTGCTCGAGTGGTGGTGGAGGTCGAATGCCGCCCAGCCGCACGCCGTGAGCGCCGTCATGTAGGCGACGCCCGACAGGATCGACGCGGCCCACAGCGGCCGAAACCGCCTGTGCTGCGCGGCGGAAAACATTCCCGCCCGATCTTCGCCCGTCACGACGCTGGACGACACCCGTATAGGCTTGGACCGCCTTGCCCCAGGTGTCAAGCGGAAGAACCCTTGGGGACACGGCGCCTCAGCGGCACCTAGCCAAGAGTCGCCGTCGAGTTCAGGCGCCGCGGCCGGGCCGGCCTCCGCGGCGGGCGACGTCGACGATGTAGTCGACGAAACGCTCCGTTGGCTCGAAGCCCACGACGGCGGGCGCATTCGCCACGAAGTTCGAGGTCGCGTTGACGTCGTAGTAGTACAGCTTCCCGTCGGCCTTGCTCACCAGGTACTCCACGCCGCCCACGTCGATCGAGGCGGCCCGCGTGAGCCGGATCACGGTGTCGATGGCCTCGGGGGAGGCCTCGTAGCCTCGGACGTCGAGACCGGGCTTGGCGTCCACCGGGCAAGCGCCGAGATCCGCGGCCGCGGGATCCGATGGAGCGGGCGTGGTCTGGCAGATGTCCGCGGGGCAGAGATTGAAGCCCGCGTCGCGGTCTCGCACGATGCGGATCGCGTAGAGGTATCGTCCATCCAGTACCTCGACGCGCACGATGGCGCCCTCCACCGACTCGATGTACTCCTGGACCAGGGCCGTGCCGTCGGGACCGAAGTGCAACGAATCGAGGCGGTCTGCCAGCTCCTCGCGCGTCGCGAACCGGACGATGCCCGCCCCCGATCCCCCGACATTGGGCTTGATGACGAGCGGGAAGCCCACCTCGTCGAGCGCCTTGAGAACCTGATCGCGATGGTTCACGACGACAGCGCGGGGGTAGCGCACCCCGAGCTGCTCGAAGAGGCCCAGCTGTAGGGCCTTCGACTTCTCGAATCGGTACGCGGCGACGGGATTGATCACCGGAATGCCGAGCGACTCGACGTGGGCGAGGAAGGCCTCGGTGTAGAAGAGCACGCTCGCGTGCCCGCGCGTATGCGATGAGGGGCTCGAGCGGTTCACGATCACCGAGTAGGCGGGCCGCCGGGCTCGGGGATCGAAGGCATGACTCGAGTGATCGATCTTCTCCCAGGGCAACCCCCGCCGGGTCAGTTCCGAGATGAGTCGAGCGGACCAGTCGGGGTGCTCGTCGAGTATGCCGATTGGGGCGGAAAGCCGTGTATTCATGTGTATTCCTTTCCAGCTATTATCTATCGGAATATGTAGTAAGTACCGCACGCTGAGGTCCAGGTCAAGTCTGCTCTGCGGACTCATCCTGGCGGCCGCGGCGACCGTATGGCGGCGAAGGGCCATCTTCGATGCCGCAAGACGTGAGGCACCCGCCACCGCAGATTCCGTTGGTCGGGTGACGGAGCCGTGGGAAGCCCCGGCGTGCCCAGTTGGCTTTGTCTCCGTGCAGGTTCAACAACTTCAGGACGGCCGGCTATATTTCTCCATCTCCGACCGCCACACCTACGCTCGGAAGACCCAGTCGGGCGCTGATGGTGGCCGAGGTGACGTCGAGACGGCGCGCTATTCGATTCCAAGCGCCGGTGGCTGTGTTCGTCGTCGCGCGCCTTGACTGCCCGGTCCTCGCGAGCGCAAGATCGCCGCCAACCAGATGTCACCGGGGAAGTGCCCAGCCCTGACTCCATGAAGGGGAAGAGCATGCGAGTCACGAAGTGGCGCGTCCTGCCTGCCGTCCTTTTCACCACCCTCACGCTCGGAGCCGCTGGCGCGGCAAGCGCTGCCCCGGAGGGCACCATGACCTGGGGTGTGCACATCACCTTGGCCTCACGATGGCTCGATCCGGCGGAGACCGAAGGCATCATCACCCCGTTCATGGTGCTCTACGGACTCCACGACGCACTCGTCAAGCCCATGCCCGCCGGGCTCAACACGCCGAGCCTCGCCGAGTCGTGGACGGAATCGAAGGACGGCCTCATCTACGAGTTCGTGCTCCGCAAGGGCGTCAAGTTCCACAACGGGGAACCGGTGACGGCGGTCGACGTGAAGTTCTCGTTCGAGCGGTACAAGGGCGCGGGGTTCAAGCTCCTCAAGGAGCGCGTGCGCGAGATTCAGATCGTGGATCCCGGCCGGATCCGTTTCGTGCTCAAGGAGCCGTGGCCCGATTTCATGACGTTCTACGGGACGTCGGCCACCGGCGCCGGGTGGATCGTGCCGAAGGCTTACGTCGAGAAGGTGGGCGACGACGGTTTCAAGCGCGCGCCCATCGGAGCGGGTCCGTACAAGTTCGTGAGCTTCAACCCTGGCGTGGAACTGGTGCTCGAAGCGTGGGAGGGTTACTGGCGCAAGGTGCCGCACGTGAAGCGCCTCGTCCTCAGGAGCATGCCCGAGGAGACCACGCGCGCCGCCGCGCTCAAGAAGGGTGAGGTCGACATCGCCTACCTCTTCACTGGGCCGGTAGCTGAGGACATCCAGCGGACCCCGGGCTTCAAGCTCGTCGCTCCCAAGGAGTCGCAAGGCACTTTCTGGCTCGATCTGCCCGACCAGTGGAATCCGAAGTCGCCCTGGTCTGACGTTCGCGTGCGGCAAGCGGCGAGTCTCGCCATCGACCGTCGGGCGCTCAACCAGGCCGAGACGCTCGGCTTCTCGTTCCCCACGGGCTCGCTGATCCCGCGCGTCCTGCAGTTCTCACGGTTCTTCGAGCCCGACCCGTTCGATCCCGCCAAGGCCAAGCGCTTGCTTGCCGAGGCTGGCTTCCCCAACGGCTTCGACGCCGGTGATCTCTATCCATGGCCACCCTACTTCTCGATGGGCGAGGCGCTCGCCGGCTACCTGCAGAACATAGGCATCCGGACCAAGATCCGGACCATGGAGCGCGCGGCCATGACGACGGCGTGGCGCGAGAAGAAGCTGAAGAACGTGATCGTCGGAATCACGGGAGCCGGGGGCAACGCGGCCACCCGGCTCGAGGCCTACGTCAGCAAAAACGGCGTCTACACATCGGGCGTGATTCCCGAGGTCGAGGATCTGTTCCAGCGCCAGGCGCGGGAGACGGATCCGAAGAAGCGCGAGGCGCTGCTTCATCAGATCCAGGGCATCCTCCACGACCGCGTCATCCAGATCCCGATCTACGAGCTGGCGTTCATCTGGGGTGTCGGGCCGCGCGTCGAGGAGCCGGGGATCAACCTGATTCGGAGCTTCGCCTACTCCGGCCCGCTGGAGGACGTCCGGATCAAGCGTCCCTGACGGCCCCCATCCTCATGCCGATCGGCGGCCACTTCATGGAGAGGACCCTGGGTGCTCGCCTCGGCTCAGGCCGAGCTGTGCGGTGACTGACAACGCGGTTTCCGTTGGCTGTGCTCCTGCGCGGAAGCCCCGCCGCGGCTGGTGCCGAGTCCCGCGCAAGTGGTAGCGTCCCTATCGCGTGACAACCATTCGTAAGGGGCATGTGATGCGCGAGGCGCGACCGGCTGAAGTGCCCAACACCGGCCTCACCCTCCGCCAGTACTATCTGATGGTAGGGCTCGGCGCCTTCGTCACCACCATCGCCCAGCCCGGCGTGATCGGCCGTCTGCCCCTGCGCATCCTGCTCAAGGACGATCTGCATCTCACCGCCCAGGGCCTCGCCACCTTCATGTTCGTGTCGACCTTCGCCTGGAACGTGAAGCCGTTGGCCGGTCTCCTCTCCGACGCGTTCCCGCTCTTCGGCACGCGGCGGCGGCACTACATGATTGCCGGTGCGGGCCTGGCCGCTCTCAGCTGGTTCGTCCTGGGCATCATCCCTCATCGGTACGACTGGTTCCTGGTCGTGGCCATTGCCGCCAACGCCTTCATGGTCATGGCCAGCACGGTGATGGGGGGGCTCATGGTGGAGGCAGGACAGCAGTACAGCGTCTCGGGGCGTATTACGTCGATCCGCCAGGCCGTGCAGAGCGCGGTCTCGCTCGGCAACGGCATCCTCGGCGGCTATCTCGCCACCGTAGCCTTCGGATGGACGGCGGGCATCGCCACCGGGCTCCTCCTCACGCTCGCGGTGGCCACGGTCTTCGTGTTGCGGGAGCCGCCGCACGCGGCCTGGAGCCGCGAGGTGCTGCATCACGCGGCGGCGCAGCTCAGGACGCTCGCGCAGTCATGGACGCTGTGGGCGGCGGGAATCTTCCTTGCCCTCGTGTACATCACGCCTGGCTTTACCACACCGTTGCTCTACCGCCAGACGAGCGTGCTGGGCTTCAGCACACCCTACATCGGCTTCATGGAGACCATCGAGGGTGCCACCGGGCTCACCGGCGCCGCCGTCTACGCGATCGTGTGCCGGCGGCTCACGCTGCGACGGCTCCTCTTCGTCGCCATTTCAACCAATGCGCTCGGGACGCTGCTCTACCTCGTCTATAGCTACTGGACCGCACCAGTCGTCCACGGTGTGAGCGGCCTCGTCGGCATTTGGTCGGAGCTGGCCCTGATGGACCTTGCCGTGCGCGCCACGCCGCGTGGTTGTGAGAGTCTCGGGTTCTCCCTCATGATGAGCGCGCGCAATTTCGCGTTGGGCGGCTCCGACGTGTTCGGGGCCTGGCTCCTCGACAGCCGGGGTTGGAGCTTCCCGGAACTGGTGTGGCTCAACGCGGGCACCACGGCCCTGGTCCTTCTCTTCGTGCCCCTGCTCCCACGCGCCATCGTGGATCATCGGGACCGAGATACCTCCGCGCAGGCTCTAGCGTCCGCAGCCGAGCCCGGCCGTGCGCCCGCCACTTGAGAACATCCAACCCGGCTTTGCCACCCTCGACTCGTCCGTCCTCCAATTTGCCTGACGCGTCGATTCGGTACAGCGGAATCTTTTGCACAATTTCGTTTCATCATCGGCTAGGCAGCCCAAGTGTAACGCAAACTGTCATTCGGGTCGCACGCCTGTGCAGGCGATTGCATAGTTTTTGTCTGTACCTTGCACTTTATAAGAGAAACAAGTCCACATAATCAGCGTCTTGTGTCTTGGTCCGGATATTGCGTGCGCTAAGGTGCCTTTGGGCGCCGGGAACCCGAACTGGAAGGAATGGGCGATGCGGAGATACGTACTCGGTTTCTCGCTGGTAGCAGTCGCGTTCGCCGCACTGCCTCACGACGCTGCTGCCAACCTGATGGCAGAGGTTTCGTTCAACGGCGGTCCATTCGTGCCAATCTGTACCGCTTCATCCGGTGCTCTGTGCGTCGGCTCCGCAAGCAGCGGGGGTCTGCAACTCAACATGACCTCTGCCCAGTCCAATTCGCCGGGGACGCCGAACTTGGCATTTCTTCTTTCCGCGGCCCTCTCGGTCATGAATACAAGTGGTTCCACCGGGACGGTGCACCTGCTCATTGGCGACACTGGCTACGTGACACCGACGGGTGGTACCCTGCTCAGCGATATCGGCGGAAGCGTGGCCGTCGGTGGTTCGGCCAACACCCTGTCGTTTTTCAGCAGCATTGATCAGGGCAATGGGCAGAACGCCTCTCCGGGCACGTTTAACACTGCAGCTGTAACTCCTAGTATTACCTCACCCGGTGTCTACGATGGGAGTAACTCAGCGGCTATCCCGTTGCTCTCGGCTCCGTACTCGATGACCGAGAACCTCACGATCACGCTATCGGCTGGCTCGATCATGAACTATTCGTCTAGCACGATCCTGTCTAACACCTTGTCGCCGGTGCCCGAGCCGGTGTCGCTGTTGCTGGTTGGCACCAGCCTGATCGGTGTGGGCGTGTCGCTTCGGCGCAAGCGGGCGGCCGATGCCCGGCTCCGCATGAATTAAGGGAGTGTGCAGCTCCTCCCGCGACCGATGAGGCCACGGCCGATCTGATCGCAGCCCTCACCGAGGGTACGCGAACGGCTCAGAGTCGCCCGCCCCCGTCCCACCGCTCGCGTCGCCTTCACCGCCCGGTCCCCGCTGCACCCTACTGACGCGCGTCGCTCAGGCTTCCGCGATCCCCTTCTCGCGGGCCTCGTTGAGCTGCCGCTGTTCCGTGCCGTCGACGCCAGCCGCGATCGATGCACGGTCCGTGGATGGCGCGTTGGCCATCGGTTCCTTCGCCGCTGTCGACTTCGGCGTGGGCGTCTCATGGAGTGCCTGGCCCGACAGGGCACCAGACAGATCTGGGCCGATTACGGCCCTTGCGAGTTGTCGCGCCCTAGGCGTAACGTTGACCCACGTCAGGCTTGAAGGGAGGAGCCCATGGAGAGCAAAGTCCTGCTGGACGAGATGATCGCCCCCAACGACAACTGGTCCGGAATCCTCATCCCGGGGCAGGCGTTGCGGATCGTGGACCTCGAGGGCAAGCAGGCGGTCGACTTCCTCTGCTACAACGCGGACGACCCGGCCGACCGCTACAACGCGGCGGACACCATGAAGTACAACAAGAACGTCTACCTAGGCGCCGGCCAC
>Ga0209465_10001213_pt1 | contig 11632 bp, 20 predicted proteins | sample PanSoiPlot1MoBio_FD_188321 | JGI IMG/M metagenome (GOLD analysis project Ga0209465, IMG submission 188321) | Tropical forest soil microbial communities from Panama analyzed to predict greenhouse gas emissions - Panama Soil Plot 1 MoBio (SPAdes)... | ecosystem: Environmental > Terrestrial > Soil...
TGACAACGCAGTACGCGACCGACAACACCCGCCCCGCGGGAGCGCAGTCGGCACCGGTAGCGAATCAGTACCAGTCGGTCGCGACCATCACCGTGGACGCAGCGGCGTCGATTACTGAGCACGGTCTGTTCAGCCAGGCCGCGGCGCCAGGCGGGACGATGTGGGACCGTTCGGTCTTTGCGGCACTGGCGTTGAATACAGGCGATGCGATCGTCGCGACGTATATCGCCACCATCACGTCGGGCGGCTAGATGAGTGCCTGTTTCGGCCAGCCTGAACACCTACGCGGCATGGGACAACGGCTCGGCGACGTATGCGACGCTCGAGGCGGCGCCGACGTATGGCGTCCTGGAGGGCGGTCGTCTCTCGATTACGCGGACACTGCCTTCGAGCGCCACGCTCTTGCCTGGTCACGCGTGGGCGATGACGTTCGGCGGCACGCTGGTCCCTTCGGGGAACCCGACCAAGCAGGCGACGCACAAGCTCGTGGGGGCGCTTGCCTCGAGTGGCATCGTCCTGATCGGCAAGATCTTCACCCGTTCGCTTGGCGGCTCGCTCAGCTCGAACGGTACGTTGGCGAGAGTGCGGAACCTGGTCAAAGCGTTGGCCGGCACGTTGGCGCCGACGGCGACGCTCAGTACTCGCATCGCCAATCGCACGTACGTCACGTATCAGGGGCGGGTGTGGCTCCTTGGGGAGCTGCGGTTAGCGCTCCACAAGGGGCTCTGGCCTCCGCTCGTACACGAGACGCCGCAGGCATTTCCGCTGCTGGTCAGTACGGGTGCGTCTTCGGCTCCGCCGCTGACCCCGACGGCGGAGCCGACCTGGCCTCCGCTCAATCCCGCAGACAGGGTGAGTTAGATGCCGAGTCTCGCTGAGTACCGCAGGAACCTGGCGGTGGAGAGCGGTCCGTACGTCGGGCCTGAGTCCTACAACGTCAAGGCGACGGGTGGCACCGACGTCAACAAGCTGGTGTGTGACGTCTATCCAATCCAGTCGGGCATGGCGCAGAACGACCTGTACCTGGAGCGTCCGCTGTACCGCCCGACGGCGGTGCTGCTGACCGACCGCCATCGCTACGTGATGGCGTACGACCCGCCAACCGGCACGCTCACACCGGATCTGCCGTGGACGAACTCACCACTGTCGCCAGCCGGCAGTCGCACGTACGCCGCGCTGGAAGCGTTCATGTACCGCGACCTGGAGGGCTACACGTACGAGTGCATCGAAGGCACCGGCGTCGATTGCCCGGACGGTGGGACGATGGGGGAGCGGTTCGAGATTCTCGGACCGTGGGACGCGCCGACGATGCACCAGCTCATCAACGACGGACTGAAGCAGTGCTGGCTGGTGGTGGACGTAGTGTGTACGGCGGTCAATGGGGTGAGTCGCCACGATCTGAGCCAGGTCTGCCCCTGGCTGCAAGACCCCAACCACATTCGTCAGGCGGGGTACCTGCCTGCTGGCGTCGATCCCTGGACGCAAGACCCGTTCGCGTCGATCGTGTACGGCCACGTCGAACGCGACGGCGGGATGTTCATCTTCAATACCGACAGACGCACGTTTAACCCAGGCGATCAAATCTGGCTGCGTTGCTACAAGCGGGCGTACGACCACTGCCGCGTCGCAGGGGGCACGTATGGCGAACAGAGCGGGTTGAATTGGGAGACCGACGAGGCTCCGATCGACCGCGATTGGCTGACCTCGTCAGCCCTCCTCATCGGCTGGCGGCGATTTGGGCACCTCCTCGAGGCGAACGCCAACCAGCGGCTAATTCGTGACGAGGCGATGGCCGCGGCCTGGTTCAACGATCGAACGCACCAGCACTTCAGCGCGGTCGCGCCGACGTTGACGTTCCGCAGGGCGCGCAGATTCGGACCAGCGGCGGTCGCGTGAGCTACGTTGCCGGGCGGCGCAGCCCGTACCCATACCACCTGATCGTGGAGGACAAGCAGAACGGCTGGCGGCAGGGCTTCATGCTCGGCGTAGCCCGACCAGGCACACCGCAGCTCGTCTCGAGCAAGGTTCAGGACATCAGCAACATCACCCCGCAGGACTACTCGTACGCGGCCTGGTCGCCGCTCACCGAACGCATCGCCGAATACGAACAGCTCACCTTTGGTATGGGTGAGAGCATGCAGCAGGGCGTGGATGCGAAAACAGACCGCCGTTACCTCGAGGCGGAAGGCGTGGACGCCAGCGTCTGGCCGTGGTGCAAGGGGCCGGAGCTGACGCTGTTCACGCCTGCGACGCACGATGCGACCGTAGGTGTTACTCGCTTCTTCGAGCTCGGCACCACGCTGTACTGCGCCAACGGACGGTACATCTTGCGGCGTGACGCTGACGCGACGTGGACGATGGTCAAGGACTTCGGCGCGGGCATGGCAGTGCTGGACGCGGCGGTCTTCCAGTCCAACTTCGACGGCGTGCAGCGGGCCTTCTTCGCGCTCTCGAGCGGCGTGGCGCAGTGGACGTCCAATGGGACGACGTACACCGCGATGGCGACGTTCACGTCGGTCGCGTTCGCGGTCGTCGGTAGGGAGTTCTGGTGGGCCGACGACCTGAACCGCCTCCGCAAGTGCGACACCAACGCCGACCCGACCGTCGAGGCCAACTACACCAGCACGATCTTCCGCGCCGGCGACAAGAGCTCGCAGATTACCTCGCTGATGGTTTCCGCGGCGGGCACGCTGGTCATCGCCAAGACCGACGGGCTGTACACCCTGGACCAGGCCGGCCAGGACCGCCCGCTGTTCCCGTTCCTGCGCTTCGCCGACGACGCTAACAACGGCAAGTATTGGGGTCAGTTCGAGAACAGCCTGTACACCAGCTACGGCTACTCGCTCGGACGCATCGACCCCGACCTGAGCTGGAACGACGTCGGCCCCGAGAAGCTGGTCGGCAACAGCGGACCGATCTCCGGCAGGCCGACGGCGTTCTGCGGCGTGGGCACGATGTTCGCCTATGTCGCGTTGCTCAACCGCGACACTCAGACGGGCTACCTGTGCAAGTTCGGCGCCTGGGCGCAGCCACTGAACGCGATCTACAGCCAGAACCCGGTCGAGGCGACGCACATCGACGCGTGGCACGGCTCAGTAATCACTCCCCTCGCCAACCGCGGTATCCAGACGCTGTTCGTCTCGAGCATTGGCGCGCCTGCTAATCACACCAGGACGTACCTGGGCTGCTCGGACGGGACGATTGGGTGGGTGATCAACGCCTGCTCACCGAACCCGGTCAACTGTTCGGCCTACAAGTTCACCGTGGGCGACCACTTCATCCAGATGCCGACTTTCAACGGCGGGTTCCACGCCTCGATCAAGTCGCTGCGGAACATCGCCGTGACCGGCCCTCTCCTGAACGCCTCGAACTACGTGACCGTCGAGTACAAGAACTCGCCGCTGGCGACGTCCTGGACGGCGCTGCCGCAGCGCTTCGACTCGGCGGTATACGAGCTCCAGCCGGTCGTGCCGATGGACTCGGGTGTACTGCTCCAGTTCAAAGTTCACCTGGTCAACACCGTGAATACAGCGTCGCCGCAGGTGTCCGCGGTCGCGGTCGGTCACGCGCTGAGACCGCAGCGGGTGATGTCGTTCGAGGCGGACGTGCTATGCGCCGACGGTCTGGTCCGCAGGGATGGCGTGGGTATGCGGATCGGGCGGCGCAGGATTCAACAGTTGATCGAGCTGGCGGTCGATAATCCTGGTGCGGTGACGGTTACTCTGCCAGACGAGACCGTTCAGGAGCTGAGTTTCGTTGACTTGAAGGTAGCGCAGTCGTTCGATGAGATCCGACGCCAGTGGCGCGGCAGTTTGCACATCGTCGCCGTTCAACACTTCACCACGGAGATCCAACTGTAGGGGGGTCTATGGCGCGCACCAATTCGGTCTACTACACCGGCCCGTACCAGTTCCCCCGAGCGGACGCGGCTACGGATTTGTTCCTGAAGGAAGACGTTCAGAAGCTCGCGGCTACGGTCGATCAGCACGATCACTATGCGGCTGGAGGCCGCGGTGCTGCCGTGGCGCTCGCCGCGGGTTCCATCACTACCTCGCACATCCTGGATGGCACGATCCAGGCGAGCGACATTGGCAATGGTCAGATCACCAACCCGCTGATCCAGGACGCCACGATCCAGTACGGCAAGCTGGCCGGCGGCTTCTCGTTTCTGGGTACGACGACGTCGGATGGCAGCAGCTATACGCGTGTCGGTGTGGTCAACTCGGCGAGCATTACACCCGGTATCACGGCGTTCACGATCACCCCCAGGACACCGGGCAAGTACATCCTGGCAATCGCGCAGATCACGATCTCCCATTCTGTGGCGGGCGCCGACATGCGGATGTACATCTTCGACAACGGAAGTGGCTCGTATATCGCTTACTGCACCGCGCCAGCAGCGGGCGTGGCGGTGCAGCTTACAGGCGCGCAGTTACTCGCACCGACCGCGAACATGGCGCACACCATCACGCTCGGGTGGGATACCGGGGCCAGTGGAACACTGACTCGCTACGGCTGGATGAACTCCGTTGTGCTGCTGGAGATCCCCGTATGATCGTCAATCCTCCCAAGTACATGAATCCCGAGCAGCTTCACCAGGAGCTGCTCGCTGCCGGGTTCACCTACACCATCAGTCTGAAGGGAAGCGAGATCCCGCTCGAGCAGACGCAGACGGCGGTGCGGCCTATCGAGGAGGTCATTACGCCCGCGGAGATGAAAGCCGCGGACGAGACAACGCTCGAGAGTGTGGTCAACGCCCACGTCGGCATGCGCGACAAGACCGACGCCGAGTACGCGGTCGAGTTCCAGGATTCCAATACCACGGCAGTGCGCCGACAGGAAATTCGCGATCAGCAGAGCGGTCTGCTGCCGCGGGAACAGGTGCCGATGCCCTGATGCCTGACTTCAACATCGGGCCGGGCATCGCCGCGGCGATGTCTGATCACGGCGACGAGCCGCGCTCCGACGAGCTCTTCGTGATCAACGAGCCGGACGGTCAGAAGATCAGCCAGGCCTACGGCAGGGACAACATCTACTACTGGCTGGAGGCTGACAACGCTATACGCGTTGTCCCCTTTCGATGACGGCCTCACCCCTGAGCCTTCGGCGTCCTGGTGGGACTACTTCCAGGAGCACCGCGAAGAACCGATGGCGCCTCAGCTTCGCTCCTGGACGTGCTCGATCTGCGCCACTGACTGGCTGGTTCGCGCCGCGGGGCTGAACCCGTATTCGACCAGGGAGCAGGTAGCGGTCCAGATCGGCTACCCGAGCTGCGTTGACGAGTGGAGCGGTCTGAAGGATACGCAGTGCATCGTCAACGTCCTGTCGGACTATGGCGTCGAGGCGCGCCAGGAGTGGGTGTCGTGGGAGCGGGCGTATCAGCTCGCTGGAGAGACCGCCTACATCCTCAACTCGACGTCCTGGTACCACTTTGTCGGAGGCCGCGGTGTCGATGGCCCGGGGCTGTGGGTAGCGAACAGCGCCTTGGGGTACCAGGGCATCAACGAGCACGTCGATGAGGCGGACTGGTATCGCCTGCCGGGCTGGCAGATGGTCTACTTGGTGCGTTGAGGACCGACCATGCAAGTAGGACTCGCCCCCATCGGACTCGGCTTTATCTTGGCGCTGGTCACGCTGATCCTGGCAGTGCTTGGCGGCGTCGGCGTGCTGCCCATGTCACCTGTGATCGTCTTTGGGCTGATCGGCATTCTGGCCGTCGCCCGCCTGTGTTGATCGACCGCACCATGTTTTGGGGCCTGGTGCTCGTCTTCCTAGCCATCATTCTGTTCATCGTCTGGCGCGGCGGTGCCTGAGGTACTTGTGTGCTGCCGGTCGATCCAGAGGACGTACTCGATCCGAACCCGGCCAGGACGTCGAACTTCAAACTAGAGCTCACCATCTCGGTTGGCTACTCCAGGGAGCGGGCGGGGCACATGGTGACGGGCAAGTGGGAGCCGACGATCACCAGCCTGTTCCTGCTGATCGGCGGCATCGCACTTGTGCTGCTCGTGGTCTTCGAGGTGCTGTCGCGGCTCTGAGCCCGTAGGGCTCGCTACGCTCGCATCGCCCAGGCGCCGATCAGGACGATGCAGAACATCAGCGCCAGCACCCAAACCGAGTCAGGGAGCGAGACCATCGAGGTATTCCTTGAGCTCGGCCTGGGTCGTAAGCAGCAGGTTGTGGATGGTGTCGAGGTTGCGACCGTGCGCGACCATCGCCAGCATTGCCGCGGCACCGGCGTAGAACAGATTCCGCGCATCGTCGTAGCCAGGCGTGACCTCCGTCACCCCACGCTGCAACGCCTCGATATTCCAGGCTTCGGCCAGACTGTGAGGGACGTTCATCCCCAACCTCCAGCTAGGATGTGCTCCCACTCACTCTGACACGAGCAGCGACCGTACGAAGGGTGGCGCAGACGGTATTTCCTCGAGCCGTCGTCGGTCAGGCGGTCGCGGATCTCGGCAATGATCAGCAGGAGGTAAGGGCTGACGGCCAGCCCCACCACAATCAGTTCGATTCCCATTCGCCGGTCTCCATGTTCATCACGGCGAAGCCGCCCGGGTGCTGCTTCCAGAACGCCTCCTCGTTGCGAGCTGCCTCGAGTGCTTCCCTGGTCGGCTCCATGTGCAGGCGCATCTCGAGGTCGGCGATGTCGCTGCGAAGCAGGCTCCGCGTCTCGCCCATGTAGTCGGTCTTGACGATGACGATGGGGCCGCGGAGGACGGCATGGCCCAGGTGGTGCGCCCAACGATTGAGCTCCGGGCGCGGCTCGTCGCGGATCATCGCGTCGTCGTCACAGAAGGCGTACCAACCCTCCCGCCGCCACGCGTTTGGCAGCGTGCAGGTGCCGAGATTGCCTTCGACCAGGCGCAGCAGCTCGTGGAAGTCGTCGCCGTCGATGTGTTCGGTGCGGATCGGCGCGTCGCCGGGGGCGAGCACCAGCACCGTCACCATGCGGGGGCTCATGAGCGCTTCCTGGCGACGCTGAGCACCTCAATGTCCAGCTCTTCGGCGACACCTTCGGCGTTCGTACTGGCGAGCGTTCGTGCCGCCGCTGCCGCGGAATTGAAGTCCCTGGCGGCGACGCTGATGGTCTCCGTCCGAACGACGGTGTAGGTGACCAGCCACTCAGGGAGGTCCGAAATGCGACCATTGGCCGACGTCGGCTCAACGGGTGTGGGGGATACTGGCATCGTGCTTTGAGCTCCTGTCAGTTTGATCTTGAATTCTTCGGGCGTCCTGGACACCCACCGTGAATGTCCGGCGCGACCGCGGAGGGCAATTCCGCGTTCGCGCAGGATGGCGTAGAGCGTGGTCGTCGCGATGTTCAAAACCGAGCAGATAGCCGTGACGGTCATCCCGTCCACGTAGGCCGCGACCACTTCGGCGACCTGGGGCTCGGTCAGGTGTGAGTCGTTTCCGCCGGCGTGGACGTGGCGCGTCAACGCCACAGGCGGCTCCGGAACGGGCTCGGGTTCTGGCTCGGTTGGCACCTCCTCAGGTTCAGGCTGCAAGCGTCGTTTTGGAAATGGCAGCGGGTCGGTCAAACCGAAGTCGTGCATCACGTTTTTCTGGAGCTCGGCGACGACCGCGTCGTGTGCCTCCTCTTCAGTTTTGTTCTCAATCAAGCGGTCCAGCTCGATCTCGTAGATGGCGTTCCGAATGGAGTCAGAAACACGTAACTGCGGTTCTTTCAGGTCTACTTCGCTGATCGACCGACGGTTTTCCGCGGATAATCTGCGCTTGAGAGAGCGGCGTGATTTCACGTCTTGCCTTTCCGCCTGGAGCGCAGGCTTGATGAATTTGAAGTAGCAGTGGGCGCACTGGTCATGGCCGGCGTGGGCCGTGCCCATGCACCCCTCACCCTGGTACTGGCAGCGCCGGTGAGAGGTGCTTGGCATCAGGCGATGCCCTTCCTCGCCTTTTCCGCGGCCTGGCAGCGTGCCTTGGCGGGCTCGCCGAAGGCGGCTTTCGTCTCCGACGTCCAGGAGCGCACGCCCGGCCATCGGGCGAGCTCGCCGAGCTGGTCCAGGACCGAGCTCAGTGGGATGTAGGTGCGGAAACGGGCCGGCATGTTCTCAGTGCCGAGCTCGCGGACCTGGAGCACGGTCGAGCCGTCGTAGTCCGCGGCGACGCTGACGATGTCCGCGGTGTTGACGTAGATCGACGGCACTTCGCGACCGTCGGAGGTCAACTGCGGGATCTCAAGAAACGATGGATTCACGTTCAAAACCTCCGAAGGGAGAGGGGGCTAGGCCCCCGCCTCCAGGTGTGTCCGAATCTTCTCGGTGAGTTCGCGGGCTTCCGAGCCGCGGCCAAACTTGCCGCTGGTCTCGCTGTAGTACGCGGCGAGGGAGCGGATGACGGTCAGGCCGTACACTCCGCGGAGCTCTGCAACGCGTCCCTGATCCGTAAAGATCGAACCCTTGTACGAGCTGTCGCTCTTCTCGACGCGGGTGAAAGCGGCGACGATCGAGGCGTCGATACCGTCCTCGATCAGACCGTCGGCGCTCCAGATGGTGTGTCCGTCACCACCGATCACCTCGAGCAGCTTGGCCTGCTGCTCGGGCGTGACCTTTGACCAGGAAAATGTCTGCTTAGTCGTCACCGAAAATCTCCTCGTAGGTGCGCTTGTAGCCGCGGGACTTCGCCTCAGCGAGGCTGACCGTCGCGGGCTTGGGACGGCTGGCTTCGACCAGGTCCAGTAATTCTTCGGCGCTCTCCTCGACGCCGGTCTCGGGATCGATGTGGGGCTCAGCCGGAGCCTCGACGGGGGCGGACGCCTGGGCTTGCGCCAGGCGAACGCTCATCGGAACGGCCTTCGCGCCCCAGGGCAGGCCGTGCTTGTCGGCGCAGGTAGGGCCGTAGCCGACGGTCAGCGACTCGCGGGTGTCGAGGTCGCGACCGCAGAAGCAGCACGTCGAGCTCTCCTGGGCGAAGGCCAGACCCGCGATCAGCCACTCGTCCTGGGTCTTGGCCTGGTCGAGCACCTGGACGCCGTCGGTGACGCGAGACCGCAGGGCTCCTACGCACGAGCGCCAGAGGCGAAACTCGCCCTCCGGGGAGATGTGCGCCACGCCCATCCAGTCGTCTCCGCCCGACCTGGTGCTGATGACTCGCGAGCCAGCCAACTTGGACTCCTTACCAGCCAGGTTGATGTGCAGCGCGATCGAGTCGTCGTTCACCAGGGTGACGCGGTACCGACCGTCGGGCACGTCCTTCAGGAAGATGTGGTTTCTCGCCGCAGGCGCAACCGCGGGGGAGGCCTTCGGACGGTCGGCCATACGCCGTTTGGCGTCGGCCATCAGACAGTTCAGGATGCCCTTGCTCTGACCGTCGGTGAAAAACATCACCCCGCCGACGGCCTGGTCGCGCATGCCGAGCATGTAGTCGAAGTCGCCTTCGTAGGAGCTGGCGTACAGGTGTGCAGCCTGGCGCAGCTCGGTCGTCATGTCGGACGACTCGAACTTGCGGCCAAGTGCGGCGCCGATGCGGTACGCGGCGTTGAAGACTGCACGCTGGTCAGGGGTCATGCTGCGTTCCTTGAGCCGCGGAAGGTGCGGCGGCTATCGCCTCGTGCGCGCTGCGCGAGGTCGTACTGATCGGATAGGAAGCGGCGGTAAGCGTTGGTCTGGAAGAGGGTCGGGCGGTAGATCGGCGCGGTCTCTTCGACCAGCTCGCGGAAGGTGCTGAACGCCGTCTCGCGGCGGGTCACCCAATCCAAGACTTCGCGGCGCCAGGAGTGGAAGATCGAGCCCCACCCCTGCCGAATCGCCCGACCGCGCTGGTCGTAGATCCAGCCGCCTGCCGCGCCGTGCCAGCCGTGGGTTTCGTGCGCCCAGGCCCGAACGACCTGGTTGAAATCGCGAGTGTGATCACTCATACCCTGTACTGTACACCCCCTGCTTCAGACCGTGCAACCCTCCTCACAAGGGTTGCGGCACACGGTCTGCTTGGCCTATCCTGAAGCGTATGCCACCCGACAAGGAATTGATTGAACGGGCGTACGCCGCGTGGCTCCGTCATTGGCGTCATACGGCGCCCCATCCGCCCACGCTGAGCGCTTCGACGGTCGAGGCCTACGACGGTCGCACGTACGTGATGCTGCGCCGCGGCGACCAGGTAGTCGACGTCTACCGCTACATCACGCAGCGCGACCAGCTCGAGCGCCTCGCCCGCTACTGGCCTGGCCCGTATGGACGTCAGCGTGCAGCGGCCTGATCCGCGGTCGGCCTGGTACGCCTGGAAAACTGCCAACCCCGCCAAGGCGGAGGACGTGAGGGAGGTCTGGAGTGCCGCGTATCTGATGGGCGCTCGCGACGCCATCAAAGCTTCGGCGAAGCTCAGCGAGCTGACGCCGATGCTGGCTCAACTGATCATGTGGCTCGAATCCGACCCCGAGTGGGTGACCGGCGCGGCAGAGCCGGACTGACGACGACGGAGTAACCGATGCCTATCCGAATGACGAAGCCGTCCGAAGGTGGCGGATTTTCAATCGCGATCGAAGACCGCTTCGATCCGACCGACGACCACGTTGTCGAGTTGATGTCGATGGACGAGTACCAGGGCGTCAGTAAGATCGACGGCAAGCCGTACACCTCGATCATGTGGCACTGCCGCATCTACGACCAGGACGGCGTGGCCTTCCTGAACGAGATCGACCACGCGCCGTACGACTTCGTGGGCTTCTCCTCGATGTCCCTGGCGAAGGGCAACAAGACCGCCAAGGCGCGTGAGTGGGCCGGTGCCTTCCTGGGCCGCGAGCTCACCGACGACGACTGCGAGAAGCTCGCCGAGAACTTCGACGGCGCGCTGGTCGGCAAACGCGCACTGGCGTCCTGGAAGTTCGAGACCAATCAGGACGGCAGCAAGAAGATGGGTTTCGCGCTGCTGCGCCCGATCCCGGCCAGGATGCGCCGCCCGACCGCGGAGGTCAATGGGACGAATCCTCAACCTCCCGTAAGGGAGGTTGCCCCTCCAGCGCAGCCTACGCCTGGTCGCGAAACCGCGGCGCAGCGCAGGGCGCGCCAGATGGCGGAGTACGCTGCGAAGCTCGATGCCGAAGACAACGAAGACGATGATGACGAACCCTTCAACTGACCTGGCGCTGGCGTGGGACACTCCCACGCCAGTCGCTCAACTCAGCATCGATGAGCTCAAGGCCGAAGCCGTTCACCTGGCGATCTCGCTCGAGAAAGGCCAGACCACGCTGCGCGAGTGGCGTTTGCGTCTCGGCGAGGTATTGACCGAGATCAAGAACCGCGTCGGCCACGGCCAGTGGTTGCCGTACATCCGCGAGAATCTCGAGCTCGAGCGCGCCCAAGTCTCGAACTACATGCTGCTGGCGGCAAATTACCAACGCGTTAGCGATTTGCCTGCGGGCATGTCGATGCGCGAGGAGCTGAAGGCGCTGCGCCAGCGGCGGGTGGTCAGGCCGGTGCCGATCGAGGACGGTGAGCCCGACGGCAGAGGCGGCATCGACGGAGAGGCCTCCAGGAGCCCGCTCCTGCGCTTTACCGCGCCGGACACCCCGACAGCCGTCGTTGTCGAATCGATACTGCTGACGCTCTTCCCTGACGCGCTGACGGTGCTTGACGTGACGTGGGGCTCGGGGAACTTCTGGAAGGGGTCG
>Ga0209465_10001214_pt1 | contig 11632 bp, 10 predicted proteins | sample PanSoiPlot1MoBio_FD_188321 | JGI IMG/M metagenome (GOLD analysis project Ga0209465, IMG submission 188321) | Tropical forest soil microbial communities from Panama analyzed to predict greenhouse gas emissions - Panama Soil Plot 1 MoBio (SPAdes)... | ecosystem: Environmental > Terrestrial > Soil...
AGTCACACAACTATCCACCAACGCAATGTCCTTGCGATTACTGAGTCAGTCGGTCGCACCCAACGAGAAATGTTCACAGATCAGGCATGGAGGGGTAGGAGGGTAGAAGCACGGGGCTTGTAGCCCGGATGGTGCCCGAAGCGCAATGCGGGAAAGGCCGTTCCTGGGGCGCGGACGATCCCGGATTACGCTACGCTCCATCCGGGCTACGAGCCCCGGGTACGAATTTGGCCTGATTACCATTGGCCGTGCCCATTGGTCCTAGGCCGAAATCGCCGCCCGGTCCTTGTTTTTGCTCGCCGCGAGGCCTAGGTTCTGGCTAAATTGAGAGGCGAGGCCCGCCCGCGCGGCCCGTCGTTGCGGAGGGTTTACCCTATGGGTTCCATGAGTCTCTGGCATTGGATCGTAGTGATCGGCGTCGTGCTTCTGCTGTTCGGGCGCGGCAAGATCTCCGAGTTGATGGGCGATGTCGCCCAGGGCATCAAAGCCTTCAAGAAAGGCATGTCGGAAGACGACACAGCCAAGACTGACGCGCCCAAGATCGAGCCCGCCAAGACTGAACCGGTCAAGACGCTGGATCATCAGCCCGCCGATTCATCACCCGCCGCCGCCAAGACTCGGGCGGAAGCCTCATGAGTCTGGCGGAGCGGAAGCAGAGCTGGCCGGACCCCACTGCCTGACGGAGCGGCCGACTCTTGCCACGCGGAGTTTCCGCAGACAGGGTCGCCCAACGGCAGCGGCGGCGTTCGGAGTTGAAGCCCAATGTTCGACATTGGATGGGGAGAGTTTGTCGTTATCGCCGTGGTGGCCCTGATCGTCATCGGGCCGAAGGAATTGCCCGCCGTGCTGCGCGCGATTGGGCAATGGACCACCAAGATCCGGCGCATGGCGTCAGAATTTCAGAGCCAGTTCCAGGAAGCATTGCGCGAGGCCGAGATGGCCGACCTCAAGAAGGAGGTGGACAGTCTCAACGATACCGCGCGAGGGCTTACCTCCCAATTCGACGATCCGCTCAGTTTCAGGGAGGCGACGAAATGGGAGCCCAAACCGGACGCCGATAAGCCGGAGACTGCCAAGCCCGCCGATGCGCCGCCGGACTCAGCAGTTGTGACGCCTGACAGCCATGTTCCGCCGGAGACAGAGGCCGGTGCGCCGGCCATCCAGAAGATTCCGGTTTCGGCGGACCAGCCGGCGGTCGAGCAACACGTACCCCCGCCTGCCGCCGAACCGACACACGCACCTGCTATGCAGCCCGCCGCGCAACCACCCGTTCCCGAAGAGAGCGGTCAACGGGGCAGCGAAGGGGGCGCGCATTCATGACGCACGAAGACATTGAGAACACCAAAGCGCCCCTGATGGACCACCTGATCGAGCTGCGCGCGCGGCTCATCAAGGCGCTGGTGGCCTTCACCATCGCGCTAGTCGGGTGCTTCTTCTTTGCCAAGCAGATTTATAACATTCTGACGTGGCCGTATGTGTGGGTCGTGGGCGCCGAGAATTCGAAGTTCATCTATACGGGGCTGCTCGAATATTTCGTCGTCCAGCTCAAACTCGCAATGTTCGGCGCCGCCTTCATTTCGTTCCCGGTCGTCGCCGGGCAGCTTTACATGTTCGTGGCGCCCGGACTCTATCGGCATGAGCGCAACGCCTTTCTTCCGTATCTGATAGCGACGCCGATCATGTTCTTTATAGGCGCGATGGTGGTTTACGGGGTGGTGTGGCCGATGCTCACGCGCTTTTCGATCAGCATGCAGCAACTCGGCGGCCAAGGCCAGGCGACGATCGAGCTCCTACCCAAGGTCGACGATTATCTCAGCCTGATGATGCGTCTCATCTTGGCGTTCGGGATCGCATTTCAGCTGCCTGTCGTTCTCACGCTGCTCGGCCGGGTGGGCATCGTCACGTCCGAGCAGCTCAGATCGAAGCGCCGCTATTTCATCGTCGTCGCCTTCGTGATTGCGGCGGTGCTCACGCCTCCCGACGTGCTAAGCCAGATGTCCCTTGCGCTGCCGCTGCTGCTTCTCTACGAGGCTTCGGTGCTGTCAGTGCGGTGGGTCGAGCGCAAGGCGAACGCGAGCACCACGGCCGCGGCGAAGCCCGCCGAGTAAGCGCAAATTGGAGCGCGGGCGTCCCGCCCGCTCGCCGGCCAGCGATTTTTCGATCCTTTCGCGATTTTTCGGCTTCGCGGTTCCCAAGCACACACGCGGCAAGGCGCAAGGTTTTCTGCAATATCAGCACTGTCGCGACGGGAACGCACGATGAGACGGCGACTCGAGGGAAGCGAATCGCCGGCTCGGGGTGGTGACGGCGCCATGCAGGGCGTGGGTCGCCAAAAGCGGAGCCACGGAACCCCGATCACGTTGGGGTTACTGGTCACCGGTCAATCCCGAATCAAGTCCGGGAGGCAATGACGCCACTTGGTGGCAAAACGACCTGGTTCTCCTTCACCGGAATTTGCTGTAGCAACGGCTGCGGCAAAGAAGCGGGCGGGATGCCCGGTCCTAGGAAATACCATGCACGACATCAAGTGGATTCGTGAAAATCCGGAGGCGTTCGATCGCGGCCTGGCGCGGCGCGGCCTCGCGCCCGAGGCGGCGCGGCTCATCGCCATCGACGAACGCCGCCGCGCCGCTATCGTCAAGGCCGAGCAGGCCCAGGCTCGGCGCAACGCCGCCTCGAAGGAAATCGGCGAGGCCAAGAAGACCAAGGACAACGCGAGGGCGCAGGTTCTGATGGCCGAGGTCAACGAATTGAAGGCGTCGACCCCGAAGCTGGAAGCGGAGGAGAAGACAGCGTCAAAGGAATTGGACGAGGCGCTGTCATGGATTCCCAACCTGCCGCTCGACGAAGCGCCAGACGGCGTCGACGAGCACGGCAACGTGGAGCATCATCGGTTCGGGGCGAAGCGCAACTATACGTTTTCGAACAAGCCGAAGGAGCATTTCGAGTTGGGCGAAGCGCTAGGACAGATGGACTTCGAGACGGCGGCGAAGCTCTCGGGTTCGCGCTTCGTCGTGTTGAAGAAGGGGCTCGCTCGGATGGAGCGTGCGCTGGGGCAGTTTATGCTGGACCTGCATACGAACGAGCATGGCTATATGGAAGTCGCGCCGCCGTTGCTCGTCAAAGATGACGCGATGTTCGGGACGACACAGTTACCGAAGTTCAAAGAGGATCAGTTTCAAACAGTGCTCGTCCGCGACCGGGAACCCAGCCCTAGTTTCAAATACAGGATCGACGCTTCGATAAAAGATCGAATAGCACCAATCTGGGAGGAAGTAAGACAGCGTTCCGACGCTCAATCGTCAATCTGGGAGACACCGCCGCGGCACGCGGACGCGCCGCCAACGGTGAAGCTGTACGCGGATCTCGAGGCTTTCGCTAACAGTGTCGTTGCCTCTACAGCACCCACGATCACCAGACTCGTACTGGATGACAAAGATCTGAATGAGCGCGCCTGGTTGATTCCAACTGCAGAAGTGCCTCTAACCAATCTTGTTCGCGAAACGATCATCAACGAGATCGATCTGCCGATGCGGTTCACTGCGCTTACGCCGTGTTTTCGGCAGGAGGCAGGCGCTGCCGGCAAGGACACGCGCGGCATGATCCGGCAGCACCAGTTCACCAAGGTTGAGCTGGTCTCCATCACCACCCCGGAACAGAGTCGCGAGGAGCACGAGCGCATGCTCAGCTCGGCTGAGGAAGTGTTGCGCCGCCTCGACCTGCACTACCGGGTCATGACCCTGTGCGCCGGCGACATGGGCTTCGCCTCGCAGAAGACCTACGACATCGAGGTGTGGCTGCCGGGCCAGAACATGTACCGGGAAATTTCCTCCTGCTCGGTGTGCGGAGATTTCCAGGCCCGCCGCATGGCGGCGCGCTACCGCGCCAAGGAGGGCCGGCAGGTCCGCCATGTCCACACCCTCAACGGCTCAGGCGTGGCGGTGGGCCGCGCGCTCATCGCCGTTATGGAGACCTATCAACAAGCCGACGGCTCGATCGCGGTGCCCGACGCGCTGCAGTCATATATGGGTGGCATGAAAGTTGTTGCGGTGAACTGAGGGTGGCGCAGCCAGCGATTGCAAATGTCTCTCGGATTTTCAGCACGGCGCGTTCCTCTCCCCTCCCTCTTGTGGGCGGGGAGTCCCACAGCCGTGCCATGTGCAATCCTGCCCTGCAGCGCGTCGTGACCGATGCGAATCCTTCTCACCAACGACGATGGCGTGAATGCGGACGGTCTCGAGGTGCTGGAGAAGATCGCCCGCACGCTGTCCGACGACATCTGGGTGGTGGCGCCGGAAACCGATCAGTCCGGCGTCTCCCATTCGCTCTCGCTCAACGATCCGCTGCGTCTGCGCGAGATCGGGCCGCGCCATTTCGCGGTCAAGGGCACGCCGACCGATTGCGTGATCATGGCGGCTCGCTACATCATTCCGCAGGGCAGACCCGACGTCGTCCTGTCCGGGGTGAATCGCGGCCGCAACGCGGCTGAGGACGTCACCTACTCCGGCACCGTCGCAGGCGCCATTGAGGGCGCCGTACTGGGAGTACCATCCTTTGCGCTTTCGCAGGCGTTCACGTCCGAGACCCGCAAGGCTCCCCACTGGGCAACCGCGCTGAAATTCGGTCCCGACCTCATCCGCCGCGTGCTCGCCGAAGGCATGCCGCGCGATGTCCTCGTCAATATCAATTTCCCGGATTGCCCGCCCGAACGCGTGAAGGGCATCGCGGTCAGCACCCAAGGCAAGCGCCCCCAGGAATTGCTGCGCATCGAGCCGCGCCGCGACGGTCGCGGCAACCCCTATTACTGGATCGCCTATGAGCGCGCGTCCGCGCACACCGAGCGCGACGGCACCGATCTCTCCGCGCTCGCCGACAACCGCATCGCCGTCACGCCGCTCCGGCTCAACATGACGGACGAACCATTCATGACACGGCTCGCCGAGATTTTGGAGTAGGGTGGGCAAAGGCGGAACGGGCGCCGCGCATCGGCGGCAGCTTCGAGGCCTCCTTTGCCCACCGTATGCTGGGCCTCCTCCCATGTATAACATGTCGCGACTGCGGGCCGTGCTAACCTTACCCAGGAGGCTTCGCTTGTCCGCGCCCACACCTCTCGATCGCAACGTCGATCATATGAAGTTCGTGCTCGACTTGCGCCGGCGCGGCATCATGGATGCGGCGGTGTTGCGCGCTATGGAGGAAGTGCCGCGTGATAAGTTCGTCATGCCGGCCCATGCGCGGTCAGCCTATGTGGATCGCGCCATGCCGATTGCGTGCGGCCAGACCATCAGCCAGCCCTTCGTGGTTGCCTACATGACCGAGCAGTTGGAGGTGAGGCCCGAGCACCACGTGCTCGAGGTCGGAACCGGTTCCGGTTATCAGGCCGCCATCCTGTCTCGGCTCGCTGCCAAAGTGACGAGCATCGAGCGCTACCGTACGCTTGCGGACGCAGCGCGCATCCGTCTCAAGGCCCTGCATTACGACAACGTGGACATCATCGTCGGCGACGGCACGGCAGCAGTGCCGGACCGGGCGCTGTTCGACCGCATCATCGTGACCGCGGCGGCCGAGTCGGTGCCGCAAGCGCTGGTCGATCAGCTCACGGTCGGCGGCAGCATGGTGCTGCCGCTCGGCCCCGATGATGAGCACCAGGCTCTGGCGAAGATCGTGCGCACCGAACACGGCTTCGAGCGGACCGACCTGATCGGCGTGCGCTTCGTTCGGCTGCTGCCCGGCCAGGCGCAGGAGCTGTGACGGCATGCTCCTCAGTCGTAGCCTGGTTGAGCGGAAGGGGAACCCGGGCAGTTTTGCTGCGCTGAGCGGACGCTCCCGGATTTCGCTTCGCTGGCTCCGGGCTACTGTCGGGTGACGCGGTCCCGCGTCAACCAGCCATTTACCATCGGCTTCAGCCAATCTCTGAAAATTTAAAGAGATATTTACTTTGGCGATGTCTTACTGCCGAAGGATTGGGGGCTGCGTGAGTTGCTGACATGGGTCTAGATATTGCCGAGCGACGAGTGCGTTGCGCCTTTTTCTGCGGCGTTCTGTCCGCCGTGGCGATCGGTGCCGCTGGGTGCAGCTCCGAGGTATCGCGCTTCGTTGAAAATCCCAACAGCAAACCCTACGTCGCGCGCGCGCCTTCCTACCAGCCGCCCCCCGCCCCGATTCAGCCCACGCACGTTGCAGCCGTGGAAAGCCAGCCATTACCCCAGGTGCAATCAGCCAATTCGTCATCTGCGCCGCAATATGCCGCCTTGCAGTACGAGCAATCTCAATACGCGCCGGCGGCTCCCCAATATGTGCCGCCGCAACCGGTGCCGCCGCAACCGGTGCCGGCATATGCGCCGCCCGCTCCTCAATACGCGGCCCCGCAATATGTGCCGTCGCAATATGTGCCGTCCGCGCCCCGATCCTCGCCCGGTTTCGCGGGCCCGGCCGGAACCGGCGCGAAAATCGCCCATGCGGCCGCGCCACGCACGCCGGTGTCTGCGGTCCCCCAGGTCTCAGCCCTTCCGCCCGTGTCGGCGACTTCGGGTTCACTCCCGGCAGCGCCCGCGCAGGCCACCATGCCGATGTCAACGGCCGTTGTGGGAAGCTCGGCGCAAACGCTGCTGCCGACGCCACCGGTTTACACCGTCGCGTCAGGCGATACCTTGGGCAGAGTTGCGCGCAAGTACCGGGTCAGCGTCAGGGAGATAGCCGTTGCAAACGGCATTGCGCCCGAAACCCCGCTGAGGGTCGGGAGCCGGCTGACGATCCCCGTCAGGGCGGTGGCGCCGCCGAATGCCGAGCACGGCAAGCCGCAACCAAGCGCTCCGATGCTAGCTCAAACGAAGCCGATCCAGGCACCCCAGACGTACACGCCCGCTGTTAGCGCGCCGGGGAAGCTGGCGTCATCTGAGACTGCGGCGAACGTTCATTTGGCATCGCCGGTCGAGACACCCTCCGGAGGGGCCGGGCCGAACGGCGCGCCGGCGTTCCGATGGCCGGCACGCGGCCGCATCATCAACAACTTCGGCGCCAGGGTGAATGGCTCAACCAACGACGGCATCGACCTCGCCTTGCCTGAAGGAACCCAGGTGCGCTCCGCCGATGACGGCGTCGTCGCCTATGCGGGCAATGAACTGAAGGGCTACGGCAACCTCGTGCTGGTGCGTCACGCCAACGGCTTCGTCACCGCCTATGCAAATGCAAGCGAACTCCTGGTAAAGCGCAACGACCAGGTTCACAAGGGGCAGGTGATCCTGAAATCAGGACAGACCGGCAACGCCGCAAACCCGCAGCTTCATTTCGAGATTCGCAGGAACTCCGCCCCGGTCGACCCGATGCAGTACCTGCCGGCCGACAAGACGGCGTCGGCGCCATTGTGATTCGTGGAAATCAACCGGATTGTAGGGTGGGTTGAGCGTTAGCGAAACCCACAGCGGGGCCCGGACCCGCAGAACGGTCCTTGGCGGGGCGCTCAACCCACCCTACGGGCCCTTCTCCGCGAGCGTCACCCCGAGGCGGCCGGCGAGGTCCTGAACATACTGCCAAGCGACGCGGCCGGAGCGTGATCCGCGTGTGGTCGCCCATTCGAGCGCCTCACGCCGTAACGTCGCCGCGTCGACCGGTACGCCGTAATAGCCCACATAGCCTTCCACCATGGCGAGGAATTCGTCCTGGCTGCAGCGGTGAAAGCCGAGCCAAAGGCCGAAGCGATCCGACAGCGACACCTTCTCCTCGACCGTCTCGCCAGGGTTGATGGCGCTACCGCGCTCGTTCTCGATCATGTCCCGCGACAGAAGGTGCCGCCGGTTCGAGGTGGCGTAGAGGATGACATTGTCGGGCCTGCCCTCGATGCCGCCTTCGAGCACTGCCTTGAGGGATTTATACGAAGTATCCTGGGCATCGAAGGAGAGATCGTCGCAGAACACCAGGAACCGGTAGGGGGCGCAGCGAAGGAGTGTCATCAGGTCGGGCAGGCTTTCGATATCCTCGCGATGGATTTCGACGAGCTTGAGCACACCGGCCTCGGTGCCCAAGGTCGCCTGCAAAGCCGCATTCACGGCCGCATGGGCGGCCTTGACCAGCGACGACTTTCCCATGCCGCGCGCGCCCCACAGGAGGGCATTGTTGGCCGGCAGGCCGCGCGCGAACCTCGCGGTGTTCTCCACCAGGATGTCGCGCATGCGGTCGATGCCCTTGAGAAGCGACATATCAACGCGGTTGACGCGCGGAACCGGGGCTAGCGTGCGGACGGGCGGATACCAGATGTAAGCGTCAGCGGTCGTAAAATCGGGCGGTCGTGGATGTGGGGGAGCGAGGCGCTCGAGGGCGCTGGCTATGCGCTCGAACACATCCGCCGGGAGATGGGATGAGACGAGAGCCGGTGCGAGGGGCTTTTTCGGGAGAGACATATTCGCAGAGAGACTGGTTGCCCTTGTAATCCGGGTCCCAATAGCGGGGGAGGGGTGATGTCGCAAGTGATGTTATGGCAAGGCGGTGGTCCAATCTAACTTGCGAGAGAGGGTCAGGGGGCGGAGGAGAGGCCTTGCGGAGAGCTGCCGGACCGCGCCAGGGGGGCGATCTGAGGTTCCCCCAACAGGAGAGGTTGCGGCCTCCAGGTCGGCAGGGCGCCCAGGCGCCCGGTATCGTTGCAATCGGGCGGGTGGCCGTTATAGTCCACGCGGCTCCCGCCCAGAGCGGTTTTTGCTGGGTTTTTTGACCCGGTGGACCACCCTAGATTCATGAGTGCCGCAAAGGAGAATTGTCCGCATGATCACACCCGCCTACGCACAGGGCGTGGGCTTCAGCGGCACCGATTTGCTTTCGTCCGGCGTGCTGCCGTTAGCCCTTGTCTTCGTCATCATGTATTTCCTTGTCCTGCGGCCCCAGCAGAAGCGGGCGAAGGAGCACCAGGAGATGGTGAAGAACGTGCGCCGTGGGGACGTCCTCGTCACGTCGGGCGGATTGGTCGGAAAGGTGACCAAGGTGGTGGACGACGACCAGGTCGAGATCGAGATCGCCGACGGCGTACGGGTGCGACAGATGCGCAGCATGTTGGCTGACGTGCGGGCCAAGAGCGAGCCCGTGAAGGACGAAAAGGGTGCCGGCTGATGCTCATCCATCGCCGGGCGAGTTATGGTTGCCTGAGATAGGCAGGACGGGTGGGCTTTAGCGGCGCGGATTTGCTTCGTTCGGTGTGTTGCCGTTAGCCCTTGTTTTGCTCATCATGTGTTTCCTCATTCTGCGGCCCCACCAGAAGCGGGCAAAGCAGCACCAGGAACTAGGAGGACGGTGATGTTGTATTTCTCGCGGGCAAAGGCCGCGGCGATCCTGCTCACCGCGCTGGTGGTTTGCGCCTTCACGGTGCCGAATTTCTTTTCGGAGCAGAGTGTGAAGGGCTGGCCCTCGTGGGCACAGAGCCGCATCGTGCTTGGCCTCGATCTTCAGGGCGGCTCGCACATCCTGCTGGAGGTCGATCGCAACGATATCCGCAAGCAGCGCCTCGACACGCTGCGTGACGAGGTGGTGCGGACGCTGCGCGAATCGCGCATAACCTGGGCGCAAGCTCCCGCGGTGCGCGGCAACGGCGTCGAGGTGCGGCTGCGCGAGGGCCCCGACTTTTCGACCACGTTCGCCAAGCTGCGCGGTCTCTCGCAGCCGTTAGGCGGCGTCCTGCAGGGCAATGGCGTGCGCACCCTCGACGTCGTCGATTCTGGCGGCGGGCTTGTGCGCATTACCCCAACCGATGCCGCCATGCTTGAGCGCACCCGCCAGACCATCGACCAGTCGGTCCCCATCATCGAAAAGCGGATCAATGAGCTCGGGCTCGTCGAGCCGACCGTCCAGCGCCAGGGCACCGACCGCATTCTGGTCGAGGTGCCGGGCCTCGGCGACCCGCGACGCCTGATCGACATCCTGGGCCAGACCGCGAAGCTTGAATTCCGCATGGTCGATACTTCGATGAGCGCCCAGGACGCCTTGCAGGGCCGAACGCCTTCCGACAGCGAGGTTCTCTACGAGAAACAAGGCGACCAGAGGGTTCCGATTCTGGTCAAGAAGCAGGCGCTGGTGGAAGGCGCTGACCTGACCGATGCCCAGGCTTCATTCGACCAACGCAATGGCGAGCCGATCGTCAACTTCAAGTTCAACAGCACCGGCGCGCGCAGGTTCGGGCGGGCGACGCAGGAGAATGTCGGGCGTCCCTTCGCGATCGTCCTGGACAACGAGGTGATATCGGCGCCGGTGATCCGCGAGCCGATTCTTGGCGGGTCGGGCCAGATTTCGGGCAATTTCACCGTCGAGACCGCCAATAATCTGGCGATCTTGCTGCGCGCCGGAGCGCTGCCTGCGAAGCTCACGGTGATTGAGCAGCGTGTGGTCGGGCCGGGCCTCGGCCTTGATTCGATCAAGGCCGGCGAGAACGCCTCGATCGCGGGCGCCATCCTCGTAGTGGTGTTCATGCTGGCGACCTATGGGCTGTTCGGCCTGTTCGCCAACATTGCGGTCGCCGTCAATGTAGCGATGATCCTTGGCATCCTGTCGTTCCTGCATGCGACGCTGACCCTGCCCGGTATCGCCGGCATCGTGTTGACGGTGGGAATCGCGGTCGATTCCAACGTGCTGATCTACGAACGCATTCGCGAAGAGGTGCGCGGTGGGCGAAGCGCGATAGCGGCAATCGACGCCGGGTTTACCCGTGCCCTTGCCACCATTCTGGATTCCAACATCACGACCCTAATTGCGGCCGTGGTACTGTTTTTCATCGGCACCGGGCCGGTTCGCGGTTTTGCCTGGACGCTCGGGACCGGCATCATCACCACCCTGTTCACCGCCTTCACCTTGACGCGGTTGATCATGGCATGGTGGGTGCATTCGATGCGCCCGCGGACCGTGCCGATTTAGGGATCGATTGCATGCAAAGGTGCATGGCGTCGCCGATTGGTCGTGCCGGGACAAGCCCGGCGACGACACTCGTCAGTGCCTTCGAAGTTATGGAAATCCGCAGTAAACGGCCGTTAGGAACCTAGCCCGTGCACCTCCTTCGCATCGTCCCCGACAACACCAACTTCGACTTCATTCGCTTCCGCCGGATAAGCTTCCCGATCTCGGCGATGCTGTCTATTGTCGCCATCGTGCTTTACTTCACCCATGGCCTCAATTTCGGCATCGACTTCATCGGTGGCATCCGCATGGAAGTGCAGTCCAAGGCAGCTCCGGTCGACATCGCCCAGATGCGCACGACCCTCTCACAACTCGGACTGGGCGAAATCCAGCTCAAGGAATTTGGCGGCTCGGACACCGTGGAAATCAAGGTTGCCCGGCAACCCGGCGGCGAGCAGGCCCAGCAGGCGGCGGTGCTCAAAGTGCAGGGCGCTCTCGGTGACGGCCTTGATTACCGCAGCATCGACGTTGTCGGGCCGCGTGTGTCGGGAGAGCTTCTGCATTGGGGCATCATCGGCATATTCGTCGCCATCGGGGCGATCCTGATGTATCTGTGGTTCCGCTTCGAGTGGCAGTTCGCGCTCGGCGCCATGATCGCCAACGTGCACGACATCGTCCTGACCCTCGGCTTTATGTCGATCACCCAGATCGACTTCGACCTCACCAGCATCGCGGCGCTGCTCACCATTCTCGGCTACTCGCTCAA
>Ga0209465_10001215_pt1 | contig 11629 bp, 8 predicted proteins | sample PanSoiPlot1MoBio_FD_188321 | JGI IMG/M metagenome (GOLD analysis project Ga0209465, IMG submission 188321) | Tropical forest soil microbial communities from Panama analyzed to predict greenhouse gas emissions - Panama Soil Plot 1 MoBio (SPAdes)... | ecosystem: Environmental > Terrestrial > Soil...
CTCGCAGTCAACGTCATGGGTCTATCGTTGGCGGGTTTCGGTCGACCCTTGAGGCACACTGCACTACTTTGGTGCAGCGTTATAGAAAGGCTTTTGGTTCAAGTCGCGGCAGAAGAACGAACCAGAACCAATCAAAATGCGAAACGGCTAAGAGGTTAACACAACAGAATATAATCATAAATTCTCATAAACGATCAACGCGCAGGCTTTTTGGCGGCGTCCATTTTGGCCCACTCTGCTTTCTTTTCTTCGATGGCTTTTGCCGTGGGCGGATAGCTCTTGAACGCCTTTATTATGTTGCTATCCGCCGTCTTCCAGATCTTGTCCGGGTCGTTATGGATAATCTTCTCGCTCACGAAGAGCCGCCACGCAAGATCCTGAGCTTTCGCATCAATCAGCTCAATGCCGAGCGTACCTTTGTGGGTCACCGGCGTACTCATGCTGGTATACATAACTGTCCAGTAGCCACCATAGTAAGAACCGTAGACACCCCAATCGGCGGTCCCGGTGACCTGCGCGTTGAACTCCGCCTCAACCCAGTATCGCACCACCAGATCCGGATTTTCTTCTGGTTGTACCTCGCGAAGCCCTTTGGCCGTCAGTTCGCGCACCACCGCGCGGTGGATCCGATTGTTCAGTAACTCCGGGTTCAACTGCATCCTAACGAGAGATTCTACCCCGCCGATGTAGGCAAAGTTTTTGTACTTCGAGAAATCGAGATGGGGGTTGAAATCCGTCGCCATTTTCGCGTTTGACGCCGTCGCCCAAAGCAAAACGACCAGCAGCCCCGCTAAATGCAAAAGCGATCTCAAGCGGTTCTTCCCACCCTCTGCCCTGATCACCCGATTCATGAATTCCCTTCTTGAGCAGGCCCCTTCATGGCGCAAAAAATCACCAGTAATGGTGTTCGAAGTCAGAGCCTGCGTAACGAATACTTCACAAGATCTCCTCCGAAATCACGCTGCCAGCGTCCCCAACCGAAAGGAATCTTGCGGTGCAGACCCTCAAGCAGAACCGTGCGCGGGACTGTATTTAGAGTCTGCGAGCGGCTCAACTGATAGTGTTGCCAGTCGCATGGCTCGAGCCGAGAATAGCCGTAAGTTCCGCCGGAGAAGTGGGAAGAAGCGCGGCCTTGGTACAAACAGGTATTGGTCGAGGTGTTAATGAGTCAGCAGGCCGCTCCCCGTGTCCGGGATGATTTCGCTCTCGTCGCCCTTCGCCGAGTCCTCTATTGGTACCTCGGGAATTTCTCCACTCCCTTTAGGCAGCCCATTCAGCGTCGTCCTCGAGTGTTTTTCCACTCCGCCCATTGCTGCCGCCAAGCACGAATGCAAAAACGCTTGCATGCCTTTACGGAACTCATCTGTCGCCCGTTCGGCCAATCGCGACACCTCAGCCTCTAGCGACTGCCGTCGAGCATCGCAGATGGCGCCACTTTCCGCATCCAACGACGACAGCGCCGACACGGAACGTTCCTCTGTATCCAGCAAGGTCATTTTCACGTGTCGTTCCGTCTCCCGCCGAAGTTCCTCGAGACCGGAATTTACGACGGTTTTGGACAGCGCTTGCAGGTCCGCCGAATGCGCATTTAGATTCGACAGTGCCTCTTGTGTTGCGATCTGCACATTGTCAAGCAGCTGCTCGTAACGTCGGTCCACAACCACAGCCGTCGCCCTTTCGAACTCCGTTGTCGCCTGGCGCACCGCTTCTGTCAGTCGCGCCGGGATGAGCGGCTCGATTTCTCGGGTCATCGTATCGACGTACTCTTGCGCCGCACTCGACAATTCGCGCCGCAATTCGCAAGCCTGCTCTTTCAGGCCTTGCGCCATTTCATCGGCCCTCTCGCGGTACGCTTCTATTTCCGCCTTCCTTTGCGCGGCCAATTCGGCAGCGGATCCCTCTCTTAAGGAAAGCTTCATTTCCTCTATTTGCTTCGGGACAAAGTCCCGGACCTCTCGCATGCTCAATTGCCGAGCATCATCAATCGATCGGAGTGCATCTTTAACCCTGTCGTTTACCTGCTTTGCTAACGCTGCCTGTACCGCCTTCTCCGCCTCTTGCTGCAACTTTCCTTGCAGCGCGGAGATCAGCCCATCCGGTGTGACCACCACGCGCTTTACCTGCGGAGCCTCCGCCGACTGTGGGGCAAGAGGTCGAGGAGCGTCGGGCGGCGGGATAGTGACAACCTCGGCCTTCGGTCCTGGCGTGCGCAGCGCCTCTGGGGGCCTTACTTTCTTCGTCTCAGATGCCGCTGCGTCAGTTATCACTCCCGTCAATTTCGGCGTCGACCCATTCGTTTCTGCGGTGCTCGCCCAGTCCGCCGGCGCCGACACAATCCCCCAGATATTCCCTGGCGTTTCCAATTCCACGCCAACCTGTTGCAACTCCCGCAAGCTCGCAGGTGGATGGACGGACCGGACCATCGCACGCACGGTCTGCGGTTTGTCGCAACCAACGATAGGCCCCACCAACTGCAGTGTGACCGACGTTCCAATACCATAGTCGTGACGCGAAGGATAGCGGCAGCCATGTTTGTTCACAGTAATCGACGCCGTCCTCTCCATAAACGGCTGGCCTAACTGGTCTTGACCTAACACAACGAGCGGAACGGATCTCTCGATCCGTGTGCTTCGGCGAGTTGCAGCCGGTGCGGGATTTCCGGCTGAGTTAAAGTGCGCAGACTGACTCACGTGACCTCCCAAGACGACCGATTCCGGAAGTCATTTAGCTTGATGTAATTATTCATTCTAGGCTCGTATCCGAGGCTGCCGACCGCCCGACCTGTCAGCTGATTTCCCATTAGTTAAGGGGGCGGCGGAACTCAGTTCATTCGCTCCTGCCGAACAAGCTACAAGCCATCTCACAAATGCCCGACTCCAACGAAGCTCTGAGCACGTCAATAATTGTGGATGCCGATTTTGCAGGCTGGCCTCTGATCGGTTCTTGGCGCATCAAAAGATACTCTTTGGCAAAGGCCCGTGAATCCCTAGGTGCCGTTTCGCTGACCAGAAAGCTAGCGTCATCCTTAATGCAACCCTGACCTAATCTCCATCAAGGTTGACGTTGAGGGTTAGAATGGCGCAAGTTCTTCCCGAGCCAATGCAATGTCGCTCAGTCTGTGGTTCCGGTCGCCGCGTTACCTTCTGACGCTGTTCCTGTCGATCATGCTGGTCCTGGCGGCTAGCTTGAGCTGGCTGAGCTGGCGGTTACTGAGACAGGACCGCGCCCTGGAAAGCCAGCGGAGCCAGGAACGGCTCGACAACGCGGCGGATTTGATCGCAGCGTCGCTGCTGCACAAGCTCTCGGAAAGCAAGGACCAATTCACCAGCCTTTTGGCGCTGTCGGACTCCGAGCTGGACGCCCGAGCGGTAGAACTTGCTGGCCAGGGTAGTAGGACTGCGCTGATTGTTGTTTTTCGCCCGCAAGTCGTTGATGCTTATCCCCGTGCCGGCTTGCTCTACTACCCCTTCCTGACCACTTCGAAAGAGCCGCCGGCCGTTATGTTTGAAGCCGGTGAAATTGCAGAGTTCCAACAGAAGGATTTTGCCAAAGCCATTGCAGTTTTTCGTGAATTGTCCCACTCGAGGGACCCGGCAATCCGTGCTGGAGCCCTCCTTCGCCTCGCTCGCAATCTTCGCAAAGCACAACAGTCCAGAGCGGCCTTAGACATTTATGACGAGCTCGATCAAATGGCAGCTACTCCCGTTGGAGGGCTGCCTGCCGAACTTCTCGCTCGGCACGCCCGCTGCACCCTCCTCGATGAACTGAAACGTACGACAGAGGTGAAACGGGAGGCAGGGCTGCTCTACGCCGACTTACACAACGGCCGTTGGAAACTCGCCCGGGGCGCTTACCGGTTCTATGCGCAAGAGGCGAGCCGTTGGTATACGCCTGCTCCAGAGCTTCAAGCACATGAGCAGGATGCGATTCCGACAGCCACAGCCGTGGAGCTACTATGGGAAGCGTGGCAACGCATTCGCCGCGGGGAAGATACTGCTGCTGGGCATCGCAGCGTTTGGATACTTGGCCGCCCCGTGCTTCTCGTTTGGCAGACAAGTTCGGATCGCTTGGTTGCGCTGGTGGCCGGAGAACTCTATTTGGAGCAGCAGTGGCTTTCCGTCTTGCGACCCTTGATGGATCGTCAAAGTGTGCGCCTGGCACTGAGCGATGCCGAGGGTCATCCAGTTCTAGCTCAATTCTCTGCAACATCAGCTCAGCAGGCAACACGGAGTTCGGCAGAGATGCGACTGCCGTGGACGTTGCGGGTGGTTAGCGGGGATCCGCAGGCGGAGTTGAGTCAGGAAAGGAATCGGCGCAGCCTGCTGTTGTTGGCGTTCATTTCGTTGTTCGCGTTCGTATTGGTGGGCAGTTATTTTATCGCGCGGGCGGTGACGCGCGAGTTAGAAGTCGCTCGTCTCCAGTCCGACTTCGTGTCGGCTGTGTCGCACGAATTTCGGACACCACTGGCCTCGCTTTGTCAGCTCAGCGAAATGCTGACTGATGGCCGAGTGCCAAGCGAGAGGCGTCGGCAGGAGTACTACGAAGGCCTTCGCCGGGCAAGCTCGCGGTTGTATCGCTTGGTCGAAAGCTTGCTTGACTTTGGAAGGATGCAAGCTGGTGCGCAGCAATACCGCTTTGAGTTGCTTGAGACGGAGTTGTTCTTCAGGGGCGTAGTGGAAGACTTCGCCCTTGAAGCTGGAGAACGGGGCTACCGGTTGGATATTGCACAGCAACCTCATCTGCCTCCCGTTCACGCAGACCGCGAGGCCCTCGCCCGTGCGCTGTGGAATCTGCTCGACAATGCGGTGAAATACTCACCACAGAACAAGACAGTGTGGGCGAAGGCCACCTGCGAGAATGGGCGGGTAGCAATTAGCGTGAGCGATAAAGGGCTGGGGATTGCCCCACATGAGCAGAAGAGGATATTCAAAAAATTCGTTCGGGCCGCCAGCGCTGATACTGCCGGTGCCAGAGGGACGGGCCTCGGCTTGACCATGGTTCAGCACATCGTAGCGGCTCACGGCGGGCAGGTGCACGTCGACAGCGAGCCTGGAGCCGGCAGTACCTTCACCATTCTCCTGCCGAGTGTAAAGGAGTGAACGTGGCTCGCATTCTGGTTGTAGAAGATGAGCCGCCGATTGCCTTGGGGCTTGAAGACGATCTGAAGCTGGAAGGGTATGAAGTTGAGGTCGTCCGCGACGGCGCGACGGCAAGCCGGCGGGCGCGGGAGCAGTCGTTCGACCTGATCATTCTCGATGTGATGCTTCCTCATAAGGATGGCTTCGAAGTGTGCCGAGAGTTGCGCCGCGCCGGTCTGCGCACACCGGTCATTCTGCTCACGGCAAAAACACAGGAATCTGACAAAGTGCTGGGGCTGGAGCTGGGGGCCGACGACTATGTCACGAAGCCTTTCAGCCCGCGCGAACTGCGTGCTCGGGTCAAGGCAGCCCTACGCCGCGCGGCTGGAGAGACGCCCGAGATTTACCGGTTCGGCGACGCGGAGGTGGACTTCACGCGATGCGAGCTGCGCCGAGCCGGGGAGGCCGTCGAAATGACCCCGATTGAATTTAAGCTCCTGACTACCTTCATCCGCCATCGTCACCACACGCTCGGTCGCGATCGGCTGCTAGACGAAGTCTGGGGCCGGGAGACCTTCGTCACCGACCGCGTTGTGGACACTCATATCACAAACCTGCGAAAGAAGATCGAGCCAAAGCCGAGCGAGCCACAGTTCCTGATCAGTGTGCGCGGAATTGGTTACCGCTTCGACGGCTGACCCCAACGCCGTCGGCAGTCCGGACACAATCTTTGCGCAATCCTGACACAACCACCATCAGAACCCGACAGGCGCCAGTTATCGTGGCCGACGATGGAGGGAACGATGATGAAAACCACGCTCGCAGGCCGTTTTCTAGTGATGACGATACTGACTGGGCTACTGATGGGCCCCTTGCCAGTCGCCCAGAAAGAGGATCGACCGGAAGTGCTGACGCAGGCGGTTCACCAAAGTCAACTGGTAGAAGGAGGGATGCAGACTGACGCGAATGCTTTGCTCAACCCAGGCCCCAGCGATAGTTACGCAATGCTTGAGGTGGTTTCTGAGGAACGCGGTTCGCTGCGCCCTTGGACGATGCTCCCAGCGACAGCCCCACAGAACTTAAGCCAATTCACTGCTATTGAAAAAATGCCGCCGTGGGTCTGGTGCCTGTTGCATATCCGCTTTTGCAAGAACTTCTAGAGGCACGCTGCCTTTTTTGGATCGCGTAATACCGTCGAGGGAGCCGACACGACGGAGGAAGAGATCATGAAAGCCACACGCGCAATGGGGTTGTTGGCAGTGACGATTCTAGCTGTGCCGCTGACAGCATCCTTCTCTAGCGCCCAGAAGGATGACCAGGCGGAACTGCTGATGCAAGCAGCTCACCAAAAGCAACTGGTGGAAGGACAGCTCGAGGAGGCCATCCAGCTCTACAAACGCATCGTTCAGGAGCACTCTCGGAATCACGCCGTGGCGGCAAAGGCTTTGCTCGAGATGGGCCAGTGTTACGAAAAGCTCGGCAACACCGAAGCTCGGAAAGCTTACGAGCACGTCCTGCATGACTACGCCGACCAAAATGAAGCCGCTGCGCAAGCCCGGGCACGGCTTGCGGTTCTCTCTGGCAATGCTGTTTCCAGAAACTCCGAAATGGTGACGCGGCGCGTCTGGGCTGGGCCAGACATAGACACGGAGGGTAGCGTTTCGCCCGACGGTCGGTATCTGTCCTATGTGGACTGGACGACGGGAGACCTCGCGCTTCGCGATCTCGCCACGGGAAAGATGCGCCACCTCACGAATGCGGCCGAATCTGGTGGAAACGCTTTTTTTTCGGCTATATCGCCGGATGGCAAGCAGGTCGCCTACGAGTGGTATAAGGATGGTTCTGGCGATCTGCGTCTTGTGGGAGTCGACGGTTCCGCGTCCCGGATTCTGGAAGGCGGAGCCATCCCGACCGATTGGTCGCCGGACGGAAAGTATGTTTTAGGCGCAGTTCTAAGAATCGGGACTCAGTTCCCGTCCCAGATTGCCTTAACGTCAGTGGCTGACGGCTCGGTGCGCGTCTTGAAGAAGTTCGAGTGGTCGTACCCGGGAAAGATGAAATTTTCTCCCGACGGGCGCTATATCGCGTACGATTACCCGCCACGACAAGACTCAGACAACCGGGACATCTTCTTGCTGGCCGCCGATGGCAGTCGCGAAATCCCGCTGGTCGAGCACCCAGCCGAGGATGAACTGCTCGGCTGGACGCCGGACGGCAACCACGTCCTCTTCGCCAGCGACCGCTCCGGAAGCATGAGCGCATGGATCCTACCTGTCGCGGATGGGAAACCGCAGGGCCCGCCGGAGCTGGTGAAGCAGGACGTCGGGCCAGCACAACCGATCGGGTTTACACGAAGCGGGTCCTACTACTACGGCCTTGAGATCAGCACGAGCGACATTTACACCGCTGAGTTCGATCCGGCCACAGGAAGAGTGGTTACGCAACCGCAAAACGCCACCCATCGGTTTGCTGGCTTGAACGGCGCGCCGGCGTGGTCTCCCGATGGCCAGTTCCTTGCCTATCTCTCCAGCCGTCGGCCGGGTCTGTTCGAGCACGACGTCATTTCGATTCTCTCGCTCAAGACAGGCGAGGAACACGACCTTTCGCCCAATCTTATTGAGTTGTGGGGGCCCATCCGGTGGTCCCCCGACGGACGGTCAATTCTGGTCTCAGGCAAAGACAAGAAGATCCAGCATGGTCTCTATTTGGTGGACGCTCAGGCCGGCGGGGTCACCTCCACGCTGCAGTCGGAACTGGACTTCGATATTTCTCACCCTGCCTGGTTCCCCGATGGTAAAAGGCTGCTCTATACCGATATACACGGCGACTCAGGAACGATGACCGAGGCCGTTGTCGTGCGCGACCTGCAGACCGGCCAGAAAACGGAACTCTTCCGACCAACCCGCGGCGTCAAGATCGACGACATCGCCCTCTCGCACGACGGCCGGCTAGTGGCCCTCACGCTGCTTGAGAAAGAAACGCGCTCCTCAGTCTTGAAAGTCTTGCCGGTGGACGGCGGAGAGCCCAGCGAATTGGTTCGGGCGAAGGAGCCAGAGACGATTGTGGGAGACTCGCTGAATTGGTCGCCCGATTCGCGCTACATCGTCTTCGGCAAGGGCCGGTCCACCGGTCAGGAGCAGAAAACCCAGCTGCTCGCGATCCCTTCGCGTGGCGGAGAACCTCACGCCTTGGGGCTGGCCATGGATTCTGTCCGCAGCCTTTCTTTTGATCCGACCGGTCACCACGTCGCCTTCGCGGCGGGCAGGGGGAAGAGCGAGGTCTGGGTGATGGAGAACTTTCTGCCGACGCTCAAGGCAGCTCGGCGACGTTAGGAAAATACGAAGTGCAGACCCGAGGGAGCGTCTAATCCGCACGAAGATCGAACGTGGACAAGACGCTCTCAAAGAAATTTAGCGGCAGTACGTGTGCCAACCCGAGCTTAAGGATCTTGCCAAGTGAAGGGCTAAAAGAAGGGGTGAGTCATGGGAAATCTTGGGTTTTGACCCACAAACCGCACTGCCGCTCTTCTATACCTTCTTTATTGCATGGCTTACATCTTTGGGGGAGCGCCGGTAATTGTCCTCTCCGTTTACGTTGTTCTGGTGTGCTCGGAGATGTTCTTTTCAGAACCTGGTGAGGTTTTCTTCACTTGCTGCGGCTTCGGATGAAAAATGATTGAGTCGCTGAATTTTTCCGGCGCGAAGGTAGCAACGAGTATAAGCTTCTTCAGAGCTCACAAGCGCGCGATCGCGATCTTGTTGGTTGTCCTTTGTGCCTTCTGGCTTAGCCCCAGGTTCGATATCGAATTCCTTCTCTTCGTGCTGCTGATTGCCAGCCAACTTTTCTGGATTCCGCGCGCCCTCGACCTTGGGGAGCGCTTCCTCCCCGGGAAGCTCCCGCGCCTCTGGCTCGCCGTCATCGCGGCGGTTATCTACTTCTTCTTCTGTGTCTACAGCTTCACCCACTTCGGGATCCTTCACCAATGGCACCTGCTTACGACGGGTCATCTTCCAGTTCACGCCGATCCGAGGCTGTCCGGCGTTCTGATCGACGGAGCTTTGTCGGTGTGGCTACTCGGGTCGTGGTTAGGCTTCGGCCTGATGATGATTTTCTGGACAGTAGACCGAGCAGGGCGGGGCGCAATCTGGGTCTACCGATCCATGCACGATGCCGCTCGAAGTCATGCCACAGCTCCCGAGCCCGATGCCATTGACCCGCCCTCGCCCGTCCGCAGACACTTTCTCCGGCGGATGGCTATCGTGACAAGCGCCACACCGTTTGTGGCCGCGGCCTACGGGCTTCTGTATAGCCGACTCGACGTGGAAGTGACTCACCCGCGCATCCGGCTGGCGCGCTTGCCCAAAGTCTTCGAGGGCCTTCGCATCGCCCAGCTTTCCGACATACACATAGGTCCGTTCATGACCGCAGCCGAGATTCGCCGATGCGTCACCCTGACCAATGAGCAAAAACCTGACCTGATTGTTATGACCGGGGACTACCTCAGCTGGGACACCGCGGCGCAAGGTGAAGTGGTGCAGGCGCTTGCGGGTCTTCGTGCACCCTACGGCGTATTCGGCTCCCTCGGAAACCATGAGAGCATCACCCACACAGAAGAATCCCTCACCAGGTTGTTTGCCGCGCAAGGCATCCACATCTTGCGTCAGGAGCGAGCGCCCATTCAATTGAACGGCGAAACGATTAATCTCATTGGCGTTGACGACAGCCAATCGGACGATTCATGGATCGATCACCTGGTGATGCCGGACACGGTCAACATTCTATTGACCCACGTGCCCGTTCCCGCCGGTTTCGATTGGGCAGTCGAACACGGTTTCGACTTGGTGTTGGCCGGAGACTCTCACGGCGGCCAGTTGTCGCTGAATTTCCTTAAGCGCCGCATCTCTTTCTACGGACTGTACACTCCCTACGTCAGCGGTTTGTACGAAAAATCTGGTGGCCAGCTCTACGTCAATCGCGGTATCGGAACTACGATCCTTCCCATCCGCTTGGGAGCCCGACCGGAAATTGCGATATTGGAGTTAACCCGAACGTGACTCCAGTGTGTCGGACATCTAGAATCGACGAGATCGGCGGCAGTTTTCTCTTAGCCTACCGGCGCATCGTCGCTCATTGGCGCGCGATCATTTTGCTGTTGATCTTCGCCCTCGCTAGCCTGGTGATCATGCAAGGCGAAGTCTTCTCCTTGTTGGCTCTCGCGCTGATTCTGATCTTTATCGCCAGTCAGCTATTCAGGATTTCTCGTATCCTTGATTTGAGCGAGCGGCTCATCCCTGCCAAGCCCAGCCGTTCCTTCCTGGCGATCATCGCGGGCCTCCTGTACCTGTTTGTTCTCATCTACAGCTACAACGAATGGGCATTCGGCCACACGATTCGAGCATCCGACTATCGGCTGCAGAGCATAGTGATCCACGCTGCATTCTGGTGGTGGTTCGTGGGCTCAATGCTGTCGTTCGTATTGATCATCGCATTCGGCGTTCTTGACCGCATAATCCGCGCCGTGCTATGGATCTACGGCAAAGCACGCCAGGCGTTCCGACCCGAGAGTGATGCCGCCTTTGGCGACTTTCTATCGTCCTCTAGCCGCCGTCGTTTCCTGGAGCAAACGGTCGTGCTTGTAAGCGCAACCCCGTTCGCGGCTGCCGCTTATGGGCTTCTCTATGAGCGACTGGACGTGGAAGTCGTTCGGGAGCGTGCCCGGCTAGCGCGCCTACCCAAAGCATTCGAAGGGTTTCGCATCGCTCTGCTCTCCGACATCCACATCAGCCCCTTTGCTAATGCGGACTACATTCGCCGTTGTGTCAGCATCACTAATTCCCTGAAACCCGATCTGATCGCGCTGACGGGAGACTACGTCGCTTGGGACCCCGGGGATCAAGGTGAGGTGGTTCGTGTGCTGGCTGGGCTCCGGGCGCCTCACGGCGTATTCGGATGCATGGGGAATCACGAGGCCGACACGGAGATCGAAGGCTCCATCACCCAATTGTTTGCTAGCCACGGTATTCACATGCTCCGCCAGCAGCGCGCACCAATCACCCTGGGCGATGAAATCGTCAATCTGATCGGGATCGATCACGGGAGCGATGTCGCCCCTGAACATACGCAGGAGGTGGAGGGCCAGCGGAGATTGGAGCGGCTAAAAGCCTTGGTAATGCCCGACACCGTCAACATCTTATTGGTTCACTACCCGGGTTCCTTTGACCATCCCGAGCTGGGCATCGACTTAACGCTGGCCGGCGACATTCACGGTGGCGGTCAGTTGTCGCTTGATTCGGTGCATCGCGGACTCAATCTTGCCCGCCTGCTCGGAGTGCCTTACGTCAGGGGCTGGCACGAAAGAGATGGCGCGCTGCTCTATATGAATCGCGGCCTCGGCACGACTGGTCCCCCAATCCGGCTCGGCGCCCGCCCGGAAATTACGCTGTTCGAATTGACGCGCGAAGCGTAACTCGAGTTCGCCGTCAGCGTGGCTCAGAGCACCCGGGCTTGGTTTTGAACAATTGCATGACAGCTTCTGGGGGTGAATCCTATGC
>Ga0209465_10001216_pt1 | contig 11614 bp, 17 predicted proteins | sample PanSoiPlot1MoBio_FD_188321 | JGI IMG/M metagenome (GOLD analysis project Ga0209465, IMG submission 188321) | Tropical forest soil microbial communities from Panama analyzed to predict greenhouse gas emissions - Panama Soil Plot 1 MoBio (SPAdes)... | ecosystem: Environmental > Terrestrial > Soil...
ATGAGGTCCCGGACTTTGTGCTGGAAGACTATGCTGAGGACTGCAAGATGCTCGAACGGTTTTCTGGTCACGATACAGCGATCGACATGGCCCTGGCGAAAATCCGCAAAGCGCAGGAACGTCCCATACGCAAGGCCGCACACCAGATCATTCGCCGCGACATCCAAGCACACTATGACACGTTCTTTGTCCAGATAGGGCGGCGCGATGGCTTTCACTGTCAGCACTGCCAGGCCACAGTGACCCTTGAAATCGACCACATCATTGCCGTGGCCAACGGAGGCACCAATGACCTCGACAATCTGCAACTGCTCTGTCAATCGTGCAATAGCAGAAAGAGCGACAAGGCATGAAAACCTCCTGTATCAACCATCCGGAGCACGACATACTGCTCGTGATGCGTGGCTGGCAGGTTGAGGCCTGCGAGGGCAACCACTGCGCCGCGGCCCTGCTCTCCTTTTTCGAGTACTGGCATAACGTGAAACTCGCCCAGAGAGAGCAGGCGGACAAGGCGAACGCTGTCGCGACACGGCATGGCGACAAAGGCACCCAGGACACGCATCTGCTGCAATTCCACAACGCGGAGGAATTACAGGCAGGCATCTTGCATTTCTATGGCCGCAACGCCATTGATAAAGCCATTGCCTTTCTCGTCGGCAAACACTTCATCTCCCTCCACAGCAACCCGACGGCGCGCTATAAGTTTGATAAAACACGCTATGTCTTGTTCCATCCGGATGCAGTCAATTTGTACCTCAAGACGAAAAAAGTAACGGATCGATTGCCCGAAAGTAACGGACGGTTGCCCGAAAGTAACGGACCAATTCCTAAGATTACTTCTTTAGAGAGAGAAAAGATCTCTCACTCTTCGAGTGAGATCCCACGCGACAGTGTTCTGGATTCTTTTTCTCTTTTTCCACCTGAAGAATTCGGAGTGACGGACGGCATGCGTGCCTGGGCCGCCCGCGAAGTTCCCACTGTGGACCTGGAGTACCAGACCGCGCTCTTTCGTGACCATGAGTTCGCCAAGCCGTACAGGGACTGGCGCAAGGCCTGGTACAACTGGATGCGCCGGGCAGGTCGTGAGTTTGCGCCGCGCGCGCCCACCCGGCGCACAACCTTCAAGGACATGGCGTCGGCATACGCCGAGATCGGGCGCCAGATCGCCGCCGAGGAGGCCGCCCGTGGACTACCATGAGGTGCTGCAACTGATCGAGCAAGTGCACGAACTCTACCTGGACAAGTTCCCGGCCCTGGCGCCCTCGATGACGCGTCTGTGGTACGAGGATCTCAAGCGCTACGAGGCGATCGACGCCGATCAGGCCGTGCGGCAGTGGGCGCGGCAACACACCCTGAAGGCGCCGTCCCTCGATGAACTCTGCGAGGCCATCGAGTTTCTCGTGGAGGAGCGCCGGCGCAGTAGGCGCTCAGGCCGTGAGGTGCAGGACCTGGCTGCCGTCCTGCGTGAAGCGGCTGAGGCCCAGGCGCGCAATCCCGAGCGCACAGAGAGCGAGGCGCGCTTTGGCCACCTGATGGCGCTCATCGGTGAGCGCTCGGTGGCGCCGTGGGTGGATGCGCAGGGCGTGCGGCATGACAAGATGACGCTGGAGGAGCGGGCGACGCAGTGCTACGAGTGGGCCACGCACTACGAGACGCGTGACCCGAAGCTGGCAGAGGACCTGCGCTATGTGGCCCGGGTGTACGCGAGGGTGTATCACGGGGAGGAGGAGGTGGGGTAGTGGCACGCAGACGCCGGCGCGACAATGCCGGGTCCAGTGAGATGTCGTGGAAAAAGCATCAACTGCTGCAGCGTGTGGCCCGTGGTCAGGCGCATGCTTTTCGCCAGACGCATCCCCAGGCGCGCTGTCTGATCATCGACATGCATGCAGGGACTGGAGAGGGCATCACCTTGCCGCAACTCGATTTCTTTGCGCCGGCGGTGTCCGTGCCGTCTGCAGCAATCGCGGTGAGTTTGGCGCAAGAACTCGGCCAGACGGATGTCATCTTGTGCGAAAAACAGCGCAGCAAGCGTCAACAGTTACTCGCACGTTTTCCTGAGGCAACGATTCTCAAGGACCATCAGGATCTCATGGGTGTACGCCTGGACGACTATGGCTGGGCACTGGTGTTCAACGACCCCTGTGGATACGGTTCTCACGGCGTCGAGGTGCTGCAACACATTGCCAGGGAGATCCGCAGTGACTCTATCGTGATCTTCAACGAAGGGGCCCTCAATCGCCTGCTCGGTATGCATGAGATCCCGGAGGAGCCCGATCCCCCACATGTGGCAGCGATCAGGCACAGACGCCAGCACTACGCCTGGATGATACAGCCCAAATCCTGGGCACTGCAGCTCGGTATGCGCCAGGTGGCTCGGTCGTGCCTCATTACGGCCACGCCGGGCTTTCGCTATCGCCTGCTGGTGGTCAGTCGGGCCTTTTGTGATTACATCCGACCACCACTATGGGAGAAGCTCACCGCATGGACAAGCTAATCAGCTTATCCCTGGACGCTTTGACCCTGGACGCTGAGGTGCAACCCAGGGAAAGCATGTCGAGCCAGAAGATCGAGGACTATGCGGCCCTCTACAGAGATGGCATCACCCTGCCACCTGTCGTCGCGTTTCACGATGGGAAGACGCATTGGGTTGCTGATGGCTTTCACCGCGTGAGCGCAGCCAGACAAACCACTCTGACGACCATTGCAGTGCATGTCCACATGGGCTCCAAGATGGAGGCCATCGTGTACGCCTGTGGGGCAAATAAACACGGACTGACGCTGACGCAGAAAGACAAACAGCGCGTGGTCAAGCGTATGCTGGAGTTGATGGGACAGTGGAGTGACCGGGAGATTGCCAGGCACTGCGGCGTGGCGCACTCCTTTGTTGGCAAGCAACGTCTGCAGCTATCTGGACTCAAAAACCAGATACGCACGGTGCGTCGTGGAACGACGATCTACGATATGGACACGACGGAGATCAATCACCAAGCCGACGACACCGCTCCCCTCTACGACATACCACGGGCCAGCATCGAGGTGTCCTATCCCGCTCGCCCTGGCAACGTCCCCCTGGTCCTGGTCCAGGATGTCTCGCCACCCAACGGCAAACCCTCCCACTTCAACCGCACGACTGAGATGGTGGATTGGGCCAAGTGGACCTGGAACCCGGTCACCGGCTGCCTGCACAACTGTGTCTACTGCTACGCCAGAGACATTGCCGAGGACCTCTATCCCGAAAAGTTCACCCCGAGCTTTCACCCCGAACGGCTCACGGCGCCCTATTACACGAAAGTGCCCGCTGAGGCCGAGGAGAATATTGGCTATCGCAACGTCTTCGTCTGTTCCATGGCTGATCTGTTTGGTAAGTGGGTACCCCAGGAGTGGATCGACGCCATTCTCGAAGCAGTACGCCAGGCCCCACAGTGGAACTTCCTTTTCCTCACCAAGTTTCCGCAGCGGCTTGCCTCAATAGAATGGCCAGAGAATGCCTGGGTAGGCACCAGCGTGGATGAGCAATACCGCGTCGAGATTGCCGAAAAGGCCTTCCGCAAGGTGCAGGCCTCGGTGAAATGGCTCTCGGTCGAACCCATGCGCGAACGTCTGACTTTCACGTCACTAGAGATGTTTGATTGGGTGGTGATCGGAGGACAGTCGAAGAGTAGCCAGGCACCAGCGTTTCAACCGCCCTGGGAATGGGTGGAACATCTGATGCAGCAAGCCAGGCGGGCAGGGTGCCTGGTGTACTGGAAGCCGAACCTGCACACGCGCCCGCAGGAATACCCCGACAGGAGGTAGCCCCCCAGGCGCACCCCCGGCTCCCCCCGCCCCGTGAAGGTGTGGGAGCCGGGCTGCGATCCCCATAGACGCATGAAAGGAATGGTCACAGTATGTACGAACCTTACCCTGGTTACAAGGTGTACCGCATGGACGAGAGCCCCAACGAGTCCCCACCCCCAGAGCACCACTCGCGGCCCCTGTGGCGCGTGGCCCTCTCTGAAGCCGTGGGCTTAGCAAGGAAGTCGCTGCCCGACTCACATGGCCGCATTGACCTGGCCCAGAAGATCGTCATCGCCGGCGATGTCCGCCTGCATGTCGACGGCACGGCGACGGTGGGCTCGGCCTCCGAGGCCGGCACAGCCTACTACGTGGTGGGCGAGGCCTGCACCTGCCCGGACTACGAGCGTGCGCCGAGCCACTACTGCAAGCACCGCCTGGCCCATGCCTTGCTGCGCCGCGCCCAGCGGCTTCTGGAAGAGCACGAGAGCCGGGCGTGGGCGGGCCAGGACCTGGAGGCCGACGCCTCGCCGCTGTTGCCGCTGCCCCCGACGACGGCCGATGAGCGGCTGGCGCATATACCCCATTCTATGCCCCTCAAGGAGCCGACAATGCCCGAAGACCCCGACGGATATATCCCAGAGCCAGCGCCCCAGGACGCGCGCGAGGCCCAGGCGCTGACGCCCGTGGTGACTCCGGGCGATGACCTGGAAACAGCCCTGGAGACATGGACGATCCAGCGCGCCATTGTGCAACGGTTCCTCAAACAGCAGCTCGTGGCCGGCGTTGACTACTACACGCTGCGCTTTGGCAAGGAGGAGAGCAAACCGACCTTGAGCAAGGCCGGCGCCGAAAAGGTCTTATCGTGGCTGCGCTGGTCGGCATCCTTCGCCCCCGACACGGGCACGTGGGAGATGCTTGGGCGCCCCACGGATCTGGTGTGCTACGTGTGTACGCTCCACACCAGAGGCGGCGAGGTGGTTGGCGAAGGGCGCGGCGCGCGGTCCATCAAAAAAGACAACGGGGATATTAACAAGGCGATCAAGATGGCGGAGAAATCGTCTATGGTGTCGGCGGTCCTGCGCACCGGTGCGCTGAGCGATTGCTTTACGCAGGACACCGATGACCAGGACCTATGGCGACAATAGCCCGAAAACCGCCCAGGATGCCCTTAGAATCGACGAACGCCGCTGGCGAATGGTCCGAGCCGCTAGGGAGTGTCTCCTGCGGCTCGCCAGGGGCCTTAAATAACGATTTACCATTCGAGGCGTTTGTGGAGCCGCTCCTGCTGGTCGATGCCCAACTGGACATAGGCACGAAAGGCAGGGTTGAGGGCTTGGAGTTCGTGCGGATGCCACTCGGGGATAGCCAGCAGCCGCTTGTAGCGCTTGCGCAAGCGGGTCTTGATATAGCGTTTGCGCGCGGGCATCGAGGCAAAGACACGATCGCCGAGTATCGTGTTGCATTCGTGGCAGGCAGGCACAATGACCAGGAGGCGCGCGGGGGGAAGATCGGTGAGGCCATAGATCTGCCGCAAGGCGACAATCGGATAGGCGTGGTCTTCGGATGTGGCAATGTCGCCACAGTAAAAACATGGACAGGTAACGAAGGAGAACCCGTCGGCAGGTACAAAGGTTTTCGTGCGCTCAAAGCCTTGACGGGCATAGAGAAAATCGAGGGAATGGCGCAAGACATGACTGTGATAGGGCGTGGTCAAAGTCCCCTCCTGTTGCAGGGCCTGTATATGTGTGGACGGCAACCCGTACAGGTGCGGGCTTTCGGGCTGCAGACCCTAGCCGCCACAAGGAAACTATAGCATATGCTTATTATATCCCAACTAAAGGACTAATACAACCATGAGCAGCGTCAGCGCTCTCATCTTCGATGTCCTGTGTGAGGCTGGCAACGCCATTGCGGCGCAGCGCGAGAGGTTCGATCCCTCAAGTGATGGCTGGCTCCAGTTGACCCAGATGCTTGATGCCATTGATACCCTGGTCGATCAAGTCGTGCTGAGTCCTGCGATAGAGGCTCCTGAGGATGGTTGCCTGTGAGCGCCCATGATGTGGTCCATCTCTTGCATGGCCAGCGAGTGCTCTGTGGGAACACCTCCGGTTGCGTGGCCTTGCGCGTCGAACTGGTCACGTGCCCACGCTGCCTGGCTGCGGGAGGGGAGGTGCCCGAGAGCGCCCTGCTCAAGGAGGTGCGTGCTCTGGCGGCGGCGCATGGCTGGCTGTGCTATCACACGCACGATAGCCGACATTCGGAAGCTGGTTTCCCTGATGTGGTGCTAGCGAGACCAGGACATCAAGTCATTTTGGCGGAATTGAAAGATGCGCGTGGCAAGCTCACCCTGGAGCAACAACGCTGGCACACGACCGTGCGGCAGTGTACGGGGGTGCATGTGGCGCTCTGGCGGCCCTCAATGCTTGAGGAGATTCGAGCATTGCTCAGGGGAAATACGGCGCGGTAAGGCGCCATATCCCTTGCGACTCTTGCATGAACGACAGGCCGGAACAATGTTGTGCAAGGTATGTTGTCCTCCACGGATTCCAGGAAGAATGAGGAGGCAGGCATTGGAGACACGTCAATTCTTCACCCAGTTCTGCGAGATCACCACCGCGCTCCAGAACGAAGACGCGCGGCTGGCGTTTTCGCCGCACACACTGGCGCTGGAGGACGTCTGCGGACGGCTGGACACGCTGATCGACCAGGTGCTCGACGCAGCAGCCATGGAGCGGGAGGAGGAGGCATGAGTGCCTTGCTCGATGCGCCTTTTCCGTGGTTCGGGGGGAAGTCACGGGCCGCCTCCCTCATCTGGGAGGCGATCGGCAACTGCGCCAACTATGTTGAGCCGTTTGCCGGCAGTTTAGCCGTGCTGCTGCGTCGTCCGCATGCGCCGCATATCGAGACGGTCAACGACAAAGATGCGTTCCTGGCCAATGTCTGGCGAGCCCTCCAGGCCGATCCTGATGGCGTGGCCGCGTGGTGTGACTGGCCCCCCAACGAAGCCGATCAGCATGCCCGCCATTGTTGGCTCGTCGCCCATCGCGAGGACTTCACGGCGAGGCTCATGGGTGATCCCACCTATTACGATGCGCAGGTGGCCGGCTGGTGGCTCTATGGCATCTGCTGCTGGATCGGGGGCGGCTGGTGCAGTGGCGAGGGGCGCTGGCAGAGTGTCGAGGGCCAGCTCGTGCAGGTGGAGAACACCGGCAACGGGGTCAAGAGACGGCGCGTGCACCTGGGGAATGCCGGGCGGGGCGTGCATCGCCAGCTCGTGCACCTGGGGGATGCCGGGCAGGGCGTGCATCGCCAGCGCGTACATCTGGGGGGCGGTCATGGGCAAGTGGGACAAGGTATCAATACCATGCGTGCCAGTGGCGATGGCCTGTATGCCTGGTTTGCGGCTCTGCAAGCCCGCCTGCGGTACGTGCGCGTGTGTTGCGGCGACTGGACGCGGGTGCTCGGGCCATCGCCCACGACGAAGCTCGGGCTCACCGGCGTGCTGCTGGACCCGCCATATCCCACCGAGGCCGAGCGGGACATGGGCCTGTACCGGGAAGAAGACGGGCAGGTGGCGCATGACGTGGAGCAGTGGTGCGCGGCATATGGGGATACTCCGCAGCTCCGTATCGTCATGTGCGGGTATGGCACCATCCATGATGCCCTGCTGACTCACGGATGGACACGGGTGGCATGGAAGGCCGCCGGGGGGTACGGCTTGCAGGGGAATGGCACGGGCCGCGCCAATGCCAGCCGGGAGGTCTTGTGGTGCTCGCCCGCCTGTGAGCCGGTGGCGCAGCAACTGTCGCTGTGGGAGGAGGCGCCGTGACCACCGCCTGCACCATCTGCGGCATGCCCACGCCCGGCGCGGACAACGACGATAGCGCCTGGTGTCCGTGGTGCTTTGCGCAGCACGTGGTGTGGTCAGGCGACCGACCGCTGGGCGAGCTGCGCCTGCCACCGCCGCGCATTCGTGAGGCGGCGCGGCGGCGCGAGCGGGTCTGGGTGCGCGAGGACGGGAGGGAGACGTCAGGAAGGGAGCGGCAGGATACGGCATGACCAGCGACGGCACCGGCTTCGGCTTCGGCTTCGGCCACGGCATCGGCTTCGGCCACGGCTACGGCATCGGCAACGGCATCGGCCACGGCACCGGCAACGACAACGACCAGGAGGAGATATGCCTCAGACCACCATCGAGATGGCCTTAGCGTTCGACAAAGGGTACATAGCGGACCCGTATTTCCCCTCGCGGGAACAGTTGATCAATCTGCAGAAACTGTCGGGCATGAACCGGGCGAAATCCGAAGAGAAACGGCTGCAATCGCTGCGGGACTATCTGCAGCGCATCGGCATGAGCATGGACGAGTATCAGGCGCTCCAGGAGGCCGCCAGTCAGGCCTGGTACCGCAACGGCAGCGCGGACATTATCATTCCCTCGCATCAGTTCTACGGCTGCCTCATCGAGGCCGCCCGCAACGCCACGGCGACCTTGCGCCCCTGCGAGCCGGACAACCTCCGGCATGTCATCGTGGTCAGCGACCTGACCACGGGCAAAACCACCCACGACGGCATCTTTCAGCGCCTGGTCATGCCGAAATCGGGCACCGGGCAGCCCTTGTCCAATCAGCGAGCGCTCCGCGAAAATCCCTACATCGCCGGCTTTACGGCGACGGGCACACTGGCCTATTTCCCGGACGATTTGCGGAGTCAGGGCGAGAGTCTGACCGAGTTCGTGAGCTGGGCCGGGCAGCGTATTGGCGTCGGCGCCAGTCGCAAGATGGGCTATGGGCGCTTTACGGTGGCGCGCTGGGTTGACGTCCTCCCATGGCTAAAGCCACGGGATTCCCAAAACCGGCCCTCCACGTCCGGAGGGGAGTAACATACGCCGTCACTCTTACTTGTCTGGGTTTCACATCTCCCAGACCCCCGTGCCAGCATCAGGCACGTTAAGTAATGTTCGCGGTACCCATATGGAGCATGCTGTCTAATGGCAGTAACCATGCTACGCGGCACCCATTACAGGGGGACGTCATTTGCGGTACGTTTTTTACGTGGTTCCCTGCGAACCACAACGCCCTAAACGTATTTGAAAGAACATCCGAACCTTAGAGATATTGTACCTAGTATTTTGTAACCTACGCAAACCTGAAACTGTTGGCTCTCGTTGGAGCCAACGCGTATTCCTCCCCGTACTCAAGTACGGGGTCTCCTACACGATCTTTTAGGAGGACCGATGTGGATGTGGAAAATCGCCTCGTATGCCCTGATACTGCCGCTCTGGATGCTCCTGGTCCTGGCGTACGCTTACTGGTTTGGGCTCTAATCCTGCTTGCTGCGTGTACCACCTGCGCCCATGCCGCGAGCTATTACATCAGTCCTACAGGGAGTGATAGCGCCAACGGGACAGCCGCCAGTACCCCCTGGAAGACCTTTGCCAAGGCCATTGCGGCGCTTGGGCCGGGCGATACGCTCTTGCTGCTCGATGGCACGTATAGCAAAGCTGATAGCGGCAATCCCTACATGAACTGCGGGAGCGGCACCGCCAGTGGCACGGCCTCCCAGCCCATCACCTTCAAAGCCCAAAATGAGCGCAAGGCACTCATTCAGGGAGCAGGCAACAACGTTGTCCAGCTCGACAACTGTAGCTATTGGGTCATCGAGGGCATCTACTCGCGCAACGTCGATATCGAGGTCTCCGGCTACGAGGGCTCTACGTTCGTGGCGAATGGCGGCGCTCACCTGACCTTCCGGCGCAACCTGGCCTACAGCCCCAATGCCTGGTTCAATAGCCATGGCTTCGGGCTCTACAATACGCACCACGCCCTGGTGGAAGAAAACGAAGTCTACTACGTGACGCGCCATGCCTTTGTGCTGGGGGACTCCAACAACCCCAACGATGGCACGGTCATGCGTCGCAATTATGCTCACAGCCGCGATCACGATAGCATGCCCGGTGGCTACACCTGCGCCGGAAGCTGTGAGAATCACCGTGGGGACGAGGGCATCAGTTGCTATCCCTGCAAAAATTCCATCATCGAAAACAATGTCATGGAAGACTTCGGCACGAACTACACGATTCAGGGCAAGTACCAGCCGTTCAACAACAAATACTTCGGCAACATATCCCTGTCTGGTGGCGGCTTTGGCTTTGGGGCACGCGGCGAACGGGTGCCAAACAGCCCTGATCAGATGCCCACCGATACCGTGCTGACCGATAACGTGGCAGTGAAAGTTGACAGTTGGGCGAGTTTTAACTGTCGCGTGTGCAAGAACACGCAGTACCGCAATAACAGCGCCATCGACAATATCGCGCCGACCTCCGCCGCGCCCATGGGCGTGAATTGGGACCGCTCCTGTGGGACGAGCTGTGGCGAGGGCGGCGACGGCAACCTGAGTGACTACGCCACCAATACGCTCCTCGTCAACCAGCAGGGCCCAGCCTGGCAGGTGGTCAACGTGCCGCAGTGGGCGGTCGACTATCTGTGGGTCCATCTGGTGGGCGAAGCCTCGCCGCCCATGTCGGATAGTCACTATACGCACGTCACCATGCGCGACCCTGGCCTGGGCAGTTGCATCGTCTACCTCCCGCCTGGCTCGCCTGCCCGTGGTGCTGGCGCTGAGGGAGCTGATATCGGCGCCAGCATCGTCTACCGCTACCAGGACGGGCAACTCACCACCCAGCCGCTCTGGGACACCCAGACAGGGAAGTTTCCCTGCGGGGCCATTGTGCCGGGGGTGAATGATGTGGTAGGCAAGAGCTGTACAAACGTCCATGAGCGATTACATGTGGGCACCAGTGGCTGTGCGCTCCCCTACCAGCCAGCGGGGCATGGTGCGCTCCTCACCTGGCAGGCACCGGCCAGTGGTGGACAACCAGCGGTGTATCAGGTGTGGCGCAAAGCAGGCGAGGACGCACCGGCGCTCCTGGTGACGATCCCGGCCACCCAGCTCACGTATACCGATACCGGGGCGAGTCCTGGGGTGTGCTATACGGTGATAGCGAAAAATAGTGCAGGGGAAGCCACGGCACCACCTGTGTGTGCCACCGCCCCGGTGGAGCCGCCACAGCCCGTCGAAGATCTCACGGTGGCGCCAGCGGTGAGGAGCAATCGATGAGCAGCGACGTTTTCCTTGATCAGGCATTCCCCGAGATACCATGGGACGAGCCCGTGGCGGTCACGCTGGGCGACGTCTCAGGCTATGCCTGCCGCCGGTGCATCGCCCAAAAGGGGCTCAAGGGCACGGATCTTGACCGGCTCATGGCAACCCCAGAGGCCGTGCGTGAGCATCTCCGGACTGTGCACATGCACCAGGTGACGTCCTCCCCCCGCTGAAGCGAGGGGTCTCTTGCCCGATATTGGAGCAGGACTGATGCCCGAACCACTTGCACACACCGAGCCCACCGAGCGCTGTCAGCTCTGTGGACGCCTGTACCCTGTGGCAGACGCCCGCTACCTCCCCGTTCCGGGAGAGCCCGACTGGCGCGTGTGCCCAGACTGCTACCACCGCACCATGCGAGAGGCAGAGGATGAGCATGTCTGACAGCATGACCGTATTGCAGACGAGAAGAAGCCCATGACGCCCCCGCTTCCCTGGTCTATGGCATCGTCATCCCACGTCTGGCTGGATTGTCTGTGGCTGATTGCGGAGGCGTATCGCGAGTTTACCCACTGTGATGGGGTGGAATGGCAACACTATTGGACCACGCTCTGCATCCAACACACTCCCGAGGTGCTTGATCAGTAACTCCGCCCTGAAGGACGGAGTTTGGACCACTACCAGGCGAAGGCGAGTTGCCCGCGCCGTGGTGCGATTAAATCAGGGCGACTGACCGCGC